>Ga0114129_10005374_pt1 | contig 18077 bp, 14 predicted proteins | sample RhiMetdeltSRZDD1_FD_80071 | JGI IMG/M metagenome (GOLD analysis project Ga0114129, IMG submission 80071) | Populus rhizosphere microbial communities from Tennessee, USA - Rhizosphere MetaG P. deltoides SRZDD1 (version 2) (version 2) | ecosystem: Host-associated > Plants > Roots > Rhizosphere >...
AAAAACCTTCACCGGACGACTACAAAAAGATCCTGACCCCGCACGCGCGCGGCGCCATCCTCGTGGCGACAATCTTCGATGCGTTTCTCGCGATCTACAAGGCGCGCATTGCCGATTTGCTCCGCATCTCGACGGATGGCAGAGGTGTGCTGCCGCCGGGAGCCATTCATCCGGACCTCGTGCGCCGCCTTGCCGAAGAGGCTTCGAAGTCCGCGGAGCACGTTCTTATGATCTGCATCCGCGCACTCGATTACCTGCCTCCGGTAGACGTCACGTTCGGCGACTACTTGAGGGGGCTGATCACCGCCGACTTCGACGTTGTGAACGATGACCGGTACAACTATCGCGTTGCGTTCGTCGAGGCTTTCCGCCGTCGAGGGATTTATCCTTTCAATTTCACGGGTCCAGGTACGGACGGACCGCGAACGCTTTCTGCAGACACGTTGCGTTGGCAGGGTTTTGATCTTGCAACGTTGACAAAAAAGGAAAGAGCCGCAGTTGAAAGCCTTTATGCTCGCGTTATCGATCAGCTGAAGGAATATGCGGACAAGTGTCTTTATCTTAAGAATCGCAAAGAGCTCTTCGAGGAAACACGGCGGCAAAGGCTAAACCTCCACACATTGTTGGAAAGCTTCTTCGAAAGTTCGCCGGAGTTTGCGGCGGGGCTCGGCCTGGATCCGACCCTGGGCAGCTTTGAAGTCCACGCCCTTCGGCGGTCCGTGCGCGTTGGGTCGAATGGTCGGCAAATCCCACAGGTCATCGTTTCACTTATGCAATCGACGACGATTCCAAAAACCGACAAAACTCCCGCCCATCCTTTTTATGGCGGTACGACTATCGTCCTCGACCTCTCACCCCCATCGATTCGGTATCTTATTGGAAAAAACATCAACAATAGGGATCGCCGCGAGCGGACAGCAGCATTCCGACGCGAGAACGCTAATGATGCCTTGCGCGATCTGATCTTCGGCATGCGGCCGGAACCGTTTGCTGCGCTTCACACGCTCGGTGATCTGAAATGAATCCACTCGTCCGGCCGTCGAAATCTTGAGACGGAACACAAAAATCCGCCAATTGAACATTGGCGGATTTTTGTGTTCCGATCTAACGCTTACGGAATTTCTTCGACACTCAAGAAGTTTCCGGTCGTGTTCCAACCGCTCAAACATTCGTATGTGCCGTATATACTCCACGCTCCACGGTTTCCGCGATTTTGAACAATTACTTGATGGCTGCCTGCCGGTGCGTCAGCCCATGCAACGTGAGCCGCATTAGCCATGCGCCAGCTCATAGGACCCTCGTAGTCAGCATCGCTGAAGAAGGCCACTGTGTTTCCATCGAGCAATATCCGCCATTCGCAACCGGCAAAATACTGACCATCGGTTCCAAGCGTGTCCTGGTATGTGATCTTCAGCTTGCTCCCCGGAAACTGCTTCGTGAAATTCAGAAGCCGATGGGGCAGGTCGCGCCATACGCCGGCCGGGACCACATCGTTATTCGTTCGAACGTCACCAAATCCCGTGGCTATCGTCACGAGGCTTGAGAAAGGTCTCAACGTGGGGTCATATGTACCTGCAGGTCCGGCGGGACCCTGAACTCCAGCAGGCCCTTGAAGGCCTTGCGGTCCTTGCGGGCCCTGTGGACCGATCGGACCTTGGGGTCCAACATCACCTTTCAGACCCTGGGGTCCAACATCACCTTTCAGACCCTGCGGACCCTGTGGTCCGGGTTCGCCTCGGGGACCTGCCGGACCTTGAGGTCCAACTGGACCGGCCGAACCCGCCAAACCCGCCGGACCCGCTGGGCCCGGATCACCTTTGTCACCTTTTGGGCCGGCCACGCCAGCATGATCGGTTTCATAATAGTCGATCGTCAAATCGATCGAGTCGAAGTGCGTCTGTCCGACGCCATTAGACACAATTACCAGATACGTTCCGCCCGGCAGCCCTGACGGTAGCTGCGCACGGATCAAGGTGGATGAGACTAGTACGGTGTTCAACACATTCCGTCCCAAAAAAACCGACGGCGCTCTCTTGCCATCTTCTCCTAGAAAATTTTCTCCCGCGAGAACGAGAGTGTTTGTTGCCGACTCCACGGCCGCTCTCGTAATAACGAGGTTGTTCTTCCCGGACATCTCTTGCGCGTCCAGATTCACACGAGTAAATACGCTCAAAATGACCAGACATAAAAACCGGTTCAGGAACTTCATTGGATCCTCCAAATCGGTCCGTTGACCGTCTCCATGTTCCAAGGTGGTCAAATTGAAATCAAAGACATGTTTTTGACAGGAAAGCCGGCTGTATAGCGTTGGTGCGGAAGGCGGAACGCGGTCGTCACCATGTTGACGACGGAAACTGAAATTTCGACGTGATGGTTCGGGGCAAGTTCAGATTGTCAAGTCCCTGATCAAGTACCTCCAAAGAAGGAAGCAGAAAGTCACCACAAACGATTTAGGCACACAAACGCTCAGATCACGGAGCCAAGCGCATCTACCAGGGCATTTGTCGGTTTGTGAACTTCCTCCCAATCTCAGCAGCTTGTTGGTTTGCCGGACCCACCATGACACCTTCTTTGATCATTTCAACGACGTTCATCGGATTCATCGAATTCAGGAAGAAGATTTTGTTGGCCTTGCAGGCCGCGAAAACCCGTGCCCGTGCAGCTTGCATTTTGGGATCGCGTTCGGCATTGGCGCCGAGAACACCCAATGACAACGCCATATCGCCGGGTCCCCACTCCGCAAAAGCGATGCCCGGAATTTTCAAATTTGCTTCGGCGTTCTCCAACGCATATTTGTCTTCTAGTTTCAGGCCGAGCAACAACTCGCCGTCAGGATTAAGCGGCCAGGCATCGGCTTTCTGCAGATACTCGTCGCGTGAGATGCCCCAAATCTTCGCGGCCGTGTCTGCGCCATGAACGCCACGACGCCCTTCACTGATTCCATTACCTACACCTTGCTTGTGAATGGGAAGTCGAATGGCTTCCACGAAGGCGCGCACCGCTCCGGGTGTGTCCGCATGCGTAAGCAGCACACCTTGAACGCCAGTCGCTAGGACTTGTGCAAACATCCACGCGTTAGCTCGCACAGATGCTTCATCTATGCCGTTCACTGGAACATTCACGATCACAGGAGGCATGCGGTGGCCGCTTTTCGTCGGGCCGCCGGCCGCCAGGCCCTGCATGTAGTCCGCGAGCCCCTTGATGTCGTAGGGCGCGTGCTCCATGTCATAGCTGATGTAATCGGCATAGGTTTGAGCGTCTTTCTTTCCTTGCTCAAAACTGCCCTCAGTGCCGGAATGCGAACCGGTGTAATAGATGGGCTGTCCTTGGGACAGTAATTCAATCGCTCGATTGAGTCGTTTCGGCTTGGGCGCTTGAACCGCGATGGCAGAGGCGAAGGATCCGACGAACAGGAACACCACTAGTGGCGCGAGAAGTTTTCTCATAGTTTTCTCCGGTCTGTTTAAAGCGTTTGAGGGAGTATAACTTCAGCCGCAACAAAAGCAATAAATCGCAACTCCGCGATGCTCTACTTTTTGACGAGCAGCATGCTCGCGGGATCGAGGGCGAGCGTCAGCTTTGCGACGTTCGGGTTGTCATGATCTTTCAGGAGTGAGAGGTGTACCCCGTCATTGTTGTCAGTCATCTGGACGATCACGGCTATTGCAGAAACGACCTTGGCCAGGTGTGCGGGGATGCCCTGCTCGTTTACGGGAACGCCGCGGTGTGTCATCGCCGACATCCACATCTCGACGTTGAATTCGCCGGCCACTTGTCGGAATGCCTCCATTTCCGTGGGTGTCGCCCGCTCGAAATCGAAGCCTTGGACGATCACGCACGCCGGATCGAAGTTCGCGTTCTCCTTGAGGAAGCTGATCGAGTGGCGCAGCTTGTCGATTGTGAACGACCTGCCCGCATAAGTGTGAATCATTCGATTCCGTTCCATTTCGAGCCGTTCAGTCGCAAGATCCTCGAGGTGCGCGGAATGGGCGAGGTCCATGAAGATCTCGTCGTAGAACTCGCGCACATGATCGACGGTCTTGTCGAGTGAGACGTGCAGAGTTTTTCGCCCGCGCATGGCTTCGTCAAGTGCGATACCGACGAGAAACGCTGTTTTGCCAATACCGTGTCGGGCAACGACAACTCCGATGTTGCCGGCACCAAGTCCGCCGTGGATCGAGTGTTCGAACAATCGCAGTGGGTTGCGTTCGTTGAGTTCCTTGCGATACATGATCTACTCCTCGTCTTCAGCTATCAAGCCTGTGCCGTACTTCTTGACCAGTTCCTGATGAACTTCCGCCGGAACCGGGGCATAGCGTGAGAACTCCATTGTATATTCGGCCTTGCCCTGGGAAGACGATCGTAGATCGGTCGAGTAACCGAACATTTCCGCGAGCGGTACTTCGGTGTCGACGCGAACAAACCCTTCTTCCTCGGTGGTTCCGATGATAATGCCGCGGCGCTGCATGATAGTCCGCACGAAGCCGCCCTGAAATTCAAGCGGCCCTTCGACTGAGACTTTCATGATCGGCTCGAGAATCTGTGGTTTCGCCGACGAATAGACCGAACGGAATGCGCCGCGTGCGGCTGCCTGAAACGCGTTGTCCGAGGAGTCGACAGCATGCGTGGCGCCATCGTTGATCACCACGCGAAAACCGGTGACTGGAAAACCGATCAGTCGCCCCTTCGGCATCATCGATTTGAAGCCCTTCTCGACAGAGCCAATGAACTCTTTGGGAATCGAGCCGCCATAGATTTCGTCGACAAATTCGAAATCTCCTTCTTCCATCGGCTCAACATATCCCGCGACGCGTCCATACTGTCCAGAGCCGCCGGTCTGCTTTTTGTGCGTGTAGTTGAACTCCGCTTTGCGGGAGATTGCTTCCCTGTAGGCAACCTGGGGAGCTCCTGTTTCAACTTCGGCACCGTATTCGCGCTTCATCCGTTCGACGTAGACGTCGAGATGAAGTTCTCCCATCCCGGAGATGATCGTCTCACCGGATTCTTCATCGACGCGCGCGCGGAACGTCGGATCTTCCTTCGTGAATCGCTGCAGCGCCTTCCCGATGTTCGTCTGCGCCTTCTTATCTTTCGGCTTGATGCTCAAGTGAATGACCGGCTCGGGGACGTGCATCGAGGTCATCGAGTATCGGATTTTCTCGGAGGTGAATGTGTCGCCTGAGGCGCAATCAATTCCAAACAAGCCAACGATGTCGCCCGCGGCGGCGTCCTGGATGTCTTCCATTTCGTCCGCGTGCATGCGCACGAGCCGGCCCACCCGCACGTCTTTACCGGTGCGGCCGTTCACGATCGTGTCTCCCTTTCGCAGCTGCCCCTGGTAGATCCGAATGTACGTCAGCTGCCCGAAGCGGCCTTCTTCCAACTTGAAGGCTAGAGCGACGATCGGCGCATCGAGATTGGATTTGAGAGTTACTTTCTCCTCGCCCTTTGAAAGATCGAGCGCTTCGTTGGCGACCTCCGTCGGACTGGGAAGGTAGCGCGTTACGGCATCGAGCAGCGGCTGCACCGCCTTGTTCTTGTACGCGGAACCGAGAAAGACGGGAGTTAGTTCGAGAGAGAGCGTGCCTTTCCGGACCGCATCATGAATCAGTTCGGGCGTGGCTTTGTCCTCCAGAATCGCCTCCATAAGCGCGTCGGAATACATCGAAACCGCGTCGAGCATCTCGGCGCGCTTGTCTTCCGCCTGCTTGCGAAGCGACTCGGGAATTTCCACTACGCGCCGGATATCTCCATTTGGGCCCTCGAAATAGTGAGCCTTCATCTCGATAAGATCAATGATCCCTTCGTGATCGGCTTCAAGCCCAATTGGAATCTGCATCATCACGGCATTATGTTTGAGCTTTTCGCGCAGCTGGGCGGTAACTCGAAACGGATTTGCACCTGCGCGGTCCGATTTGTTGATGAAGGCAAGTCTTGGGACGTTGTACCGGCGCATCTGCCGGTCGACGGTCATCGACTGCGACTGTACTCCCGCAACCGCGCAAAGGACGAGAACCGCACCATCGAGGACACGCAGCGACCTCTCGACTTCGATCGTGAAGTCGACGTGGCCTGGAGTATCGATAATGTTGATGAAATGGTTGTTCCACTCGCAGTACGTAGCGGCGGATTGGATCGTAATACCGCGCTCACGCTCGAGCTCCATGGAGTCCATCTTCGCCCCGACGCCGTCCTTGCCTTTAACATCGTGGATCACGCGGATCCGCTTCGTATAAAAAAGAATGCGTTCGGTCAGTGTCGTTTTCCCTGAATCGATGTGCGCGCTAATTCCGATATTTCGAATCCGACTAAGATCGCTGATCACGCAACCTCACAAATCCCGGATAGTAATCCGGTCTTCAGCGTAACATGCGGTCTGCAAACTGCTTGTCAATTACACGTTAACGGCGCATCAACAACTGAAGATCGGTTGTGATAGGCGAAGCAATCAGCGCATACTTTCTCGTGGCCAGGACTCGCTTTACATCCGTGAAAGAATACATCGCCTCAAAACCTGAGAACGTCAGGAGCGTTCTCAAGCGCGTGCAAAGCACGATCCGCAAGGCTGTGCCTGGAAGCGAGGAAGCGATCTCCTACCAGATTCCCGTGTACAAACTGAACGGTGTTCCCGTTCTATATTTCGCGGGATGGAAGCAGCACTACTCGCTTTACCCCGCCGGCGAGGCGCTAGTTGCGGAGTTCGAAGATGAACTCGAGCGCTATGACCTCAGCAAAGGTACAATTCGGTTTCCGCTCTCTCAGCCCGTCCCGGTAGATCTGATCGGACGCATCGCGAAGTTCCGCGCGGAGCAGTTGACAATGCGGGAGAAAGGGAACAAAGGACGCAAAGCTGGGCGAGAAGCCCAACTCGAGCGCATCCGTCGAATTTGCGCCACAATGCCGAGTGTTTCGGAAAAAGTATCCCACGGTGCGCCAACATTTTTTGTCGAGAGGGACAAAGGTGTCTTCGTAATGTTCGCGGACAATCACCACGAGGATGGTCATCTTGCGGTGTGGCTACCGGCGCCTGCCGGCCTTCAATCGGCCCTTATCGAAGACGCTCCAGCAATCTACTTCAAGCCGCCTTACGTGGGTTCAAGCGGGTGGATTGGTATCGAACTCGGTCAAATCCGTGATGAGGCACTCGAGATACACGTGCGCGAAGCATGGGAGCTTGCTGCACGCCAAAAAAAGCAACGAACCAGGAGGTTGTCATGATTCATACCGGCCGTCATTTTCTTCAGATTCCAGGCCCCACGAACATTCCGGACCGTGTCTTACGAGCGATGGATCAGCCAATGATCGATCATCGCGGTCCCGAGTTCGCCGAACTGGCGCAGGAGATTTTCGCTGGGCTCCGTACTATCGTCCAAACATCGGGGCCCGTCATCGTGTTTCCCTCTTCCGGGACTGGAGCTTGGGAAGCCGCGATTGTGAACACGCTTTCGCCCGGGGACCGTGTTCTCGCATTCGAGACAGGACAGTTTTCGACTTTGTGGAAGAATCTTGCCGAACGGATAGGCGTCCGTGTCGAGTTCGTCGCCGGGGATTGGAGAAGCGGTCCAATTCCCGAAGATGTGGAATCCCGCCTCAAGGGCGACAAGGACCATTCCTTCAAAGCCGTGATGGTTGTACACAATGAGACGTCCAGCGGAGTCAAATCCCGTCTCGCCGAAATCCGCCGCGCCATGAACCGTGCGAATCATCCGGCTTTGCTGATGGTGGACACGATTTCATCTCTCGCATCGTCCGAATATCGTCATGATGAATGGGAGGTCGATGTCACCATCGGAGGCTCGCAAAAAGGACTCATGCTTCCGCCCGGTCTCAGTTTCAACGCGATCTCCGAAAAAGCACGGCGAGCATATAAAAGCGCTAAATTGCCGCGAGCTTACTGGGATTGGGAGGACATGCTGAAACAAAACACCGCAGGCTTTTTCCCGTATACTCCGCCCACCACTATTCTTTACGGTCTGCGCGAAGCTTTAATAATGTTGCAAGAGGAAGGTCTGCACAATGTATTCGCCCGGCATCGGCGCCACGGAGAAGCCACTCGCGCTGCGGTGCGCGCCTGGGGTCTCGAAATCGTCTGCGCTCGCCCGGATGAATACTCGGATACCGTTACCGCCGTATTCATGCCGCCCGGACACGATGCCGACCAATTCCGCAAACTGATTCTCGAAAAATTCGACATGTCGCTCGGGACGGGCCTCGCGAAACTTCAGGGTAAGGTTTTCCGAATCGGACATCTGGGAAGCTTCAATGATCTCATGTTGGCCGGAACACTCGCAGGTGTTGAAATGGGTCTCGAACTTGCGAACGTGCCCCATCGAAAAGGCGGCACCATGGCCGCCCTGGACAGCCTGATTTCTGTGGAATCCATGGATCATGCGGTTTCGCATTAGTCGATCCTGAGCGTCAATGCGACGGAATCCACCAATCCGATGGTGTTAAAATGCACGCTGCCTTAAGGAGGACTTATGCCTCTCTGGAGGGTTCAGCGGCCGACGCTGATAGCGTGTGTCAACGCGTTTTTGTTCCTCGTCATCGGCTTGGTCGGTGGACCTACAGTTGGTTTTGGCCAGTGGTTGCACTATCCGACGGCCGACGTGCCGAAAAATCCTGACGGTAGTCCCAATCTGACGGCGCCGGCTCCGCGATTGCCGGATGGCAAGCCGGACTTCTCAGGTATCTGGCACGCCGCCAGGCGAAACCCGTGCACACCAGAGGCAAGCCGGTTTATCCCGTGCGGCATCGAAATCGGCGGATCCCCGCTCGCACGCAACCTTGGCCTGGATCTCCCCGGCGGTTTGCCGTATCAGCCCTGGGCGGCCGAGCTCGTGAAGCAGCGGAGCGAGGATGACGGTATCGATGATCCACACGTGCGTTGCCTACCCGACAATCCGCCGCGGCCATGGGGAATGCCTCACCTGACTAAGGCTGTGCACACGCCCAAACTACTGGTGCTGCTCTACGAAGTGAATGCGATGTACCGGCAGATCTTCACCGATGGACGCCCATTGCCGGTCGACCCGAATCCTGGATGGAACGGGTACTCCACCGCCGTATGGGATGGTGACACCCTCGTCGTGCAGACGGTTGGCTTCCGAGAAGATCTATGGATCGACATGAGCGGTAGCCCAATGAGCGATGCCGGCAAGCTGACCGAACGGATACGGCGACCCAACTATGGGACTCTCGAACTCGAAATCACCGTCGACGATCCCAAGGTGTATACGCGCCCCTGGACGGTCAAGATGACGCAGTCCCTCGAACTCGATACGGAATTGATGGATGAGTTCTGCCTCGAAAACGAAAAATCATATCAGCGGTTGCAGGCCGTTCGGCCTAAGAGATGAGCCGCAGTTCCGGGGGGTGTGGGTTGCCCGATGTGACCCTCTGGCCTACGGCTTCTTCAGGTATTCGTCGATGGCTTTACGGATCTCCGCGAAAACTGCTTGCTCCTTCTGGGTACCGTCGATTTTGACGATCTCGGCCTTCGGAAAGTAGGACGACAGGAAGTCGGTTTCCCGGTGATAGTCCTTGAGGTCCTGTTCGATCTGATCTGTCTTCTGACCCTTAAGTCGCTTACGCACCACGTCGTCGGGCACTTCTAGCCGCAAAACGAGCGGTATCTTTAGACCTTTCTCCTGGATCACTTTCACGAAAAAATCGCTGTGATCTTTGGTCGCTGGATAACCGTCCAGCAACAAACCCTTACTGATATCCGTCTGTTCCAGCCGCTTCATGAAAAGTGTGTTGAGCGCCGGATCCACGCGTGGCTCGACCCCGCGAATAGCCGGTTGTTTTTGCCGAGCCAGCGCCGAGGGATCGTCTTTCATTAACTGCTCCCGTGTGATCATTGCGAACCCGTACTGTTTCTGGATCAAGGCCGCCTGTGTCGATTTGCCCGATGCGGGTGGTCCGAGCAATATGAGAACCGGCTTGACCGACTGAGCCTGGGCCGATGCAAGTAAAACACATCCAAGCAATAGAACGAGCGACGGCCGAGCCGGCCAATGGCTAAGCAATCTTCGGGACACAACGTTGGGCAGCAGGTGGCTTCCGGATCTCATAATCTCTCCTTCATACTTTTCCGCAGCTAAAGTTTACGCCAGCGAGCTTTGTCCGTGCACAGCAAGCAGACAGTCCAGGCGTTAGACTGTAATCATCGTTAAACGGTGATCGGAAGACAACTCTAGCGTGCTACTTCCGCGTCCTCCGGAACGGGAGCAGATCTCGAAGACGCTCATCACGCAAGAAGATTCCCAGCCAGGCGAGCATCGCCGTCGTGAGTGGAACGAGCGGCGGATACAGTTCTCCGATTCGAACGTATGAGGCGATCGCGCCGCCCATATAGCCCGTGAGAATGACCGCGCCAAGAACCGACGTACGAGGTATGACGTATAGCAGAATTGCCCCGAGCTGAAGCGAGGCGATGAACGGGAGGTCCGGCGTTCTCCAGCCGATTCGTCCCCATTCGTGCACGTACCAGGGATTGGCCGTCAACTTCCATCGGGCGCTCATCAGGACGATGAGAACGGGTGCGACAGAAATGATGCGACCTGTCCACACTAGCCACAGACGTGACCCCGTGGCCTCGTGCGTCTGAATGGTAACAGCATTCATGAAGGTCCTCCTCGGGATCCAACCCCCCGGCGTTCAAATGCAGCAGTGCAGGCATTTTACCTCCTGTTGTGAATCACAACTAGCTCGGCCGAGGCGGAAGGCTGCGATGTTAACTGTCCGTTGGCTGTTATGCGCTGTTTACTGGACTTGGTGAATTGGCCGGATGGCTAAATAGCCCAATCTGGAGGATCATCAAATCGAGGGGTCCGGAAGACACTGGGTTGGGCGCCTCCTGTCGGCGCGAGCATTCTACCTCAGTCGGCTTTGCCCACGAACACGGAGCCGGAACACAAGTCAGTCCCGCAGCCCACGGAGCTTTAACTTATCGATCTTGCCGGGGCCGGTCTTTGGGAGGGCATCAAGAAACTCGATCCTGCGAGGAATCTTGTAGTCGACGAGTTTTTGCTTGCAGTAGGTGAGAAGGTCTTCTGCAGAAACCGTTCGGCCCGACTTGATAACGACGAAAGCCACGGGAATCTCGCCTCGAAACGTATCCTTGACGCCGACGGTCGCCACTTCGAGCGTATCCGGATGGCTGTGGAGCACTTCATCAATCTCGCGCGGATAGATATTGTAGCCGCCTGAGATAATCAGCTCTTTCTTACGGTCGACGACGAACAGATATCCCTCATCGTCGAAGTAGCCGATATCGCCGGTGTAGACCCAGCCGCCACGTATCGTGTAAGCCGTCTCCTCCGGTCGATTCCGGTAGCTCGAGACCATCTGGGGCCCGCGCACACGAATCTCGCCGCGCTCGTACGGTGGCATGACTCGGGTTCCCGTTTCAAGATCGACGATCTCGACATCCGTTTCCGGCGGCGGAACGCCGACGGACAGGACCTTGCGTTTTCCACTTACCGGATTGTTCGCATATGGCGCCCCTTCGGACATGCCGACACCTTCATAAATCGGGCAGCCTGTAGTTTTCTGCCAATTCGTAAGCAGATCTGCCGACAAGGGCGACGAGCCGGCGCAGCAGATCTTGAGATTCGAAAGGTCTGCGGTCTTCATGCCTTCCGCGGCCAGAATCCCCACATATACCGTCGACGGGCCACCGGCGAACAGCGTCACCTTGTGCTTCGACAACTGATCGAGGACGATGTCGGGTTTGTATTGCCGCACGATTACGTGTGTCGCACCGATGTAGAGCGGGTGAATTGCGCCGTGATGATGGCCGAAGATGTGGAACATCGGCGCGACGGCTAGCGAAACCTCCTTATCGTATTCAAGCGAAGAGAAGAATGCGGCCTCCAGCCTGCAGAACGCCATGATGTGACGATGCCGGTGTTCGGCACCCTTCGGAAGCCCGGTTGTCCCGCCGGTAAAAAACATCATCGCGTAGTCGTCGGCATCGGGCAGCGGCTGCGGTAAGCCCTCCGATCCTTCATTGATCCAGGAGGGAATGGTGTTCGAGCCCTCGCCGGCGACGAGAACATGCGGGATGCCCATCGCTGCCGCAACTTTGAATAACCGGGGGTAGAACTCCGGCAATGTCACCACGACTTTCGGAGTGGTGTCCTTCATAAGCGGCGTCAGTTCGGAATCCGAGTAGTTCGGATTCATCGGCGCGACATAAGCGTGCGCCGCCATCGCGCCGAGAATACACACCGGCATCTCCAGGCAATTGGTCATCAGAATGGCGACGCGTTCACCTTTCACTCCAAACTTCTGGAGCCGCTTCGCGAAGCCTGAAATCGCACTCTTGTGCTGAACGAACGTAAGGCTGCGGTCTTCGCAAATCAGCGCCTTCCGATCGGGCGTTCTGCGAACAACATCTTCCAAGGCGTGAAGAATCGTGGGATAGCCTGGAGCGTCTGCTGGAACTGTTAGCTTCACGTGCGAATTTTAGGGGTTCACGTCGATCCGCGCAATGAGGGTTTCAGACCGCGCCGCCAAGCAACCGGACGGCATTCTCTTTTAGAATCAGTGGTCGGACATCCTCGCGGATGGGAATTTTCTCAAAGTCAGCGAGCCATCTTTCGGGCGTGATGAATGGAAAATCCGATCCGAAAAGCACCTTGTGCTTGAGCAGAGTGTTCGCGTACTGAATTAAAGACTGAGGGAAGTACTTGGGCGACCATCCCGAGAGGTCGATAAAAACCTGAGGCTTGTGCAGACAGATCGAGAGCGCTTCGTCCTGCCATGGAAACGAGGGATGTGCAAGAACGATCGGCATGTCCGGAAAATCAACGGCGACGTCATCGATGTCCATTGGGTTTCCGTATTTGAGGCGAACGCCGCCGCCGCCCCGCATTCCTGTGCCGATCCCGCTGTGGCCGGTATGAAAAATCACCGGCAGACGAGCTTCGGCGATCACTTCGTAAAAAGGGTAAATCGCGCGATCGTTCGGGTGAAATCCCTGGATGGGCGGGTGAAGTTTGAAACCTCTCGTTCCGGCGGTAATCAAGCGGCGTGCTTCAACCACAGCCTCGCGGCCGCGAGTGGGATCGACGCTGGAGAAAGCGATCATGATGTCTGCATTTTCCCGAGCCAGAGCGATCACATCGTCGTTCGGAAACTGCTTGCGTCCCGTGAGCCGCTCATCGACGGAAAACACAACGCAGCCGATCTTCCTCGATCGGTAGTACGCTGCTAATTCCTGCGGCTTGGGCTCTTCTCCCGTGTTCCCGAAATACTTACGGGCAGCTTCATCAGCCGCGTTTCCACTCGTGTCTCCATGCAGATGAACGTGCGTGTCGATGGCGATGAGTTCAGTGAGGTTCACAAAAAGAAATTAGCCACAAAAAGCACAAAAATCACAAAAAGAAAGTTTAGCTTTGTGGTTTTTGTGGTTTTTGTGGCTAATTTTCTTTCATGTCCGAACTTGTCAAATTCAGTGTGGAAAGCGGCGTTGGCGTGATTACAGTTGAAAATCCTCCTGTCAACGCGCTGAGTCCAGGTGTTCCAGAAGGCATTGCCGAGAGTATCGGGCAAGCTGCAGATGGCGCGTCGGTTCGTGCCGTCGTCTTGATTGGCGCAGGGCGCACGTTTGTTGCCGGTGCCGACATCAAGCAACTGGAAGAGCAGGCGCACGGCCGCGGACCGGGCGCTCCAAACCTGCATCAATTATTGAAATCCATTGAGGACTGCCCCAAGCCTGTCGTTGTAGCCATCCATGGCACGGCTCTCGGCGGAGGGTTGGAATTGGCGATGGCCGGACACTATCGCGTCGCCAGTCCCGATGCTCAGGCGGGCCAACCGGAAGTGAATCTCGGAATCATTCCTGGCGCAGAAGGCTCGCAGCGGCTTCCGCGGCTGGTGGGTGTTGCAGCGGCTATTGAGATGTTCGTTTCAGGCAAGGCGATCGGGGCGTCGGAAGCCGTCCGACTGGGGCTCTTTGACAAGATCATCGAAGGTGATTTGCGGGCGGGCGCCGTCGCTTTTGCACGGCATGTCGCCGAGTCCGGCGGACCGCATCGCCGTACCCGTGACAAAACCGAAAAACTGGGCTCACCGGAATCGAATGCGGCGATTCTCGACGCCGGCCGAGAGCGGGCCCGCAAAATCCGCCGCAACATGATTGCGCCGCTCCGCGTTATCGACGCGGTGGAGGCTGCCGTTGCCCTTCCGTTTGAAGAAGGCTGCAGGCGCGAGCGCGAAATTGTCGAAAAATGCCTCGCGGGTGAGGAGGCGCGGGCGCTTATTCATGCGTTCTTCGCCGAACGAGCTGTTTCAAAAGTCCGCGGCATTTCCAAGGAGACGCGAACACACTCCATTCGCATGGCTGGAGTGATCGGCGCTGGAACCATGGGAACCGGAATCGCGATGGTCCTTGCCAACGCGGGCATCACTGTCCTGCTCAAGGAAACGGATCAGGCGGCCCTGGATCGCGGCTTGGCCTCAGTCCGCAAGAACTACGAGTCAGCCGTTCATAAGGCACGATTGACGGCGCATGAGATGGAAGAGCGAATCGCTTTGATTCAGCCTCAGCTGACATACTCCGGTTTCGGAGGTGCCGACATTATCATCGAAGCAGTCTTCGAAAACATGTCGCTTAAGAAACAGGTTTTCGGCGAAATCGACAAGATTGCTAAAGGCGATTGCGTGCTCGCCACGAATACATCGACGCTGGATATCGATGAGATCGCAGGCGCCACGTCCCGACCCCATATGGTCGTCGGCATCCACTTCTTCAGTCCGGCGCACGTGATGCGGCTGGTGGAAGTCGTTCGTGGAGCCCGCACCGATAAGGAAGTCATCGCTACCGCAATGGCATTGGCCAAGCGACTTCGCAAGGTCGGCGTGCTGGTCGGCAACTGCAGAGGCTTTGTTGGAAATCGTATGATGCTGCCCTACATGCGCGAAGCGCAATTCCTCGTGGAAGAGGGATCCACGCCTTCTCAAGTCGATCAGGCGCTCTACGATTTCGGCATCGCTATGGGGATATTTGCGGTTGATGATATGGGAGGCCTCGATTTGGGCTGGCGCGTCCTGCAGGACACGAAGCGTCTGTTGAAACCGGGCGATCGAACTCCGCTTGTTCTGGAGAAGCTTTATGACGCTCATCGATGGGGACAAAAGACCGGAGCCGGTTGGTACCGATATGAAGACGGCCGCACGCCAATACGGGATCCTGAGGTCGAAGCACTTATCGAAACGACAGCGGAGCAGGCCGGCATTGCCCGTCGTTCCATCAGCAAGGAAGAAATTATCGAACGATGTCTCTACGTCATGATCAATGAAGGATCACGCATTCTCGGCGAGGGATTCGCTCAACGCGCCGCAGACATCGACACAATCTACATTACCGGCTACGGCTTTCCGGCCTATCGCGGCGGCCCTATGTGGTATGCCGACACGGTCGGGCTAAGTAAGATCTACGAACGCATTCTCGAGTTTCACCGTGAGCATGGCGAGTACTGGACGCCTGCTCCTTTACTCGAACGGCTGGTGCGCGATCGACAGACTTTCGCGGCTTTCGACGCCGCCAATGAACAGGCGGTCACGGGGTCGCCGGAATCACAATGAGACTCCACTCAAGGTTCGACGCGGACTACCGTCCGCCGCGTCTGCCAATCGTCAATGCCGTCGGCTGGTTCGGGTTCATGCCGGGTTGCGGTCCGCATTTCCACTTTGACCAGGCCTGCGCGTTTCAGCAGTTGAGTTATTTCCTCGGCCCTGGCCTCTGCGATGCCTGCCTCCTCCGTCAACAGGCTTCCATCGGATAGCAAAGTAGCGCCGCGCAAGCTCGTCACAATCACTCGCTTCGCTTCCGTTTTTTCGGCATAGTCCACAATTTCAGAGAGAACTGTCGCGTGTCTGCCCGTAACGGGCTGATCGAAGTCGTAGTAGATCGAAAACTCCCGCGGCGAATATGGCGGCTGTTCGGCAGCAGGTGTTCTGCGGGGTGCCTGGAATGCTAATGGTCCTCCGCCATTGCCCGGACTCCACCACGCATCGATTGTGCGGGCTGCAGAGCGGAATAATTGAGGCGACGACTCCAGCAGAACAAGCGTGGCGAAGAGGAGCAGATAAGGACGAGTCTCATTGTCGTTTTCGCTGTTTATACTACAACGCGATCAGCTCCAAGCCCAGGGAGCTTACCGTTAAATCGGCGACGGGCAGAAAACAGAAACTCGTTGTTTTTCGTATACTATTCCGCAATTTCCGACTCCATGGAGGGTTTCAACCCATGATGCAGACATCTCATGCACAGCTACAGCGCGTATCGATACTATTTGCCCTCGTGATTGTTGGTGCAGTTATGGCGACCACCCCGGAACTGGCTGTGGCCGCTCAGAGCAAAACCGTTTGGGATGGCGTGTACACCGAGAAACAGGCCGAGCGTGGCGCCGGCAGCTTCACAACCAATTGCACGCGTTGTCATGGTGCGGCGAACAGTGGAGGAGACGAAGGGAAGTCCCTTGCGGGCGAGCGCTTCTGGAAAAGCTTTCGCGAGTCCACTGTCGATCACTTGTTAGATTACGTCAGTCGAAATATGCCGAACGGCGCCGGGGGCACGCTCAGTGCGAGTGTTTACGCGGACCTCGTCGCCTTCATTCTCAGCCGAAACGGGCTTCCTGCCGGCGCTTCGGAACTGACCAAGGACTCGGCCGTTGGCGTCCAGATCATCGCCAAAACCGGACCGGGAGAGCTTCCAGACGGCACTCTGGTCCGTGTTGTGGGTTGTCTCGCCGCCCGGGAAGGAGGCGGCTGGAATCTCAATACGGCAACAGATCCTGAACGCATAAACTCGATTGCGAGCGCGGATGACAAGACTCGCCCTCTTGGGACGCGCAGCTACCGTCTGATGTACGTGCTCACACCGCTACAGAGCTTTGTCGGTCACCGCATGAACGTCCGCGGCTTGCTGATGGGAGAGGGCGGGCGCGACGGCATCAATGTGTCCGTGACGCAATCCATCGCCGAGTCGTGCAGTAACCCGCAATGAATGTCGTGCTTTGCCGTTCGGATCTGCCGCCCTGCTGCGGCCAACAACAAATGAATGCTGACGCTATGATCGATGAGCAGTAACAGATCTTCGGAATTTGAAATCTTCACGGATTCTCAATTTCCTAATAAAGAATTTGTAACATCGCGAGTATTCCTGAAAATCAAATCGAGCCATTAGGGCTCAAAGTCATCGTCCTCCTCTTTCGCCCATCGTTCCTCGATCTCGCGATTCCTTCGTCGTCGCACGTAAATCGCAAGAATTGCGATGAGGGTTACCACCATCCAAACCGTTGTCGATGAGGTAACGATAGGTACCCACACTGTCCAGATACGCTGCCTTTGCCAGAACTCGGACTCTGCGTCAGAGGCCGTCACGCCTGTCACGTCTGCGAATGCAGAATCAAATCGATTACCGCGATTTACGCGCTTGAGTATCTCCGCACAAGCCGCCGGACCATATCGCTGGAACATATCGTGAACCAACGCGCCGGCCAGTGCGTAGGCGCGAGTTTGATCGCTCTCGCCGCCTGAGAACAGCCGGTCGAGTTCGTCGAGTGTCGTGCGGGAGCCCATTACCAATTGATAGAGCAGTTGAGTTTGGTCTCGAAACCGGCGACCGCGTTCGACCTCCATCGCAAGTCCTTCGTTAAACCAACGTGGGATGGGTCGACCCTCGATAGCGCGCCAGATCAGCACGTGCGCAATTTCGTGGCGCAGGACGTCTTCGAGACTGTTGTCGGGATAACTTGGGGAACGGGCGGGAAAGAGGACCACCAAGTCAGACGGCGGAACAGCAAATCCGGAAATCCACGGCGGAATCGTGCGGGCTAAATTCGAACTTTCCAGGGTGAGTACGACGTGTATGGGCGAGCCGGTATCAGTGATTCCTATAACAGAAGCAATGCCGGCGAGGCTTTGCGGATCGACGGATTCTAAACGCGCCCGGAGGACGGCGAACTCTGGAGGCGCGTCGATTTGAAGTTGTGGCGCTTCCGACGAACGCCCGCCCGCCTCTGAGAGCAACAATGCCAATAGGGCGAGTCGATACATTTTAA
>Ga0114129_10005376_pt1 | contig 18074 bp, 22 predicted proteins | sample RhiMetdeltSRZDD1_FD_80071 | JGI IMG/M metagenome (GOLD analysis project Ga0114129, IMG submission 80071) | Populus rhizosphere microbial communities from Tennessee, USA - Rhizosphere MetaG P. deltoides SRZDD1 (version 2) (version 2) | ecosystem: Host-associated > Plants > Roots > Rhizosphere >...
ACAGCCACCCCTCGCCGGTCTTGAGGTAGGTGATGTCACCCACCAGCCTGGTGCCGGGCGCTGTGGCGGTGAAGTCCCGGCCGATCAGGTCCGGGCTGGCCACCGGCTGCTCACCGGGCAGCGTGGTGCGCTTATAAGCCCGCGGCTGGCAGGCCCGCAGCCCCAGCTCGCGCATCAGGTCCGCAACCAGGCCGACGCTGCACGGGTGGCCCTCCCGGTTGAGCTGGGCGGCGACCCGCCGGCACCCGTAGGCACCCCGCCCGGCATCGAAGACCCGGCGCACGTGGGCGGCCAGCTCGCGGCGCCGGGCCGCCGTGGCGGTCTCGGCCCGGTTGCGCCAGGCATAAAACGACGAGCGGGGCACACTCAGCAGCCGGCACATCCAGGAGATCTTGTAGTTGGCCTTCTCGGCGCCGGTCACCGCGCACCGCTCGGCTACGGGTGCGCCCGCGCGAAGAAGGCCGCCGCTTTTCAGGAACTCGTTCTCCATCCGCAGCCGGCGATTCTCATCCTCGAGTTCCTCCACGCGCGCACGCTCCACAGGAGACAGGGCCTTCTCCGGCTCGGGATGCTCCCGCCGCCACGCGTTCACCCAGTTCCCCAAAGTCCCGTCATGGATCCCCAGGTCCCGGGCGACCTCCGCGATCGGCTTACCGGTCTCGATCACCATCTGCACGGCCTCAGCCTTGAACTGCGGGCTGAACCTCCGCCGATGTTCGGGCATGAACAGATCCTCTCAGTCGAGAGTCACTGTCCAAGATCTTTAGTACACCTCATCGTGCGCTTAGTGCCAGAGCACTAAGCGGTCTTGGGACTGTAGTTTCAACGGTGTAACTCCTGACAACAAGGAGACACCAGTGACTGACGTGACGACGAACCCGGGGCCAGGATGGAGTGGAGCTGTCGGCTGCTGATGAGCAGCTGCTGCATTCGTTCAAGTACGCATCGAAACGGGACTGGGCACAGCTCGCGAAAGACCTCAAGCCCGTCTACACCGCTGCCTCCGAGGCGGAAGCGCTCGACCGGTTCGCTGAATTCTCCGAGACATGGGAAAAGCGCTACCCGCCATCATCCGGCTCTGGGAGAATGCGTGGGCCGAATTCGTGCCGTTCCTTTTCTTCGACCGGGAAGTCTGCACCGTCATCTGCACGACCAACGCGATCGAGTCGATCAACGCCCGGCTGCGCCGGCTGTCAGAGCCCGCGGCCACTTCCCCACTGAGCAGGCCGCCCTCAAGTGCCTCTACCTGGCGATCATGAGCCTGGACCCTACCGGCAAGGGCCGCCAACGCTGGACAAACCGGTGGAAGCCGCCTTGAACGCCTTCGACATCACCTTCGACGGCCGCCTCAGCGCAGGCAGGAAGTAACAAACAAGATCAAGTTACACCGTTAAGTGGACAGACCCGCGCGCCCCCCCGCTCCCGGTCGGCCTGGGGGTGCCGGTGGGTGTGGCGGTGCCGGCCAGGACGCCGGATGACTTCGCCCGGGGCAATCCTTCCCGCCTCGGTACATAGGGCGGTGCCGGGAGCCGCCTGGAGGGGGACATGCCCCGGTGTCCGCTGCGCCGGGGTGTGTCCTTCTCCCGCAGATCACACCCGCCCGGTCTTGGTTCACCTTGCCGCTGCGCGTGTGCGGGTGGCCGCACGCCGCGTAGGGCTGCCCGGGCCGGGCGCGTTCCCAGGGCGCGGTGCTCCCCGTCCGCTCTGGGGGCGCGCCCACTCGGCCCATGGCAGGCGGCCCGCGGCCCCTGGGCTGCGGTGGCAGAGCGTGTGAGGCCCTGGCGTCAGTGCACGTCAGCCGGTGTGCCCCGGCCTGTCATCTGAGCCATGGTCAAATCGTGGCTGACCCCGTGATTATCCCCGCGCCACGGACCTTAGGGCATCCCCGGCAGCCCCGCAGCGAGGGCGGCCTGTACGGCGATGGGTCGGCCGGTGACTTGTCGGCGGCGTCCGAGTCTTGATGCAGCCACGAGGCAGTAAGCGGTAGCACCGCCTCCGTGTGGACAACGGAAGGCTGCAGCCTGGCAGGATTGTGCCGTGTGGTTATCCACTTTTCCACATCCGCGTGTGTCCACAGCTACACAGTGGCTGATCTGCGCATTCATCCAAATCGTCTACAGATCCATACACAGGTGGTTACGCTGGCTGGCCCAAGGGCTGGCGTGCTAGGAGCAAGCTCTCACGCTTGTCTGGGACCCGCTGCGAGCGAGGGAGGGCCTATGACCAGGGGACTCGGCAGGATCCCCCGCATCAGGGGCACTCTCACGCAGGCCCGCGACGAGGCCGGCAACGACATGTCCGCTGGCAGGTACACGCCCCCGTCGGGCCGCACCGGCCACCCCACGGACGGGACTGGGGGCAAGGGCAAGACAGAGGGCTCCCCGGGCCGTCGACGCCCCGGACTGGCACCGGGTGCGTCGGGCTGGCCCTGGCACCCCCGCCGGCTGGCAACTGCGCGGCATCGGGGGACACGGGGCGGCTTAGTTTGGGGCGGTTGCGCACGCAACCAACGCTGCCCGGCCGCATGGCAGCGGTCCTGTGATCGCGGTCATGGTGCGCACCCCGCATCACGAAGATTCACGGTGCGGTATACGACTCGGTATTGATTACGACGTGGCCTGGCCGGCGAACAGGGCCTCTCCGGGCCGCGACCCACGTGGTGGTGTTACCCGGAGCGCCGCCAGAAAGGGCACGAGTGGGACCGGACTGATCACCGTGTCCTGGGTGCTGTGCGACCGCCCGCCAGCGCAGGCCGCCCGGGAGCGGGGCGGGCGGCGGCCCGGCGGGGCACATGGCGGTGTTCTGCAACGCTGCTCCGGGCTGTCGGTCGGTGTGGTGCCGGCCAAGCAATGAGCCGCCGCCTGGCTCCTGATGAAACACCGAAATTGGGCAGGGCGGGCTGGCTGCCTATGCACCTTCGAGGATTAGCGTTTAGGCACACCTTCGAAGGGTAGTTTCGCCGGTCGAGGTGATCGGCCATGAGGATCTGCTCCCCCTGAGGATGACCTCGGCATGGCCCGGCGTCTCCCTGGCCTGGCCCGCCGCCTCTCCGGCGGTGCCAGCCGGGCGATCGCAGCTCGGTTCCGCGCGCCGGCGCTGAAGTCGGCCGTGCCTGCCGACGCCGGCCACGGACCCGCCCTCGACGCGAATGCCCAGGTCGATGTCATGCTCACCGATGGCACCTGGACGCGCGCGGCCGTGCGGGCGCGGCGCCGGGACGCCCGCGGCCGCCGGTGCGTGCTCTTGTCCTGGTCCCCTGGGCCCGCAGCGGATCGGCGCGAGGGATGGTTCGTGCACGACATCGAGCGGATCCGGCGGGCGCGGACGGCTCGGAAGGCGCGGGATCGCTCACCCGCGGCCCGGCAGAGAACCCGCGGACCTTCTCACGGCCACGGCGAGACGTCAGGCCGTGACTAAAGATCCTTAATGGTGAGGGTTACAGAAGGGTGTGAGGTCGGGCCCGGTGCTGGCGAGGAAGCCGCCGATGAGGCCGGGCCGGTGCTGCATTCGCTTGAGCCGGGTCTTCACCAGCGCGGTCAGCCGGCTGATGTTGCGTTTGGCCAGGTTGGCCAGGGACCGTTTGAGGTGGGACCAGACCGCTTCGACCGGGTTGAGCTGGGGTGCATACGGCGGGAGCTGGCAGACGGTCAGCCAGTCCCGGGCGGCGATCAGGTCGGCCATCACGCGGCTGACGTGGGCATTGAGGTTGTCCCAGACCACGACAATGGGGCCGCCGAGCTGCTGGTGCGCGGCGTCCAGCAGGCGGGCGTAATCGGTCTCGGTGAAGCCTTTGCGCTGGGTGGTCCCACGCCCGCGGCTGGTGTGGGTGCGGTAGATCAGCCGGGCCCGCCGCCCGGGCTTGGTGCAGATGAGCGCGGCCAGCGAGACGCGTTTGTCGGCCGCGCCGGTCACCCGCACCAGTGGGGTGTGGCCGCGGCGGCCCCAGGTGCGGCCCTTCGGCGGCCTTAAGCCCTGGCCAGATTCGTCTTCGAAGCAGAGCCAGGCGCCCAGGTCCGCCGCCCTCCTTTTATTACCGGCCAGGCCTCCTGCCGCCACCTGGTGATCTGCGCCTCGTTGCGCTCGGTGGCCTGGCGGGCCGGGACCTGCACGCTCCAGCCGGCCCGGTGCAGCAGCAGATCCAGCCCAGCCTGGGTGTAATCCACCCCGAACCGGCGGTGGACGACTTCGGCGATCCGGGCCAGCGTCCAGCACTGATCCTCATCCCGGCCCCATGCCGCCGGGCCAGCCTCCAGCACCGTCTCCAGCTCACGCAGCTGCGCTGGGCTGAGCTTGCACCGCGCCCCGCCCGGGCCCTTGGAGGCCAGCGCCCGCCTGCCACCAGCAGCTAACGCCCGCCGCCACCGGTTCGCCGACATCCGGCTCACCCGGAACTGCCTGGCCACCTCCCGGTCGCTGGCCCGCCTCGATCAGCTCAGCCGCCGCTAACCGCACCCGCTCCCGCCGGGCCCGCTCCTCCGCAGTCAGCCCGCCACCATCGGGATACCTCATGCCTCCGGCATAGCGCACGATGCGCTGACCGTCAGCAGAACTCGTAACCTCCGCCGTTAAGGATCTTTAGAAGATCTCTAGCGGCCCAGGCGGGACGGCTTTGGCGCTGAGTCCGACGGTGGCTTGCCAGATACCTTCAGCCGCTCGACCCTGTTCTGCATCAGCACCCGGACACCGAACTCCTGAGTCGCATCATCGGCACCGGATCAGCCCGCGGCGGCCGACCTGGGCGCGGCGGCCCGTGGCCGCCTGGTCGGCAACCGCAGGGGTGGCGTGGTAGCCAGTGGCCGCCTGGTCGGCAACGGCAGGGCGGCCCGCGGGCGCTTTGTGCCTGGGTGATACGGGGGAACTGGCGGCCTCAGCAGGGGCAAAGAACACCGCGGCGACACACATCACCAGCAGCAGCGTCATGACGATCAGGAACCACAAGAGAGCATCGTTCACCAGATCCGCATGGGTCATGGCCGCCTCCCCCCTCCGGCCGCGGCCAGCCTGATCCGCCAGCAGAGCCAGCGCCAGGCGGCCGTGCCCGGTTGTCTGCACGGTCACGCGGATTCCGAACTCCTGCCGCGCGACCGGGGAGCCCGCGGCGCAGCCCCGCAGCGGGCCGCGGGCTCCCCGATGTGCTATGGAGCGCCGGGGGCCCCGCCGGTTCACGTCTGGTCGCGGCAATTCTCCCGGCCTAGGAGGTGGCGATGTCGGCGGGGGACGATCAGGAGCACGTAAACGATCTCGGCCACGGCTAGACCGGTGCGGCAACCGCCCAGCTGCGCTGTCCATTGCGTGAGTAAGGCGCGGTCACCTGGGCTGTCTACGCCAGATGCCGGGCTGCCGGTCGGTGCGGTACCGGCCGCGGCACGAGCCGGGCAGCGGACCGGGGTGACCGTTCAGCCTGTGCTGGTGCCGGGGTCCGGCGGTGGCCGGGGGGCGGTGGCTGGTGCCGGTACCACGGCCTCGTACAGGCTGGGGAAGTTGGGGATCACGCGGTCGATGCCGGCGATCGCGAACACGCGCAGGACGGCGGCACTGGCGGGGATGACCAGCCGCAGCTCGCCGCCTTCGGCCACGGCCCGCTTGTGCGCCCGCACCAGAACCCCGACACCGGACGATGCGCAAAATGTAGTGCCGGTCATGTCCACCACGAACGTCGCGTGCCCACGGGCGGCCGCTTCCCGCAGAACCGCGTCCAGCCAGTCGGCGTTGCTGATATCGATTTCGCCGGGCGCCGCCACCACGGGCACGCCGTTGACCATCTCGATGGGTACCTGGCGCCTGGCATCTGTGCCCACCTCCCGCCCCGATGCGCAAGGCAGTGCCGTGAGCCGGAGGCCTGGATGGGTGGTGGGCCAGGCGGGCCATCGCGGAACTCCGGACCGGTGTTTCGTCAGCGGATGGCGCATCGTACAGCGGCCAGCAACGGTGGTCCAGCCCGGGCCGTTACGGCTGAGAGCCCCTGGCGCGGCCCGCACCAGCGGAGAGGGGGCGCCGCGCCGCGGGGCCGCGCCAGGAGCGTAGCTGGTGCCGCCGCCGTGCCCTCAGCCGTGCCCTCAACGCTGCCTCAAGAGGGCGGCGGCACCGCGCCCTGGGGTGGCTGCTACCACGAGCGGGAGCAGGTAAACGCGTCCGGCCACGGCGGGTCTGCCTGCTATCTGAGCCCAGGTAAAGCCCGGGTAAAGGGCAAATATCGCCAGCGTGGATGGGCGTAACGTCAAAGCCCCACGTGATCCGGGGACCGGGGTGGTCGCCCCTACACGGCCCCCGGGTCCGCTCGCAGTCCCGGGCCGGATTCGCCAGTGCGCCGCGCTGGCCGACGATGGCCGCGACACTCCCCCGGGCCATGCCGTGACCGTGCAGCCACACGGCTGGCCGCCGATCGCGGCCCATGGCTTGGGGGCGGGTGGCGGCCCGCGCCGCTCCGTGGAGCGGGGACATGGCTCCGTGGGGGCCGGAGCGCGGCGCGGGCCGCGTCCTTATGTCAGCGGCGCCACCGCCCGCCCTACGACGCAGTTGCCAGCCCCCAACGGGCAGCCCGGACAGTGGCGCCTACGCTTCCCGCTACCGCGATCGCGAGCACGTAAACGAGTAAGGCCACGGCAAAGACTGCCACCCGGTTTGGTACCCGGCAGCGGAGGCCTCGGCGCGGCGTGGCAGTCTAGGTAAGATGCCCCGGTCCGGTGAGCGGGATGCATCAGAGTCCGGGCCCGGGGCGCGTCTGCTAACGCTGCCCCATGCGGACCGTGATACACACGGGCCGCGTGGGGCTCATCGGCTGGCCGCCTCTTCGAGATACTCGGAGAGGGACGGCTCGCTGCTTTCTGCCTTTGCCTTCGCAGTGGACGCTGGCGCCCGTTCCGAGTGTGATGTCGCTGCAGTTCAGGCTGGTGAGTTCGGAGACCCGAAGGCCGACCTGGATGGCCAGCAGCATCAGGGCCCGGTCTCGCCGGCCTTCCCAGCGGGCCTGATCCGGTGCGGCGAGCAGTGCGTCGACTTCGGTGGCGGTCAGGAATGTCACGATCCGCTTGTCGAACCGTTTCGGGGGGATCGCCAGCACGCGCTGGATGTGCAGTGCGTGCTCGGGGTGGCGCAGGGCGGCGTAGGAGAACAGCGAACGGATCGCCGTCAGGCGCAGGTTGCGGGTCCTGGTGCTGTTGTGGCGCTCGCCCTCGAGGTGGTTCAGGAACGCCGAGATCGTGATGGCGTCCAGGTCGTCCCAGTCGAGCTGGGCGGGCATCTTCCTGGTCCGCTGGTGCACGAAGCTGAGCAGCAGCCGCAGGGTGTCGCGGTAGGCCGCGATGGTCTGCGGGCTGGCCTGACGCTGCTGGATGAGCCGGTCGGGTGAAGAACGCCTGCAAAGTCGGGGCGATCAGCGTCGTGGCCGCGCCGCCGACCATGCGGTGTCCTGCCGGGCGGCGGCCAGCGCAAGCAGTTCCGGGGCCGCCGACAGATACCAGTAGGTGGACGCCGGCTCGCGGTGACCCAGGTAGGTCGACAGCGACGGAATCTTGGACTGCACGTCCTCGCCCGCGCGATACCAGCTGAGCAGGGTGCGGACGGCGAAGGTGTGCCTGAAGTCGTGCAGCCGCGGCGTGGAGGGCGCGCCGGCGCCGATGCCGGCGTTATTGATGAGTTGCCGGAACGTCAGCTGGACGACGGCGTAGAGCAGGCGCTTTCGGTTGAGGGACACGAAGAAGGCCGGTTCGCCAGGCCGCGGCTGGAGCTGGTCGCGCAGCTGGGCGTAGCCTTCGAGCGCTGTCATGCTGCTGGGGTGCAGGGGCACCAGGCGCGACTTGCCGAACTTGGACTCGCGGATCAGCAGCACCCCCTGAACCCAGTCGACGTGACGGCGGTCGAGCTTGATGGCTTCACTGATCCGCAGCCCGCTTGCCGCGAGCAGCCCGATCAGCGTCTGGTAGGTCGCCGCCGCAGCAGCGAGACGATCGTCCGGCCGGCCAGTTCCAGCAGCGCGCCGATGTCGGCTGAGGAGTAGATGAACGGCTGGCACCAGGGCGCCCGGCGCGGCATCAGGCCCAGCGGCGGCACCTCAGTGCCAGCGTCGATGCCGGACAGGTAGCGGGCGAAGCCGCGGGCGGCTGTCATCCGCCGTGATCCGACGGTCGTTACCCGGCCGTCGCTGACTTCGGTGCTTGCTGGGCCCAGGCCAGCGCGGCCTCGATCGTGACCGTGGGCGAAAGGAAACGCAGGACCGCGCGAAGCTCAGCGACCCGTGCCTTCGCCGACCCGGCCGAGACACGACCGCATTCCCGCAGCAGGAACGCGTTGACGTCCGTTCCGGCCAGGCCAGCCGGCTTTAGTACGCCACCGGCCATGGCCTGCTGCTGCAGGAAGCGACGGGCGGTGCTCTCATAACGCAGCACCGTGGCCACCGCCAGGCCCCGTTCCTGGATCAGCCACATCCGGTACTCACCAAGCAGCGCCCCCAAAGGAGTCTGCGGCGGCTTCGCTGCCGGAGTCACGCCGGCTTCCCTCAGTTAGCTCAGCAGCGGAATCATTGCCCGCAGACCGAGAGCCCTCCGGTGGCCAGCCGCTTGCCGGGCCGCGAGAAACGCCACCATCGCGTCCTCATCGAGTTCCGCCGTCACCAGCCCTTCACGCGACACCCACAGCCCGAGCTGGCCCAGGTCGGCCAGCGTGTTCCTGACCGTCTGGGGCGTGTAGCCCCGATGCGCCAGCCACGCCCGGTAACCCTCGACCTGCGGGCCCAGCTGACCTGGCTTCCTCCGCGTACTCGCCATCGCACTCGCCTCCCTCGCGGGAGTACGGTGCCCCTCTATCCGAGGCTGCTCTCAGCCCCAAGACTATGCCGACACCAGCACCAGTCAGACGACGAAGAACGCCAGCGTCATCACGCCAAAGAGAGCCGGCAACCGAGATCCTCGGCATAGTCGCGGGGTCGGCATAGATCGGCCTATGCGGATGTCCGCATAGGTGGATGAGTTCGGGCCGCTGAACCTGCAGCCCCGGCCCGGCCGGCAGTGGGCCGCGATCAGCGGCAAGAGCAAAGAATCCGGGCGCGCAACGCGGCGGCGGATGCGCGCGACCTACACCAGAACCAAGGGCGTCCGGCACCTGTTCGCCGCCTACGAGCTGGGCGAGGACAAGCTGTTCGGGTACATCAAGCCGCGCAAGACCCGGGCCCGGTTCCTGGAGTTCTACCGCTACCTGCGCTCCCTCTACCCGCCCGATGTCCGCATCGCGATCATCTGCGACAACTTCAGCCCGCACCTGAGCACCGCCACCGACGGCCGGGTCGGCGCGTGGGCCGCGGCGAACAACGCCGAGATCGCCTACACCCCCCGCCAACGCGTCCTGGTTAAACCGGATCGAGGCCCAGTTCACCGCGCTGCGGTACTTCGCCCTCGACGGCACCGACCACGCCAGCCACCAGCAGCAGGGCAGCATGATCCGCCGGTACATCATCTGGCGCAACAACCACACCCACGACGAACGGCTCCGCCGCATCGTCACCCGGGCAAACGTTGCCTGAAGCGGCACAAGGCCAGAAAACAATCGGATCACCCTGCACTTCATCCCGGCCGGATGCTCGTGGATCAACCTCGTGGAGTGCTTCTTCTCGATCATCACCCGCCAGGCCATCCGCCGCGGCTCCTACACCTCAGTCCGCCAGCTGACAGCAACCATCGGCACGTTCATCGACCACTGGAACGACCACCCCCGGCCCTTCGCCTGGACCCAGGACGCCGAGGAGATCCTCGGCAAGATCCACCGCGCGGAGACTAAGACCAACGCTCTTACAGACCACTAGCCACGGCTGCCAGCGCGGATGCCCTTGTTTGCGCAGCGTGTGCCGGGGTAATTCTCCGGAGTTCCAGCGAATCCTCGATCGAATTAGCACTGGCCCGGTTGGGATAAGGGTGATGGCAACTCACACTCAGATAATGCTCACCTGCGACGTATGCGGTAACGCGAAGGACGTCCAGACCCGGACCTTCGGGCTCGATGGCAAGACATACGCGATTGATCTTTGCCCGAAAGATAGTAAAGGCCTGAGTAAGGTTACAGGCGGGTACGTGTCGAAAGCCCGGAAGGTAACCGCCAGGCAGAGTCCGCGGCACAACGGCCGCAGGCCACGCTCCCGGGCTGAATCCCGGGCCATCGGCGACGGGGGCACGGCACCGGGTAAGAACATGTCCGGTCGGGGCCGCATCACCGGTTCCACGCGGGACGAAGCGAAGACCAGCAGTTCGGGACAGCAGGCGGCCAAGGTCAGCGGTGCCAAGCCGAAGGCGAAGGCCACCGGTACCAAACGGCAGGCAACGAAGGCCGGCCGTGCGAGGCTGCAGAGGGCGAACGCCGACGGCTCGAAGCAGGCAGCCGGGGCCGCCAGGGTGCGGCAGGAGAAAGGCATCTACGTCTACGGGATCCTTCCCGCAGACATCGAGGTGACAGCCGAAATGCCCGGCGTAGGGGAACATCCTGGCTTGCTGCGGGTCGTCCGCTCCGATGGCTTGGCGGCCCTGATCAGCGATGTGGACCTTTCCGGGCAGCTGAGGTCGTCAGGCGATCTGAGGACCCATAGGGAAATCCTGGACGCGACCGCCACCGAAGTCCCTGTCTTGCCACTGCACTTCGGGACGATCCTGGCCAGCGAGGACGCGGTGGCCGAGGAGCTGCTCGCGGCCCATCACGATGAGTTCGCTGATGCTCTTGAGCAACTCGAGGGCCGCGCAGAGTTCCTTGTCAAGGGCAGCTACGTCGAAGAGGCGGTCCTAGATCAGCTCTTGTCGGAGAACAGGCAGGCAGCGCGGCTCCAGGACCAGATCCAGGGCAAGGATCCCGGCGCAGCCCAGGACGCCAGGATCGAGCTCGGCGAGATCATCAACGAGGCGGTCACGGCCAAGCGGAAGCAGGATACGCGGGCCTTGGAGCAGGCCATGGAGGGGGTTTCTGTGGCCAGCGCCGTAAGGGAGCCGGCCCATGAACTGGATGCGGTACATGTCGCGTTCCTCGTGGCCGCCGACCAGGAAAGCGAAGTGGAGCGGGTGATCGAGGACCTGGCCCGCGATTGGCAAGGGCGGATCGAAGTTCAGTTGCTGGGTCCCATCGCCGCATACGACTTCGCGAGGGCTCATAGCATCTAAGGAGCCACATCACGCTGAACTGCGGAAACGGGCAGTGGGGCGGCGCAGACAGAGGCTGGCGCGAGTCAGCTGCCCAGCGTCACGACCGGCGAACGCGCTGCCGCATGAGCCACATGCATGTCCAGTCCATATCGAACAAGACGACCCGGATGGTTGCGGTCATAGGTGCCTGTTGCACGCGGTGCGCCGCCAGGCACGACCTGGAGCAATCATAGCCAGCGGGCCACTGAGCAGGCGTCAGGACCATTGCCGAATACCGCGCACCGGAGGCAACAGCGCGGCCATACTTCACCGGCATGGTTGCGGCGTCAGCATGCGGGTAGCGGCGGAGGTTGCCAGCACCGCGCGGCTGGCAGACAGGAGCAACATGGAAACGATCGAGTTCGTCGAGCGGCTCAACGCCGATCTTTGGGACTGAGTTTCAGTCCATCGTCCAGTACGTGCAGCACATGGCCACCATCAAGGGCGCGAAGTACCGGGCCATAGTCGAGGAGCTGGGCAGCCATCTTGTGCAGGAACTGGAACATGCGAAGATTCTCGCGACACAGATCGACTTCCTGGGCGGCACTCCGACCGTGCAGGTGCCGCCCGTTCGTGATTGCCCCGATGGGACGGCCGCTCTCCAAGCAGACCTGGAACTGGAAGAGCGGCAATTGCAGCGGTACCGGGACCGGGTGGCCGAAGCGGGAACACTAGGACTTCCAGACGTTGCCGAGGCGCTGCGCCCACTGCTTGAGCAGACCCAGGACCACGTTGATCGAACTGCGGGACGCTCTCGGTAAGTGAAGACATGCAGTGTGTCAGAGCACTACATCGCAGACGCCGGACATGTCCCGGGTCGGCCGGGCTGCCTGCCCGGCACATGCCGTTCAGTTCGGCAAGCCTGACCGAAGCCGGGCGGCCCGGACGGCGGGTACGACACCCTGATCGGCGAGATCATGCGGCAGCTTAACGCATAGATGCTGTGTGCCGGGTAGGCGAGCCGCCAGGAGGTGAGCGGCGTGCCCCGAACGCCAGAAGTCGGCACATCGCAGGAAGAGCTGCTTGGAACCACGACCGGGATCATCGTAATCGTGGTTGTCGCGGTCGCCGGCCTCGCGGTGTTGATCGTTCCCATGTTTTGGGCCGCCGGTCAGTTCGATACCCGGCGCCCATGGGCGCGGCAGCTAGGGAAGCTCAATGCTGGCATGCCCTCAGGTGATGCGCCCAGCGTCACGCCGCGCCGAGACGACGACCCGGGAAGCGACATGGTTGGCCCGGGCGGGGGCGCCATCGGCGGGCAGGGGCACTGGCCCTCGGAACGGCTTGAGGACCGGCACATTCCCCGCAGGGGCAACCCGCGTGGCAAGCCCTCATCGTGGGTGCTCGTGACGGTGGTGACTGCAGCCTTCATCACGGGCGGGCTGGCGATCATCAGGCACACCTGGTGGCTGCTGTGGGCGTGCGGCGGAGTCGTTGTGCTGGCCGTCCCCATCGGTAAGGCAATCGGCATCATGGACGACACCGTCGCCTGGGGCAGCACGCCCGCGGCCACCCACGACCCACCTCAGCACTGTGAGGCTGATCCGCGAGCGGGATCGGCCAGGCCATGCTCGAGTACCCATGCGTGAGCGCTATCGACGGCTATAACTCAGCCCATCATGGGGTCCCGGCTGGGCCCACTCAGCCAGGCCGCCCGCAGGGGTGGAACAGAGGCGGCAGGTAGCGCAGCGTGAGGAGTAACCAGGTGAAGCGGGTGAGCGCCGGGGCGACGGTGCCGATCGCCTGGTTGTGCTGGGGATGCGCCGTGCGGCGCCGTAGAACAGCCCGAAGGCGCCCGCGCCCGTATTGATCGTCGACATGAGCGGGACGACGTTTTGTGATTCGGCCGTGGGCGAGCCATCATCGCCGCCCACAAGCAGGCCGCAGCCACGGATACCCGGCTTCGGCTGGTGGCCCTCGCGGTGATGCGCATACTCACACTCGTCGGGGTCGGCCAACTGGCCCCCTCTACCCCGATCCTGGTGCTGCCCCGGCCGGGACACCCGCCGCCCAGGCCAGCACCCGTGACACCCGCGATGAACCAAGCGGGACCACTGCCAGTGGTGATCCGTAAGCCGAGGCTCCGGCGGCCACGGTTTAGCACGGTGGCTTCGCAGACGGCCCGCGGCTCCATGGATACGGATACCAGGCATGCCACCCGACGTTCACCAGGCCTGATACCAGTGGCGATGATCGCTCAACCCACACCCATCCCCTGTAGCGCCGTCCCCGTTGATGTGCCATTCCAGGGCCACTGATGACCCTTGTCGGCACGCGTGCCAGCACTGGCCCGGCTTGCGGGTTGGTTTGAGCGCTGCGGTCCTGGGAAGCCGACCTGAGTCCCCGCTGGTGCCGAGTAACGCCCCGCGGGAAAGGAGGATATTCAGGTGAGCAAGCGTGACAAGGCCAGGAACACCGCCCAGGCAGCCAAGGGCAAGGCCAAACGGGCAACCGGGAAGGCGGTAGGGAACCCGTATGCCCAGGCTGAGGGGGCATCGGAAAAGAAAAAGGCCAACCTGAAGCAGGCCGGTGAGAAGCTGAAGGACACCGCCAAGAAGTAAACAAGCGGGGGCGATGGACGTGACGCCGACGTTCATCGCCTCCGGCACTGCCGCGGGGTAGGAGACAGTACGCCCGCATGCTGGGCCTGGCTCGCTACCTTACCTGCCACTGCCAGGCGGGGGATCGCCAGGCGGGTGGCTGCGGCCTCCAGGGCGATCCCGCGAGGCGTATGCGCAGAAGTGCCAGGTGCCGGTCATCCTCCGGTCTCCACCGCAGCGGCGCGCCCAGCAGCGACCGGATGCCCTTCTCCAGCAAGATCGGGTTGATGACCTTGGTGTGATCAATCTCGTTAAGGATCACCGGACTGCCCTGCGCCGCAATCCGTCCGGCGAAACCTCTCCCAACCGGTATCCGCACCCCTTGCTGGACCTCTTCCTCCAGCCCGCTCGCCGCCGTCGCTACCAGCTGGCCGGACCGGCGATCCAGCAGCAAGATCGCAGCGGTATCGGCCTGCAGAGCCTCCCTCACCCGCTCCATCAGCGCATCCAGCAAAGCCTGCGGATCGAGCAGGTATAGCGCCGCATCGGTGATCGACTGGATATCACGAAGCCTCTCCGCCTGACCGGCTTCACAGCCGAACGCAACGGCCCGGCGCCAGCATCATCATGGCGAGTTCCAAGCAGAAGCCGGCACCTCAGCCCCAGCGCTGGTTCGGCGCTCATCTTCACGCAACAGCCCGCACCATTCAGCAGCCGAATAGAAGCCCCACATCGCGGTAGCTAGGGTCCATGGATCATTCTGCCGCGCCCATTTTTGACGCCCTGGTCAACTACCGCGCCCATGGCCGGTACCGATGCGCACCCCCGGACACCGTCAGGGCCGCAATGCGGATGCGTGAACCCGCGCCGCGATCGGCCAGGATGCGCTCCACTCGGGCATCCTCGCCGCGCCGGGGTTGGACGACCGCAGATCCTCGTACGGGCTCTGTCCCAGGCTGAGGAGCTGATGGCAGACGCGGTCGGCGAGGGGATGTCGTAGACGTCGGGACACGGCTTGGCGTGGACTGCGCTATCGACCGCTCCTGAGGGAGCGGCTGGGCGGCCCGCGCCGGTATGCGGGGTTTCGGGAGGAAGCGCGGGCCACATCCAGCTGCCTGCGGCGCGGCCGCAACACGAGGCAGGCTCCAGCCCCTACAGCCGGCCCCAACAGCAGCACCTACGTTCCCCTTTACCACGATCAGGAGCACGTAAACGAGGTCGGCCAGCGAGCGGATCACCCGCCGTGCAGTCTGTCCGGGGTTTCGGAGGGAAACTGGGGGGCGCAGTACCGCTTATGAGCGCCCCAGTGGTGGTCTTCTCCCTAGTGAGTGCGGCCCTGTGGGTGTTGTCGCTGTTCTTCCGCCGGCAGGCACGATGCACCAGGTGCACAGGCGGGATGCCTCACTTTGGGTCGTTCCTTACTGGCTCCTCCGGATTGTGCCGCAAGGGCCGGGGAACCGGCTGGCGGGAGCGCCCCGGTGTGGGGGCCTTGCGCGCGCTCGGCTGGGACATAGGCCCACCCGGAAGGCTGCGGCGGCGCGGTGAACCCGCAACAGGAACGCGCCGCGGGCCTCGCCAGCGTGCCTCAGTCCGCTAACCCTAGGCGGCAGGTCCGGGAGCTTGCCCTCGCAGGCTGGTGGTGGGATACCCCCGCATGGGCAAGGGCCGAGCCAATGCGAAGGGGCTTAATCGTAGGGCAGGAGCGGCCCGAGCGGGCCGAGATCGAGGTTGAGATCTTCGGGTTCGAGCCCGAAATGGTCCCTGAGTTCGGCCATCTTTTCCTCAAGGGTCATCAGTGTCCAGCCGATCTTCTCGATCTGGTCGTCGGTGAGCGTACCCTGATCCACTCGCCGCAGGGCCTGCCGCTCCATCAGCTGGCGCAGTAGTTCGACGATCGTTAGGACCAGGGTCACCAGCCCCCGCTCGACCGTATCTGGATCTGCGTCGATGCGATGGCGCTGTGCCGGCGTGCTCTGCTCGGTGGGTGCCAGTATCGTCATTGACCTGATGCCTCCGGATCGGCGCCAGCCCTGGCGAGCGTGCTGACCGAGGTGACGAGCGCCCGCAGCGAGATCCTGACCATGTCTACGTCCGCGATCGAGAGGACCACCTCCCCGCTCACGACCACCCCGCCGGCCAGCACCCGGTCGAGCAGATCCACCAGGGCGATTCGTTCAGCACGGACGGCCGGCTCGGGCGGCGGGCGGTGCTTGATGACCGCCGTGGGTACCAGCGCTGGCTCCACTTCATGCCGTGATTCCACTTAATTCCTCCCTCTCCGCCATCCCCGCGAACGAGTAGGGCGGCCACGGCCCGGTCAGTTCGAGCCGGATGCCCGGGTGCTGCTCCCTCAGCGCCGCCACGACCGTGGCAAAGTCCTCCCCGCGCTCGTCGTCCAGCAGGTAGGCAGCGTTGAGGATCATCGGCGCCTTGCTCCCGGTGAGCTGCTGTGCCTGTGGCGGGTGCACCCGGGTGGCAGTCGCATGCCGGGACAGTTCGGCGTGGATGATCTCCGCGCTCGCCAGCGTTTCGCGGCGCGCGTTCTTTTGGGAAGCGAGCTGATCCCGGCGTCGCTGCAGATATGCTGCTCCGGCCCCGCCACCTGGCCCGGCTGGCCCAGTGGTACTTCCGGCAGTACCGGGCTCGGACTGCCGGCCCGCGTATGCCTTGACTCCCCACTCTTTGCGCCCGCTGATCCGGGCCAGCGCCGCACGGAAATCCGCGCTCCGTTCGGCGAGCATGGCGCCGGTGCTCTCGTCGCCGCTGTACACGGTGGCGAGCCGCATCGGGACCAGCGGGCCCTGCCGCGCGACCGCGTCGATGACACGGTGGTGTGCTCTGGCGGTCGCCTCCAGCCAGTCCAGATCCTCAAGGTTGCGGCGCAACGCATCCGCGCCGAACTCCGCAAGCCCCACATCCTCGACAACCGCGGTCAGCCCAGCAGCCGCGACCGTGCGGACCGGTCCCCCACCGACGCCCCTGAGCTTGCCGAGGGGTGTCATGGCGACGCGCTCGGCGATCGCATAAACCCATACGCCGTTTGGTTCCACGGCTCTCCCGGCCCGTCCGCGGGATTTCCCGGCTCGTCCGGCCCGTCCGCGGGATTTCCCGGCTCGTCCGGCCCGACTGAGAGTTTCCACCATTCTCCTGGCCCGATTCCAGCGCACTGACCCGCTCGCGGAGTTGCCGGTTCTCCTCCTCAAGCTCACGGTCGCCCGCAGCCCGGTCAAAGGCGCTGGCGCTGAGCCACGGATCTCTCTCCCACCAGTCGATGCCAACTTCCCGCGCCGTGTCGAGCGATGCGATCACGAGGCGCAGCTTGATGGTGAGCAGCTCGATGTCAAGCAGGTTGACCTGAATGTCGCCCGCGATCACCAGCCCCTTGTCGAGCACCCGCTCCAGGATGTCGCCAAGGTTGGCCGAGGGGCCGCTGCTGAAACCACCCGAGCCATAGACCTGCGCGGCCTCGGCCCCGGGCTGCGCAACACTTCCTCCGGTCATCTCATGCGTCCCCGTCGTCTCCACGCCCGCGCGTGTAACGCTTGACTCTGCGGTACGACACCAGTTCCCCGTCCATTCCGACCTCGGTTTCGTAGGTGGCGAGGATGTCGGTCGACGAGGGGATCCGCTTGTCCTCGACGACCTCGACCCCCACTACCCAGCCGTCTTCGGCTGGCTCGACCCCGGTGACGCCCTCGGCCTCTTTCCCCGTCAGTTCGGCGATCTGGCGGAGGCCCGCCTGCCCCGCCTTAGCAGCCGTAAGGCCGGCCTGGCCGTCATGGCGGGCACGCCGCTGGGTGCCCCTGCGCTCGTCGTCCGCCTCCTCGGGAAGCTCGTCCTCCGCCTCCTCCTCGGGAAGCTCGTCCTCCGACTCCTCAGGAAGCTCGTCATCCGTTTCCTCGAGAAGCTCGTCATCCGTCTGCTCGGGAAGTTCGTCGTCCTGCCGGGTGGCGCGGCGTGTCCGTCGTTCAGCCATGTCGATCAGCTCCTGTTACGCCGCGCCCGCGACGCGGCGAACGTATCCGCCGGGGTGGAAAGGACGCGGCCGACGGCCTGGCCTTCCACGTGGGCGACATCCTGATCGGACATCTCACCGGAGACCCGGGCCTGTTCGGCCTCCTCGAGCTGGCGCCTGACCGAGGCCGGGTCGCGCAGCTCCCGTTCTGCCTGATCGTGGAGGATCCCCGCGAGCTGGACGAATCCGCGCAGCGGCATGAGCGGAAGCCGGAAAAGCAGTGTCAGCAGGTCCATGTCAGCCCTCCCCTTCCGTGGATCCCACGAAGTCGTATGCGGCCATGGGCCCGAGGAGACGAACTTCTATCCACCCTTGCCAGTCGTGCGCCAGGTTCTCGATCACCCGCTCCATCTCGTCTTCCTTGTCGGT
>Ga0114129_10005378_pt1 | contig 18072 bp, 16 predicted proteins | sample RhiMetdeltSRZDD1_FD_80071 | JGI IMG/M metagenome (GOLD analysis project Ga0114129, IMG submission 80071) | Populus rhizosphere microbial communities from Tennessee, USA - Rhizosphere MetaG P. deltoides SRZDD1 (version 2) (version 2) | ecosystem: Host-associated > Plants > Roots > Rhizosphere >...
GCGTCCGAAGAGCTGCTCGCCCGGGTCGCCGAGGAGATGAAGTACGCGGACCTCGAATCGCTCTACGTCGCGGTGGGCGAGGCGCACGTCTCACCGCAGTCGATCGTCGCGCGGATGTCGCGATTGGTCTCGGGGACCCCTGAGGAGGACGTGACCGAGGTCCCGCTCGCCCGACCCGTCAAGATCGGCAAGCCCGACATCTCCAAGGGCGTCGTGGTCAGGGGGCTCGGTGACGTCTGGGTGAAGCTCGCCCGTTGCTGCACACCGGTGCCCGGCGATCCGATCGTCGGCTTCGTGTCTCGCGGTCAGGGCGTCTCGGTGCACCGCGACACGTGTCCCAACCTCCGGACGCTCGAGCGCCGGGAGCCAGAGCGGATCATCGAGGTCGACTGGGCGGAGGGGAAGCCCACGTCGTTCACGGTGGCGATCCAGGTCGAGGCCCTCGACAGGACGCGGTTGCTCTCCGACGTCGCCACGGTCTTGTCCGACGGCCACGTGAACATCCTTTCCGCGACCACGACGACCGGGCGCGACCGGATCACGCGGCTGCGGTTCACGTTCGAGATGGCCGACGTGGCGCACCTGTCGTCGCTGTTCGCCGCCGTGAAGCGAGTCGAGAGCGTCTACGACGCCTACCGCGTCGTCCCAACCTGACGCGTGACCGAACGCGGGGACTGGGTCGGCTACTACGACGAGCAGGCTGATCGGGAGCCACGGGACGGTCTGCTCGACGTGCTTCGCCGGTTCGAGGGGGAAGGCCGCGGCCGCGGGCAGGCGGTCGATCTCGGCTGCGGCCAGGGGTTCGAGACGGCGGAGCTGCTCCGGCGCGGGTGGGACGTCCTCGCGGTCGACGCCACCGAGGAAGGCATCCGGCGCCTCCGGCGCCGGGTCGGGGACGTCGGTCCCCGCTTGCGGACCGTCGTGTCGCGGATGGAGGACGTCGACGTCCCGCCGGTGGACCTCGTGCACGCGAGCTACAGCCTCCCGTTCTGCCGTCGGTCGGTGTTCCCGCGGCTCTGGGACGACATCCGAGCGGCGATCCGGCCGGGCGGTCGTTTCGCCGGCGAGCTCTTCGGCGACCGGGACACCTGGGCCTCGACCGAGGACGACATGACGTTCTTCGAGATCGACGCCGCCCGCGCGCTCTTCGACGGGATGGAGCTCGAGTCCTTCGACGAGGAGGAGATGGAGGACGACGGCTGGAGCGAGATGAAGCACTGGCACGTGTACCACGTGATCGCTCGCCGATGAGGATCGTGCTCCAGCGGGTCGCACGTGCCTCGGTGAGCGTGGACGGCCAACGGGTCGCGGCGATCGGCCTCGGCTACCTGCTCCTGGTCGGCGTCGGGAAGGGAGACGCCGAGGAGGAGCCGGGGGGGTTGGCGGAGAAGATCGCGCACCTCCGGCTCTTCCCCGACGACGAGGGCAAGACGAACCGGTCGCTCGGGGACGTCGGCGGCGAGGTCCTCGTGGTCTCGCAGTTCACCCTGTACGCCGACCTGCGGAAGGGGCGCCGACCGTCGTGGGGCGACGCGGAGGACCCGGAGATCGCCGCCGAGCGCGTCGAGGCGCTGGCGAGGGCGCTGGAGGGTTCCGGCGTCCCCGTGCAGCGCGGGATGTTCGGCGCGGCGATGCAGGTCGAGCTCGTGAACGACGGGCCGTTCACCCTCGTCCTCGAGGGCTCGACGGTCAGCCGATAGGCCTGCCCGAGCGCCGGCTCGGGTCGACGGAACAGGTTTCCTCTCCGAGCCGACGGCCGAGCGCGTCGCGGTGGCGGGCGAGCCATCGGTAGAGGCGATCGGTGGTCCGGGGGAACGTCTCCACGAGGAAGGCGATGGGGGCGCCTCCGGGGAGGAGTCGCGCCAGCGGAGCGGTGGCGGCGCCGCCCGAGGAGCGTCGCCCGTTCGGTGACACGAGATGCCACGAGGCGCGACGTCGCTCCTCGCTCAGATCGGCGAGCAGGCGACCCCCTTCCTCGCTCCGGATCGGCGCGGCCCGGAGCAGGTGGTGACGATCCCAGCGGAGCAGCCGGTCGAGGGACCATCGGCAGAAGCCGCAGTCCTCGTCGTAGAGCACGACGTGACGTTCCACCTCTCCAGGGTAGAACGCGTGTCGACGGACGCCGTGGGCTCGGCCGTTACGATGGCGCGGATGTACCGGGACCTCTTCGATCGGAACCCGTACGGCACGAACTGCTGGCTACTCGGCGCCGACGAGGCCGAAGACGCCGTCGTCGTGGACCCCGGCTTCGAGCCGGACGATGTTCGCGCCCTGCTCACCCGTGCCGGCCGCCGGCCGGCCGCGGTGCTCCTCACCCACGCGCACGTCGACCACGCGTTCGCCGCCGGCGAGTTCGCCGGCGACGACGTCCCGGTCTACGTCCACCAGGACGATGCTGTGGCGTTCGACGACCTCGAGGCCTGGAACCCGGGGTTCGAGAACCCGCTGACCGAGGTGAAGGATCTCCGCCGACTCGTCGGTGGGGAGGAGCTACCGTTCGAGGGGTTCTCGGTGCGCGTCCGGCACACGCCGGGGCACACGCCCGGGCACTGCTCGTTCCTGACGGACGCGACGCTCCTCGCGGGCGACCTCGTGTTCGCGGGCTCGATCGGACGGTCCGACTTCCCGAACTCCTCCCCGGCCGCGATGGAGACGAGCCTGCGCTGGTTCCTCACGCTCGACGACACCCTCGACGTCCTCCCGGGACACGGCCCGACCACCACGGTGGGACGCGAGCGCTCCACGAACCCGTTCCTGGCGGGCCTCGCCTGATGGACCTCGGCCCGCCACGAGGGACGCTCGACCTGCTTCCCCCCGAGGGATCGCGGATGCGCGCTCTCTACGACCGCGCCGCGGCGCTCGCCCGGCTGCACGGCTACCGCTACGTGGAGACGCCGGTGTTCGAGGCGACGGAGCTGTTCGCGCGCTCGTCCGGAGCGACGAGCGACGTCGTCTCGAAGGAGATGTACACGTTCGAGGACCGACGGGGACGGTCGCTCACGCTCCGGCCGGAGGGAACGGCGCCGGTGATGCGTGCGTACCTCGAGACGATGCAGCAGCATCCCGCGCCCTTCAAGACCTACTACCTCACGCGGATGTACCGGTACGCGCGGCCGCAGGAGGGCCGCCTCCGCGAGCACCGCCAGTTCGGGATCGAGGTGTTCGGCTCGGACGGACCGGGCGCCGACGTCGAGGTGATCGCCCTCGGCGACGCGTTCCTCCGCGACCTGGGGCTGCGGCGGATCGAGCTGCAGGTCAACTCGATCGGCGACGAGACGTGCCGTCCGGGGTACCGGGACCTGCTGGTGACGTATCTCCGCGACCACCGCGAGCGTCTCACGGACGAGCACCGCGACCGCTTCGAGGACAACCCCTTCCGCGTGCTCGACTGCAAGGACGAGGCGTGCCGCGCGGTCGCGGCCGATGCGCCGCGGATCACCGACCACCTGTGCGACGCGTGCCGCGAGCACTTCGAGGGGCTCCAGGCCGGTCTGAAGGAAGAGGGCCTGTCGCCGGTCGTGACTCCGACGCTGGTGCGAGGGCTCGACTACTACACGCGCACCGCGTTCGAGTTCGTGAGCGCCGATCTCTCCGCGCAGCACGCGACACTGTTCGGCGGGGGACGGTACGACGGGCTGGCCGAGGTGTTGGGCGGTCCGCACGTCCCCGGGGTCGGCTTCGGCATGGGTCTCGAACGCGTGCTGCTGGCGCTCCAGGAGGAGGGCATCGCGCCGCCGGAGGAGCCTCCGCTCGTCGTCTTCGCGGTCGGGGTCGGGGACGCCGGCCGCGCCCGCGCGCGCGACCTGGTTCGCGACCTCCGCGCGGCCGGCGTCCCCGCCGACACCTCGTTCGAGGATCGGCCCCTCAAGGCGCAGCTCAAGATGGCCGACCGGGTCGGCGCGATCTACGCGGCGATCGTGGGGGAGCGCGAGCTCGAGACCGGCTCCGTGACGCTCCGCCGGCTCGCCGACGGCACGCAGGACGAGGTCCCGAGCGACGGGCTCCTCGCGAGGCTCGCGTCGGAGGCCGCGTCGTGAGCACCTATCGGACCGCGATGCGGAGCCACGCCTGCGGGGAGCTCCGCGCGGAGCACGTCGGTGGGTCCGTGACGCTCTGCGGCTGGGTCGCGACGCGCCGCGATCACGGGGGCGTGACGTTCATCGACCTCCGGGATCGCGAGGGCGTCGTCCAGGTCGTGTTCCATCCCGAGGACGCGGCCGAGGCCCACGCCGCCGCTCAGCGTCTCGGCGCCGAGGACGTCGTCCGGGTGCTCGGCGCCGTCCGGCGCCGGCCCGAGGGGATGGCCAACCCGCATCTCGCGACCGGCGAGATCGAGATCGCGGCGACGTCCCTCGAGCTGCTGTCCGAGGCCGAGACCCCGCCGTTCCCGATCGAGGACCGGATCGAGGCGTCCGAGGAGCTGCGGCTGAAGTATCGCTACCTCGATCTCCGGCGCCCCGAGATGACCGAGGCGCTCCGGATCCGCCACCGGATCAACGCCATCACGCGCGATCACATGGAATCCCTGGGGTTCCTCGAGGTCGAGACGCCGATGCTGACCCGGTCGACCCCGGAGGGCGCCCGGGACTTCCTCGTGCCGTCCCGACTGCAGCCGGGCACGTTCTATGCGCTGCCGCAGTCGCCCCAGCAGCTGAAGCAGCTCCTGATGGTCGCCGGGCAGGATCGCTACTACCAGATCGTCCGCTGCCTCCGGGACGAGGCGCCGCGCGCCGACCGGAGCTTCGAGTTCACCCAGCTCGACGTCGAGATGTCGTTCGCCGAGCAGGAGGACGTGTTCGCGGTGATCGAGCCCCTGTACGCGCGCTACGTCCGCGAGATCCACGGCCTCGAGGTCGAGACGCCCTTCCCGCGGATCCCCTACGACGAGATGCTCGCGCGCTTCGGCACCGACAAGCCGGACCTCCGGTACGGGATGGAGCTCGCCGACCTCGCGTCGGTCTTCGAGGGAACCGGGTTCAACGCGTTCGCGTCGGTGCTCAGCGCCGAGGGCGGCGCGATCAAGGGCCTCGCCGCGCCCGGCGGGGCGGACCTGTCGAGGAAGGACCTGGACCAGCTCGTGCAGGACGCCAAGGGCCGAGGCGCTGCCGGACTGGTCTGGATCGTCGTCGAGGCCGACGGGATCCGCTCGCCGGTCGAGAAGCACCTCTCCGCGGAGGAGATCGACGGCGTGCGCCGGGCGACCGGCGCGACCGCCGGCGATCTGCTCTGCATCGTGGCCGACCGGATCGACCGCGTGCACGTGGCCCTCGACGGGCTCCGCCGACACCTGGCGGCGCGCCTCGAGCTGATCCCCCAGGGGGAGTGGCGCTACGCCTGGTACACGGACCCGCCGCTGTTCGACTGGAGCGACGAGGAGGCGAAGTGGGTCAGCAACCACCACCCGTTCACGTCGCCGGCGAGCGATGACCTGGATCCGAAGACCGCGAAGGCGAAGGCGTACGACCTCGTCCTGAACGGGTTCGAGGTCGGCGGCGGCAGCATCCGGATCCATCGGCCCGAGGTCCAGCAGAAGGTGTTCGAGGTCCTCGGGCTGTCCGACCCGGAGATCGACGAGAAGTTCGGGCACCTGATCCGCGCGTTCCGTTTCGGCGCGCCGCCGCACGGCGGGATCGCGATGGGCGTGGACCGGATCGTGATGCTGATGGCGGGCAAGGACGCGATCCGCGACGTGACCGCGTTCCCGAAGGCGCAGTCCGGCGCCGACCCGCTCACCGGCGCGCCCGCCCACGTCGACGACGACCAGCTCCGCGAGCTGGGGGTCCAGGTGATCGCCCCGCCCGCGTCCGAGGAGGAGTGATCGATGTCGAACCTGACCGACGAGGACCTGGAGCTGCTCCGGGGGAAGAACTTCGCGCACGTGGCGGTGATCCGGCCCGATGGCTCCCCGCACGTGACGGTGACATGGATCGACGGGTCGTGGGACCACGTCCTCGTCAACACGGCGGCCGGCCGCGTGAAGGACCGGTACGTCCGGGCCGACCCGCGTGTCTCGGTGACGGTCCACGACCAGGCCGATCCGTATCGCTGGCATCGATACGACGGCGTCGTGGAGCGCTTCGTCACCGGCGAGGAGGCCGAGGAGCACATCGATGCGCTGTGCCGCCGCTACAACGGGAAGCCGTGGACGTACAAGGACGGGCAGGTCCGCGTGCTCTACCGGATCCGGCCCACCCGGATCCTCCGTCGCTACGACGGCTGATGCCGTGCAAGGCTTCTCGAACCACGCGTGGCGCGAGCGCAACATCAGCGAACCGGCCTAGGCCGCTCGGTGGTTCCTGATCCGGGTGGCACCTCCTATCATGCTGGCTCGGCTTGACGGAGCCGTGACTCGGGTCGGCGTGGAAAGGACTCCTCCCTATGGATCGACCGCTCGCGACGCGGATGCGCCCGCGGAACTTCAAGGAGTTCGTCGGGCACCAGCATCTCCTCGGTGAGGGCAAGCCCCTCACGAAGCTGATCGACGGAGGGCACCTTCCGTCGATCATCCTGTGGGGCCCTCCGGGGACCGGGAAGACGACGCTCGCCCACCTGCTCTCGGTCGCGGTCGGCGCAGACTTCCAGCAGCTCTCCGCGGTGAGCTCCGGCGTCTCGGACGCCCGGCGCGTGATGGACCATTCCAAGACGACGCTGTTCCGCACGGTGCTGTTCGTCGACGAGGTCCACCGCTGGAACAAGGCGCAGCAGGAGATCCTCCTGCCCGCGATCGAGGACGGCTCGATCACGTTGATCGGTGCCACGACCGAGAACCCGTACCACAGCCTCGTGAGCCCGTTGCTGTCGCGATGCCTCCTCCTGCGGCTCGAGCCGCTCGAGTCCGACGAGATCCGCGGGCTGCTCGAGATCGCGGTCCTGGACGCCGAGCGCGGGATGGGCGCGCTGGGCGTGACCCTGACCGACGACGCGCTCGACCACCTCGTGGAGCTCGCGGCCGGCGACGCGCGCGCCGCCCTGACGGCGCTCGAGGCCGCGGTCCTGCTCGCCGACGCGGGCGAGACCGTGATCGACGGCTCGCGCGTGGCCGACGCCGTCCAGAAGCGGCTGGTCGCCTACGACCGCGGCGAGAACCACTTCGACGTGGTCTCGGCGTTCATCAAGAGCATGCGCGGGTCCGACCCCGACGCCTCGCTGTTCTGGCTCGGGCGGATGATCCACGCCGGAGAGGATCCGCGGTTCATCGTTCGACGGATGGTGATCTTCGCGTCCGAGGACGTGGGCCTCGCCGACCCGCAGGCGCTCTCGGTCGCGGTCGCCGCGGCGCACGCGCTGGAGCACGTCGGGATGCCGGAGGCGCGCCTGAACCTCGCGGAGGCGGCCCTGTACCTGGCGCGCGCGCCCAAGTCGAACTCGGTGATCGACGCGCTCGAGAAGGCGATGGTCGACGCGGACTCCACGGACCCGGTCCCGCCGCACCTGCGCGACTCGCACTACGCCGGCGCGGCCAAGCTCGGCCACGGCGAGGGCTACCGCTACCCGCACGACTTCGAGACCCACTTCGTCGAGCAGGAGTACCGGCCGGAGCGCTTCGAGGGCCTCGTGTACTTCGAGCCGTCCGGTCAGGGCGCCGAGGTCGACGTCGAGCCGGGCACGGGCGTCGCGCTCGAGGAGGACGCGCGGGACGACTGAGCCTCCGGAGGCCGGTCGGTATGCTTGGCCGACCCGCACCCACGGAGGTACCGGATGACGCTCCTGGCACTCACCGGCGGCGAGACCGCGCTGATCGTCCTGGCCGCGTTCTGGGCATTGCTCGTCTTGTTCCTCTGTCTGGTGCTCGTGAACACGTTCCGGGTGCTGGAGGCGACGCGGCTCACCGTCGACGCGATGCGCGAGGAGACCGTCCCGCTGCTCCGTGAGATCAAGGGCTCCGTGGAGCGGACGAACGGACATCTCGATCGTGTCGGTGGGGTCCTCGACTCCGTGGGCGGCATCGTCGGTCGCGTCGAACGCCTGAGCGGCCTGATCGAACAGGCGGTCGCGAGCCCGCTCGTGAAGCTGATCGGCCTCGGCGCAGGCCTGCGGAAGGCCACCGGCTCGTTCGGGAAGAAGCGGACGCCGGGCGGGCCGGCGGCGCCGGGCGCGCCGGCGCCCTGACATGCGCCGCGGGTTCTGGGTCGCGCTGGGGCTGGGCGCCGGCGCGACCGGCGCGATCATCGCGACGCGGTGGGCTCGCCGGCAGGCGAACCGCGTGAAGCCCGCGACCCTCGCCCGGGAGGCGAGAGGCGGTCTCCTGGACCTCTCGAAGCTCGTGGCCGAGTCTCTCGAGGAGGGCAAGCGCGCGATGGAGGAGCGCGAGCGGGAGCTGCGGTCCGAGCTCGAGGCCGATGGGTACGAGCCGCCGGACCCCGACGAACCCGACGCGGCCTAGAGCGCCGCAGGACCGTCGGTAGACTCGGCCCGTGGAGGGCCATCGGATCCGCGAGTCGTTCCTCTCGTTCTTCGAAGGACGGGAGCATCGCCGTGTCCCGAGCTCGTCGCTGATCCCGCCGCCGGAGTCCGGGCTGCTGTTGACCAACGCGGGCATGAACCAGTTCATCCCGTACTTCCTGGGCCAGGCGGAGGCACCGTTCCCGCGCGCGGTGACCTGCCAGAAGGTGATGCGCACCAACGACATCGAGAACGTCGGCACGGACGCGCGACACGAGACCTTCTTCGAGATGCTGGGCAACTTCTCGTTCGGCGACTACTTCAAGGCCGACGCGATCCGGTGGGCGCACGAGCTCGTCACCGAGGTCTGGGGGATCGATCACGACCTCCTGTGGGCGACGGTGTTCGAGCAGGACGAGGAGGCGATCGAGGGCTGGGTGGACGGTGTCGGGCTCGCGCCCGAGCGGATCGTGCGCCGAGGGTTCGTGGACGCCGCCGGGGAGCTCGCGAACTACTGGCACACGCACACGGCCGGCCCCGGCGGTCCCTGCAGCGAGATCTTCGTCGATCGCGGCCCGAAGTACGGACCGGAGGGCGGGCCGGACGTCGACGAGGAGCGGTTCATGGAGATCTGGAACCTGGTCTTCATCCAGGACCAGGTCGATCACGACCTGCGGATCGTCGGCTCGCTGCCGGCCAAGAACGTCGACACCGGTTCGTCGCTCGAGCGCGTCGCGCTGCTCCTGCAGGGGGTCGAGAACGTGTTCGAGACCGATCTGCTCCGGCCGATGCTCGAGGTCGGCGAGTCGCTGTCGGGCCGGACGCACGGACACGACCCGCTCGACGACGTGTCACTGAAGATCATCGCGGAGCATGGCCGCGCGACGACGTTCCTGATCGCGGACGGCGTGCAGCCCTCGAACGAGGGCCGCGGCTACATCCTGCGCCGGATGCTCCGGCGCACGGTCTCGCACGCGCGACGTCTCGGGATCGAGACGTCGGTGTTCGAACCGCTGATCACGTCCGTCGTCGCGACGTTCGGCGACGCGTATCCGGAGCTCCGCGAGAACGAGTCGTTCGTCCGGCAGGTCGCCGACTCGGAGGAGGAGCGGTTCTCGAAGACGCTCCGGCAGGGGATGGTGCTGTTCGAGGACGCGAGATCGCGGGCCGAGGACGGCCGGATCCCCGGCGACGACGCGTTCAAGCTCTCCGACACGTTCGGGTTCCCGATCCAGCTCACGCAGGAGCTCGCGTCGGAGGCGGGGCTCACGGTCGACACGGACCGGTTCGCCGAGCTGCTCGACGAGCAGCGGCGCCGCGCCCGCGAGGCCGCGAAGAAGGTGCCGATCGGACTGGCGGGCGCGGCGCCGTCCACGGACTTCGTCGGCTATGAGACCCTCGAGACCGACGGCACGATCGCAGAGCTGCTCGACCCCGAGTTCCGGGAGCTCGCCGAGGCGGAGGAAGGGCAGGAGGTACGCGTGTTCCTCGACCGCACGCCGTTCTACGCGGAGGGCGGCGGGCAGGTGGGGGACCAGGGGCGGATCCGGACGCCGACGGGCGTGATCCGCGTGACCGACACCGTGCCCGCCGGCGATTCGATCGTCCACTCGGGCGTCGTGGAGTCGGGCGAGGTCCGCTCCGGCGAGGAGGCGCACGCCGAGGTGGACGCGGGCCGTCGCGAGGCGACGGCCCGCGCCCACACGTCCACCCACATCGTCCATGCGACCCTCCGCGAGCTGCTCGGCGATCACGCGCGGCAGGCGGGGTCGCTCGTCGAGCCCGGCCGGCTGCGGTTCGACTTCCCGCATCCGTCGGCGGTCACCGCCGAGCAGCTCCAGGAGGCGGAGCTCCTCGCCAACCGGCGCCTCGCGGCGGACGACGCCCCGGGCATCTTCGAGACGTCGATGGACGAGGCCAAGCGTCTCGGCGCCGTGATGCTCTTCGGCGAGAAGTACGGCGACACCGTGCGCGTCGTGGAGATCGGCGACTACTCGCGGGAGCTGTGCGGTGGGACGCACGTCGATCGGACCGGGAGGGTCGGCGTGATCCGGCTGCTCCACGAGGGCTCGATCGGGGCAGGGATGCGCCGGGTCGAGGCGTTGGTCGGACCGGACGCGCTCCGCGAGATCAACGCGGAGCGCGCGCTGCTGCACGACCTCGTCGAGGCGCTCGGGAGCCAGGATCCCCGCGCGGCGATCGATCACGCGCGACGTGTGATCGAGGAGAACAAGCGCCTCCGGACCGAGCTCGGCAAGCTCCAGAAGGGCGACCGCGACGCGGTGATCGCCTCGCTCGTGGACGCTGCCGAGGACGTCGACGGCCTGGCGCTCGTGGTCTCGGAGGTGCCGGGTGAGGACGCGAGCGGCCTCCGCGAGCTGGCCCAGAAGGTCCGCGACCGGCTGCAGGACCGGCCGGCGGCGGTCGTCCTGGGCGGCGGGAGCGACGGGAAGGCGCAGCTCGTGGCCGCCTCGACGTCCGAGGCGGTGGGCCGGGGGGTCACCGCGCCCGAGCTGCTCCGGGTGGCCGCCGGCGTGATCGGCGGCGGCGCCGGCGGCAAGGACATCCTCGCGATGGCGGGCGGTCGCGACGCCGAGAAGGTCGCGCAGGCGCTCGGGGGGATCCCGGCGCGGGCGCGGGAGCTCCTGGCGGCCGGCTAGCGGTGCCCGGCGACGCCGACGGACCCGGGAACCGGTCCTCGACCGGCCCCGTGCTCGGGCTCGACCTCGGCGACGCACGGATCGGGGTCGCGATCTCCGATCCCGACCGGCGCCTCGCGGTCCCCGTCGGGACGGTGCCCGTCGGACGACCGCCCGGTGAGCTCATCGCGATCGCGACGATCGCTCGGGAGCGCGACGTCGCGGTCGTGGTGGTCGGCCTGCCGATCACGATGCGCGGCGAGCGCGGGACCGCGGCCGCGAAGGCCGAGGCCTTCGCGGCCGCGCTCCGGGCCGCCGTGACGGTCCCGGTCGAGCTCCACGACGAGCGGCTCTCCACCGTCGAGGCGGAGCGGGCGCTCGCGGCCGCGGGGACCCGCGGCCGGGACCGCCGCCGGGTCGTTGACGCGAGCGCCGCGACCGTCATCCTCCAGGCATGGCTCGACGCACATCCACGCAACGGCTGACGCACGACCGCCCGGTATCCTCGACGTCGATGTCGGATCCGAGCCTCTCGCGCGAGGTGCGCGGCAGGCGCCCTCGACGACTGTCCCTCCTGATCGCCCTCGCCCTGTTCCTCGGGGTCGTCGGCGTCGGCGCCTGGGCGGCCAACTACTACCGACGCTGTCAGGGAGCCGCGGACGGCCCGGAGCGGCCCGTCACGTTCACCGTGGCGAAGGGCGCGACCGGGGAACAGGTGATCGAGGACCTCCACCAGGAGGGCGTGATCCCGTGCGACGGGTTCGTCGGCAACCTCCTGCTCCGGGGCACCGGGAAGGCGGATCGGATCCGCACCGGCTCGTTCGCGCTCACGACCGGGATGACGCTCGACGACGCCGTCGCCGTGCTCACCACCCCGCCACCGGAGGTCCCCACGGTCGAGCTCGTGATCCCGGAGGGGTATCGCCTCACGCAGATCGCCCGGAAGGTGCGCGAGGACCTCGGGATCCCGGCGAACCGGTTCCTGAAGGAGGTCGAGAGCGGTCGGTACGCCCTGCCGCCCTTCCTCCCGAAGGGAACGTCGAGCCCCGAGGGGTTCCTGTTCCCCAAGAGTTACGAGTTCGTGGAGGAGGGCTTGAACGCCCGCGCGGTCGCCGACCGGCTGCTGGAGCAGTTCGACACCGAGGCGCAGGACCTCCCGTTCGAGCGAGCGAAGGAGCTCGGCGTGACGCCCTACGAGGTCGTGATCATCGCCTCGATGATCGAGGAAGAGGCCCGGGTCGACCGCGACCGGCGCCTGATCGCGGGCGTGATCTACAACCGGTTGCGCGAGGGAATGGCGCTCGGCATCGACGCGACGCTGCTGTACGACGATCCGACGCCGGACGGCCAGCTCTCGTCGTCGGACCTCGCGTACGACAGCCCGTACAACACGCGGATCAACGCCGGGCTCCCGCCGACGCCGATCGCGAGTCCGGGCGAGGAGTCGCTGCGCGCGGCGCTGGACCCGGCGCACACCGACTACCTCTACTACGTGCTCTGCGGTGCCGACGGCCACCACAAGTTCGCGAAGACGAATGCGGAGCACGTCCGCAACGTGGATGCCTGCCTCGGCTGAGCACCGGATCGGCGGTGCCACGCACGTCGCCGGGATCATCGGCTGGCCCGTGGATCACAGTCTGTCGCCCGCGATCCACAACGCCGCGTTCGTCGCGGCCGGGCTCGATTGGGTGTACGTCCCGCTCCCGGTACCGCCGCCGGAGCTCGCGCACGCCCTGGCGGGGCTTCGCGCGCTGGGGATCGACGGCGCGAACGTCACGATGCCCCACAAGACGGAGGCGGCCGAGCTGATCGACGGGCTGTCGGAGGACGCTCGCGCGCTCGGGGCGGTCAACACGATCTCGGTGCGAGGTGAGCAGATCGAGGGCCACAACACGGACGCGCCCGGCTTCGATCGGTTCCTCCGGGAGGACGCCGGCTTCGATCCGGCCGGCCGGACCGCGTTGATCTACGGGTCCGGCGGCGCCGGGCGCGCCTGCGCGCTCGCACTGGCGCGAGCGGGGATCTCACGGCTCACGGTCGCGGCCAGGAACGAGGCCACGACGGACGGGGTCCGTGGGATCGCGACGAACGCAGGCGCTCCGCTGGACGTGATCGCATCGAAGGACGCCGGCGGTCGGCGGTTCGACCTCGTGGTCAACGCGACCCCGGTCGGACGTGAGACGGAGCCGGAGCACCTCGCGTTGCCGGACCTCGACCGAAGCGTCGTCGTCGTGGATCTCCTGTACGACCCACCGGTGACGGCGCTCCAGCGGCGAGCCGAGGAGGCAGGCGCCGCGGCGTTCGGCGGGCTCGGCCTCCTCCTGCACCAGGCGGCGCTGTCCTTCGAGCTGTGGACCGGGATCCCGGCACCGCTCGACGTGATGTCTGCCGCCGCGCTGAGCGCGCTCGCCGACCGCTGATCGCCTACCCGATTCAAGGGAGCGCCGAGCACGGTCGATGCCCTCGGAGGGAATGAGCGACTACTCGTCTCTCGCGCAGCGGGTCTCGATGAGCGCTCCCGGGGTCCGCGGCTGTCTGCTGCTCTCCCGGGACGGCCTCGTCCTGGGCGCCCATCCCGAGGGGGACGCCGAGGCGCACGTGAAGGAGGCGTGGGTCCGCTTCGCGGCGGTCGGCGAGCCGGATCGCTCGTACCTCGAGTTCCCCGACCAGGTATGGGCCTTCGTGCGGCGCGGAGGGTATGCGGCGTTCGCCGTCGCCGAGGCCGGCGTTCGCCCGGGTGTGCTCGTCGATCTCCTGGATCAGGCGTTGATGGCGGGGGAGCAGGAGCGCTCGCGGGACCGCGAGACGCTCCGACTGCCGGAGGCGCCGCAGGCGCCCTCCGGCAAGCCGAGGACCAACCTCCACAAGGCGGACCGGACGCCGGAGCCCGAACCGGTCGCCGTCGCGGCGGATCCGTTGGAGGCCGAGCGGGACGCGGTCGCAATGGCCGACGCCCCTCCGGGGGACGCCGACGCCCCCGCCGAGCCCGCCCCGCATCCCGAACCCGACGACGCCCCGGTCGCCGAGGATCGCGATCGAGAGGAGGAGCGCGACGGCAAGAAGCGCGGCCGCGCAGAGCGTGGCGAGGAGTCCGAGGTCGACCGGATCCTGCTGGCCAAAGAGTTCGCCGGCCTGCTTCAGGTCCCCAAGGAGGATGACGAAGGAAGCAGATAGCTCGCATCTCCCGACGCCGCTCGGGCGGCAGACGTAGGACGAACGGACCGGCGATGACGACCGTGAAGCGGAAGTCGAAGCAGCTTGGGCAGATCCTGATCGAGCTCGGGCTGATCACGCCCGAACAGCTCGACACCGCGCTCGAAGAGCATCAGAAGACCCCGAAGGCGCTCGGCCGCGTCCTGATCGACCTCGGCATGATCAAGGAGGCCGACCTCGTCCGCGCGCTCGCGGAGCAGGTGGGCCTCGAGTTCGTCGACCTCACCGATACGCAGATCGACCCCGCGTCCACGGCCCTCCTGCCGGAGGCCCTCGCCCGCCGCTACCGCGCGCTCCCGATCGGGGAGCGCGACGACAAGCTCCTCGTGGCGATGTCGGACCCCGCCAACGTCTACGCGCTGGACGACATCCGGACGATCACCGGTCGCGACGTCCAGCCGGTCGTCGCGACCTCGGCCGACGTCGAACAGGCGATCCAGAAGTTCGCCGGCCTCGACTCGCACGTCGAGGCGTTGGCCGCCGAGGCCGCCGAGGGGACCGACGAGCAGGAGATGGACCTCGAGGCGGCCCTCGAGGACGCTCCGATCGTCAAGCTGGTGAACGCGATCATGACGCAGGCGGTCGCCGAGCGAGCCTCCGACGTCCACATCGAGCCCGGCGAGCGGGACGTCCGGATCCGGTTCCGCGTCGATGGTGTGCTCCACGAGCCGATGCGACCGCAGCCGAAGAACCTCCAGGGCGGGTTGATCTCCCGGCTGAAGGTGATGGCGGACCTCAACATCGCGGAGAAGCGCGTCCCCCAGGACGGACGGATCTCGATGAAGGTCGGGACGCGCCAGCTGGACCTCCGCGTCGCGACCCTTCCGACGGTCCACGGCGAGAAGGTCGTGATCCGCGTGCTCGACAAGTCCAACGCGATGCTCGCCCTGGAGGACCTGGGGTTCCTGGAGACGTCCTACGCACGGTTCGCGAGCGCGTTCTCCAAGCCGTACGGCGCGATCCTGGTGACCGGCCCGACCGGGTCGGGCAAGTCGACCACGATGTACTCGACCCTGAACATCCTCAACGAGGAATCGAAGAACATCATCACGGTCGAGGACCCGGTCGAGTACCGGATGGGCGGGGTGAACCAGATCCAGGTCAACCCCAAGGCCGGCCTCACGTTCGCGTCGGCCCTCCGATCGATCCTCCGCGCCGACCCGGACATCGTGCTGATCGGGGAGATCCGCGACAAGGAGACGGCCACGATCGCGATCGAGGCCGCCCTCACGGGCCACCTCGTGCTGTCGTCGCTCCACACGAACGACGCGCCGTCGGCGATCAGCCGGCTCGTGGAGATGGACGTCGAGACGTTCCTGGTGGCGTCGGCGATCGACGCCGTGGTGGCGCAGCGGCTCGCGCGGATCCTCTGCGAGAAGTGCAAGGAGCCGTACCGGCCCGAAGACGCCGAGCTCGCGGCCGCGGGATTCCTCAACGAGCAGGTCGGCGAGATCGGCGAGATCTTCCGGGCGCCGGACAATCGCGTCGCGAAGAACGATTGCAAGGCCTGCTCCGGGACAGGCTACCGGGGCCGGATCGGACTGTACGAGGTGATGCTCCGCAGCGAGGAGATCGAACGGCTCACGGTGGAGCGTTCATCTGCCGATGCCATCAGGGCCGTCGCGATCCAGCAGGGCATGCAGTCCCTGAAGGACGACGGGTTGGCCAAGGTTCGAGCAGGGATCACGTCGATCGAGGAAGTCATGAGGGTGGTGAAGTGAGATGAGCTCGGTGGTGCAACAGGAAGAGGACGTCCAGATCCCCGTGCCGGAGCTGCTGGGGTCGCTCCTGGAGAAGGGAGGGTCCGACCTCCACCTCACGGCGGGGTCCCCGCCGATGGTCCGGGTGCACGGCGAGCTGGAGCCGGCGGGCGACTACCCGTCGCTCACGCCGCGGGCGCTCCAGGGGATGGTCTACGCGATCCTCCCGCAGAAGCTCCGCGAGCGGTTCGAGCAGGAGCTCGAGCTCGACATGTCCTACTCCCTCCCCGGGCGTTCGCGCTTCCGGGTGAACGTCTTCCAGCAGCGCGACGCGCTGGGGGCCGTCTTCCGGCAGATCCCCTTCGAGATCAAGACGACCGACGACCTCGGGCTCCCCTCGGTGGTCTCGGACCTCGCGCGCTTCCAGCGCGGCTTCGTGGTCGTGACCGGCCCGACGGGCTCCGGCAAGTCGACGACCCTCGCCGCGATGGTCGACATCGTGAACCGCGAGCGCGCCGGTCACATCATGACCGTCGAGGACCCGATCGAGTTCCTGCATCGCCACAAGGGCTGCGTCGTGAACCAGCGCGAGGTCGGCGCCGACACCCACGGGTTCGCACAGGCGCTGAAGCACGTCCTGCGGCAGGACCCCGACGTGATCCTCGTCGGCGAGATGCGTGACCTGGAGACGATCGGCACGGCGATCACCGCTGCCGAGACCGGTCACCTCGTGTTCGCCACGCTGCACACGCAGGACGCGCCGCAAACGATCGACCGCATCATCGACGTGTTCCCGCCGCACCAGCAGCAGCAGGTGCGCGTGCAGCTCTCCACGACGCTGCAGGGCGTCGTCACCCAGCAGCTCGTGCCGACGACCGACGGTCAGGGCCGTGTCGCCGCGATCGAGGTCCTCGTCTGCACGCCCGCGGTCCGGAACCTGATCCGCGAGGGGAAGACCCACCAGATCTACTCCTCGATGCAGGCCGGCGGCCGGTACGGGATGCAGACGATGGACATGGCGCTCTCGCAGCACATCAAGGCCGGCCGGATCACGCAGCAGGTCGCGTTCGAGCGCTGCCACGACCCGGAGGAGCTGCAGCGCCTCCTCGGCGGATCCTTCTCCGTCGGCGTGCCCGACGGGTACGACAGCGTCGCCGATTACGGCTCCTACGGGAGCGCGTCGGGCGGCATGTTGATGGGAGGCTGAGATGGCCGACACCTTCCAGTACAAGGTCCGAGACCGCTCCGGCACGATCCTCTCGGGTTCGCTCGTCGCCGACAGCGAGGCCCTGGTCCTGGCGCGCCTGCGTGAGCAGGGGTTCACCCCGCTCGACGTCAAGCGCGAGAAGAAGGGGATCGGGCAGATCGAGTTCGGCGGCAAGAAGGTCAAGCTCAAGCAGGTCGCCGTGTTCTCGCGTCAGTTCGCCACGATGGTGAACTCGGGGCTGCCGATCCTCCGGGCGCTCGCGATCCTCGCCGACCAGACGGACAACAAGGAGCTGTCGCGGGTCCTCAACGAGAGCCGCCTCGACGTCGAACAGGGATCGTCCCTGTCGGGGGCACTGGGCAAGCACGACCACGTCTTCAACAACCTCTACGTCTCGATGGTCAGATCGGGCGAGACGGGCGGCTCGCTGGACACCACCCTCCTGCGCCTCGCCGACATGATCGAGCGCGAGGTGCAGCTGCGCGGCAAGATCAAGTCGGCGATGACCTACCCGGTGGCCGTCGTCGCGCTCGTCGTCCTGATCATGTCGGCGATGCTGCTGTTCGTCGTTCCGCAGTTCGAGGGGATCTACGGTCAGCTCGGCGGGACCCTTCCGCTGCCCACCCGGGTCCTGCTCGCGATGTCGAAGGCCTTCAAGACCTACTGGTACATCGTTCTGGGCGGAGCGCTCCTCGGAAGGTTCCTCCTCCGCCGATGGAAGAAGACCGACAGTGGCCGAGAGGTGATGGACACGTTCAAGCTCCGGGTTCCCGTGTTCGGATCCCTGTTCCACAAGACGGCCCTGTCGCGGTTCTCCGGCACGCTCGCGATGCTCCTTCGTTCCGGGGTCCCGATCCTCCAGGCCCTCGAGATCGTGAGCGACACCGTGAACAACAAGGTGGTCGGGAAGGCGATCCTCGACGTGCAGAAC
>Ga0114129_10005379_pt1 | contig 18071 bp, 16 predicted proteins | sample RhiMetdeltSRZDD1_FD_80071 | JGI IMG/M metagenome (GOLD analysis project Ga0114129, IMG submission 80071) | Populus rhizosphere microbial communities from Tennessee, USA - Rhizosphere MetaG P. deltoides SRZDD1 (version 2) (version 2) | ecosystem: Host-associated > Plants > Roots > Rhizosphere >...
CGGCAGCACCGAGGCCGCCATCACCGCGACGGTCACCAGATAGCGCCGCTCCGCCAGCCCGCGCCAGTAGATGACGCCATACACGATCCCGGCACACATGCTGCCGAACGCCCACGCGGCCAGCACCCAGCCGGCCGCACCGCGGTGCCCGGCATCCTCGGTGAACGCCACCACGATCACTTCGACCGCGCCGAAGATCGCTCCGATCGCGATCAGTACCGGCACGATCAGGCGCAGCGGTCCGTACCGCAACGCGGAACCGCCAGACCCGCCGCCGGCCACCCGGCGGCCGGGCGGTTCGGTCCGGCGCTGGGCGCTCAGTGCGAGCCCGCCGACGACTGTGAACCCAACGATCGCGGCCAGTCCGGCAAGCCGGTGTACCGCGGTGGCCAGGAACGTGACCAGCACCGGACCGAGGACGAAGATCAGCTCGTCCAGGACGGACTCGAGCGAGTACGCGGTGTGTAGCGCGCGGGTCCGCCCGTCTAGCACGTACGCCCAGCGGGCCCGGACCAGCGAGTCGATGCTGGGCCAGGCGGCGCCGAGGACGGCCGCCGCGGCGAACAGCAGCCACCGCGGGCCGTCACCGACCGCCACCGCGGCCAGCGTGACCAGTCCGGCCAGATGTACGGCCAGCGCTTTGGGCAACACCTGGGCCTGGCCGCGCATGTCCACCAGCCGGGAGACCTGCGGCGCGGCCAGTGCCTGGGCCAGGAATGTGACCGCCGCGACCGCCCCGGCCAGCGTGTAGGAGCCGGTGGTCTCGGACAGTAAGAGAACGATGCCGAGGCTGAGCATCGAGATGGGCATCCGGGCCACGAAGCCGGCCGCGGAGAACCTTAGCGCTCCCGGCGTAGCGAGCACCTCGCGATACGGCCGGAGCATGCCCGTTACGGTACCGGCGTGGCACGTGCCGACTATGACGCCTTGTTGCTGGCCTCCTTCGGCGGCCCGGAGGGGCCGGACGACGTGCGGCCGTTCCTCGAGCACGTGACCCGCGGCCGCGGGATACCGCCGGAGCGGCTGGTCGAAGTGGGCGCGCACTACTACCGGTTCGGCGGGACCAGTCCGATCAATCAGCACAGCCGCGACCTCATGGCCGCGATCGAGGCCGATTTCGCCGCCCACGGCGTCGACCTACCGGTGTACTGGGGAAACCGGCATGCGCCACCGCTGTTCACCGACACGCTGGCCACCATGGCCGCGGACGGGATCCGCTCCGCGCTCGTGCTGCTCACCTCGGCGTACCCGTCCTACTCGGGCTGCCGGGCGTACCGCGAAGACCTGGCGGCGGCCCGGGCCGAAGTCGGGTCCGCCGCGCCCGAGCTGCATCGGCTGCCGCATTATTTCGACCGCGGCGGATTCGTAGCGCCGTTCGTGGACGCGACGGTACGCGCCATCGAGCAACTGCCCGAGCCGGCCCGACGGGACGCGCCGCTGGTGTTCACCACCCACTCGATCCCGGTGGCGATGGCCGAACGGTCCGGGCCGGAGGGCGGCGCCTATGTGCGCGCGCACGAGCAGGTCGCCGCACGGGTCGCCCGCGGAGTCGCCGAGCGCACCGGGGAGCGGCCGTACCGATTGGTGTACCAATCCAGGTCCGGTCCACCCGGCCAGCCCTGGCTGGAGCCGGATGTCGGCGACTGCCTGGACGAGCTCGCCGCGGCCGGGACGACCGGCGCCGTGCTGGTGCCGATCGGGTTCGTCTCCGATCACCTGGAGGTCCTGTTCGACCTGGACGTTCAGGCGCGCGAGCGGGCCGGCCGGCTCGGCCTGGCCCTGACCCGAGCGAGCACTCCGGGCACCGACTCGCGGTTCGTGGCCATGATCCGCGAGCTGGTCCGGGAGCAGCAGGCCGGCGCCGGCCCGGCGCTGTGCCCGACCTGGTGTTGCCCGAATCCGCGCGGCGAGCGGCCGACAATTGGTGCGCAGTCCGGCAGCACGGCCGCGAGTGCGAGACAATGATCAGATGCGGGCCGATCCGTCCCAGCTTCTCGACCTGGCAGTCGAGGTAGCGCAAGCCGCCGGAACGCTGTTGCTGAACAAGCGACCGGCCGAAGTTGCGGTCACCGCCACCAAGTCGAGCCCGACCGACATCGTCACCGAGATGGACCAGGCCAGCGAGGCGCTGATCACGACCGCGTTGCAGGCGGCCCGGCCGGATGACGGCCTGCTGGGGGAGGAGGGCACCGTCGATCCCGGCCGCAGCGGAGTGCGCTGGCTGATCGATCCGATCGACGGAACGGTGAACTACCTTTACGACATTCCGGCCTGGTCGGTCAGCATCGCGGCCGAGGTGAACGGCGAGATCGTCGCCGGGGTGGTGCACGTGCCGCCGCTCGGCGAGACGTTTACCGCGACCCGCGACGGCGGCGCCCGGCTGGATGGCACGCCGATCTCGGCCAACCAACCGGTGCCGCTGGGCCAAGCGCTGGTAGCGACCGGGTTCGGCTACGCGAGCGCGCGCCGGGCCAAGCAGGCCGGGGTGGTAGCGGGCCTGCTGCCCGTGGTCCGAGACATCCGCCGGGCCGGCTCGTGCGCGATCGACCTGAGCTGGGTGGCCTGCGGGCGGGTGGACGCGTACTACGAACGCGGTCCGCAGCCGTGGGACCTGGCGGCCGGTGTGCTGATCGCTCGCGAGGCCGGCGCGGTCGCGGCCGGCCTGCACGGCCGGCCACCGTCCAGCGAGCTCACCATCGCCGCCCCACGCGGTCTGTTCGAACAGTTGCACGACCTGCTCGCGGCGGCCGGCGCCGATCGGGACTGACCGGAGCGGGAGGGCCATGAGCGGGTACGACGAGTTCGGGCGAGCTCAGCTCATCGGCAAGATCGTGCCGCCACCGACCGCGCCGCACGTAGTGGAGCGGCCGCGGATCACCGCCTACCTGGAGACGGCGCCGCGCCGGCGGGTGACGGTGCTCAGCGCCGGTGCCGGGTTCGGGAAGACAACCGTGTTGACCGGTTGGGCCACCGGGCGGCACTGCGCGTGGTACACGCTGACGGCGCCGGACCAGGATCCGGTGGTGTTGGCCCGAGGCCTGCTAGCCAGCCTTGCGCTGCGGGTTCCGGCACTGCCGGACGACCTAGCGCCGGCGCTGGACGCGCGCGGTCCGGACGCGGTCGCCGATGACATCTCAGCTGCGCTGGTCCCGGCGCTGGCGGGCGCGCTGCACTCGCTCCTGCCGTCCGACGTCACACTGGTCATCGACGATCTACAGGAACTGGACGAGCACAGTGCCGCATTGCGGGTGATCGCCGATCTGTGCCACATGGCGCCGCCCCGGTTGCACATCGTGCTTGGCACCCGCTCCGATCTGCCGTTCCCGACCGAGCGGTTGCGGCTACGCGGCCAGCTGCAGATTCTTACCGCCGAGTCGCTGCGCTTCGACCGGCTGGAGACCGAGCGCCTGCTTGCCGCACTCGGCGACGGTGACCTGGTCGGGTACGCCGCCGCGGTGCACGAGCTGACCGGTGGCTGGCCGGCCGCGGTCCGGCTGGTCGCCGAGGCGCTGGCCACCACGACCAACCGGGAGTTGGTGCTGGCCGGGCTGGTCCGCCAGGGTGGCACGGTCACGCTTGTCGAAGACCTGCTCTCCCGCGACGTGCTGTCGCGCGCGCGGCCGGAGCTGGCCGAGTTGTTGCGGGTAGGCGCGGCGCTGGACAGCTTCGACGCCGAGCTGCTCGGCTCACTCGGGATCACAAACGCGCCGGCGGTACTCGGTTCGGCGCGCCGGCGGGGCATCCATGTGCAGCCGGCCCCGGCTGCCGACGGCTGGTACTGCCTCAGCCCGATGACCAAGGAGTACGCGCTGGCCCGGCTGGTCACCGATCCCGAGCAGCTGACAACCGTCCGCATTGCCGCCGCGGCCTGGCATGCCGAGCACGGCGATCCGGTCACCGCAGTGCGGTATCTCGATCTGGCCGGGGACGCCCAGGGGCTGGCCCGGTTGCTCGAACGGCACGGTTCGGCACTGCTCGCCGCGGGTCACGCAACGGCTGTAGCGGCGGCACTCGAGCACCTGCCGGCCGACGCCCGCAGCCCGGTCATCGACCTGGTCGAGGGCGAGGCGTGCCAGGTGCGTGGTGACTGGGACCGCGCGGTACGTTGCCTGTCCAGGCTGGTGCCGGAATCCGGCCCGGCACCGGCGGCGGCGGCGTGGCGGCTCGGGCTGATTCATCACATGCGCGGCGAGCCGGACCGGGCGCTGGCCGTCTATGTGCGCGGGCAGGCCGACCCGGACGGCTCGGCGGCCGACCGGGCGCTCGCCGCGGCTTGGGGATCCGCGGCCGCCTGGCTTACCGGCGACGTCCCCGTCTGCCGGGAGCTCGCCGAGCGCGCGACCGAGCTCGCCGAGGCCGGGCATAGCGCGCGAGCGAAAGCCGCGACGCACACCGCGCTGGCCATGCTGGCCGCGCTCGACGGCGATCGGCGCAGTAACGACATGCACTACCTGCGCGCGCTCGATCATGCTCAGCAGGCCGGGGATGTGCTACAGATCATCCGGATCCGGGCCAACCGGGGGTCCCGGTTCCTCGAGGAGGGCTACTACGCGGAGGCCATCGCCGAGCTCGACACTGCGGTCGCGCTGGCCGACCTGGCAGGCTTCGCCTCGTTGCGCACGCTCGCGGTGCACAACCGGGGCGAGGCGGCGCGGCGGTTGGGCCGGCTCGACGATGCAGCCCGCGATCTGCAAGCCGCGCTCGCCGAGCAGCAGCGGCTGGGCTCCCGGATGGCCAGCTATCCGCTTGTCGGGCTCGGTCACATCCACGCCGATCAGGGCAACCTGTCCCTGGCCAGGGCCTGCTTCGAAGAGGCGCTCGCGCTGGCCGAGCCGACCGGGGACTTGCAGGGCCTGGTCCCGGCGCTGATCGGGCTGGCACTCACCCTGGCCGCGGAGGACCCGGCCGCCGCGACCAAGCTGATCGACCGCGCGCTCGCCGTCGGCGCCAATCTCAGCCATACCAGCGCGCTGCTGGCCGCCGGGCGGATCGCGCTGCGCCGGGGCGAGCCGGCCAAGGCGCGCGAGTACGCCGAAACCGCCTCCGCCGAGGCACGCCTGCGGCGGGATCGGGCCGGGATCGCCGAGGCGCTCGAACTGCGGGCCGGCTCGGCGGCGGATCGGGCCGAGCGGATCAGCCTGCTCGAGGAGAGCGAGGCGATTTGGCGCGCACTGGGCTGCCAGGTACCGCTGGCCAGGACCAGAATTGCGCTGGCCCGGGTCCGGGCCGGTACCGGATTGGCCGATCGGGACCGGGCCAGCGCGGACCTGGCCGAAACCGAGCGGATCTGCCGAGAGCTCGGGGCCAGGGCACTCACGGCCGAGGCTGCCGCGGCCCGGGCCGAGCTGGCCAGCCGGGCGGCGCCGGATCTGTCGGTGCGCACCCTCGGTGGGTTCCAGGTGCTCCGGCGTGGCGTGCTGGTGCCGCACAGCGCCTGGCAGTCCCGTAAGGCCAGGGATCTGCTGAAGATCCTGATCGCGCGCCGCGGAGTGCCGATCACGCGTGACCAGCTGTGCGAACTGCTGTGGCCAGACGTAGCCGCCGATCGCGCCGCCGCTCGGTTGTCGGTGGCCCTGTCCACGCTGCGCTCGGTGCTCGATCCGCAGCGAGTGCACCCGAGCGACCACTACCTGGCTAGCCAGGGGAGCTCGGTCTGGCTACGCCGGAGCAGCCTCGACATCGACGTGGAGGCGTTCCTCACTCAGGCGAACGCGGCCCTGGGCGGTGTGGCGGGCGTCACCGGCGCGGCCGGTGCCCCTGGGCCGCAGGACGCACTAGCCCAGGCCGAAGCCGCCTACACCGGCGACTTCTGCGCGGAGGACCGGTACGCGGACTGGGCCACGGTGCTCCGGGAGGAGGCCAGGGCCGCCTACGTAGCGGTGGCCAGGGCGCTCGCACGGCGGCATGCCGGCGTCGCTGACCACGAGACCGCGGCCCGCTTCCTGCTGCGGCTGCTGGCCTGCGAGCCCTACGACGAGCAGGCGTACCTGCTGCTGGTCAGGGAACTTGACGCGGCCGGCCGGCACGGGGACGCGCGGCGGATGTACCGCGCGTACGCGGCCCGAATGGCCGAGCTCGACGTGGAGCAGGCGCCGTATCCCGACGAGCCGCGCGGCGGCGGGGTCCGCAGCGCCGCCGCCGCACTTTAAGTCGACCTTAAGGTGCATCGGCATGATCGGCCGGTGCGCACGTTCGTGGTCAAGATCTGGGTCCCGGCCGGAGGTGAGCCGCCGGAGGAGCTACACGGCACGGTCGTGGACGTATCCGCGGGCACCGAGCGGACGTTCGCCGGTCAGGCCGACCTGATCGCGGCACTACGGGGCGGCGCGGCTTCCTGGCAGACCGAGCGGCGGAGGGGAGACGAGGGCGCGGGATAGCACCGGGGATTATCCGGCACCCTCGCCACCGCTAGGTGCGGAATCCGTGCTCACGGAGGGGTCGGTTGCGGGCAACCGCGCCGGCCCCTCAGTGATCACGGTGTTCGGTTACCTGCCCATCTCTGGTCACTGCCGGCCCGAAACGAGCCGAATCAGATGGTGTGATCTCAGCAGAAACGAGGGACAACTACCGGGAATGCGGCAGGGCGCTGGCGCGTTTGATGGTCGCCGACCACAGCCGGGGTAGGAGCCTTCGGCCGGGGCCGACGATGCGCTCGGGAGACACGTGAGATCCCAGGTACGCATCTCGGCGCCGGATAGGGCACAATCTGCGGCCCAGGAAAGGTGTGACGACGGTCACAGCGTGTCGGCGGCTGGTCAGGGTAGGCGGGCCTGACCAGGTGCGGCACCCCGGAGTGTGTCGCGCGGAGAGGATGACGACCCCGAAAGGGGAGGGGACGATGGCGACCGATTACGACCAGCCACGAAAGACCGACGATGACCTGTCCGAGGACAGCATCGAGGAGTTGAAGGCCCGAACGCGCTCGGACAAGTCGTCCGGCGTGGTGGATACCGACGAGAGCGAGCTCGCGGAGTCGTTTGAGCTACCCGGCGCGGACCTGTCCAACGAGGAGCTCAGTGTCCGAGTACTGCCGCGGCAGGCGGATGAGTTCACCTGCTCGCGCTGCTTCCTGGTCCACCACCGCAGCCAACTGGCTGCCGAGAAGAACGGGCTGTATGTCTGCCGGGACTGTGCGGCGTAGGGGCATTCCGCCGCCGCGACCTCCCCGACAGCAACACTCCGTCGAACCCGCGCCCCGCCGGCAACGGCCCGGGGCGCGGGTTCGTGCTACGCCGGGGTTTCCTCGGCAACGATCGATCGTTGGACGGTCGGTGCGCAGTGATCGATCGGCCGGCCGCGGGCTCCCCTAAGGTGTCGGCTATGCCCATCCGCTACCAAGACCGCCCGTTCGACGCGCTGGCCGAACAGCTGGTGAACGACCAGCTCGAGGCCGAGCCGGTGCTTGGCACCAACCTCGGCCTGACCGAGTACGACGGGCTGCTGCCCGATCGCAGCGCCGAGGCAATTCACGCCAGGGAGCGGGCCGAGGACGCCTGGCTCGACCGGTTCGCCGGACTGGACGATGCCGAGCTCAGTACCGAGGAACGAGTCGACCGTGACCTGGTCGTCATGGTTCTGCGAGGACGCGCGGTCCGGCGGGACTGGCTCGACTGGCGCCGCTCGCCGGACTGGTACGCCAGTGCGGTGCTCCAGGGCGCCCATCTGTTGCTGCTGTACCGGCTGCATCCGGACGCCGAGCTCGCCCAGGCGCTGACCACTCGATTGCAGGCCGCCCCGCGCCTGCTCGCCCAAGGTCTGGACAACCTCGACCCCGACCTGGTCGCGCCCGAGTTGCTGCCGCGGGCGATCGCGATGGTCCGGGCCGGCGCCGGCTACCTGCGCGGGATCGGCGCCGAGCTACCTGACCTGGCCGATACCGACCGAACCGCGCTGGATGCGGCCAGTGCCCAGGCCGCGATCGCGCTGACCGAGTTCGCCGAGCGGCTCGACGCGATGATCGGGCTCGCGCGGGGCGACTGGGCGCTCGGCGAGCAGCGCTACGACGGGCTCCTGCGCTACGCCGAGGGTCTCGGCTACGGCACCCGGGAGCTGCGCGAGCGCGGCTTGGCCGCGTACGAACAGCTTGCCGCCGACATGGCCGCGCGGACCAAGCAGCTGCGCGGGCATGATGACTGGCGCGCGCTGATGGCCGAGCTCAACGCCGATCATCCGGATACCCCGGAGCAGATGCTGGCCGGCTACCGGGAAGCCACCGAAGCCGCTCGCGCGTTCTGCGTCGACCGGGATCTGGTCACGCTGCCCGACGGGGAGCATTGCCGGGTTGAGCCGGCAGTGCCGTTCGTTCGCGCGCTCGTGGCGGTGGCGCACTACCAGGCGCCGCCACCGTTCAGCGTCAGCCGGGTGGGGACCTTCTTCGTGCCGTTCCCGCCGGACGACGCCACTGCGGAGGAAGTCGCGCAGCGGCTGGCGACGAACTCGCGAGCCGGCCGCTGGTCCATCACCGCACACGAGGCCTATCCCGGACACCACTGGCACCTGGCCCACCTGGCCGCCAACCAGCCCCGGCCGCTGCGCTACGTGTTCTCCTCGACCTACTTCACCGAGGGCTGGGGGCTCTACGTCGAGGAGATGATGAAGGAGCAGGGCTTCTTCACCGACCCTTACTGGGAACTGTGCCAGGTGGCGTTCCGGCTGTTCCGGGCCGCCCGGATCGTGGTGGACACGTCGCTGCATCTGGGCGAGATGTCGATCGACGAAGCGTGCCGGTTCATGGTCGAGCGGGCCGCGCTCACCGAAGGCACCGCACGTGCCGAGGTGTTGCGCTACTGCGCCTGGCCGACCCAGGCCGCGTCCTACCTGACCGGCGCGATCGAGATCCAGCGCATGCGCGACGAGTGGCTGCACCGGGCCATCGGCAGCCTGAAGGACTTCCACGACACCGTGGCCGGCACCGGGCGGTTGCCGATCTCACTGGTGGAGCGCTATCTGGTCCAAGCCGACCAGGGCAACGGTTGAGGCGAGGGCGGGCCAAGAAATGCACGAGCGCGGTCCGACCGAGTGCTGGCTCATCGACATGGATGGCGTGCTGGTTCGAGAGAGCGGGCCGATCCCGGGCGCGGCGGAGTTCATCGGCCGGCTGACCACATCCGGCAAGCGGTTCCTGGTGCTGACGAACAACTCCATCTACACGCCGCGCGACCTGTGGGCTCGGTTGCGCGCAATGGGTATCGAGGTGCCGGCCTCCGCGATCTGGACCTCGGCATTGGCCACCGCCCAGTTCCTCGACTCACAGCGACCGAAGGCCACGGCCTACGTGATCGGCGAGGCCGGTCTGACCACTGCGCTACATGGGATCGGCTACGTGCTCGGCGATGTGCAGCCGGATTACGTGGTGCTCGGCGAGACCAGGAGGTACAGCTTCGAGGCGATCACGACGGCGATCCGGCTGGTCGACGATGGCGCCAGGTTCATTGCCACCAACCCCGATCCGATCGGACCGTCGCCGCAGGGCGCGGTGCCGGCCACCGGCTCGGTTGCCGCGCTGATCACCAAGGCCACCGGGGTCGAGCCGTACTTCGTCGGGAAGCCGAATCCGCTGATGATGCGCTCCGCGCTGAACACGGTGGAGGGCCACAGCGAGTCCACCGCCATGATCGGGGACCGGATGGACACCGACATAGTGGCGGGTATCGAGGCCGGTCTCGACACGATCCTGGTGCTGACCGGAGTAACCGGGCCGGCCGAGGTGGAGCGTTATCCGTACCGGCCGAACCGGGTAGTCGCCTCGATCGCCGACCTGCTCGACGAGATCGAGGACGGGCGACCCGGCGGACGCGACGGCTAGCGAGAGGTGTGGCGCCTGGTCAGCCTGGCCAGTACCGGAGCGAGCAGCTGGGGCGGCTGCCGTAATCCGACCGCTGCGCCCTTTGCGTAGTCGCCCAGCCGGGTCGGCAGCAGGGCCTCGAGCGCGGCCGCCGAGCGCGCGTCCCGCCCAACGAGGTAACGGTCCCTGAGCCGGTGCGCGGCCAGGGCACGGCGGACTGCCCTGACCACCGGCCGCGGCGGCGGCAGCCGGCCGGCCCGGGCCAGCACCTCGCCGGCCAGGTCGTAGGACTGCTGGTAGGCGCTGCCGGCGGGGTCGGGCAGCCGGTCCAGCCCGCGCTGCCAGATCGGGGTTCCGTACCCACCCGGCTCGATCAGCACGACCCGCACGCCGAACCTGGCCACCTCGATGCGCAGCGCGTCGGTGATCGCCTCCAAGCCGTGCTTGCTGGCCGCGTACCACCCGACGAGCGGCAGCGTGATCCGACCGGAGATCGAGGAGATGTTGACGATCCGGCCACTGCGGCGCCGGCGCATCGTCGGAAGCACCAGCCGAGCGATCCGGGCCGGCGCGATCAGGTTGACCTCGAGCTGGGCTCGAACCGCCTCCTCCGAAACGTCCTCGATCGCGCCGGGCTGCGCGAACCCGGCGTTGTTCACCACCGCCCACGGCCCGCCGTCGGTCATCGTGGCGATCTCGGTGAACGCGCGCACCGTCGACGTCGCGTCGGCGATGTCGCAGCACACGTGCCGGACCTGAACCCCGGCGGCGCCGGCCGCGGCGTGTAGCAGTTGCGCGGCCGCCTCTGAGCGGGCGGTGCCGATCACGTCGTACCCGGACTCGGCCAGGCCGACCGCGGTGGCTAGGCCGATCCCACTGGTCGCTCCGGTGACGACGACGCTGTTTCTCATCCGACCCGATTCCTCGCTTGGCGACTCGATGCGGGTCCGACGGTAGTGTCGGCCACCATGACCACCGCAAGCTCCGCAGCCGAACTTCCGGCGCGACATCCGGACGCGCCGGCGCCGGGCGAGCTGATTGGATCGCACTACCACCGCTGCTTCGGATGCGGCGACGATCACCGCACCGGACTGCACATGCACGTCAGCGCGGGTGCCGGACTGTCCATCGACGCCAAGTTCACGGTCACCGAGGATCACCAGGGCGCGCCCGGGCTCGCCCACGGCGGTCTGCTCACGGCCGCATTCGACGAGGCGCTCGGATCGCTGGCGTGGCTCGTGCGCCAGCCGATGGTGACCGGCCGGCTGGAGACCGATTTCGTACGCCCGGTGCCGGTCGGCACGACGCTGTACATCCGAGCAATGGCCGAGAAGGTGGTCGGCCGCCGGATCTACACCAGGGCCGAGGGCCGGATAGGCGATCCCTCCGGCCCGGTCGCGGTGCGCGCCGCCGCGATCTTCGTCACCGTGCCGATCGAGCATTTCGTCAAGTACGGCCGGGCCGAGGACGTGGCCGCCGCGGTCGCCAGGCCGGACATCCGGGAGACGGCCAGGACGTTCGAGGTAAACCCATGAGCACCCGCATGAGCACCCCACGGAACCCCTCATGACCGAGGACGGCAAGGTGGACGTGCTGATCCAACGGCTCGATCGGCATCTGCCGCTGCCGGACTACTGGCATCCCGGCGACGCCGGGGCCGATCTGTGCGCCGCGACCGAGGTCCAGCTGGCGCCCGGTGAGCGGGCGCTCGTGCCGACCGGGATGGCGATCGCGCTTCCGGCTGGGTATGCGGCGTTCGTCCACCCGCGATCCGGGCTCGCCCACCGGTTCGGCATCGGAATCGTCAACGCGCCGGGCACCGTCGATGCCGGGTACCGTGGCGAGATCAGCGTCCTGTTGATCAACCACGATCCCGAGCGTACGGTTACGGTGCGCCGGGGGGACCGAATCGCGCAGCTGGTCGTTCAACGGGTGGAGCGGGCGGTCTTCCATGAGGTCGAGCGGCTACCCGGGTCGGCCAGAGGGGACGGCGGCTACGGCTCTACCGGCGGTTTCGCCCGCCCATAACCTCGAGATCCGATCAAGTGGCAGGTGAGCAAGTATGTTCAGGCGTCGCCAGCGCCCGGCGGACGAGCCGACCGAAACCGAGCTAGCCGAGGACGAGCTCGAACCGGATCAGGCCGAGGTGGTCTCTGCGGCCGGCCGGGGGCTCGATGACCCGAGCACCGGACCATGGGACGTCGAGGACCTCGAGTACCCGCAGGACGGTCGGATCGATCTCGGCGCGCTCCTGGTGCCGGCGGTGCAGGGCATGGAGCTGCAGGTCGAGGTCATCGATCAGCGGATTGTCTCGGCCACCGCGCTGCTGGCGGGGTCCCAGCTCAAGTTGCAGGCATTCGCGGCCCCGCGCAAGGAGGGGATCTGGGATGAGGTGCGCGGCGAGCTCAAGGGCGGAATCTCCCGGCAGGGCGGCACCGTGGACGAGGTGGCCGGCCCGTTCGGCTGGGAGCTGCGGGCGCGGGTGCCGACCAGGACCAAGGAGGGCAAGTCCGGGATCCAGGCGACCCGGTTCTTCGGCGTCGACGGCCCGCGCTGGCTGCTGCATGCGACGCTCACCGGTCGCGCCGCCACCGACCCGGGATCGGCCGGCCCGATAGAGGCTCTGCTGCGCGATGTGGTCGTGGTCCGGGGCGGTACCCCGATGGCGCCGCGGGAGCTGATCCCGATGCGGCTGCCTGATCATTCGGACGCCGCGGACGAGCCCGGCCAGGGTGGCCGCTCGCCGCTCGATCCGTTCCACCGTGGTCCGGAGATCACCGAGATCCGCTGACCGGTGGCGGCTAGGGTGGTGGTATGAGTTCGTCCGCCGCCTCCCGCTCCGGAGGACTTCGCGGCATGCTGCGCCGCTTGACCAGCAGCGAGCATGAACTGCACGCGGAGGAGCTGCGCCACGACGCCGAGGAGGTCGGGGCGACGCCGATCGCGCAGACCGTAGACCGTAGCCGGGTCAAGGTATGCGGGATGATCAAGACGGTGACGCTGCGCCCGCGGGCGGGGGTGCCGGCCCTGCTGGCCGAGCTGTTCGACGGCTCCGACACCCTCCAGCTGATCTGGTTGGGCCGCCGGCAGATCGCCGGGATCGAGCCGGGCCGTTCGCTTGTGGCCGAAGGACGGGTTACCGTGCAGCAGGGTCGGCGGACCATGTTCAATCCGCGCTACGAGCTGCGGCCGTTCGGCCAGTAGTTACCCGCACCAGGAGGTTCGACATCGACACTGGGGAGGGCAGGATGGCCACGGCGGACACCAGTCGGCAGGACCGCGCCCGCGCCCGGCGACCTGCGGTTGGACCGCTCGACGACGGTGCGGCCGCGCCGGCTGCCGAACTGGAAGCATCGCCGGCGCCGTCCTCACCACCCCAGATCGGGCACGACACGGTCGAAGCAGTGGTCCGGACTCAGCTGGCCAACGCGCTGGGTGGCAAGCGCGGCATGCTCGAAGCGGCACTCCCGACGCTGGGCTTCGTGTACACGTATCTGGCCACCGACCAGATCCGCCCCGCGCTGATCGTGGGCGGGAGCGCAGCCGCGGTCCTGCTGGTGATCAGGCTCGTCCAGCGGCAGACCCCGCAGTTCGTGCTCAACAGCCTGTTCGGTTTCGCTATCGCGGCAGCGTTCGTACTGCGGACCGGGCGGGCCGAAGATCTGTTCCTGCCTGGCATGATCTACAACGCCGTGGTCGCGGCCTTGATGATCTTCTCGATCGTGATCCGGTGGCCGTTCATCGGGTTGATGATCGGTTCGGTCACCGGCGACCTGTCCGCGTGGCGGCGCGATCCGGCCGTGGTGCGCCTGTGCACGAAGCTCACCTGGCTGTTCGTGCTACCGAACCTGATCCGGCTGGCCGTCCAGGTGCCGTTCTACCTGGCCGGGAACCTGACCGCGCTTGCGGCTGCCAAGATCGTCCTCGGCTGGCCGCTTGCGGTCGCAGCATTCGGCGCGATGCTGTGGATCCTCGCCCGCGGCCGAACGCCGCTCACTCAGGCAACCCGGGCCAGCTAGCCCCGCCGCCCGCACAGCGCGGCGTTTCGGCACGTTGGGCACGGCGCCGGCGCGGATCACCGGGGGCTGTGCGCGTGCGGGGAGAGCAGGGCCTCCAGCTCCTCCTCGCGGTCCGCGGTGGAGACGAACAGCAGTTCGTCGCCGGCCTCGAGCGGGTCGTCCTTGGCCGGCACCAGCACCCGGCCCTCTCGGATGATCGTGACCAGCGCGGTGTCCGACGGCCACTCGACGTCGCCGACCCGGGTGCCCACCAGTGGGGCATCGCCCGGCAGGGTCAGCTCGACCAGGTTCGCCTCGCCCTGGCTGAACCGCAGCAGCCGGACCAGGTCGCCGACGCTGACCGCCTCCTCCACCAGGGCCGACAGGAGTCGCGGCGTCGACACCGCCACGTCGACGCCCCAGGACTCGTTGAATAACCACTCGTTCTTCGGGTGGTTGACCCGGGCCACCACCCGGGGCACCCCGTACTCGGTCTTCGCCAGCAGCGAGACGACGAGGTTGACCTTGTCGTCGCCGGTGGCCGCGATGACCACCTGGCACTGTGACAGCGCCGCCTCCTCCAGCGAGGAGATCTCGCATGCGTCGGCCAGCAGCCATTCGGCGGCGGGCACGCTCTCCATCTTGATCGCGTGCGGATCCCGCTCGATGAGCAGGACCTCGTGGCCGTTCTCCAACAGCTCGGCGGCAATTGACCGGCCGACGTTGCCGGCACCCGCGATCGCGACCCGCATCAGTCCTGTCCCTCCGGACCCTTCGCGCACACGGCCTCGACCGCAGCAACCTCGGACTCCTTCATCACCAGGTGGACCCGGTCGCCGTCCTGGATGACGAGGTCCGGGGTGGGCAGCACGCCCTTGCCGAGCCGGGTCACGAACGCGACCCTGGCTCCGGTGTCGACCTCGAGCTGCTTGAGCCGCGCACCGATCCACGCGCTGGTCAGATTGACTTCGGCCAGCCGGATGGAGCCGCTCGGATCCCGCCACAGCGGCTCGGATCCCTCCGGCAGCAACCGGCGCACCATCTGGTCGGCGGTCCACCGCACGGTAGCCACGGTTGGGATGCCGAGCCGCTCGTAGACCTCGGCCCGCCCCGGGTCCTTGATCCGGGCGACCACGTGCTCGACCCCGAACGTCTCCCGGGCCACCCGGGCGGCCAGGATGTTGGAGTTGTCGCCGCTGCTCACCGCGGCCAGCGCGGCCGCCTCCTCGATTCCGGCCTCCTGCAGGGTGTCCCGATCGAAGCCCATTCCGGTCACCCGGCGGCCGTTGAAGTGGCCGCCGAGCCGGCGGAACGCGTCCGGGTCCCGGTCGATGACCGCGACCGTGTAGCCGCGGTCCTCCAGGATGTGGGCAAGAGTGGAGCCGACCCGCCCGCAGCCCATGATCACGATATGCAACGCAGACCTTCCTGGTGCCGATGGGCTTATTGGGATGAGTTCGCGCAAGGAGGGAACCAGACGGCCATGACGCTACACGTTCGGTCAGCGGGTCGCCTCCGGCCGGGATCGGTCTAGCATCCCCTCGTGCCCCGGTTGAGCGATCTCTTCAAGCGGATCCTGGTCGGTCGCGCTCTGCAGAGCGATCGGCTGCACGAGACCCTCCTCCCGAAGCGGGTAGCGCTGCCGGTGTTCGCCAGCGACGCGCTGTCCTCGGTGGCGTACGCGCCGCAGGAAATCCTGCTCACGCTCTCGGCCGCGGGGCTGGCCGCCTATCACTACAGCCCGTACATCGGGCTGGCGGTGGCCATGCTCATGCTGATCGTCGTCACCTCGTACCGGCAGAACGTGCGGGCCTACCCGAGCGGCGGCGGGGACTATGAGGTGGCGACCGTCAACCTCGGTCCGAACGCGGGCCTCACCGTGGCTAGCGCACTGGCGGTCGATTACGTGCTCACCGTCGCGGTATCGGTGTCCTCCGGCGTTGACTACGTCGCTTCCCGGATCGGCTTCGTCCACGACAACACCGTCGCGGTAGCGATCGGCATCGTGACCATCCTCACTTTGATCAACCTGCGCGGGGTCCGCGAGTCCGGCACCGCGTTCGCGATCCCCACCTACGCGTTCATGTTCGGCGTGTTCGCCATGATCGGCTGGGGATTCACCAAGATCGGGCTGTTCGGAGACGAGCTACAGGCGCCGTCGGCCGGCTACCAGGTGCTGCCGCACGCAGGGTACGAGAGCCTGAGCGGGTTGGCGCTGGCATTCCTGGTCCTGCGCGCGTTCTCCTCCGGCTGTGCCGCGCTCACCGGGGTGGAGGCGATCAGCAACGGGGTGCCGGCGTTCCGCAAGCCGAAGAGCCAGAACGCGGCGACCACGTTGCTGATGCTCGGCCTGATCGCGGTCACCATGTTCGGCGGAGTGCTCGCCCTCGGCCGGCTCTCCGACGTGCGCTTCGCCGAGAACCCGGAGCATCTGATCGGCCCGGACGGCGTTCCCGCGAAGGTGCAGGACCCGATCATCGCCCAGGTCGCGTCCGCGGTGTTCGGCCACGATTCGCTGGGCTTCACGTTCGTGACCACGGCCACCGCGCTGATCCTGTTCCTGGCCGCGAATACGGCGTTCAACGGCTTCCCGGTGCTCGCCTCGATCCTGGCCCGAGACGGCTACCTGCCCCGGCAGTTGCACACGCGCGGCGACCGGCTCGCGTTCAGCAACGGCATCATCCTGCTGGCCGGATTCGCGTGTCTGCTTATCTATGCCTTCCGGGCGGATGTGACCCGGCTGATCCAGCTGTACATCATCGGCGTGTTCGTCTCGTTCACGCTCAGCCAGACCGGCATGGTCCGGCACTGGACCCGGCTGCTGCGCACCGAGCAGGACCCGACCCGCCGCCGGGAGATGGTGCGCTCCCGGATCATCAACACGGTTGGTTTGATCTGCACCGGACTGGTGCTGGTCATCGTGCTGATCACGAAGTTCACCAAGGGCGCCTGGATCGTGTGCGTGGCCATGCCGATCATCTTCATGACGATGCGCGCTATCAAGCGGCACTACGACCGGGTGCGGGCCGAGCTGGCCGTGGACGAGACCGACGACGAGGCCATGCTGCCCGCGCGCAACCACGGCATCGTGCTGGTGTCGAAGATCCACAAACCGACCTTGCGCGCGCTCACCTACGCCAGGGCAAGCCGGCCCAGCTCGCTGGAAGCGATCACCGTCAACGTGGATCCGGACGAGACCAGGGCGCTGCAGGCGGAGTGGGACCGCCGGGAGATTCCGGTGCCGCTCAAGGTGCTCGACTCGCCGTTCCGGGAAGTGACCCGGCCGATCGTCGACTACGTGAAGTCGATCCGGCGGTCCAGCCCGCGCGACGTGATCACCGTGTACATCCCGGAGTACGTGGTCGGTCACTGGTGGGAGCAACTGCTGCACAACCAGAGCGCGCTACGGCTGAAGGGGCGGTTGCTGTTCACACCCGGGGTGATGGTGACCAATGTGCCGTTCCAGCTGCGCTCGTCCGAGGTTGCGGCGAACCGTCCGGAGGCGCCGGCGGCCGGCTCGGTCCGGCGTGGGGAGTGACGACCAACGAGCGCACTCCGGCACGAGACGGGAGGACTCTGCGCCGGCCCTTCGGCGGGGCTAGCCGCGGCGGGCGGTGGCGGCGACCGCAAGCCCGCGAAGTGCATCGGCGGCTTCGGGCTCGATCGCGGCGTCATCGAGAGCGGTCAGCGCCTGGTCGGTGCGCGTCTCGATCATGCGCTCCACCGCGGCGACGGCGCCGGTCCGGGTGAGGATCGCGCGCAACCGGTCGATCCCATCCGAACCGAGCGAGCGATCCCCGAGCCCGCGGTCGAGCGCCGCCCGCGCCGGGGCGTCGGCACGCTGGTAGGCGAGCGCAACCAGCACCGTCTGCTTGCCCTCGCGCAGATCGTCGCCGGCCGGCTTGCCGGTCTCGGCCGGATCTCCGTACACACCGAGGATGTCGTCCCTGAGCTGAAACGCCTCGCCCAGCGGCAACCCGTAGCCGGTGTAGGCGGACAAGCAGCCGGCATCGGCGTCGGCGAGCAGACCGCCGACATGCAGCGGGCGCTCGATTGTGTACTTCGCGGACTTGAACCGCACCACCCGCAGCGCGCTCTGCAGGCCGCGCCCGCCGCGGTGCTGGCCGAGAACGTCGAGGTACTGGCCGGCCATCACCTCGGTGCGCATCAGCTGGAACACCGGCTTGGCGCGGAACAACGCGGCCGGTGGCAGCCCGCTGCGCTCGAACATCTCGTCGCACCAGGACAGGCACAGATCACCAAGGATGATCGCGGTAGCGGCGCCGAAC
>Ga0114129_10005380_pt1 | contig 18071 bp, 19 predicted proteins | sample RhiMetdeltSRZDD1_FD_80071 | JGI IMG/M metagenome (GOLD analysis project Ga0114129, IMG submission 80071) | Populus rhizosphere microbial communities from Tennessee, USA - Rhizosphere MetaG P. deltoides SRZDD1 (version 2) (version 2) | ecosystem: Host-associated > Plants > Roots > Rhizosphere >...
GGACGCCAGAAGACCGGGTCGGCGCAGTCCCAGCGCTGCGCGCGCAGCAGGCGTTTCTGCACCTTCGAGGTCTCGGTCACCGGCATCTCGGGCGTCACGCGCAAGAAGCGCCGGACTTAGCTTGCGCAGAGCTTGGCGCGTGACCAGTGGCACGCGGTGTGATGTTCGTCATTTGACGATTCAGTCTTAGCCGGCACACTCTGTTCGTCCCCGGGAGATTGCCCAAATGCCGAGCTATGCACAGTGGATGGTCGGCTTGATCATTGCGGCGGCATTCGTCATCCCTTTTTACTATCCGCGTCATGTTGAGAGGTCGTCCAAGCCGTGGATCACGATTTCGCAAACCGGCAATCCCGGCGTTGGGGATGTACTAGGGGCGACTCTACCGTTGCTTCTGGTCGTCTTCGGGTTGTATGCCTCATTTGTACTGAAGGCCCCCGGTCGGGTTCTTTTAGCAGCGCTGTCGCCGCTCTCCATTTTCATTTGTCTCTTCGTGCTGTTGCCTGTCCACGCGATCAAGCGATTTCTATTTCCGCTGCTCCGCGTTTATCTGGCTTGCCTTGGCGTCCTCATCGCGATATCAAACACACACGGTTTGATAACTGCATATCGTCTAGGCGAGATCCGATTCGTTCCGACTAGCATTGGTTCTCTTGACCCGGTCACGGCCAGCTTCGCACAGGAACCGTTGACATTCTGGCTCGTCGTGATCGGAGTCGCGGTGACGCTTGCCGCCGTGCTTAGCTTCTTTCGGCTAGCCATTGTGAATCTGTGGCGACGCTTGGCTCGACCTGCCGAGAACCAAGCTGAATAGTTGAGGTCAACGTAGGTGGAAAGCCGAAAAACGGAGATCCCATGCCCAAGTGGATCCGCAACAACCGGGGTTTCATCGTTTTCATCCTGCTCTTCGGGCTCTTCCGGACCGCGGTCGCGGACTGGAACCCGATCCCCTCGGGGTCGATGCGGCCGACGCTCCTCGAAGGCGACGTGGTGCTGGTCAACCGGCTGGCGTTCGACCTGAAAGTGCCGTTGACCGACATCGTCGTCGCGCACCTCGGCGAGCCGAAGCGCGGCGACATCGTCACCTTCTCCTCGCCGAGGGACGGCGTGCGGCTCATCAAGCGCCTGGTCGCCGTCCCCGGCGACACGGTCGCGATGCGCAACAAGGTCCTGGTGGTCAACGGAAAGGCGGCCACGTACGCGCCGATCGGAACGGCTGTCGAGCACCCGGCGCCGGGGACGACGGTTCACGCGCTGCGCTTCAACGAGATCACCGCTTCCGGCGCGCGCGTCGTGCAGTGGTTCCACTTGCCCGACGGCTCGGAGGAGGACAGCTTCGGCCCGGTCGTGCTTCCCGCCGGAAGCTACCTGATGCTCGGCGACAACCGCGACGACAGCGCGGATTCGCGCTACTTCGGCCTCGTGCCGCGTGAGCTGCTGATCGGCCGCGCCGTGGCGATCGTCGGCTCCGCGGACATCAAGGGCAATTGGGCGCCGCGGCTCGAGCGCTTCGGCGAGCGGCTGCGCTAGCGCCCGGCGGAACTCCCGCTTCTAGTCGACCGGCTTGAAAAGCCGCTCGTCGTAGAGCGCGCCGCTCATCGGCCCCAGCTTGTCGCGGAACTGGCGCGTGTGCGCCGCGAGCACGTGTCCTTCGTAGGCTTTCTGGTCTGCCCAGGCTTCGACCACCGTGAAGTGATTCGGGCGGCTGGCCTGCTGCTGCACCTCGAAGCGCTGGTTGCCGGCGTCCTTGCGGCTCGCCTCGGCTAGCTGCTGCAGCATGGGTATCACCGTGTCCTTGGAAGGCGGCGGCACGTCGACGTGCGTGACCACGACCACGGCTCCGCCCTTCAGGGAATCCTTTGCGGCGACCGCCATGCCGCTGTGCACGCGTTCGTCGTACGGCGCGGCGTGGACGGCCTTGAGCTTGTCGCGGAACTGCGCGGTGTGCGCGGCCTTGCCGTGCGCGTCGAACGCTTTCTGATCCGCCCAGATCGCCAGCACGACGAGGCGCGTGGGGCGGTTCGTCTCCTGCACGACTTCCGCGCGCTGATTGCCCGCATCCTTGCGCGTCGCATCGCGGTACTGCTTGAGAAGCGCGCTGGCGTCCTTGACCGCGTTCGGCAGCACCTCGACGTACGTCGCGACGTAGACCGGCCCCTCGATGGCTGGCGGCGGCGTCTGCGCGTTGGAACCAGCCGCGGCGAGCGCCATGGCCATTAACATGAAAAGCCGTACGGTTCGATGCATATGCGCTCCCCTGAAAGGCAGTTGTTGTTCAGAGCGCGATAGTCTATCCCGGCGTCCCGGCCGAAGGGAGAACCAGGAAAGACGGGGTCTGACCCCGATTTTCAGGTCTGCTCGCGGCGCCTCTTCTTCTCGTACGCGGTCTCGCCGGAAGCACTGACCGAGACCGGGTCGCTCGCTGGAAACGTCTCCTTGACTCCGGCGTCCAGCACCTCCTCGGGATGGGGATTCGACCCGAGCTCGATGTCGTCCATCGCGTCGCTCGCGTTGGTCTGCGAGCGGTTGTGGTTGCGGTAGCGGTTGTAGAAGAAGTAGCCTGCGCCGGCCATCAGGGCCAACCTGAAGAGGGGTAGTGCCATGAGTACGCTCCTTGTCTCTAGGACAGCAATCCTCGTGCCGGCGCTTGCCGTATCGTTGACGGCTGCTTTGCCGGTCCAGGCGCAGCCCTATCCCAGCCGTCCGATCCGCTTCATCGTCCCGTATACACCCGGCGGACTGGGCGACAGCTTCGCGCGCGCGGTGGGCGAGGACCTCGCGAAGCGCATGGGTCAGCCGGTGGTGATCGACAACCGCCCGGGCGCGAGCCAGGCGATCGGCGCCGAGGCCACCGCAAAGGCCCCGCCCGACGGACACACGATCTTCATGGGCACGCAGTCGGGCCTGGTGGTCAATACAATTGCGCGCCGTAAGCTGCCCTACGATCCGGTGCGCGATCTTGCGCCGGTTTCGATGCTGTTCACGACGCCGCTCTACCTGGTGGTCCACCCGTCGCTGCCGGCCAAGTCGCTGAAGGAGCTGGTCGCGCTTGCGCGCGCCAAGCCGGGCAAGCTCACTTTCGCCTCGATCGGGAACGGCAGTTCCCAGCACCTCGCCGGCGAGATGCTGCGCGCCCGCGCGAAGGTCGACATCGTCCACGTGCCCTACAAGGGAAGCTCGCCCGCCATCACCGATCTGCTCGGCGGCCAGGTCGACATGATGTTCGAGGGCGGCGTGAGCTCGCTGCCGCACGTGAAGAGCGGCAAGCTGCGCGCTCTGGCCACGACCGGCCGCGAACGCACCGAGGCAATGCCCGAGCTGCCGACCATGGCCGAATCGGGCGTGGCCGACTTCGACATCACCGTGTGGTTCGGGCTGGTCGCGCCGGCAGGCACGCCGCGCCCGATCATCGAGCGCCTGAACCGGGAAGTGGGCGAGGTCCTGCGCACGCGGGAGCTCAAGGAGAAGTTCGCTGCCGCCGGCATCGACATCACGCCGAGCTCGCCGGAGGAGCTCGGCGAGCGCATCCGCGCTGACCTTCCGTACTACACCCGGCTGATGCAGGAAGCCGGCATCCAGCCGGAGTAGCTTCGAAGACAAGCGGCTGCATCCACGAGGCCGCGATGCCCGTACAGGGTGCTGGCCCTCGCGAGCCTCAACCTGGCCCTCTCCGCGGGCTCGCGCCTGATCGTCGCCGTCGCCTGCGTGTGGCTCTTCGAACGAGCTTTCGAGCTGCGGCTCGTCTCCTGATACGATTCTCAGGCGATGAAGCTGCCGAAGGATCGGATTCCCTATTCCGCGATCGTAGACCGCCCGCCGCTCAGGCTGCCTGATGGCGCTCGGATCGCGGTCTGGACCATCGTCAACGTCGAGGAATGGTCGATCGAGCGCAACATGCCGCGCACGGTCCTGTCACCGCCCTTTGGACAGCCGCTGCAGCCCGACCTGCCGAACTGGGCCTGGCACGAGTACGGCATGCGGGTGGGTTTCTGGCGTTTCCTCGAGACGCTCAAGAAATACGACGTGAAAGCGACGCTGGCCATCAACGGCTCGGTGTGCAACAGCTACCCTCGCGTCGCGACCGCGGCGCTCGAAGCGGGCTGGGAATTCATGGGCCACGGCTACATCCAGCGGCCGATGCACCATCTCGAGAATCAGAGGGAAGAAATCTTCAAGGCGGTGGAGGCGATCCGGTCGTTCACCGGGAGGAAGCCGCGCGGCTGGGAGAGTCCCGGCCTGACCGAGACCTACGAGACCATCGACTATCTGGCCGAGGCGGGTATCGAGTACGTCGCCGACTGGGTGCTCGACGACCAGCCGTGCGAGATCCGGACTGCGTCCGGCCCGATCGTTTCGGTGCCCTACACGGTGGACCTGAACGACATCCCGATGATGGTGCTGCAAAACCATCCCTCCGAGGAATGGCTGCGGCGCGGCATCGACCACTTCGACCGCCTCCATGCCGAGGGCGAGAAGAGCATGCGCGTGATGGCGATCAGTGTGCATCCGTACATCACCGGCGTGCCGCATCGCATCGGCTACCTCGAGAAGCTCTACGAGTACATCCTGCAGCGGCCGGGCGTGAAGCTCTGGACCGGCGAGCAGATCCTCGACTGGTACAGGCATGCCGCCAAGCCATGACGAGCTGTGGGGCAGGGCGACCGAGCTCCTGCCCAGGCTGAAGGAGCGCGCGCCGCGCTGCGAGGAGCTGCGCCGCCTCCCCGACGAGACGCTGCGCGACTTCCACGACACGCAGCTCCTGCGCATCCACCAGCCGAGGCGCGTGGGCGGGGCCGAGCTCGAGTTCGCCGCGGTAGTGACTTTCGGCGCGCTGCTCGCGCGCGCCTGCGCGTCGAGCTCTTGGAACTTCATCAACTTCCTGTCGCACCACCTGATGCTCGGGATGTTCCCGCCGCAGGCCCAGGACGAGATCTGGGGCCGCTCGCCCGACGCGCTGATCGCCTCCTCGTTCGTGTTCCCCGCCGCCAAGGCGCGCAAGGTGAAGGACGGCTATCTGATCTCCGGGCGCTGGCCGTTCTCGAGCGGCGTCGATCCGAGCGAGTGGAACATGCTGGCGGGCCTCGCCTGGCTCGACGAGAACGCGCCGCCGGAGCAGCGCGTGTTCCTCCTGCACCGCTCGCAGTACCGCATCATCGACAACTGGTATGCCGGCGGGCTGCGCGGCACCGGCAGCAAGGACGTCGAGGCCGCCGAGCAGTTCGTGCCCGAGCACATGACCCTCGCGGTCGCCGACACCAAGGGCGGCGCAACGCCCGGCAGCGCCGTCAACCCCGGACCGCTCTTCAAGATCCCGGTGTTCGCGCTGTTTCCCTACATGCTGTCGGGCGTGGCGCTTGGAATCGCCGAAGGGATGATCGACGAGTTCTCGTCCATCGGAACCCGCACCGGCAGGATGACGGGCGCGCGCATCGCCGAAATCCAGAGCACCCAGATCCGCTTCAGCGAGGCGACCGCCTACGCGCGCGCTTCGCGCGCCGCGCAGCTCGGCAATTGCGCCGAGGCATGGAGCCTGGTTTCGAGCGGAAAAGTACCGGATGCGAAAACGAAGGCGCGCTACCGGCTCGAGGGCGCCTACGCGGTGGAATGGGCGGTGCGCGCGGTCGACGTGATGTTCGGCCTTTCGGGCGCCGCGGGACTCTACGAATCGGGACATGCGGCGCGCGCCTTCCGCGACGCGCACGCGGTCAAGCAGCATTTCTCGTTCAACACCGACATCGCCGGCACTACGCATGGCCGCGTTGCGCTAGGCCTGCCCAGCGACAATCCCACGCTCTGAGGATCCTCCGGAGAACCCGATGAAAGGTGATGCGAAATGAAAGGTGATGCCAAGGTCCTGGAGCACCTCAACAAGATTTTGTTCAACGAGCTGACCGCGATCAACCAGTACTTCCTGCATGCGCGCATGTTCGGCAACTGGGGATTGAAGAAGCTCGAGGAGCACGAAAAGAAGGAGTCGATCGACGAGATGAAGCACGCCGATCGTCTCATCGAGCGGATCCTGTTTCTCGAGGGCCTGCCCAACCTGCAGGACCTCGGCAAGCTCATGATCGGCGAAGACGCGCCCGAGGCGCTGAAGTGCGACCTGAAGCTCGAGCGCGCGGCGCGGCCGCCGCTGCAGGAGGCGATCGCGCACTGCGAGAGCGTCAAGGACTACATCTCGCGCGAGCTCCTCGAGCACATTCTCGAATCCGAGGAGGAGCACATCGACTGGCTCGAGACCCAGCTCGACCTGGTCGACAAGATGGGCCTCCAGAACTGGCTGCAGTCCCAGGCGGGCGGCCCGAGTTAGAGGCAGTAGATCGTTGGAGGGAGGCGCGCGCCAGGTAAACTGGAAACCAAGGCCTGCGTTTTGCTGACTAAGGTCTTTATGGATGTCGAGCAACTCCTGAGACGGGAGCTTCGCGCCGGCCTGCCGCTGAGGCGGCAGCTCCTGCTCTACCTCGACCCGTTCGCGTTCTTCAAGGACGCCTCCCGGGGCACCGCCTTGGTGCGCGCGAGCAATCTCTCGTACAACGAGAACATGCGCTGGCTGCTGGTGCCGTACCTGCGGCGCTGGCTTTTCATCGCGGCGACGCTTTTCCTCGCCATTGCCCCCGCCGAAGCGATGGCGGCCGAGGCTTCGCTGGTGATCGTTCCGGCGGCGCTGGCGGTTGCGTTTTGCATTGCCGCGACGGTCGCTTTCTGCATCGCCACGGCGTGGCTCTTGCTTGGCATGTCCAAACGGCCCTAGCCCAGGAGGCACGACATGCGAGTGAGCGAAGCGATGACGCGCGACGTCAAGGTCTGCACCCCAGGTCAGCCGATCCGGGAGGCGGCGCGCACCATGGCGGCGATCGACGCCGGCGCGCTTCCGGTGGGCGAAAACGACCGCCTGATCGGCATGATCACCGACCGCGACATCGCGATCCGCGCCGTAGCCCAAGGCAAGGGCCCCGACACGCCGGTGCGTGAAATAATGAGCGAGCATGTCGAGTACTGCTTCGACGACGAGGACCTCGATCGGGTCGCGCAAGGCATGGCGGAGGTCCGGGTCCGGCGGCTGCCGGTCGTCAACCGCGACAAGCGTCTGGTCGGCATTCTCTCGCTGGGCGATGTTGCGCGGCGCGGCCATCAACGCGAAGTCGTCGCCGCGACCGTCGCCGAGGTTTCCACGCCGGGAGGGCCGCATCGCCAGGCTGCTGAGCGGTAGCGTCATCCTGGCCGTGCTCGCCGGCTGCTCCACGGTCACCGTGGAGCAGGAGGCCGAGCAGGCGAAGGCCTCGTGGCAGGGCGCGACCTACGACGAGGTGGTGATGCGCTGGGGACCGCCCAATCGCAGCGCTACGCTGAGCGACGGACGCCAGACCCACACCTGGACGTCCCAGGAGGGGCCGGTCCGCGCCGGCGGCCCTTCGGTCGGCGTCGGCGTGTTCGGCGGCGGCGGAGGGGGCGGCGTGGGCGTAGGCTTCGGCTTTCCGTTCGGAACCACGGTCAATCCGCCGATCTGCGAGCGCACCGTCACCTTCCAGGACGGCAAGCTCGACGACCAGAACTGGACCGGCGATCCCGGCTATTGCCGGTATTTCAAGCGCGCCTGACCCGCGCTGCTCCGTGATCCATTTCACAGCCGCGCCCGCGGGGCTCGGCGAACCCGCACTAATTCATTAGCCGCGCCGCCCGCGCTTGCGTAAAGTGAGCACTGCGATGCGCGACAGGCTCCTACTCGTGGCTTGCCTCTTCGCCGCGCTTGCCGCCTGCGACAAGCCGCAGGAACCGGCCGCGGGCGCCGCCTCGGTGCGCGAGCTCGCTCCGCCGCCGGACGACAAGCCCGCGATCTCGGCGCTGCCGGAGCATTTCGACCGCACCCGCGCGGAGCAGTACGAAAAGGAAGAAGACCGCCTGCGCAAGCGCGGACGCTGAACCCAAGGACGCTCGGGGAGACAAAATCGGGGCTCGACCCCGATTTTTTTTGGCGCGACCTATCCGCCGACCAGCGCCACGATCCCCATGGCCGCGAAGATCGCAGCGGCGATCAGATGGACGAGCCGCACGGGCACGAACCTCGCCACACGCTCGCCGAGCAGCACGGCGGGCACGTTCGCGATCATCATGCCGGCCGTCGTTCCGCTCACCACCGCGGCGTACGATGAGTACTTCGCGGCGAGCGCGACCGTGGCGACCTGCGTCTTGTCGCCCATTTCGGCGAGAAAGAACGCGACCAGCGTGGTGCCGAGCACGCCGAAGCGCTCCACGCCGCCGGCCATCGCTTCGAGGCGGTCAGGGACCATCATCCACGCCGCCATGCCGATGAAGGACAGCCCCAGCACCCAGCGTAGCGCCTGGGGACCGACGGCGCCCGTGATCCAGGAGCCCAGCGCGGCCGCGAGGGCGTGATTGACTGCGGTGGCGACGAGGATGCCGAGGATGATCGGCACCGGTCGCCGGTAGCGTGCCGCGAGGAGCAGCGAGAGGAGCTGCGTCTTGTCGCCGATCTCGGCGAGGGTGACCAGACCGATCGAAACCCAAAGCGCTTCCATTGGAGCGCGAGGGTACGCAAAAAGCCCCTCGCGCGCAGCTGCGCGCGAGGGGCCCGCCGCCGCGAAGCAGCTTGGTCGCAACGCCGTGTCGGCAGTGTAACGGCCGCGCGTGTCAGGAATGTACGGCGTACGCGGCGTGCATCTGGACCGGCCGGAATGTGACCGCGGCGCGACGGTTCTAGCGCGCGGCGGCGTCGAAGCGGAATCCGGTTTTCTCGAATTCCCGCGTCAGGCCCGGGCGCACCGCCTCGATCCTGCGTTTTGCGTTGCGCGAGAACGCGATGTCGGACATGTCGTGAACGCCGCCGGTGATGATCACCTGCAGGATGCCCTCGCGGCGGCCGACGTTGCGGAAGGCGCGGCACACGCCGGGAGGGAACGAAATGGTATCGAAGCGGCGCAACCTGGCGCGCGCGGCGCCGTCGTCGTTCCACGAAACCTCGAACTCGCCCTTGAGGACGGTGAAGGTCTCGTAGGTGCGCCGGTGGGCGTGCAGCCCCGGCCCCTGTCCCGGCGGGCACACCGCGAGCGTCATGGTCATCCCGGCGGCGCCGACGATCGGCGCGCCCGAGTTGATGGGCGTCTCGCTTGCCAACCCGATGACCGAAAGCAGCCTGCGAGCGTAGACCACGTCGCGGGCCTTCTGGGGAATCGAGGCATTCTGGATCGGCAAGGGCTTCAGGCTGCCAAAGCGCGCGATGCGCTTCTCCATCTGCTTCTTCGACATCCGGATCGATCTCATCGGCGCACTCCCAGGCTTTTCAGCAGGCTTTCGCGGCGCGTGAGCCACCAGCCGTATTGCTGCGGCCAATGGGCGAATTCGGGATCGGCGCCGAGCGCGGCCGCCGCGTGCAGCGGCCAGTTGGGATCGAACAGCGCCTCGCGTCCGACGGCGATCAGGTCGGCGCGGCCCTCCTGCAGCGCCTGCTCCGCCTGCTGCGCGGTGAGGATGAGTCCGACCGCCATGGTGGCTATGCCTGCTTCCTTTCTCACCTTGTCCGAGAAGGGCAATTGGAATCCCGGCACGCGCTTGATCAGGGTTCGCGTCGCCGCCGTGGCCGAGCCCTGGATGCCGCCCGAGGAGCAGTCGACTACGTCGACGCCCAGCTTCTTCAGCCCCTTCGCGAACGCGACCGTGTCTTCGATGCTCCAGCCGCCTTCCACGTCGTCGATCGACGAGCAGCGCACGAAGAGCGGCTTGGAGTCCGGCCACGCCTTGCGCACTTCGGCGACGACCTGCAGCGGAAAGCGCATGCGGCCCTCGAGCGAGCCGCCGTATTCGTCCTGCCGCGTGTTGGAGAGCGGAGAAAGAAAGGTGTGAAGGAGATAGCCGTGGGCCGCATGGAGCTCGACGATCTCGAAGCCCGCGGCGAGCGCGCGGCGCACCGCGTTGCGATAGGCCGTGAGCAGCGTCTGGAAGTCGCCCTCCCTGAAGGCGCGCGGCGCGATCCAGCCCGAATCGATCGGCTGCTCGGTGGGCGCGATGGTGCTCCAGGGCTTGTCGCCGCGGTCGAGGTCGGCCTGGGTCAGCGGTCCGTTCCCGTACCACGGCCGCGCCATGCTCGCCTTGCGTCCGGCGTGCGCCAGCTGTAATCCCGGCACGGCGCCCTGAGATCTCACGAAATCGGTAATTCGCTTCAATCCTGGAATGTGGGCGTCGTCCCAGATCCCGGTATCACCGTGCGTGATCCGGCCGCGGCGCTCGACCGCGGTGGCTTCCACGAAGACCGCGCCGGCGCCGCCCTGGGCGAACTTGCCCAAGTGCACCATGTGCCAGTCGGTGACGTGGCCGTCCTGCGCGGAGTACTGGCACATCGGCGAGATGACGACGCGGTTGCGCAGCCGCACGCCGCGCAGCTCGATCGGCTGGAACAGCAGTGGGGTTGTCATTTCTGGAAGAGGAACACGCCCTTCCCGGTGGTCTGCGTGTCGAAGCTGCGGTAGGCCTCGTCGGCCTGCTCGATGCGCCAGCGGTTGGTGAAGATGCGCTCGAGGTCGATCTTGTTTTCGGCGATGAAGCGCGCGCACTCGAGCATGCCCATGGCGCTGAAGGTCCACGAGCCGATCAGGGTGACCTGGCGGCGCAGGAGATCGGGGCTCACGTCGAGGGTCACGTCGCCGCCCTCGCCGACGTAGCAGGCGGTGCCCCAGGTCTTCACGCAGCGCACCGCGGCGCGCCGCGCCGCCGCGGCGCCCGAGCATTCCAGCGCGAGCGCGACGCCTTCGCCTCGGGTGAGGTCCTGGATCGCTTTCACCGCATCTTCCTTCGATGCGTCGACGACCGAATCGGCGCCGAAGTCGCGCGCGAGCCGGAGGCGCTCGGGGCTGGTCTCGACCGCGATGACGCGCGCGCCCATGGCGTTGCCGAGGACGGTGGCCGAAAGGCCGACCGGCCCCTGGCCGAAGACGGCGAGCGTGTCGCCTCCGGCGATGCGCATGCGGCGCAGCGCCGCGTAGGCGGTGCCGGTGCCGCAGGCCACGGCGGCGCCCTCGGCAAAGCTCAATTCTTCAGGCAGCGCGACCAGCGTGCGCAAGGGGACTTTCAGGTAGTCCGCGTGGCCGCCGTGCGCGGTGACGCCGTAGACGGTGATGCCCGCGCGGCAAAGCTGCGACCAGCCCAGGCGGCAATGCGGGCAGGTGCCGCAGCCTGCGTAGTGGTGATCCATGACGCGCTGGCCATCGGGCGCCTCGCGCTCGGAAACGCCAGGCCCGCGCGCAACCACCACACCGCAGGGCTCGTGTCCGCCGATAAAGGGTTCACCTGAATTTCCTAAACCAAGAGCGGCTTGTGCGGCGCCCGGCGGCGAGCGGTAGAACTTGAGGTCCGAGCCGCACATGCCGGACGCCTTCATCTCGATCACCACCTCGCCCGGCCCCGGCGCCGGGTCGGGGAAGGTACGCAGCTCGACCTTGCGATTGCCGAGGAAGACGGCGCCGCGCATGCGCTAGTTCTGCTTGCGCGCTTTGCCGCCTGACCCGTCCAGGGTCACGGCAGAGGCCGATCCCCGGCCTTCCCATTTCTTCGGGTCGATCACTTCGCCGAGGAAGTTGAGCTCGATCGTCACGTCGTCGGGATCCTTGAGGAAGATCTGGAACAGCTTTGCGTCCGGGAAGCTGCGGAAGTGCATCTCGACCTTGTTCTTCTGGATGCGGCCGCGCACTTCGTCGGGATTCTTCGCCAGGAACGCGATGTGGTCGACCGATCCCGACCCCTTGGTGCCCTTGGGATGCTTCTTCAGCAGGAACAGGTCGCGGGTCTTGTTCGGCGCCTGCGAAGCGAGATGCACGCAGATGTGGTCGCCGGTCTTCAGCCAGTAGCCGGGGAAGCCGAAGTCGGGACGCTCGGCGAGCTCCAGTCCCAGGACGTTCTGATAAAAATCCCGGGTCCGTTCCAGATTCTTGGCGACCAGCAGATAGTGGTTCAACTCCGTGATTGGCATGGGTTCTCCTCGGGCGGCGGCTGGATGCCGGCGTATTTTGGGGCATGCCGCCGCCGCCGGCATGACCAACTCTGACAGTTTCGCCGGCGGCCCGGCAATCCCTTGTGCGAGATAGGACTTTTCGCCACGCGGCGCGCCCCCCGAAAGTGGACAATTTCCGCCGGGGACCAGCGCCACAGGGGAGGGCTTTGAACCTACCGCTCCGTGCCGGGCTCGCGATCGAAGATCGCGTGGTCGTGAGCGTCTTGCTCGTGGAGGACGACGCCGTCGCTGCCGATGCGGTGGCGGGGAGCCTCGCCGCCGCGCGCCAGCTCGACGCGCGCGTCACGCGCGCCGACTCGATGGGGCACGCCCTGAGGCAGATCGCGCGCGCCAAGTTCGCGCTGGTCATGACCGACCTCGACCTGCCCGACTCTTCCGGCCTCGCCACGCTGGTCACGCTGCGCCACGCCACCGACGCCATGGTGGTGGCGCTCACCGCCGACAAGGACGAAACCCTGCGCCGGCAGGCGCTTGAATGCGGCGCGAACTACGTCGTTGGCAGGCGCGGCATGGATCCGGCCGAGCTCGAGCGGCTGCTGCGGCTCGCCGCGCTCCAGGCCCAGACCGGCGATGCGCTGCGGGACAGCGAGGCTCGGTTTCGCGCCATCTTCGAGCTGGCGGCGGTGGGAATCGCGCTGCGCAGCTTGGACGGGCGCTGGCTGCGCGTGAACCAGAAGCTGTGCGAGATCCTCGGCTACCCCCGCGAGGAGCTGGTGACGCTCACCTCGGTCGACATCACGCCGCCCGACGACCGCGACGCGGCCATCGAATACAACGAGCGCATGATCCGCGGCGAGGTCTCCACCTATTCGCGCGAGAAGCGCTACCTGCGCAAGGACGGCAGCATCGTCTGGGTGAACCTCGCGGTGAACGTGGTGAAGGGCGCCAACGGCAGGCCGAGCCACGTGATCTCGGTCATCGAGGACATCTCCGACCGCAAGGAAGCCGAGGAGAAGCTGAGGCGGAGCGAGGAGCGCTTCCGCAGCCTGACGGTGATGTTCTCCGATTTCTACTGGGAAACGGACGAGGAGCACCGGATCACGCAGCTGGTGCATGGCGGCGGCTACCGGCGCATCTACGCGCCGCAGGTCCTGATCGGCAAGGCGTCGTGGGACCTGCCCAGCATCCGGCCCGATGCCGCGGGCTGGGCCGCCCACAAGGCGATCCGCAACGCGCGCCTGCCGTTCCGCGACTTCTGCTTCGCCCGCATCGATGCCGAAGGCAACGAGCGCCACATCGCCATCAGCGGCGAGCCGATGTTCGCCGGCGGCCGCTTCATCGGCTACCGCGGCGTGGGCTCGGACGTGACCGATCGGCGGCGTGCCGAGGAGCTCCAGGATGCGCATGCGCGCCACCAGGAGATCATCGCGGAGTTCGGCCGCAACGCCCTCAGGCTGCACGACCCGCAGGCGCTGCTCGACGAGGCAGCGCGCGGCGCGGCGCACGCGCTCGGCGCCGAGGCGGTGGCGTACTACGAGTGCATGGCCGACGAGCGCAAGGTCGTGCTGCGCTCGTGTGTCGGCCGCGCGTTCGATGCCGCGATTCTCGAGGTCGGCCCCGCCGCCGCCGTCGGCGACGCGATTCGCAGCGGCGAGCCCTGCACGCTGCAGGAGGAGCAGGCGGTGCAGGCCGGGTTTCCCGGCGGCTGGGCGCACGGCTTCGCCAGCGCGCTTGCCATGCCGGTGCGCGGCGAGCGCCGCACCTTCGGCGTGCTGTGCGCGTTCTCGCGCCGGCCGCGCGCCTACGCCGAGCCGGAGAGCGGGTTCCTCGGGGCGCTCGCCAGCGTGCTCTCGGCGGCGCTGCAGCGGATCAACAGCGAGGAGCGCCTCGCCTATCTGGCGCAGTTCGACAACCTCACCGGGCTGCCGAACCGCGCGCTGATGCGCGACCGCTTCGCGCAGATGCTGGCGCAGGCCAGCCGCCACGGCTCCAAGCTCGGGGTGATGTTCGTCGACCTCGATCATTTCAAGCTCGTGAACGACATGCAGGGCCATGCCGCGGGCGACGAGCTGCTGAAGGAGGTGGCGCGGCGGCTGTCGGCCTGCGTGCGCAGCGGCGACACGGTGGCGCGCATCAGCGGCGACGAGTTCGTCGTCATTCTCGGCGACATGGCGTCGCCCGAGAACGCGCCCCACGTCGCGCAGAAGGTGCTCGAGCGGCTCGCCGCGCCGTTTGCCATCTCCGGCCGCGAGACCTTCGTCACCGCGAGCATCGGCATGGCGATCTATCCCGACGACGGCGACAACGCCGACGCCCTGATCAGCGCCGCCGACGCGGCGATGTACCGCGCCAAGGAGTCCGGCCGCAACAGCTACTGCTCCTTCACGCCGGGCATCGCCGAAGGCGCGCGCGCCCGGCTGCAGCTCGCCGCGGAGCTGCGCCGCGCGCTCGAGCGCGAGGAGTTCCGCCTCGTCTACCAGCCGAAGGTGACCCTCGGCACGCGCGTGGTGCGCGGCGCCGAGGCGCTGCTGCGCTGGGCGCACCCGGAACGCGGCCTGGTCCCTCCGGGCGAGTTCGTCCCGGTGCTCGAGGAAACCGGCCTGATCGTCGCGGTCGGCGACTGGGTGCTGCGGCGCGTGTGCGCCGACATCCGCGGCTGGGCGGCGGCCGGGCGCGAGCCCGTGCCGGTCTCGGTCAACCTGTCGGCGCGCCAGTTCCAGCAGCGCGACCTCGACCGCCTGATCCGCGAAGTGATCGACGCGTCCGGCATCGACGCGGCGCTGATCGAGCTCGAGATCACCGAGAGCCACCTGATGCAGGACCCGGAGCTTGCGATGCGCGCGCTGGAGAGCCTCTCCGAGGCGGGGGTGCGCATCGCCATCGACGATTTCGGCACCGGCTATTCGAGCCTTTCGTACCTCACGCGCTTCCCGGTGAGCGCGCTCAAGATCGACCGCTCGTTCGTGAAGGACATCGAGCACGACCAGCAGGACGCGGTGATCGTGCGCACCATCGTCGAGCTGGCGCACACGCTGGGGTTCATGGTGGTCGCCGAGGGCGTCGAGACCGAGAACCAGCTCGCCTTCCTGCACGGCCTGGGCTGCGAGCAGGCGCAGGGGTTCCTGTTTGCACACCCCATGAGCGCCGATCGGCTGGCCGCGCTCCTTCCGGCGCCTAAGGCGCGCGCTCGACGCACCTGAAGCGCGCCGCCGGACCGCTACATCGTCGGGTTGGCGTACTTGCCGCCGAGCGCAAACGTGCCGTACGCCGCGCCGGCGATGTCGAAATTGAACGAGAAGTGCTGGTTGATCGCCTGGAGATCGCGCAGGTAGCGCTGCAGGGGGTCGCGGGTGTAGATGGCGTTGGCGCCATAGCACGACCAGAGGGTCTCGACCGCCTGGCGCGCCTGGCGCACGGCGAACGCATTCTGCGCGCGCCAGCGCAGCTTGGTGTCGATGTCCGGTACTTCGTTCTTCTCCGCGTATTCCTGGAATCCGAGCCCGGATTGCCGCATGAGGTGCGTGGCCGAGTCGATCAGCACGCGCGCCTCGGCGATCTTGATCTGCACCGCCTGGAACTCGGCGACCTTGGCACCGGTATACGTTCCGATCCTGGTCTTGAACGAATCGACGACCGATTCAAATCCGCCTTGCGCGGCGCCCAAGGCGCTCGCCGAGAGCGGATGCCCGGCCGAGGCGACGATCGGGACGCGAAACAGCGGCCCGTCGTTCAGCGCCGCCCCCGGGTGCTCGAGCCCGCCGCGGCAGCGGGCGAGGGCGAGCGCGCGGCGCTCCGGCACGAACACCTCCTTCACTTCGATGTCCTTGCTGCCGGTGCCGATCATGCCCATCGCGTACCAGGTGTCGATGATCTCGTAGTCGTCCTTCGGTACCAGGCACAGGCGCCAATCCACCGCCTTGGAATCTTCATAGACGGTGACGGCGAGCATGTTCCATTGGCAGTTGTCGACCCCGGAGGAAAACGGCCAGCGCCCGCTCACCACGTAGCCGCCATCGACCTTTCGGCCGCGGCCGGCCGCGAGCGCGATCGACGATGCGATCAGCGCGTCCGGGTTCTCGTCCCACACCTCGTGCTGGGTCTCGGGCTCGTAGTAGGCGAGGATCCAGTGATGGCAGCCGAGATTGCCGACGTTCCAGGCGGTCGACGGACAGCCGCGCGCGAGCTCGGCGACGATGTCCACCACCGCGATGAACGGCAGCTCCATGCCGCCGAAGCGCCGCGGCTGGTGGAAGCGGAACAGGCCGGTGTCGTGCAGGAGCTTTTCGTTTTCCGGCAGCAGGACGCGCGCGTCTTCGCATTTCTGGGCGCGCGCGCGCAGCGTGGGGACGATGTCGCGCGCGCGGCCCATCGCTTCTTCATAGGTGACGTTGCTGAAGCTCACGAAATAAATAGGGTCAGATCAACATTTCCCATCCGAGGCCAGGACGGCAAAGTACGCTGCAGCAAGCGCAATCGACGCAAGCGTCAGGGCACCGTACCACGGTCCGCCCGCTGCGTGAACGATAAGAGCAAGCGCCACGGCGAAAACGCCCATCGCGAATAGCCAACGAGTGAGTTTTGCTCCCCGGCCCTGCAAATGTTGATCTGACCCCATTTACTCAAGCTCGACGTCACGCAGTATGGGGTCGTCGGCGACGGCGATCTCGTTCTCGATCGCGACGCCGCAGCCCGGGCAGCAGAACTGGCGGAACTGCGGCAGCGGGTCGATGAAGCGCCCCGGGTCGCCGACGATCGGATTGGATGCGGTGATCGGCAGGTCGTTGCGCACGCAACCGGCCTTGTAGTTCTCTCCCACGCGACCGAGATCCGTCGAGCATTTGGCGCAGCACCAGCGACCTCCCTTCACCGAGAGGCTCTCGGTCGCGCGCAGAGTTTCCTTCCCGTCGAGCTTGTTCCCCGATGCCTTGCCGACCCTTGCCAGCCGCTTTTCCCTCCGCAACGCTTCGGTTTGCTGGAGGTCATCAACAACGACACCGTAGATCTCGCGCGCTGCCGCCGCCGACACGTCGCCGTTCTCCACGTCGGCGCGCACCTTGGCCGGATCGCGCTCCAAGGGATCGCCGAAGCCGCCGGCGGCCGACCAGAGCACGGCGTAGACGTCGGCGGGCTCCTGGGTGAAGTCCTGCTGGCGGAGCTGCAATTCTTCCTTTTTCCCGTTCAGCTCATCGATATCGCCGACCAGCTCCGCACGTTTCATGCGCGCCGCGATGTCGGAATTCCTCAAGAACCGGTAGCGGTTCACCGCGCCCGGGTAGCCGCCCATCATGCCGGTCGAGGTCGGAATCGCGTTGCCCGACGAGAGGGTGTCGTGCGTGATCGCGTCGGTGCCGTGCGGGATGAAGCAGGATTCTGCAGACAAGCCGCCGCGCCACTTGCCGGCGCCGCCCGAGTCGGTGATTTCCTTTCGGTAGAGGAACAGGACGGGGAAGCTCTGCTCGGTATGCTCGACGTTCGGCAGCTTGCAGATCGGCGTGCGCGCCTGGCCGCCGGTGGAGATGCCGTCGGCGTGCGAGAACGCGCCGATCGCCCCGCCGATCGGGTCCACCAGCAGGTAGCCGTAGCGCTCGCCCCACTGGTCGATGCCGCGGAAGATGGTCGCCGGCCACTGGCTCGTGCCGCCGATGCACATCAGGTCCCGGCGCAGCTCGCGGTCCGGGTAGAGCATCTTGGAGAGCACGTTGTACGCCGGATAGAGCGAGATCTCCATGCACTGCACCGGCGCCGTCGACACCGAGGCGGGGAAATCGGCGCAGTTGAGCGTCCCCGGCGTGGGATTGAAGTCGACGTGGCGCAGCGCGCCGCCCACGGCGTAGTACTGGTCCCAGCACAGGAGCTCGTTCAGCGCGACCATGATCGCGCCGCGCCAGCCCGAGTAGGTGGCGTTGATCGCGCCGGCCTGGGGGTCGGTACCTTCATTCTCGAAGACCAAATGGTTCTTTTGTTTCTTGAGAGTCAGCATCACTCTGTGGACCGACCGATCTCCCGGCCGGCAGCACTCGACATACGTCCGGTCGCGCCACACGCCGTCGGGGAGCCGCGCCAGCTTCTTGAGGAAAGCGCGCTCGCCGTCGTCGATGATCTTCTTCATCAC
>Ga0114129_10005381_pt1 | contig 18070 bp, 17 predicted proteins | sample RhiMetdeltSRZDD1_FD_80071 | JGI IMG/M metagenome (GOLD analysis project Ga0114129, IMG submission 80071) | Populus rhizosphere microbial communities from Tennessee, USA - Rhizosphere MetaG P. deltoides SRZDD1 (version 2) (version 2) | ecosystem: Host-associated > Plants > Roots > Rhizosphere >...
CAGCTGTGTTGCGTCGAGGAGGCGATCGTCGTCGGCGGTGGCAATTCCGCCGGGCAGGCTGCGGTGTTCCTCGCGCAGACGACGCGCCGCGTGCACATGGTCGTTCGCTCGGGGGGATTGGCAGAAACGATGTCGCGCTATCTGATTCGCCGCATCGAAGACAACCCGGGCATCGTCGTTTGGACTCACTCGCAGATCGTGGCCCTCGACGGAAACGGGCATCTCGAACGCGTGACGTGCCGCGACGATCGGACCGGCGGCCTCGAGACCCATGACATCCGGCACGTGTTCATGATGACGGGAGCCGTGCCGAACACGCGCTGGCTCGGACGATGCATCGTGCTCGACGACAAGGGATTCATCAAGACCGGTTCGGAACTGACGCAAGAGGATCTGTCGGCAGCCGGATGGCCGCTCACGCGGCCACCGTATCTTCTCGAAACCAGCCGCCCCGGCGTGTTTGCCGTGGGCGACGTTCGCGGTGGCAACATCAAGCGCGTCGCGTCCGCCGTCGGCGAGGGATCAATTGCCGTCGCGTTCGTGCATCAGGTGCTTCACCAGTAGTACTGGTTCTCCTCTCGAGCGGACCTCGATGAGCGCGATTCCCGAGCGGCTGTCACTTCGAACGCGAAGCGAAGCGCGGGAATCTTGTTGCCCGGATGATCGTCGGCATACGTCAACTGCGGCAGCCGATAAAGCTGCTGTGGCTCCGTCGGGGGCCCCTGATAGATACCCGGGTACAGGTCGATCAGATGGGTCCCTGGCTCGCCGGTGGCGGTGAAGTTGATCACGACGTCGCCTTTACTGTTGAATCCGCAGGCATAGCCCATGTACGCGTTGTCGTACGTCGCGACGTAGATGTTGTCGTACTCGGTCCAGCCGACGCCCTTCAAGTGGATGGTCACCGGCGTACCGGCGGGTCCGGATTTCGGCGCAATGTCGACGATGCTGGTTTCGATCGCGAAGTGGACCTTCGCGACCGGCTCGTTTCCGTTGCGCAGGACCAATCCATGCAGTCCGCCGACGTCCTCCGGAATCGCGACTGTTAGATCGACGCGCCCTTCGGCGTCGGCTTTGACCTCGCCAACCACGTTCTCCTGTGCCGTGAATCCTTCGCCCGAGACGCGGCTGCCGACTGACGTCTCCCAGACGAGCCGCAGCGTCTGGCCGGGCGAGAAGCCGCTGCCGTTGAGCGCCGCGCGAGTACCGACAGGACCTTGTGTTGGCGCGAGCGAGAGTTGGACGCCGGCCTTCCGCAGTTCTGTCTTCGGGATCGGCTGGCGCGGATACGGTTCGGCGTACTCCGCCTTCGCGACTGCGCCGGGGATCGTTCGAAACGTAAACTGTGGTCGAGGGAGCGCGGCGACCGGCGACTGCTCGTAGTTGAGGTACCCCAGCCCCTGCCAGCCGGTGTACAGCTTCACGATGTGATCGCCGGGCGGACCGGTTGCGCGAAATCGAGCCACGGCCGAACCGCGAGTCGCGGCGGCCGACACGAAACCGAGCTCCTGATTGTCCCAGTTCACCACCCAAGTGCTTTCCATCGTTCGCCAGCCGAGGCCCGACACTCTCAGTTCGACCGGCGTGCCGACCGGGCCGGAAGACGGGGTCAACTCGAACGTCTGGGTCACGTTGATGGCGTTCTGGGCGACAGGCTTGCCGTCGACGCGCGCAATCACTTCGTGCACGCCGCCATAATCTTCGGGGATCGCAAAACGCGCGTTCAGCCGGCCGCTCGAATCGATGGGAAACTGCCCGATCGACGTCGTCGTTTCCGTGTATTTCTTGCCGCGGAAGTGGTAGTAGTCTTCGATGACCCAGCCGCCGGTCACCGTACCCCATGTGAGGTCGACGGTCTTTCCAGCCGGTAACCCGCTCGCCGCTGCTTGAGCGGTCGCGCCGACCGTGGCCGGCTTGTCATACGTGAGATCGAGCGTCTCGACTTTTGGTGTGGGCTCGAGCGCTGCGGCTCGAGGCGTGGTTGACGGCGAGTTCGAACACGCGGCCAGGGCCGCGGAGAATCCGGCCGCGACGTACGGGCGGCAGCGTGATCCCATTCTCATACACGGCAAGGCGGACGCGCTGTCTAGGGGACGATGGTGATCTGCGAGGCCTGCACCTCGAACGGCTTGAATTCGCCCGCTCGCCCCTGCGGATCTTTCGCGGTGACGGTATATCGCACGATCCCCATCGGCGCATCGTCTGGCACGACCCATTTGGCGACCCAGAACTCCCGTTCCGGCTGCCGATCGGTCTGTCGATCGCGCATCGGCACGTCCACGCTCCTGCCGGCGTACGTGAGGTGAACGACGAGCTCTGTCGCACGGTCGCGCTTGCCGGTGGCGGGGTTGAGCGCATTCATCCGGAAGCCCACCGGCTCGCCGCGCTTGAACTGATTGTTCAGAAGACAGTTGCGCGCGTTACCCGGTGGATAGAAGTAGACGACGTCGCCGAAGAGAATCAGGCGATCGCCGCCCGACTGACCGGAGACGGGCGAAGGGGCCAGCGCCGCGACCATGATGATGGCCGCGCATCGGGTCAGGTATCTCACGCGCTCAAAGTAACCGAATCGCCCTCGTCTGTCCAACCGAAAAGCAAGGCATGACGACTGACAATCCTCGAGGCGCGCGTCCCGTAGCTGAACGTGAGTGACAGCCGGTTACGTCATGCGACGTCCGGTGAACGATCGAATGTCCAGTTCGACCGCCTCCGACCAGGCGGTGTGCTGGTCCTGTGCGAGAAACGACCACGGGATCGCGAGCCGATAGCCGCGCTCGGCCGCCAGCTGCAGACGATCGGCGACGCTCTGAAGGTCGGTCGACAGGTCCGGCCAGACATCGGTCGTCGCGGTCGCGAACTCGCCGATGATGCCGGGAAACCGCGGATCGAACCGGTGGGGCTCCAGCGTCGGCCGGCCGTCGGGATAGTAGTGGAACTGGTTGATCTCCGCCGTGACACCGGATTGCCGAAGCGTGTCGATCGATCCGAACCCGATGGTGGGTTTGAACCCGGCCGCGCGGATTCGCTGCTTCCCATCCTCCAGGAATTCTTTCATCGCGAGCTCGGAAACGGGCGAGTGGCCGAGGCTGAAGTGCCATCCCTTCGTAATCCAATCCGGTTCGTTGATCAGTTCCCACGCATAGATCGCGTCGGGATGTCTCGCCGACGCCTGAAGCAGCGGATCGAGCACGGCGGTCAGAAATCGTGAGCGCTTGAGGGGATCGCGAATCGCGTCGGCACGTCCTTGTTTGACCCACCCTGGATCCGCAGGCATGCTGTCCTGGCAGAAGTGGAAATCGATCAGGACCGGCAGGAGCTGAAGGGGCTGCGCCTCGGCTGTCGCCGTTCGCGCGAAGCGCCGCAGCAGCTCCTCGAAGTGCTCGAGGAACTCCGCTTCGAGCGCGGGTGGGTCGAAGCTCCCGTCCGGTCGGGGCGCATCGTCTCCGGAACCGTACGTCAGCCCGTCGGCGAGAATGAACCAGCGAACGACGCCGATACCCACATCGCGAAACTTGTCGAGATGTCCGTCGATCTGGTCGAACCAGCGCGGTGTGGCTCGCCCGCTGCGCCAGGCGGGAGGACCGAGACCGAAATCCCACCCGTAGTCGAACCACGGGTAGTTGACGCCAACCTGCATGGTTTTGGCACCTTGAGGTGTTCGACGGGCAGAAACTGCGAGGCCGCGGATAATATAGCGCAGCCGACACCAGGAGGGATCGTGCGACGTTTCGAGCGAATCAGGACCGGCAGCGTCTGCCTGGGCCTCGTCGTCGCGACGGCGGTCGTCATCCGATCGCAGGACCGCGCCCCGTCGAACGAGTGGAGGTATTTCGGCGGCAGCAAAGCCTTCACGCGTTATTCGCCCCTTGCCCAGATCAACCGGGCGAACGTCGGGGATCTGCGGATAGCCTGGCGGCGCCCTGCCGTCAGCGATCAGTTGACGCAGGCGTTTCCGGACTTGAGACCGAGCAACTACCTGCGGTCGACGCCGATCGTCATCGATGGCGTGCTCTACGGGCAGAACGTGCACGGTCTCGTCGTCGCCTTCGACGGCGAGACCGGCAAGACCGTGTGGGAGCAGGAGCTCTTTGCCAGAACGCGCGAGGAAGCGGCCGGTTCATCGACACGAGGTGTGGACTACTGGCAGGACCGCCCTGGCAGCGCCGACCGGCGAATCTTCGCCGTTCGCGGCGAGTATCTGTACGCGCTGAACGCGCAAACCGGCAAACCGATCCCCGGATTCGGCGACGAAGGACGCGCGAGCCTGCATTTCCAGGAGAACCAGCCGCTCGCAGCTCGCTTCAACGACAGTACCGGCCCGCTCGTCGTCGGCAATGTCGTCATCGTCACCGGAAACACCGCGGGCGCGGGGGACACGGGCACGTTCAAGAAAGAGGCAGCGCCCGAAGATGTCCGAGGCTTCGATGTTCGAAGCGGCAAGCTGCTCTGGACATTTCATGTCGTTCCGCGGCCCGGGGAATTCGGCATCGAGACCTGGGGCAATGAGTCCTGGAAGATCGCCGGAGATCTTGGCGCGTGGAACCCCATGACCGCGGACGAGGACCTTGGATACGTGTACATTCCGCTGACCGCGCCAACCGCATCCGCGTGGGGCGTGTGGCGACCTGGCGACAACCTGTTCGCCGATTCGCTCGTCGCGCTCGATGCGAAGACTGGCAAGCGTATCTGGCATTTCCAAACGGTGCATCACAACCTCTGGGAATGGGAAAACGTGGGTCCGGCCATGCTCGGCGACATCACGGTCGACGGCCGGCGCATCAAGGCCGTGATGCAGCCCAACAAGAACGGTTTCCTGTTCGTCCTCGATCGCACGAATGGCACGCCCGTCTGGCCGATCGAGGAGCGGCCCGTGCCGCAGTCGAACGTGCCAGGGGAGCGAACCTCGCCGACGCAGCCATTCCCGACAAAGCCGCCCGCCTTCGACCGGCAGGGCGTCGCCGATGCCGATCTGATCGACTACACGCCGGAGCTGAAAGCCCGTGCGCGAGAGATCGCCAAGGAGTTCGTGACCGGTCCGCTGTTCACGCCGCCGTCGATCACGACGGAGGAACCGGGCACCAATCGCGGCACGCTGATGCTGCCTGGTTCCTGGGGCGCAGCGAACTGGAACACCGGCGCGTTCGATCCGGAAACGGGTTTTTACTACGCCACTTCCGCGTCGCTTCCGGGTCCGTCGAATCGCGCCATCAAGAAGATGACCATTCCCGAAGCGACGATGGAGTACGCGAGCGTGGGTACGTTCCCTGACATCGAAGGTCTGCCGATCATCAAGGGGCCGTACGGCCGCATCACGGCGATCGATCTCAAGACCGGCACACAGGTCTGGATGGTTGCGAACGGCGACGGCCCTCGGTATCACCGGCTGCTGAAGGACCTCCATCTGCCGCCGCTCGGGGTCCCGAATCGTCCGGCCCCGCTGCTGACGAGGACGCTGTTGTTCCTCGGGGAAGGCAGTAACGCCGTCAGTGGCACGCCGCAAACGGATTGGGGCTGGGGCCGGTCGTTCCGCGCGTACGACAAAGCCACGGGCGCCGTGATCTGGGAAACGCAGCTGCCTTCCGGCACGACCGGCGGTCCGATGACATACATGTTGAAGGGAAAGCAATACATCGTCGTGCCGGTCGGCTCCAGGAACGAGCCCGCCGAGTATGTGGCGCTGGCGCTGCCGTGAGCCTGCGAGAACTCGACATGTCACATGCGAGATCGCGCATCGCCGGAGTACTGGTTGCCGCACTCGCGATCTGTGGAAGCTGGCTGATTCGCGCGCAGGACGAGACACGCGCGGGCGAATGGCGCTCGTCCGGCGGCGACTCGACGTACAAACGATACTCGCCGCTGGCGCAGATCACGCGAGACAACGTGAAGAACCTTCGAGTGGTCTGGCGCCGTCCCGCGCTCGACCCGAAGTTGAAGGAACAGTTTCCGAAGCTCAGAACGAACAACTACCTCCGCGCCACGCCCACCATGATCGGCGGCGTGCTGTACGCACCGGACGCCTCGGGCCTGATCGAAGCCTTCGACGCGGTGACCGGCGAGCTGATCTGGCGCCAGGAGCCGGTGCCGGACATGGCGAGCGAGCTCAACGCGACGAGCACGCGCGGCGTCGACTTCTGGAAGGGCGGCTCGGACTATCGATTGTTCAACGTTCGCAATGGCTATCTGTACGCGCTCGATCTTCGCGGCCACGCCATCAACGGCTTCGGGACCGCAGGGCGAGTGAGCCTGCTACCCATCGGCGCTCACCGGTTTGGCTGGAGCTCCGGTCCCATCGTCGTCGGCGACGCCGTCGTGATTGCCGGGAATCTGGATGGCGCGGGCGATGAGGGCCAGAAGTGGAAGAGCAGTCCGCCGGAAGATGTGCGCGGCTTCGACGCGCGAAGCGGCAAGCTGTTATGGACGTTCCACGTCGTGCCGCGCGACGGTGAGTTCGGCGCCGGCACGTGGGGGAATGGGTCCGGCAAGCTCTCGGGCGATCTCGGATCGTGGTGCTGTATCTCGGCGGACGAACAGCTCGGCTACGTGTACATCCCGCTCACCGCGCCGACCGCGGCGTACTACGGAGGATTCCGGCCGGGCGACAACCTGTTCTCCAACGCGCTGGTGGCGCTCGACGCGAAGACCGGAAGACGCGTCTGGCATTTTCAGATGGTGCATCACGATCTGTGGGAGTACGACACCGTCGGTCCGGCGACGCTCGGCGAGATCACGGTCGACGGCAGACGGATCAAGGCCGTCATGCAGCCGAGCAAGACCGGCTTTCTCTACGTCTTCGATCGCGTGACGGGAAAGCCGGTGTGGCCGATCGAGGAGCGGCCCGTGCCTCAATCGACGGTTCCGGGCGAGCACACGGCACGCACGCAGCCGTTTCCCACCAAACCGCCGCCTTTTGCGCGCACCGGTCTGACCGAGGACGACCTGATCGACTTCACGCCAGAGCTGCGCGCCAGGGCGCGCGAGCTGGCGAAGTCATTCGTCATCGGTCCGATGTTCACACCACCGTCGCTGATGAGCGACGAACCTGGCGGGAAACAGGGAACGCTGATGGTCCCCGGTTCGTGGGGCGCCGGCAACTGGAACACTGGCGCATTCGATCCCGACACGGGGGTGTACTACGCGTTCTCCCACGAAATCCCACGGGTCTATCGTCTCGCGAAGGCGACCGAGGCCAACGCCGAGATGGACTACTGGAGCCCGAATCGAGACGCGCCGTACATCGAGGGGTTACCGCTCATCAAGCCGCCCTACGGCCGCATCGTCGCCATCGATCTCAATCGGGGCGAGCAGGTGTGGACGGCGGCCAACGGCGACGGACCGCGCCATCATCCGTTGCTCAAGGATCTGAATCTGCCGCCGCTCGGCACCGCCAGCCGCCCGACGGCGCTGGTCACCAAGACGCTGCTGTTCATCGGTGACGGCAGCAACCTGTTCGGCGGCATACACCCGTCGATGTGGGGCAGGACATTCCGCGCCTACGACAAGGCCACCGGCCAGGTGATGTGGGAAACGGAGCTGCCGTCCGGGACGACGAGCGGGCCGATGACCTATCTCGCGAAAGGCAAGCAGTACATCGTCGTGCCGATCGGCGGACGGGATGAACCAGCCGAGTGGGTGGCGCTGGCCCTTCCATGAACCGAGCCGCCGAACGGCACGCCGGGACGGTTACCGCTGCAGTTCCGCCACGAGATCCTCGAGGCGGTCGTAGCTGATGCCCGCGCCACGCGACATCCCGGATGCGATGACCATGTCGCGGACCTCGAGCGACGGATAGCGCACGGTCGCGGTCAGTCGCGTCTTGCCGCCTTCGTCGGTGAATTCTGCCGTCACGACGGAGACGGTATCTGGAAACTCTTCGAAGATCTCGGTGAACACCAGACGGCTTGGCGGTGTGATCTCCCGATACTCGCCGTGGAACGCGGCCTCGCCTTTCGGGTGGCGATTCACGAAGCGCCACCGGCCGCCCAGCCGCAGGTCGATCTCGCAGACCGGCACGGAGTAGCCCTCTCCGAGGCGCCCCCACCAGCGCTTGACATGTTCGGGCTTCGTCATCGCCTCGAACACGAGCTGCCTCGGAGCATCGAAGAGCCGCGTCATGCGGATTTCGACGTCCGATGGCGTCGTCACCTTGAAGCTGTCGTTATTTGCCGCGCTGCCTACGACCATGTCTCTTCTCCTTCTTGGCTTTCATGTGGTGTAAGTAGGTGTCCAGGCGATCGAGCCGCTCTTCCCAGGTGTGGCGATAGCGTTCGGTCCAGTCGGCGACCTCCTTCAGTGGCCCGCCTTCGATCCGGCAGTGGCGCCACTGCGCTTCTTGCCGCCGCGCAATCAGCCCCGCTCGTTCGAGTACCTGGAGGTGTTTTGAGACCGCGGGCATGCTCATGTCGAAGGGCTCGGCGAGCTCAGTCACCGACCGTTCGCCTGACAGGAGACGGGCCAGGATGGCGCGACGGGTCGGGTCGGCGAGAGCGGCGAACGTCGCACTCAACTGATCGGTGGGCATATGTATTAAACCAACAAGTTAATTAACCTGATGGTTTTATACGCGACGACCTGCGGCGTGTCAAGAACGAAGTGTGCGTCCCGTAGGGGTGCGTGTGTCTGTCCCGTGGTGCCTGTACTGACGGAATCGTCAGCAAAATCGACGCGAGCTGCGCAGCTCTGCGCCCATTTTCGCTTGCATTTTAAAAGACAGCTTAGTATTCTAAGTGACAATAAAGGCTGATAAGGCTGCGCCCCCAGACCCTTATCGCAACCTGAGGATCAGCGAATGATCAACGACGTTCAGCCAAGCGCTCCTCCCGGAGCGGCTGCTGGTCGTGATCGCCGGCAGCACGATCGAATTCCGGGGCCCTTCGACGGCTGCCGGGTCGGCGCCCTGGAAACCCCTCTCCGGATTTTCGATCTCAGCCGCGGCGGCTGTTTCGTGACGGCGATGCACGAACAGAAGCCCGGCGTGACCTTCACGATGAAGATCGAGTTGCCGTACGTCGGCCAGATCACGTTGAAGGCGGTGACACTCTACCGGCGTCCCGGCTTTGGCTTCGCCATGCAGTTCGTCGATATGAGCGAAGAGACGGCCAGTCGCCTCGAAGAAGCGCTCGACCAGTTGCAAGAGCGGGCGCCGTATGACGAGTAACGGGATCACCCGGGCGGAAATGAACCGACATGTCTAACAGTCTCGTCCTGCCGATGGCCGTCCCATTGTGGGACTCGGAACCGGAAACCCTCGTCGTCGAGCGGCCGGTGCCATCGATTGTCTCGATTGAACCGCGCCGCCGTCGGCCACGTCCCCGTGCCGAGCGCGTGGGCATGTTTGGCTCTGGCTATCGCGTTGTCGTCGACGATCAGCAGGTCGCGCTCGTGAACCTGTCGCTGTCGGGCGCGCAGGTGCGCAGTCCGATCGAGGTCTCACGCGATCAGCCGTTGATCTTCAAGATCGGCTGGCCGCAGGACAAAGCTGCGTGCACAGCGATCGCTCGCGTCCGATGGGTGTCTCTCGAGTCCGAAGAGATGCGACGCGAGGGCATCTATCGCATGGGGCTCGCGTTCGAGACGTGGGACGTTCGCCGTCTGAAGGAGATCATCCGGCATTGCGAGCGCACGTTTGCGACAAAAGTCGAGGTGATCGGCCCGTGGTGAGTCGCGCGCGCGAAGGCGCCAACGAGGCGAACACTATACTCTAGGCGATGGCGACGTCCGACGAAGGCCGTGGCGCGGAGCGCCGTCAGCACATTCGAGTGCCGGGACCGTTCGATGGATGGCGGATCAGCGTCCTTCCCATTCCCGTGCAGATTTACGATCTGAGTCCGGGCGGCTGCTTCGTCAACTCCCTTCACGAACAGAAATCGGGGATCCCCGTCGTGCTGGAGATCGACCTTCCCGGCGAGGGCCGGATCAAGGTCAAGGGGCAGACGCTCTACTCCAAGCCGGAATTCGGCTACGCGGTCCGCTTCGTGGACATGTCGAGCGAGCTGGCGACGCAGATCGAGAGCGCGCTGAGACGGCTCAAGGAAGAATGATGTCGCCTACCGGCGGTGAGCACGGCGCGTGCGTGCCGCCCGTTTTGCCGCCTGGCGCCGTTCGGCTCGGGATCGTGTGCGCGCCGACCGTTTCGCCTGATTCGACAGGGCCCGGCGCGACGCTGCACCGTGGCGCTCGCGTCTGAGCGCCCGCGACACCGCGCGCGAACGCGTGGACGACGGCTTCGCCGTACGACGGCGTCCTTTGCGATAATCGCGCGCGGCCTGCTTGCGCGTGCGCGCGCTGGCGTGGCCTTTCTTCGGCGGCCTGAGCTTCACGCCGGCGCGACGCGCCTTCGACAGGCCGATCGCAATCGCCTGCTTCGTCGATCGCGCGCCATGTTTGCCCTCGCGGACGTGATGGATTTCCTCGCGCACGAATTCTCCCGCCTGAGTACTTGGTGCCTTACCTTGACGGGCGTCCCGGCGTGCGCGCTCGACCGTTGCTTTCTCTGGCATCTTCCGTTCCTCCACGATGCGACGACGTCACCGCGAGGCGATGCCGTCGACTTCCTCGGGCTGCATCGGCGACGGGTATACGACCGCCCTCTGCGTCCCATCCTCTGTTCGAGCTCGGAGCAGGTCCACGACTTCAGCGTCCGTCGTCTGGTCGAAGGCCTGATACCAGAGGCCGACGGCGTTGAACGGATCCGGTGTCTCCACGCAGACGACCTCGTCGGCCACGGCGCGCAGTCGCTGACAGCTCTCGACGGCGCCGACCGGCGCCGAGACGACGATCTTCGTCGGATGATGTTCGCGGACCGCGATGACCGCCGCTTCCATCGTCGAGCCGGTCGCCAGGCCGTCGTCGACGACGATGACCGTTTTCCCCTGAAGCGCGACGGGTGGACGGTCGATGTGGTAGGCCTTGTCGCGCCGTTCGAGCTCGATCCGTTCGCGTTCCGCGATCTGTTCGATGAGCGCCGGAGGGATCCGAAGTTCGGCGATGGCGTCGTGGTTGAGGACCTGCACGCCCCCCGTCGCGATGGCGCCCATAGCGAATTCAGCGTGGCCGGGTGCGCCAAGCTTTCGGACCAGGAATACGTCGAGCGGTGCCTCGAGCGCTCGAGCGACCTCGGCAGCTACCGGAACGCCGCCGCGCGGAAGGCCGAGCACGACCACGTCGTCCCGTTTCGCATACGAGGACAAGAGCGCCGCCAGACGCTGCCCAGCTTCCTTCCGATTCCTGAAGCGGATGGTCGTCAAATGGTTCGGCTCCGACTTCTGAATCGAGTGCAACCAGCGATCCAGTAGCGTGGCGCAGCCGGCACCGGGTCGCTCAGGAGGTTCCGCGTCGACGCAGCCGGCTCACCTGGCTCTTCAAACGATCGAGCAGCCTGCGCGCCCAGAGGAACTCGCCGGCGAGAATCGCCAGGGCGGCGACAATCGTCAACCAGCCGGGTCCGGGCAAAGCGATCATCGCGATCCCGGCCGCGAGCAGCAGGAAGCCGCTGGCGATCTTGGCAAAACGGAGCACGGCGTTCATTGTTCATGTAGACGCCGACAGCACGTTCGTCGTTCCTGCGGTCATCGGTCGATGGCCTCCGTCAGCCTCAAGGCTTCCTGGAGTCCCTCGTCGAGCCGACCAAGCGCGGCGGCGATGCGCGCGGACTCCTGGGTGGCGCGCCTCGCGTCATTCGATCGCATGGATTGAGCCAAATGCGGAAAGGGCTGTCCGTCATACGAGGAATAGATGTCCCAGCCGTAAATCAAGTGACGATACCAGCGCTCCTTCGCTGGCTCGGTCTCATCCAGCAAACGCTGCTCCAGCCGGGCCAGCACATCGTTGAGCTGCCGCGCAGCCGGCGGCAGCAGGCGGCCGGAGCCGAGACCACGGTCGATCCTCTGTTCGACCGCCGAGGCCGACGCGGCCACTCGTTTGACTGCGGCCTCGATCGGCGTGAGGTCGACGGCAACGGTGGGTTCGCCTGTGTTGTCCGGCTTCGACGCCCTATCGACGAACTGCGCCAGTTGAGCGGCATAGTGGGAAAAACGAAACGGGAGGACCTGCGATTCGCCGAGCCGCAGCGCCACGGTCCCGAGCAGGCGCACCAATTGGGCGCCGCGTACGAAACCGGGATCGGCGACGCGCGTCGCGAAGGATCGGGTGTCGTAGTTCGAATGGTACGCGCCGTATGTGTACCCGCCCGTTCCGGTGAACTCAATCGACAGCGTCGGCAGGCCGAGATGATCTTGAAACGGCACGAAATCGGCCCCACTTCCGAGCGATTTCAGCTCGACCTCGAACGTGTCGGATCCGCGGCGCCGACGTTCGGGATCTTGACGACTCCACTCGCTAGCCCGCCACGCGTCATAGACACTGGAGGTCCCCTCCGAAAGGTCCTTCGTGACTTCGATGAGCAGGTCGCGGAGTGACGGGACCCCTCCCACGTCCAACCGCCCATCCGTGTACATGTCTGTGTTGATGTAGCAGATCGTGCCGGACTGCAATTCCTTGCGTCGGTGCTCCGCGTATTCGGTCGATCCAATCAGTCCGAATTCCTCTGCGTCCCAGAACGCCAGCGAAACGGTGCGCTGCGGTTGCCACCCGCTGCGCCGAAGCGCACCGAGCGATCGCGCGAGCTCGAGAAGCGCCGCAGTCCCCGTCCCTGGATCGACGCCGCCGAACGTCCACGCGTCGTGGTGTGTTCCGAGGAGTACACTCCTATCGGCCTGACGTGCCCCTGGCAGTCGGGCGACCACGTCGTGGACGGGTTTCAGCCCGTTGTTCATGCGTACGCGGAGTCGAACGCGGACGTCACCGGGCCCCACTCGGTACGAGAAAGGAAGTCCGCCCTGGAATCCCGGCGGCGCGCCCGCGCCGCCGACCTGTTCGAGAATCTTTCGTGCCTCGCTCCACGACAGCACGGCCGCGGGTATGTGGGGAAGAGTTGGTGCCGTTGCAGGATCGAGCCGCACCGCGTCAGCCAACGCCGGCGCACCGGGCGTGAGCGGATCACCATGCCAGAACCAGCTGTATTTGCCGTTGCCTCGTTGAAGGAGGTGCTCCGTCCGCCAGAAACCGTTCGGCCACGTCTCGCCTCGCATGAAGCCGTCGTCGGCGGGATCGCTGTAGATCAGGATGCCTGCCGCGCCGGCCTGTTCCGCTGTGTGCAGCTTGACGGCACGATGGCTGTGCCCGTAGCGGGCAATGACGAGTTTGTCGCGCACGTCGACGCCCCGTGCGGACAGCTGCGCATAATCGGATGGAAGGCCGTAGTTCACGTACACGATCGGCGCCGTGACGTCCCCGTCTGCCGAATAGGCGACGAAGCCCGGCCCCAAGTCAGGGTGGTTCGTGTCCGGATCGGTTGACGATGACGGTTCGGTCACTCTCAGCGATTGAGCGGACGGCGCCGTGATGTCAACCTCGATGGCCCGCGGAACCGAAAGGTACGCACGGTACTCCAGCACTTCCACGTCGAACCCCGCGTCGGCCAGCGCCTTGCGCAGATACGCTGCGACGGCCTCGGAACCCCGCGTGCCCGCCATGTGTGGCTGGCGAGTCACCGCCGAGTGAAATGTCGCCAGACGCTCTGCCGACACTGAACGACGGAACCGTTGCTCCAGTGCTCGTTGCCGCCCGAAGGCGGCGGCTGAGTATCCGAGTCGCCCTCCTGCAGGCGTTGTTCGCTGGTCGGGCTGGTCCCGAGTCGTCGGCGTGTCGGAGCCGACCACGGCGAGCACCGCGACAACCGCTGGGAGGAAGACTGACCCGCGCACCTCGTGACCTCCGTTCAGATCTGCCCAGCCTGTGACAAGCAGAGACATACCACGCAGGAGTGACCGTGCTTATAAGTTCAGGTAAAATAATAGGGTTTCCGGAAGGATCGCAGGAGGCATTCATGACGGCTGGTCCGTTCCCGCGTTGCTCGAGTTTGCGCACAGCGTTGGCTCTTGGCGCGGTGTTCTCGTTCGCGGCGCCGTCGTTCGCGGCCGACGCGCCGCTGAAGCCGGTGACGTTCTCCAAGGACGTGGCGCCGATTCTCCAGGTGAAATGCCAGGAGTGCCATCAGCCGAATTCGATTGCGCCGATGTCGCTCATCACGTACCAGGACGCGCGGCCGTGGGCCCGCTCGATCAAGGAACGCGTCGCGACCCGGCAGATGCCGCCGTGGCATATTGACAGGAGCGTCGGCGTTCAGAAGTTCAAGAACGACATGTCGCTCACCGACGAGCAGGTGGACACGATCGTCCGGTGGGTCGATGGTGGCTCGCTGCAGGGCGATCCGAAGGACCTGCCGCTCCCGAAGCCTCTCGTCACCGACAACGAGTGGCAGGCGGTCCGCGACGGGTTCGGGAAGCCGGATCTCGTCGTGAAATCGTCTGAGTACACGATGCCCGCCGAGCACCAGGACGTCTGGTATCGTCCGATGTCGGACATCCCCCTGACTGAGTCGCGCTGGGTGAAGCTCGTCGAGATTCGTCCAACCAACCTCAAGTCGCGGAAGATCATTCATCACTCAATCGCCTATCTCGTCCTCAACAACGATCCTGAGGCGGTGAACACGGGTACGGCCAACGGTCCTGATCGGTTCGGCGGCGACGATCTCGTCAATCGTCGTCCGCAGCTGATGGAGTGGGCAATCGGAAAGGGGTACGACCTGTTCCGCCCAGGTACAGGGAAGCTGCTCGTTCCGGGCGAGAAGATCTCGTGGGATCAGCACATTCACGCGGTCGGGGAAGAGGTCACCGGCGGATCCGAGATCGGCATCTGGTTCTACAAGAAAGGCGAGGAGCCGAAGAAGCGCAGCTACCTCATCGGCTTCACAGGCATCGATCGCACGAAGATGCTCGACATCCCGCCGAATTCGATGGCGATGACCGAAGGCTTCACGGTGCTCAAGGAAAACGCGCTCATCGAGAACTTCCAGCCGCACTTCCACCTGCGCGGCAAGTCGATGCAGGTCGAGGCGATCCTGCCGGACGGGAGCAAGCAGGTTCTCAGCTACGTCGGTAACTTCAACTTCAACTGGATGACGAATTACATCTACGACGACGACGCGGCGCCGCTCCTGCCGAAGGGGACCGTGATTCACGTCAGCGCGTGGTACGACAACACGAAGGCGAACAAGAACAACCCCGACTCGGATCAGTGGGTCGGCTACGGCGATCGAACGGTCGACGAGATGGCGCACGCCTGGATGAACGTCGTCTACTTCAACGACGACGAGTACAAGGCGCTGCAGGCCGAGCGCAAGGCGAAATTGGTGAAGACGACGAACGACGCCGAGAAACAGCAGTGAACCGATTCGGCGTGTGGTGTGCCGCCGGTGCGGTCGTGGGAACGATAGCCGGCGGCATTCTCTTGTCTGCGCAGACCCAATTACCGGAGCCTCGACGCGGATCGGGCGCGAGCGTCACGGGGGCGTTCGAGGGCTGGTTCTACAATCCCGACGGCAGCCGCAGTTTTCTCGTTGGCTACTACAACCGCAACTCGCAGCAGACGCTGGACATCCCGATCGGCGCGAACAATCGGATAGAGCCGGGCGGGCCGGACATGGGACAGCCCACGCATTTTCTCCCCGGGCGTCAGTGGGGCATGTTCACCGTGCCGGCGCCAAAGGATTTCAAACCCACCGACTCGTACGTCTGGACGATCGTCGCCAACGGACAGACCACCAGCATTCCGCTGCGGCTGAACGCCGACTACGTCATGAGCCCGTTCGCCGAAATCGCCGTCGGCAACACGCCGCCGGTCATCCGTTTCGAGCAGGGCAGCGGCGTCAAGATGCAGGGCCCGCAGGCGAGCGTGGCGACTGCGCCGACGAAGGCAGCTACCGTGGCTGCGCCGTTTCCGCTCACCGTGTGGCTGACAGACGACCTGAAATTCACGAGCGGCACGAGCGCGCCGCCGAGCGGGAGCCGGACGCCCGTCAGCGTGTCGTTTTCGAAATACCGCGGACCCGGCGCCGTGACGTTCGACAAGGCGAAGCCGGCGGTCGAGAAGCTCCCGGCGGGCGAGGCGTCGACCGTGCCTTTCAGCGGGAAGGCCACGACGACCGTCAAGTTCAGCGAAGCCGGGGACTACCTGCTCCACGTCATCGCCAACGACTACTCCGGCGATGGCGGCGGCGGCTTCGGCTGCTGCTGGTCGACGGCGCTCCTGAAAGTCGCAGTGAAGTAGTCAGACTTCAAACTTCAGACTTCCAGCTTCTCTCTGCATGACACTCCACAATTCCTCGACATGGTGCCGCTCGGTCGCTTCGGCGCCGATCGACACGCGCACCATCCAGCGGCCGTCCAGCATGGCGGGTGTGAGGTAAGCGTCGCCCGAGCGATTCACGCGGTCGACCCACGCCAAGGTATGCCGATCGAGCGCCTCGCCGTCGAGCCCGGGCGCTTGATGCCGCACGCAAATCGTCTGCAGCGGCACTGGCGCGAGCACCGACCAGCCCGGTGTACTACGCACGCGATCGGCAAGCCACTGCGCGTTTGCGATATCACGTCGAAGGCGCGCCTGTAGTCCAGCGACGCCCTGCTCGCGGATCAGAAACCACAGCTTCAGAGCGCGGAAGCGGCGTCCGAGCGGCACACCCCAATCGCGAAGGTTCTTGACCCGCCCGTCCGCCGCGGACTGCAGGTAGCTGGGATTGGTGGACATCACGCGCACGAGGTGTTCCGCGTCGCGGACGTAGTACGTGGTGCAGTCGAACGCCGCACCGAGCCACTTGTGCGGGTTCACCACCACCGAATCGGCCTCGTCGATCCCCTGCCACAGATGCCGGCACTCGGGGAGAATCATCGCGGAGCCGGCCATCGCCGCGTCGACGTGCAGCCAGATCTGGTGCTTCCGCGCGACGCGCGCCAGCGCCCCAACGGGATCGAAGGCGGTCGATGTGGTCGTGCCGCTCGTGGCCACGACGGCGCAGGGCGCTGCGCCGGCCTGCAGGTCGCGTTCGATCATCGCATCGAGAGCGTCGGCACGCATCGCGTGCGACGCGTCGGCTGGCACGACGTGGACGTTCTGCCGTCCAAATCCGGCCAGCAGGGCCGCCTTGTCCACCGAGCTGTGGGCGTGCGCAGATGCGTAGACGACCAGCGGCCGCGATTCGCCTTGCAGTCCGCCGCGGCTCGCGCCATAGCCGCTCGTCTTCTCGCGCGCGGAGATCAACGCGAGCAGCGTGCTCGTCGATGCCGTATCCTGGATGACGCCACTCCACTCGCTCGAGAGCCCCAGCATCTGCCGCAGCCAGTCGGTCGCCACTTCCTCGACCTCTGTGAGGGCGGGGCTCGATTGCCACGAGAGACCCAGCACGCCGAGCCCCGTACTGACGTAGTCGCCCAGTACGCTGCCGAGCAGGCCGTTGCTCGGGAAGTACCCGAAAAAGCGCGGATGCTGCCAGTGGGAGAGCGCCGGCACGATGATCCGATCGAGGTCGGCGACGATCGCGTCGAAGGGCTCGGCGGCGACGGGCGGCGCCGCGGGCAGCTGGCGTTTCACGTCGCCAGGTTCTGTGCGAGCCATTACGGGAAGCGTCGCCACGCGCGCGCGGTAGTCGGCGATCCAATCGACGAGGCGGTGGCCGGCGGCGCGGAATTCTTCAGGCGTCATGGCGGCCGATTGTAGCGCGGGCCCTCCGGCGCCACGGGAGAGGCCGCTCCATGCCACGCCGCCCGCTGAACACGGACGGTCCACTTGGCATCCAAGTAGAAAAAGTGGATACTGCACTGGGATGCCTAGTAAAGAGACTCGCGTCGAGCTTCTGCAAGGCACGCTGGACCTGATTGTCCTGCGCGCGCTGTCCACGATGGGCCCGCAGCACGCCTATGGCCTTGCGGCCCGCCTCGAGCAGGTGGCGGACCATCCGCTCAACCTCAACCAGGGAACGTTGTATCCAGCGCTCGTGCGTCTCGAGCAGAAGGGCTGGATCAAAGGCGCCTGGCAGACGACGGAGAACAATCGCGAGGCGAAGTACTACACGATCACGCGCGGCGGCGTGCGCGCGCTCGAGAGTCAGACCGAGCGGTGGCGCCGCCTCGCCGGCCTCGTCGACAAGCTGCTGCTCCACGAGTCCTAGCCATGCCACTTC
>Ga0114129_10005382_pt1 | contig 18069 bp, 16 predicted proteins | sample RhiMetdeltSRZDD1_FD_80071 | JGI IMG/M metagenome (GOLD analysis project Ga0114129, IMG submission 80071) | Populus rhizosphere microbial communities from Tennessee, USA - Rhizosphere MetaG P. deltoides SRZDD1 (version 2) (version 2) | ecosystem: Host-associated > Plants > Roots > Rhizosphere >...
ATTAGCCCTGCGATTACCAGACCGAAAGCCAGTCCAGCCGTAAGCCAAAACCCCCCTCGCTGCGGCCAGCGAATTCCCAGCGCAGACCAGCGCAGACCATACTTACGAATGCTGAAATGCACGGCGGTCCAAAGCAGGCCTAGTTCCAGGAAGACGCTGGCAGCGAGCGCTACTGTGAGAGCCAGAGAATCCTTCTCGATATCCGCATCGCCCGCGATAACCAGGGCTACGATGCTGGCAGGAATCGACGTGCCGATCAGGACGGCGACGACAATGCCGATCGCTTTGGCGATGTCGGCAGGCGTCCAGGGCATCTTGTCCGTCCGCCCCCTCGCGACATCCAGCGCTGCGCCGCAGTTCTGACAGAAAGCAGCGCCGGCAAACGCCTGGGCGCGGCATCGTTCGCAAACCAACGCTGATATAGCCATGAGATCAGTTTAAAGGGGAGAAGCTTAGAGCCGAAAGGATGATTGGGGTGGACGACGGGATTTGAACCCGTGATCTCCAGGGCCACAACCTGGCGCGTTAACCGCTACGCTACGCCCACCACCTGACTCTCCCGGTAGCCGGCGGGAAAAACAGCCCCGTCTCCGGGGCCATTCGGAAGCGTAGCACGAGACCTGGAGGCGGTCAAGGAACTCCGGAACACGATCTGCCTAGGTCAGCTGATCGACGAGCAGAGTCGCGAGGCCCAGATAAATCAAGAAGCCCATCAGATCCGTCAGCATGGTGTCAAACACACCGGCGATCGTGGCGGGGTCGAACCCGAGCCGGCGCAGCGTCATGGGAATGAGGACGCCGGCAGTCGCCGCAACGAGCATATTGCAGAACAGCGCCAACCCGGCAACCAGTCCAAGGACTTCATTCCCTTTCCATACCCACGCAATCAGGCCAAGGACAGACCCGAAGATCGCACCTTTGATCGCACCAAGCGCCAACTCCTTGCCGAGGACCCGCGTAATATCTGCGACTTTGACTTCACCGAGGGCCATGGAACGCACCATGATTGTTGCTGTCTGGATACCCGCGTTACCCGCCTGCCCAGCGATCATGGGCATGAATATGGCCAAAGCCGCCACCTTTTCGATTGTCCCCTCGAAAAGGCTTATCACTGCCGCCCCCGCAAATGCCCAAGCCATGTTGAAGCTGAGCCAAGGCACGCGGCGTATAACCGATTCGCGGAGCGGGCTGAAAGCCCATTCTTTGACACCCACGCCGGCCATCCTGTACATATCTTCAGTCGCCTCTTCCTGAATGACGTCGATGATGTCATCAGCCGTGATGATCCCGCTGAGCACACCGGACTCGTCAACCACGGGAAGTGCGCGCAGACGGTAGTGCTGGAGGAGGTTGGCTGCCTCCTCCTGATCGGTGTCGGGCCGCACCGACACCACGTCGCGCGTCATCACGTCTTCGATCCGGACGTCGCCGTCAGCGACGATTAGTTGACGCAGGTTGACGATGCCTTCGAGGCGGTTTCGCGCGTCGAGGACGTAGAGGTAGTACGCCTCCTCGGTGAGCGGCTTGCGAGCCCGGAGCAGCGTCATCGCCTCCCCCACAGTCATGTCTTTATGGAGCGCTACGAATCCGCGCGTCATCAATCCGCCGGCGCTCTCGTCCGGGTGGATCAGTAGAGGTGTTACCTCGGAGGCCGTACGCATCTGGGCGAGTGCGCGGGCGGCTTCGGCCGGCGGGAGCATCCGCAGGACATCGGCGGCGATATCGTTCTTCGTCAGGTCAAGCACTCGCGGAAGCTCGACGCGGGGGAGCCGCTGCGCGATCTCCTCTAGAGTCTCCTCGTCGAGGTGCTCCAGCAGTTGGGCCCGCGCCTCCGTAGAGAGTAACGCGAGCATCGTCTCACGTTCCGCGTCGTCGAGACGGTCGTAGAGGTCCGCCTGGTCGGCCGGATGCATGTCCGCGAGTAGCTCCGCGGCGGCCTCGACATTGTCGCCGCCAAGGAGTTCTTCAATGCGATCGGCTGGGTCGATGTCTTCGGGTTCGATCGTTGTTACCATGATCTCTCGCGGTCTTCAACCTTCGAATAGAGCATAGTTGCGCGCGTTTCCAAGCGAAACCCGAGCCCTCCGAGGGCGATGATATACTCGAATGGCGATGCCCCTGTAGCTCAATTGGACAGAGCGCCTGACTTCGGATCAGGAGGTTGCGGGTTCGAGTCCTGCCGGGGGCGCCACCGGTAGTAGCAACCGTGCGTTGACGGTTAGGGCGGAATGGTGACGCGAACCGGCGCAGTGGATTCACAAGAAGCCGAACGCCCGCCCGATGGCAGCCTACAAACCCTGGCTCGAGACGGAGATCCAGGCTATTGAGGCCAGCGGTGGTTGTCCTGCTTGGAGCGACAGCCGCTCAGCAATGCTCGGGCGGTTCTCCGTAATGAAGAACTGTGGACAGCTGATTCAAAGCTCCTTGCGCCGCACGTGATCGCGACGGTGCACCCGTCGTCGATTCTGAGGGGTTCGTTTGACGCATCGCGGGAGTCCGCAAGGTCGGCGTTAGTGGAAGACTTGCGGGACGTGACGCCGCTTCTCAACGCGGGGAAAGCGCCGGCCGGAGCAGCGCCTTAGGTCGAGCCGGGCGACGGCCCGGGCAAGCGCCGCGCACTTGGCGTGGGCGTTCCGCTCGCCGTTAAAGGCGTCGGGGATGGTTCTGAGCTGGGCGTCGAAGTTGGAGACGGAGGAGTCGGCGCGGGGGTCTCTGTGGGAGCGGCCGTCGGTGCTGGAGTGGGCGGCGGTGTCGGTTCCGGGGTTGCTGGTGGCGGGGGCACCTGGGGCAGGAGCCACCCGAAGTAGGCGTCGATGCCGGCCTTGTAGCCCTCGGCGATGGCCTGACGCATTTCCGGCCGCCAGAGCTGCTGGGCCTCGAAATCGTTCGACACGAACATCGCCTCGCCGATAATCCCGGGCATCATGCTTGGCCGGAATCCGTCGTTTGTCCCTAGGATCCAGGAGTGCGGATTGGCCGGGTTGCAGCAAACGCCGGCGTCGTTCTTGACGCCACGGTCGGGGACGTCGTAGCCAACACTACGGATGTGGTTGACGAGGCCTTGACGTGCGAGGTCTGCAAGCGTCCAGTTGTACTGACCGAAGGAGCGGTCCGGGTTGTAGTAAACCTCTAGGCCGCGCGCGCTCTTGGGCCCGCCGTTAAAGTGTATTGAGACGAGTATGTCCGCGCGAACTTGATTGGCCACGTCAACGCGGGCCTGAATCTCATCGCGCCGGTTCTCGTAGGTGTTGACCGGGAACGGCGTCAGCGTGTAATCGCCCCAGCGAGACAAGTACACGTTGTATCCGGAGGCGCCGAGTAGCGGCGCGAGGCGAGTGGCGACATCCACGTTGACGTCTTTCTCCAAGAGGTCGCCGTTGCCGGCACCTGAGTCGAGCGCGCCGTGACCGGCGTCGAGGAAAACGGTGTACGGGGGTGGATGGAGCAGGTCAGCGATGGGAGTGTCCGGAGGAGGAGGCGCCGCGGGAGCGGCTGGAGCAGCAGGCCCGGCCTCTGGTTCGGAAGAGACGATTGCGGGTGGCCCTTCATTGTGATGATAGTGCGATTCGACGAACACCTCCGGTGGTGGCGGCTCGGCAGGGGGCGTCGCCGTCTCGACGGCCTTCATTTCGACCGTCAAAGGTCTCAGAGCTCGCGGCGAAGGCGTAGAAGATCGTACCGGTTCCGGTTCGCCACCGTTGCACGCCGAGAGCAACACGGCGGCCATCACGGCAACAATCGGCGCGAACGTGAATTTCAAGTGCAATGCGTTTAAGTAGACGGAGCAGGCAGCGATTCTGTTGGCTGCGGTTCAGCCCGTGGATGGGCCCAATAATACACCGTTCTGCTCGAGGCGAACGCTGTACGTGCGTAGCGGGCGGGCCGCAGGGCCGTCGAGCGGCTGGCCGGTCACTAAGTCGAACCGAGATCGGTGGGTCGGACAGGTCACGGAGCCGTCCTCGATCACCCCGTCGGCAAGTGACCCATTGGCGTGCGGGCACCGATTGCTAACGGCGAGAAGCCGTCCGCCCACATTGAATATCGCCACCTGGTCGCCCCCGTAGTACACCACCCGGCTGGAACCCGGCGGGAAATCCGAAGCCTCAGCTACCTTCTGCCACACAAGGTCGGCCGGAGGGACGCTCCGCATCTCGCCCGCGCCAGCCAGTGAATCCAGAGTCTCTTTGAGGCCCATCGCGATGCAGCTGAAAATGGGCGTGTCGCGCAGAGTGTACAGACTCGTTTTGGCTTGGCGAAGCTCCATTACGAGATCGAGGAAATCAGCCGGTTCGTCCGTCTCGAACGAGACGACGAACTCCTGGTCATCCAAGCCAAAGGAGTATGTCGTGTTCAATTTGACCGACGGATACTTTCGGCCGATGCGGATGTGTTCATCCATCAGTTTTTGACGCTCTTCGAGCGGCAGCTGATACCACTCGCGGGTCTTGACGAACGGATAGACAAACAAGTACTTCGAGTCTCCAGGGTGCAGTTGCGTTCGTTCCGCCCGGGTCTCCTCTCGGCTGACATAGACCGAAGGTCGGGTCATCGCCAGATACGAATGGGCCATCGTCAGATATGGGCCCATCGGAGTTCCGTTGATGAAGGCAGCGAGCTGCTGGATGTCCTCGAGCCGGTCACCGATTTGCCACAGCAGAAAATCGGCGTCGCCCCGCGTGCCGACGAGGCTGTAGCTGCGGATTTGGAGGCGCTCGGAGAAAGCGCGCACGACATCGGCGACCGCTTGCTTGCTGAGTTCACGGTCTCCCTCGGGCAGCGCGCGCCAGGCGGGGTCCACCCGATAGAAGGAAAACCGCACGACCTGCCGGCGGCCTTTGATGTCGCGCGATCTATCACTCATGGCAGCTTGCGGTTATGCAGCTCACTCCTCTCAGGATTGCGACGCCGCGACCGGCGACAAGTCGAAGTTTCGCTCGTACAACCCCGCGATTGTCGACATCTCGTCTTCTCTTAACGGCGCCGTATCGGGCGCCGTCACGAACTCGGCGAGCTGCTCGGCGTCGTAGACGTTGGGCAGCACAGAACCGACAGCAGGCGAGTTGAGCACGAACTGGATCGCCGCCTGCCCAATCGTCCTTCCGGTACCCTCCGTCAAGAACGCGAGCTTCTCGAGCTTTTGGAGGCCTTCGGTAAGCCACTCGCGAGGCCGATGGCTCCGATGATCGCTCGGCGGGAACGTTGTCTCGGCTGTGTACTTGCCCTCCAGCAGACCCGACGAATGCGGCACGCGCACGAATACGCCGACGCCTTTCCGTTCGGCACCTGCGATGAGGCTTCGGCCCGGGTCTTGTTCGAGCATGTTGTAGATGACCTGGAGAGTTGTTATTCCGCGGTCCCGGACCAGCGCCAACCCTTCAGCTTCCCAACCGTTAGCAGGGCCGAGTGCGGCGCCGTAGCAGCGGACCTTACCGTCCGCCTTTAGCTTCTCGAGAGTTTCGAACAGTTCATCGCTGCGAACAGCCGACATGCGCGGGTTGTGGATTTGGTAGACGTCAATATAGTCCGTCCGTAGGCGCCGAAGACTCTGCTCCACGGCGAAGGTTATGTGCTTGGGCGAAAAGTCCTGAGGAAGTTCCTTATGGCCATCACGTTCGCCAGTGTAGTTGTAGAAGTCGTAGCCGAACTTGGTCGCGATGACAATGCGATCGCGCACGTCACCGAGGGCGTCTGCGAGTATCGTCTCCCCCTTGCCCTCCCCGTACGTGTCCGCCGTATCGAAGAAGGTTACGCCGGAATCGTAGGCTTTCCTCAGCAGCTCGACGCCACGCCGATCGTCCTCAATGCCCCACCAGCCGGTGCTGATCGTCCAGAGCCCGAAGCCGACGGCAGAGACTTCCATCCGCGTATCGCCGAGAGTCCGGTACTTCATGTGCGAGAACATTATATCTCCGCATCCTTCGCGGCTCGCAAGACAGATTCGCGCGGATTCGCATTCGGCTGGCCGGATGAAAGCTACAGCAAGCGAACGAAAAGGACGACCGCCATCGCCGCGCCAAACAAGACCACGGCAGCCCGAAGCCTCTCCTGACCGAGGCGGCGGGCAACGCCGGCTCCCAGGTACCCGCCGGCCAAAGCACCACCCGCCATTATGACAGCGGGTGCCCACGCCACGGGGCCAAATGCGGCGAAATAAACGACCGCGACAGCGTTGATGAGCAGCGATAACATTCCCTTCAACGCATTGAGCCGCTGAAGGTCATCCGGGATCAACACACTCAGCACCGAGAACGTCAGGATGCTGAGTCCCGCACCGAAGTATGCGCCGTAGACGGCAAAAAGGAAGACAGCCGTGAACAGCAGCACCGGCATGTCCTCCGCGCTCCGTGCGGTCATCCGATGCTTTTCCGCCAGCTTCGTAAGGCGGCGTTGAACTGCCGTGAGCCCGGTCGCGAAGAGAATCAGGAAGGGGACAATGTAATCGAACGCGCTCTCAGATGTCGAGAGAAGAATCGCCGACCCGGCAAGAGCTCCAAGTACACTCGGCACAACAAGTCGGAGGATTCGGCGCGATTGGTACCTTATCTCCTCTTGATATCCGAGCGACCCGCCGAGATAGCCTGGCCAAAGAGCGACTGTGTTGGTGACGTTCGCGGTTTTGGCCGGATAGCCGGCGGTGAGGAGTGCCGGGAAGCTGATCAGCGAACCGCCGCCGGCTACGGCGTTGACTGCGCCCGCCAGGACTGCCGCAGTCAGCAACCCGAAAGTCTCCAGCCAGTCCATCAGTCAGACGGGTGCGCGGTGGAGGTGCCAGAGACGCCCAAATTGGCTCTTAGTATACTGGCGTTCGAGGACGTGACGCGCTGAATATGGCCGGAGACGGGACCGCTGCAATTCTCACGGTCGACAACGTCACGAAGTCTTTCGGCGGTCTTCGCGCGGTCAACGGTTGCACGCTGAGCGTCGCGGAAGGCAGTATCACCGGACTCATCGGTCCGAATGGCGCCGGCAAGACCACGCTATTCAACATCGTGACCGGATTCCTAAAACCCGATTCCGGCCGCATTCTCTTCCGTGACGATAGGATCGACGGCCTTACCCCACACCAGGTTTTCCGTAAGGGTGTGCTGCGCACCTTCCAGATTCCCCGCGAGTTGAAGGGCATGACGGTGCTCGAGAACCTGATGCTTGTCCCACCTGGGCAAGCGGGCGAGATCGTGTGGAATCCCTGGTTCCTACCGTCCCGTGTGGCGCGCGAGGAAGAGGCCAACTATCTCAAGGCTTTGCAAGTCCTAGAATTCGTCGACCTGAGTCACCTTCGTGATGAGTATGCTGCGAGTCTGTCCGGCGGCCAGAAGAAACTGCTAGAACTGGCCCGCACCCTAATGTTCGACGCCAGGCTGATCTTGCTGGACGAGCCAGGCGCGGGCGTCAACCGCGTGCTGATGAAGAAGCTCGTCGCGGATATCGAAAGGTTGCGCCGGGAAATAGGAATTACCTTCTTCGTAATCGAGCACGACATGGACCTCGTCGCTCAGTTGTGTGACACCGTGATTGTGATGAGCGAAGGGAAGACCCTAGCGCAGGGCAGCCTCGATGACATCAAGTGCGATGAGCGCGTCCTCCAGGCATACCTTGGCGGACAATACCGATGAGACGCTGGGGTGAAAAGCACGCGTGAACGGCAGAGTCGTCTTGGAGACGCGAGAATTAGTCACCGGGTACGGCGAGGTCGAGGTACTCCGAGGCGTTTCCGTTTCGGTGCGGAACGGCGAGATGGTAGCAGTCATCGGTCCGAACGGAGCGGGCAAATCGACTCTCCTGAAAGCGATCTTCGGGCTATTGCCAGCGCATTCGGGTGGTGTGCTACTTAACGGTGCAGACGTTACGGGAATGTCCCCTCACGAAGTGGTGCAGAACGGCCTCTCGTATGTTCCACAAGTCGAAAACGTGTTCCCCAGCCTGACGATTCAGGAAAACCTCGAGATGGGCGCTTTCGTCCGGCGTAACGGAGTGCGGGAACGAATGGACGAAGTCTTCCGTTTGTTTCCCGATCTGGCCGCCCGCAAAGGCGAAAACACTGGCAAGCTTTCCGGCGGGCAGCGCCAAATGCTCGCTCTTGCGCGGGGGCTGATGCTTGACCCAACGGTGCTCTTGCTGGACGAGCCTTCCGCTGGTCTTTCGCCTAAGATGGTTGGCGCCATTTTCGAACGGATCAATCGCATCAACGAGGCAGGTACAGCCGTACTACTTGTCGAGCAGAATGCCCGCGAAGCACTAAGCCTTTGCCGGCGCGGCTATGTGCTTGTCATGGGCCGGAACCGTTTGGAGGGTGAAGCCTCAAGCTTGCTGAACAACGAGGAGGTCGGCAGGCTGTACCTGGGCGCTTGAGCATTGGCCAGAGTAGAAGCGAGACCGAGGACTTGGGGCGACCGCTTCATTGACGCCCGGCGTGCCGCTGATGACTTCCTCATGGGCCGCGGGCTACTGCTCCTGATCGTTGTCTTCTTTATCTGGGCAGTGATCGACCGACGGGACGCCGTCGTGATTGGTATTGTCGAGGGAAGCATCCTGGCGCTGGGTGCGGTCGGCCTGACACTCGTATACGGCGTCCTGAGGTTCGCCCATTTCGCCCACGGCGATAGCATGATGCTCTCGGCGTACTGTGCCTTCTTGCTCTTGTCCGGAGTCGTCACCGGAAACCGTCCCGGCGTGGATACCGAAGTGCTACCAATTACGGTCTCCGATCTTCCGTCAGCCACGAGCGAGATCTGGAAGTTCTCTTTCGGGTACGGCTTGCTCGTGGCGATGGCGCTCTCGGCGCTTCTCACGGCCGGCGTCCTGGTGGTGCTGGACCGGCTCGTTTACCGGCGGCTCCGGCGCCGTAACAGCGGCGTCGTCATCTTTTCCATCGCATCGCTGGGCCTGGCGATTGCAATCCGCAGTTGGGTGCTCATCGTCTGGGGACCCACGCCTCGGAAGTACACGACGGTCGTGCGCCACAGCGTAGACCTGCCATTCGATACGAGCATCCTCGCGGACCAGCTGTTCATCCTCGGCGCGGCCATCACGGTGACCGTTCTCGCCTACATTTTGCTCTTCAGGACAAAGCTGGGTAAGGCGATGCGGGCGATGGCGGACAACCCCGAACTGGCGCGCATCAGCGGGATCAAGACCGAGCTCGTGATCGTGCTAACCTGGGCACTCGCCGGAGGCTTAGTGGCCGTGGCGGGCGTCTTGCTCGCCCTCCAGGCACAGCTTGACCCGCAGCTTGGGTTCGTCCTCCTCCTGCCGTTGTTCGCCTCCGCTATTCTGGGCGGCGTCGGCAACCCGCAGGGCGCCTTCTTCGGCGGCATGATCGTGGGCGTCGTGCAGGCCGTAGTGGTCACGTTCGATTTCCTCAGCCCCGGCTATAAGTTCTCCGTCGCATTCGTGATCCTGATACTGATTCTGCTCATACGGCCGCAAGGACTTTTTGGAGTCCGGCAGTGAACTTCACTATTCCGCGTCTGTCACACTTCGGGGCGAGACCAGCGTCCCTCATCGCGCCGGCGACCGTCGCGGTAGTGACGATCCTTCTCATCCTGATCCCGTATGAACGATCGGATGGTGATGTAAGCGGCGTCATGAGCTTCCTTGTTTCCTTTCTTACTTTCGTCGCCATATATGCCATCTTCACCCTTGGACTGAACGTTCAATGGGGTTACAGCGGGGTGTTCAATTTCGGCGTGCTCGGGTTCTTCATGCTGGGCGCATACACAGCCGCCATCGTCACAAAGCAACCGGCGAGCGGCAACTTTACGGACTACATCGGCGGGTTCGGCGGTGATCTCGACCTGCTGCCCTGGCTCAGCAGCGATCAATGGCTGCCGCACCTAGTCGGTCTCGCCGCCGCGGCTGCGGTGGCGGGTTTTGTCGCGCTGCTGCTTGCCGTGCCCACCCTCAGGCTTCGCGGTGACTACCTGGCGATTGCGACGATAGGCGTTGCTGAAGTCCTGAGGCGCGTGGTTATCGAGGAGACATGGCTTGTTAACGGCACGCGCGGGTTGACCGGTATTCCCCGGCCCCTGGACGGTTTGGTCGATTCTGCGGACTACAAGTACCTGCTGCTAGCGATATGCGGAAGCTTCTTGGTCCTCATCTACATCTTGATCGAGCGGGCTATTCGCTCGCCGTGGGGCCGCGTGTTGATGGCATTGCGAGAGGACGAGATGGCAACGGAGGCCAGCGGAAAGAACGTGTTCGCATTTAAAATGCAGAGCTTCGTCATCGGGGCTGCGATCATGGGCGCCGGCGGGGCAATTTACGCCTATGCAAGCAGTTCGCTTACCCCTGAGGTCTTCACGCACTTCTTCGCTACGTTTCTGTTCTGGGCAATGCTCATGCTCGGCGGGAGCGGCAATAATCGGGGCGCGATCATTGGCGCGTACGTACTCTGGGGCTTCTGGACGATCACCCTGCAGTTCCAGAGCTACGACTTGCCGGACATCGTTGCGACCCGGATGCCATACCTACGAGAGCTAGTGCTCGGCGCGCTGATAGTCGCCGTGCTTCTCCTTCGCCCCGCGGGGTTGCTGCCACAGAAGCGCCAGGTATCTATCTGGGTCGAACGGCAGTTGCGGCGCCGGCCGCCTGCGGCCAGCGGCTCGTCAACGGACGCTGCGCGAAGCAGTGGATAGCGCCCGAGGCTAGGTCAGCGAGCCCCGCGGTTCACGACCCTAGTAGCCCGAGGAGCCGGTCGAAGTCGAACTCGGACTCCCTCCGCCTCCGGCCGCCGGCGTGGGAGTCGCCAGTGCTACCTCTGTGATGTCTGTAACTTCCTTCTTGACAATGTGCACACGGAATACCTTGTCAGTCACCAGCTTCTTGTTGGCTGCATCCACATGGAACCACTCGATTGCGCCGATCTCTGGGTCGCCCTTGTCATCGAACTCGAACGGCCCCACGACGCCCTCGTAGTCGATGTCGTCGCCTTTCTTGAGCGCTGCCACCGCTGCTTTGAAGTTGCCGCTGCCGGGTCCAAACTGCTTGCCCGGGGCGTTGGCGACGTCACGCAGCTTATTGCGCATCGCCGTCGAATCGGTGCTGCCTGCTGCCTCCGCCGAGAGGGCGATGAGGTAAACGGCGTCGTACGCTTCCTTGATGTAAGGCAATTCAGGTAGCGGACCGTATTTGGCTTTGTAACGGTCCGCGAAACCCCCTGACGGTCCGGTCGGCAGATTCCCCGGCGAAGTGCCCTTAACCCCATCGAAGTTGTCCCAACCGAGTTGGTCGAGCATCTTGTCGGACTTCGTACCATCCACAAACAAGAACTCGCTCGTCGTGGATTTCTCGAGCGCTTCGCGCAGGAAGACGCCCGCGCTCTCCGGGTAAGCGATGGCCGCCAGCGCCTGAGCGCCCTTACAGCGGTCCAGCTCGCTCGCATAAGTCGCCTGCGCCGATTCGTGCGGGACCTGGTCCGTCACGGTCCCGCCGAGCGCCTGAAACTCGGTTGTGAACGCGTTGCTAAGTCCTTTCCCGTAGGCGTTGTTGATGTACATCGTGCACACTTCTGTGATGGCCGAAGCATTTGCCAGCTGGGCAAGGACCAGACCTTGAGCCGCGTCGGAAATCGTCGTTCTGAACAGAAAGTCCTTATCATTCGCATCGGTCAGGCCCGGCGAGGTCGACGAAGGCGAGATCTGCAAAATGGAGTCGGGCCCGCTTACGGTCTCCGCGACTTGCAGGGAGACGCCGCTGCTGAGACCGCCAATGATCGCCTGCACTTTCTCGACATCGACAAGCCGGCGTGCCTCATTCACGCCCTGTTGTGGAGACGTCCCGTCGTCCGCGCGCACCAGCTGTACTTGGTTGCCAAGCACCCCTCCAGCAGCATTGATCTCACTAACCGCGAGTTCCGCCCCGTTGAATATAGGTGGCCCAAACTTGGAGAGGTCCCCCGTGAAGGACATCAGCCCCCCTATTTTGAGAGCAGGGCTCTGGGCCGGCGAAGTTACGCCCGGGGAGCCACCTTGCTGTTCCTTCTCATCGTCCCCGCAGGCAAGCGTAAGAATCAAGCCGGCGAAAATCGCCACGGCTATAGACCATCGATGACATTGCGACCAAAGCGACATGGCTGTCTCCTTTCGCTTATCAGCGAAGCCACGGGTGCGCCGATTTCGAAATTACGGTAGTCCTGTAGGCACGATGCGTCAACCTAATCGCTAAGCAATCGGCATGATCCCGGAGAGTCATCAGATAAACGTCTGTACCGGCAGTTGTTAACGGGCCGCCCCGGCAATATGCTGTTGTTCTGAGTCACAGCGTCCGATGACTAGCGAGCTCCGTGCCAGACCCCCATGTGCTGGCGGATCGTTTCATGGTAGGCGCCCGGCTGGTAATAACGATCGTAGAACTCGGTCTCCAGATGGTGTGCCTGGAACCAGATGTTCATCATCATTGGGTCGATCGTAGCCGGAAAGCGGCCATACGTCTCCCATATGTAGGAGCACAACGCTTTCGTGGCGTCGAGGCACCAGCTGGGCGTCTTCTGAACCAGCTTATCGAGCGACTGTCGGTCCTTGAGTCCCACCGGCCCGCCTTCCTCCTTGTAGATCCCGCTGCCGCCCCACTTCGCGTCGAAGATCGCCTGAACGGCGGCGTCCATGTCCGGGTAGTAAGGCGGGCAGTAGGCCTGGAAATGCTCATCGAGACCTACCGGCACCGGGCGCGGGCCCGCTTCCGGGTTCAGCGTCTTGATGGGTCCGAACTTCGAGGGGATGTGAAAGCGGAAGCCCATCATCGGGAAAATGAAAGCGCTCACGGATGACGTGAAGATCCAGCCTCCGAGGCCCATCGCCTGCAGAGCCAGGTACATGTTTTGGAGCATAATGGCCTGCTCCGTCCCCGGGATGATCATCTGCATCGAGCTCTCCAAACCGGAGAGCGGGTACCCGCGCGAGCGGTCCAGGTAGCCCTTGTCGGCCCATTCCTTGAGAGGCTCGGCGTTGCCGTTCAAGTCATCGTAGACGTAGTAGGAGTTTGGCTCGTCCATCACCAACATCAGCACGTTGATGTACTCCCACGTCACATCGCTGATCGGCATGAAGAGGGTGCTCCCCGGCTGGTTGACGTTCCACCAGTTGAAGGGCTGAGTGATCCCGGGGATCAACGGCACCTGGAGCCGGCCATTGCCGATCTGAACCGTATTCGCGCGGAACGCGTGCACGATCTTTTCGCGGTCGTCGAGCAATTCGAACTCCTGCATCGCCGAGGCATGCTTGTCGCGGAGCTTGACCATGTAGGTGCCTTCGTCGTTCGTGTAAAACAGCTCCGTGCCATGCGAGCCGCACGCGCTGGCGTAGACGCGGCCGACGAACTGGAGCATGGTGTTTCCGCACCAATTGCTGCCTGCCTGGTCGTTGAACGGCAGGTCCGCCAGGTTGACGCCGCTGATGCCCGTCCCCGCCATCACCAACATCGCTTCCTCGATCTCGTCCAGCGGCACCGGTTCCTGGTTGGACTTGAACGGGGCGAGATCTCCGGGCATCTCGGCGCCAAGCGGAAAGCGGCGCGCGCGGCGCTGGAAGATGGCATCGAAGAGCGGGTAATTCCAGGCGCGCTGTGCCGGCTCGATGGAGACGACGGGTTCGGTCACGGGCGTTCTTGTAAGCACCATTGGGAGCACCTCCGTAGTTCGAGCGATTCGCGCACCGATTATACGCCAGGGCATGCGCATTCGAAAGAAATAGCGGGAAGCCGGTAACGAAAGACCCCGTGCTATCATTTACGAGCGAATGATCCTTATCTTCCTCGACTTTCTTTCCATCAACTTCTTCGCGGCAGTCATCTTTGTCGGGGCCATGATCACCGCCCTCGTCCTCGGTATTTCGTTCCACGAATTCTCGCACGCTTTCGTAGCCGACCGGTTAGGCGATGGGCTCCCGCGGAGAATGGGCCGCCTTACCCTGAACCCCCTCGCACATCTGGAACCTGTCGGAACAATGCTCATGCTGCTCGTGGGCTTCGGCTGGGGGCGCCCGGTGCCCGTAAATCCGAATGCGACGCGCAATCCCAAGGCCGCGCTTGGTTTTACCGCCGCGGCGGGGCCGCTCTCGAACTTTGTCGTTGCAGCGATCGCCGGGCTGCCGATAAAGCTCAACTTGGTCACATGGACATCCCCCTTCATCAAGGAAAACGCCAGAGCTCTGGCCGTGCACGGTTGGACCTCTGGCGAATACCTGAGCGTCTATCTGAGCGCGATCGTTCTATTCAGCCTCATTCTCGGCGTGTTCAACCTTCTTCCTATCGCACCGCTGGACGGCTTCAAGGTCGCGCTTGGTTTATTGCCGCGCGACCTCTCTATTGAGTTCGCCAAGCTTGAGCGGTATGGCCTCGTCATCTTGCTCTCGCTCTTTTTCCTGGTCCCACTTCTCACCGGCAAGTTCCTACTATTCGAGATCATGTCGCCGATCATCAGGGCGCTGGCGTGGTTGTTCGCAGGAACGAGCGGAGACCCATTTGTTTGAACGGCCCGCCTACCGTACCAGGCAGCTGATCAGCGCCCTCAACCCGCGAATCCACAGCAGCGAGCGCTCAGAAGCCGAGCAACTACTCGGTCCGAGGCTATGGCCTCTCTTTGAGTCGATGAGCAAGCGTGACCAGCGGCACAGCCTGGATGTGTATCGGACGCTTAAGGGCCAGGGCCATACCGACCCCGACTTGCTTATCGCGTCGCTTCTGCACGATGCGGGAAAAGCAGCGCTCGAGGGTGTGACGGTGCGACTGTGGCACCGCATCGCGTTTGTTTTAATGGAGGCTGGAGCTCCCTGGGCCTTGCGCCGACTTTCGCGAGGGCGCAGCGGATTAGCGGCGCTCAGTCAGCACGCCGAACGTGGCGCCCTGGTCGCCGAGGCACTCGGAGCCCCGATTGCCGTCGTAGAACTCATTCGCGGACATGAAGCCGCGGATATGCCCGACGAGCGCCAGCGACTGCTCCGAATGGCCGACGATTCCTGCTGATCGAAGCTGGCGAATCCCACCGGCCTTCAATTGTAAGCACACAATCAGCCTGATAAGCTCGTGATGCGAGATGGACAGAGCTAACGCTGTGAAGCGCATCACGATTGTCGGCACCGGTCTGATCGGCGGGTCGCTGGGGCTGGCCTTGAAGGCCGCGCGGTTGCATGGGCTCGAAATCGTTGGGCATGACCGGGAGCGGGGCAACGCGACGCACGCTGAGAAGTCCGGGGCGATCGATCGCGCGGAGCACAACCTTCCACGGGCCGTCGCCGGCGCAGGAATGGTAATCATCGCTGTTCCCGCCCTCAGCGTGCGCGAGGTTATGCAGCAAATCGCGCCTGACCTCGCGGAGGGAACGGTCATCACCGACACGACGAGCACCAAGGCCCACGTTATGCGTTGGGCCAAGGAGACTTTGCCCCAATACGTCAACTTCATCGGCGGACACCCGATGGCCGGCAAGGAGACAGCCGGCATCGCGTACGCCGAGGCCTCGCTGTTTCTAGGGAAGGCCTACTGCATTTGCCCCGCGGTCGACGCCTCTGATACCGCGGTGAAGACGGTCCTCGGGCTGGTACGGATTGCCGGCGCGGAGCCCCTCTTCGTCGACCCTGAAGAGCACGACATCTACGCCGGCGCCGTCAGCCATCTGCCGCTGATGATGTCGACTGCCCTCTTCTCGATGCTCCGTTCGAGCCCCGCCTGGAACGACATGGGAATGATGGCCTCCTCCGGCTTCAACGACGTCACCCGCTTGGCAGCGAGTGACCCGGCAATGAGCCATGGCATCTGGACAACAAACCGCGACGCCTTGATCCACTGGTTGGAGCGAATGGTTGAAGAACTTCGCCGGTTCCGAGACATGCTCAAAGATGCGCAAGACGAGGCTCTGTTAGAGACGTTCCTTACAGCGCAGATTGAGCGCGAGTCCTTCCAGCGCCAGCCTCCGCGAAGACAGATGGAGGCCGCCACGGCGAAAGTGGACTCCGGCCAAGCACTGCTGAGCATGCTCGTCGGCGGGGCGCTGGCCAAGAATATTCAGCGAGCGAAGCAGCTCCCGGACCTCATGCGCCAGTCGCAGGACGCGGAAGAGGAAGACGGCAAACGCCGGCCGACGCTCGCTGAAAGGATCGCTGAAGACGTCCGGCGCGACCTTGAGAAGCTGGAGCAGAAGCGAGCCGAGAAGCAGAGCGCAGACACAGATAAGCCCGATCACGAGACCTAACCGCAGATGCAGCGGACCGTTGCGACCGCGAAGGCCATCCGCGGGACCTTAGCCGTCTCCGCGAATAAGTCAATCTCGCACCGCGCCGCCATCTTCAACGCCATCGCCGAGGGGGAAGCGACCATAGAAGACTTCCAACGCGGCGCTGACTGCCTGGCCACAATCGATTGCCTGCGCCGGCTTGGCTCTTCAATACGCACGCGTGGCGAATCCGATCTCCTAATCAAGGGCGTGGGAAGCCGGGGCCTCCACGAGCCGGCGTCGGTCCTCGACGCCCGGAACTCAGGCACTAGCATGCGCCTGCTGGCCGGCCTCCTTTCGGCGCAACCATTCCTGTCGGTGATCTCCGGTGATGCGTCGCTCAACGCGCGACCCATGGCACGAATCGTCGATCCGCTAACCCAGATGGGTGCCGATATCACGGGCCGCGACGGCGGGCGGCTCGCTCCGCTGGTCATACAAGGAGGTTCCCTGCGCGGCATTCACTATCGGATGCCCACTGCGTCGGCGCAGGTAAAGTCCGCCCTACTGCTCGCCGGTCTTTACGCCGAAGGCGAAACGACCATCGAGGAGCCTGCGCCAACCCGCGATCACACCGAGCGAATGCTGACGAAGATGGGCGCCGATCTGCAGTTCGGCGAAGGGCCCGCCATCAGAATTCGCCCGCTCGCACGGGAACTCGAGGCGATCTCGCTTCGTGTGCCGGGAGACATCTCGTCGGCGGCGCCCTGGCTCGTTCTCGCGGCTGCTCATCCGGACGCGGAAGTCCAGGTCACCGGCGTGGGCGTCAATCCCACACGCACCGGCATCCTCGACTGCTTGAGCTTGATGGGGGCCGACATTCGGCTGGATAACGAGCAGTTCTGGGGAGGAGAGCCTGTGGCGGACATCTCAGTGCGTTCGTCGCAGCTGCGGGGGATCACAGCAGACGGCGATCTAATCCCACGCTCGATCGATGAACTTCCTCTTCTCGCCCTGGCCGGTTGCTTCGCTCAGGGAGAAACGGTCATCAAGGACGCAGCAGAGCTTGCCGTGAAGGAATCGGACCGCATTCGTACCACTGTCGAAGGTCTACGGGCACTGGGGGCCAACCTGGAAGAAAGAGAGGACGGTTTCCGTGTCTGGGGCCCGCAAAAGCTGCGCGGTGCTGTGGTATCCTCACATGGCGACCACCGGTCGGCCATGATGCTGGCCGTCGCGGGAGCGCTCTCAAAAGGAGAAACGTTGGTGCGCCAGGCGGAATGCGTTTCGATATCGTATCCGCACTTTTGGCGCGATCTCGATAAGCTCTGCCAACCTAAGTCGTGAAGCGGAATTGTCCATAATGAAGGAGGCGCGCTAATGGCCCAATTTCAAAACGGCGCGACCGCACTCGTGCACGTAGGCTTTGGCCATTTTCTTGCAACCGATAAGATCCTGGCACTGGCTAACATGAGCAAAGGCACCGCACCCATCCAGCGGCTCGTTCGCGATGCGAAGAAACGCGGGAACATCGTGGACATGACGACAGGACGCAAGACAAAGACTGCCGTGATCACCCAATCCGGCCACATCGTCCTCCTGGCGATCACCCCCGAGGCGGTCGCCGGTCGCGTCGGCGGGAGGACCACCCGCGAATCGTTAACAGACGGCGAATAGTGGCGCTCAAACTAGCACAAGTTGGGTTCGGTAGCTTCCTTTCAGTCGCACACAGCCGTCGCGCGCTCACCCCTCAGTCAGCGAAGGTGCAAAAGCTTGTCCGCGAGCAGAAGGCCAACGGCATGGTCGTAGACCTTACTAACGGCCGACGGACGACCGCGGTAATCCCGCTTGACAACGGCCAGCTCGTGCTGGTCGCCGCCCAACCAAAGAAATTGAAGGGACAGGGCTTATCGATCGACCTGGCA
>Ga0114129_10005383_pt1 | contig 18068 bp, 17 predicted proteins | sample RhiMetdeltSRZDD1_FD_80071 | JGI IMG/M metagenome (GOLD analysis project Ga0114129, IMG submission 80071) | Populus rhizosphere microbial communities from Tennessee, USA - Rhizosphere MetaG P. deltoides SRZDD1 (version 2) (version 2) | ecosystem: Host-associated > Plants > Roots > Rhizosphere >...
CTCAAGGGCGTCGAGTTCATCGCCGTCAACACCGACAACCAGCAGCTGCTGATGACGGACGCCGACATCAAGCTGAACATCGGGTCCGAGCTGACGAAGGGCCTTGGCGCGGGCGCCAATCCGGAGGTCGGGTTCGCCGCAGCCGAGGAGAGCCACGACGAGATCAAGGAGTCGATCAAGGGCGCGGACATGGTGTTCGTGACCGCCGGCGAGGGCGGCGGCACCGGCACCGGCGGCGCGCCGGTGGTGGCCGAGATCGCCAAGGACGAGGTCGGTGCGCTCACGGTCGGCGTCGTCACCCGTCCGTTCGAGTTCGAGGGCTCGCGCCGCGCCGAGCAGGCCGAGCGCGGGATCCGCGAGCTGGCCGAGAAGGTCGACACCCTGATCGTGATCCCGAACGAGCGGCTGCTGACGATGGTCGAGCGCCGCACCAGCATCCTCGACGCCTTCCGCGAGGCCGACAACGTGCTGCGTCAGGGCGTGCAGGGCATCACGGACCTGATCACGGTTCCCGGCCTGATCAACCTCGACTTCGCCGACGTGCGCACGATCATGCGTGACGCCGGCTCGGCCCTGATGGGGATCGGCGCCGCGGGCGGCGAGAACCGCGCCGGCGAGGCCGCCAAGAACGCGATCTCCTCACCGCTCCTGGAGGAGTCGGTGGAGGGCGCGACCGGCATCCTGCTGAACATCACCGGCGGCCGCGACCTGGGCCTGTTCGAGGTCAACGAGGCGGCCGAGATCGTGACCTCAGCCGCTGACAAGAACTGCAACATCATCTTTGGCTCGGTGATCGACGATTCACTCGACGACGAAGTGCGCGTGACAGTGATCGCGACCGGCTTCGACGGTGGGCGACCCCGCCGCTCGACCCGTCAGGCGGGCGGTCGCCGCGACGTCGTGATGGACGACCGCACGCGCCGGGGCCTCGAGATCGGCGACGACGAGATCGACATCCCGGAGTTTTTGAAGGAATAGCACGGTCCCCGGTCACCTGCAGTTAGGCGGCCTATAGACGTACAAACGCGGAGTAACTCACTCCACTTCCGTGGGCCCGGCATCGCCGCCCGTGCCCGCGTAGACGGGCCGCCGGGTGAGCCACTGATAACGGGCCTGCCGAGCGAGCAGCCCGCCCGTCTCCCGCAGAATCTGTCGACGGTTGGCGCTGCGGCGCCTCAGCAGTCCCGCGACGGTGCCGACCAGGCGCGGCGGCGTGAGCACCGTGGACGGCTTGACGCGGTGATTCTGGATATTCAGCAGCTGCTGAAACTGACCGCGTTCATGGAGCCGCCGCGCGAACTCCGACGTCACGGCTGTCAGCGGCCCCCCACGGCCCATCTCTTTTGCGAACCAGTAGTGCTCGGCGTAGTCGTCGTCGCGCCAGCGGCCCCACTCGGCCAGCGCCCGGTCCAGCGCGTCGTTCGATCCGCGGAGGCCGTTGGCGATCACCGGAGCGAGGGCCTCGGTTTGCCGGAACGCATCGCCGATGCCCCGGCCCGCGGTCGGATCCTTGAAGTGCCCGGCGTCGCCGGTCAGCACCCACCCCGGTCCGGACGGCTCCCGGAAGAACCCTTCCCACCGCACGGCGCCCTGCAGCTTTCCGACGCGCTTAGCGTCCGTGACGATGCGCGCGACCGGCTCGCAGCTCAGCACGTGCTCCATGAACGAGCGCTCGCGGTCCCGTTTGAAGCGGTCCATCTCCGCAGCCTCAGGCAGCACGAGAGCCAGGTAGAGGCCGCTGTCCGCGGGGCATCCGAGCACAAGGCGGTTGGACCAGCGGTGGAAGACGAACGTCGGCTCTGGATCTGGCTCAGTGTCCTCGAAGTACCCGTAGTACAAGGCCCGCTCGTTCGAAGTGAGGTTGTACTTGCGCGAGCCGCACAGGCGCGCGATGGTCGAGTTGCGGCCGTCCGCGCCGACGAGGAGCCGCGCCCGCAGCTCGCCCTCACCTGAGGGACCCGAGACCCGCACACCGCCGACCCGGCCCGAGTCCTCGACGAGGCCCGTGACCTTCGTCCCCATGTGCACGTCGGCGCCGGCCTTCTTCGCGGCGTCCGCGAGGATCGGGTCGAGGACGAAACGCCGGACCGCGGCGAGCCCGCCTACGTCGTCGCGGTCCTGCGGCCAGTCGAGGACGACGTGGAGATCCCCGGTCCGGTTGTCCACCCGCCGCACGAAGGGTGCTCCCGTTGCGCGCAGGAGGTCTGTGAGGCCGAGGCGGTCGAGAAAGGCGAGCGCGTCGGCCTCGAAAATGTGCGTCGAGAGCGTGTCACGCGGGAACTCGACCTGCTCGACGACGGCCACGTCGACCCCTTCGCGTGCGAGCAGCGCCGCGAGCGGTGAGCCCGCGCAGCGCGCCCCGACGATCACGACGTCAGCTGAGCTGTTCAAGATCGCCCCCTTCGTGCCCGCGTCGTCAGGGCAGGCGCCCGAACCAAAGCAGCGAGAAGGCCCCGCCCAGCATCATCAGCGCCAGCCCGCCCGCGGCAAAGGCGGCCGTCAACTCGCGGCGCTCCTTCTTGAAGCCGATACGCGTGCCGAGGCTCTTGTAGATCTCGCCCAGTTTCTTCGCGTCGCCGGTGGCGAAGAACTTCCCGCCGGTCGTGGTCGCGATCCGCTTCAGCGTCTCGCGGTCCGGCGGCACCTGCACGGTGCGGTAGCCGCCCACCGGGTCGGCGACCTGAACCGTCGCGTCCTGGGTGCCGAGCGCGACCGTGTAGACCGGCACGTTCAGTTTCTTGGCCTGGCGCGCAGCGGACAGCGGCGGCGGGCCGGTGGTGCTGTAGCCGTCGGAGAGCAGCACGACCGAGGCGGGCGGCGCGCTCTTTTTCGCGTTCTGGTTGGAGTTGTTGTTCCCCTTGTTGTTCTGAAGCACGGGGCTGAGTGCCGTCAGGGCCGACTGGATCGCGCTTCCGATCGCGGTTCCGCCGCTGGCTCGCACGACGTCGAACGCCTGCTTGGCGCGAGCGCGATCGTCGGTGGGCGGCACAAGGAGCTGCGGCGAGCCGCTAAAGGTGATGACGCCGAGGTCGACCTTCGAGGGCGTCTGGTCGACGAAGCTCTTGGCCGCGTTCCGAGCCGCATCGAGGCGGGTCGGCTTCACGTCCGTCGCCTGCATCGACCCCGAGGTGTCGGTGACCAGCATCACCGTCGCCTTGCGCTTCGCCACGTTGAGGTTCTCGAACGGGCGCGCGACCGCGACCGCCAGTGAGGCGAGCGCCAGCAGGAAGAGCAGAGGGGGAATGTGACGGCGCCAGCTCGGCGTCTCGGTCACGACGTCTGCCAGCAGGTCGACGTTGGTGAAGCGAAGCGCGAAGCGCCGCCGCCGACGCTGCGCCGCCAGATAGACGAGCGCCGTCAGCGGAACGAAGGCGAGCACGAGCAGCGCGGCCGGATAGTCGAATTTCACCGAGAGCGTCTCCTGCGGTTGAGGTGGCGGACGAGCTCGTGGAGCCAGTCGCCCGCCGTCGACAGCACGATGTGCTCGACGCGCGATCGTTGGAGCTCGGCCGCGAGCGCGGCACGCTCCGCCTCCGCGCGCGCGGCAAAGCGCTTGCGTAGCCGCGGGCTGTTCGTGTCCACGCGCAGCTGCCGTCCCGTCTCGGGGTCGACGAGCCACAGGTCGCCGACGGCCGGCAGCTCCTGCTCGCGCGGGTCCCGCACCTCGATCGCGATCACGTGATGGCGGTTCAGCAGTTGAAGCAGCGGCTTCTGCCAGTCGCGCGGGCCGCGGAAGTCGGACACGATCACGACCAGGCCGCGTTGGCGGGCGAGACGCCCGGCGCGCGTGAGGGCGTCGCCGATGCTCGTCGCGCCGCCGCCGTCCGGGGCCCGCTCGGCCCGCAGCGCCAATTGAAGGCTCAACAGGCCGCTGCGGCCCTGGCGCGGGCGCCGCGGTATGCGTTCCTCGCCGCCGAACGGAAGCACGCCCAGCCGGTTGCCCTGCCGCGTCGCCACGTGCCCGATCGCGATCGCCGCCCCCTCCGCGACATCGGCCTTCCGGCGGTCCGCGGTGCCGAACGTCATCGACGGCGACGTGTCGAGCAGAAGCCAGGTCGTGAGCGTGCGCTCAGCCACGTGTATCCGCACGTGTGGCTCGCGCATGCGCGCGGTGACTGCCCAGTCGATCTGCCGCACGTCATCGCCCAGCTGGTACGGGCGGACCTGCGCCAGCTCGGTGCCGGTTCCGAGTGCCGGAGCGCGGTGCTCACCGGCCACGAGGCTGTCGATGCGCCGGCGGATCGTCAGGTCGAGCGCCCGCAGCACAGCATCCGGCGTGGGACCCGGACCAGGTCGCCCGGCGACGGGCGCGGATGCAAGGGCCCGCGTCAAGCAGCCTCTTCGCTTCGCGAGAGCGAGACCTCTGGGGCGGTGACGGCGTCGACAACCTGATCGAGGATCTGGTCGGCGTCCACGCCCTCGGCGAGCGCCTCGTACGTGAGCACGAGGCGGTGCCGGAGCACGTCGTGCGCAAGTGAGGAGACGTCCTCCGGCAGCACGTACCCGCGCCCGCGCAGGAGTGCAAGCGCGCGGCCGCCGTGGATCAGGTTGATCGAGCCGCGCGGGCTGGCGCCGTACTCGATGAATCTCGCCAGCTCCGGAAGGCCGCACTGGGCAGGATCGCGTGTGGCCGTGCACAGTGCGACGGCATACTCGTTCACGGCGCGGTCCACGAACACCTCGGCGGTCGCCTTCTGCGCCTCCGCGAGCTGGTCAGGCGAGAGCACCTTCTCGACTTCCGCGGGAGGGCCCAGCGACCGGGTTACGACCGCCGCCTCCTCGCCGGCGGAGGGATAGTCGATCACCACCTTGAACATGAAGCGGTCGACCTGCGCCTCGGGGAGGGGGTAGGTGCCCTCGGACTCGATCGGATTCTGCGTGGCGAGCACCAGGAACGGGTGGTGCGCGGGAAACGTCTGAGGTCCGATCGTGACCTGGCGTTCCTGCATCACCTCGAGCAGCGCGGACTGGACCTTGGCGGGTGCGCGGTTGATCTCGTCCGCGAGTAGGAAGTTGCAGAAAACGGGGCCGAGCTCTGTGTCGAAGTGGCCACTGTCGGGCCGGTAGATGCGTGTCCCGATCAGGTCCGACGGCACCAGGTCGGGTGTGAACTGGATGCGTTTGAAGGTGCCGCCAAGCACGTCCGCGACCGTCTTGATCGTCATCGTCTTGGCAAGGCCGGGGACGCCCTCGAGCAGGATGTGCCCGTCGGCCAGCAACGCCACGAAGACGCGCTCGAGCATCGTCTCCTGGCCGACGATGCGGCGCTTCACCTCGAAGAGGCCTGTCTCGAAGGTCTTGCGCACCTCGTCCGGCCCTCCGGCGGCATGGAGTCGCGGTTGGTCGATCGTCATGGTCGCTCCCTTCGAGACGTCTTTACGGTGCCGAACGGGTGCGAATTCCCCACCCGCCACACAAGAGTAAGACCTGCTTTTAGCGGCAGGGCGTTAAGGCCTCGTAAGAATCGGCGCTCAGGAGAGCGATTGCTAGGGTCTCAAGCGTTGTCCGCGACCGCCGCCGAGCTCAAGAGAACGCCTCTTTTCACGCTGCACGCCGAAGCGGGTGCGCGGCTGGTTCCGTTCGCCGGCTGGGAGATGCCGGTGCAGTACGAGGGTGTGCGCCAGGAGCACGTCGCGGTGCGCACGAGCGCCGGGCTGTTCGACGTCTCGCACATGGGTGAGATCGAGACGCGCGGGCCAGGCGCGCTCGATTTCCTGCGCCACCTGCTGTCGAACGACCTGCGGAAGGTCGCGCCCGGCGGCGCCCAATATGCGCTGCTGTGTCGTGAGGACGGCGGCGTGCTCGACGACCTCTTCACCTACTGGCTGGACGACGAGCGCTTCCTGACGGTCGTGAACGCGTCCAACGCCGAGTCGGACTTCGCCTGGTTCGCGAAGCAGGCCGAAGGGTGGGACGGCGTGGAGGTAAGCGACCGCTCGCACGACTACGCGATGCTTGCGCTGCAGGGCCCGGACGCGGTCGCACGTTTCGAGTCCGTGCTCGAAGCCGGCGAGACGCCGGACCGCTTCCACCACGGCCAGGCGACCGTGGCCGGGGTACGGGCGCTCGTGTGCCGGACTGGCTACACCGGCGAGGACGGGGTCGAGCTGCTCCTTGCTCCCCGAGACGCGGAGCCCGTCTGGCGTGCCCTCACCGGCGCGGGTGCGGTGCCGTGCGGACTCGGCGCCCGCGACACGCTCCGGCTCGAGGTCTGCTACCCGCTCTACGGCAACGACCTGTCGACCGACCGCACGCCGATCGAGGCGGGGCTCAAGTGGGCCTGCGCGCTCGACAAGGACTTCGTCGGCGTGGAGCGGCTGCGCGAGCAGGCGGAGCGGGGGACGCAGGAGAAGCTCGCGCCGTTCGTCTTCACGGAGCAGGGCATCCCGCGCGCCGGGTTCTCCGTGCTGAGCGGTGAGGACCCGGTTGGCGTCGTGACAAGCGGTACGCTCTCGCCCTGCATGGAGGTCGGCATCGGGATGGCCTACGTGCGCTCGGATCTCGCTTCGCCGGGATCGGAGCTGAGCGTGGACGTGCGCGGCAAGCGCCGCGCGGCACGCGTCGAGTCGAAGCCCCTCTACAAAAAGGAGCCGTGAGTGGCCGCAGAGAGCTACCCCGACGACCTGCTCTACCACCCGGAGCACGACTGGGCCCGGATCGAGGGCGACGAGGCGACTTTCGGCATTACCTGGTACGCGCAGGATGCGCTCGGCGAGGTCGTCTTCTTCGATCCGCCGGAGCTGGGCGACTCCGTGAGCGCAGGCCAGTCGTACGCCGAGGTCGAGTCCGTGAAGGCGGTCTCGGACGTGATCGCGCCGTTGTCCGGCGAGGTGACGGCCGTCAACGAGGCGGTGTCGGAGACGCCGGAGCTCGTGAATGAGGACCCGTACACGTCCGGCTGGCTCATCCGGGTGAAGCTCACCTCACCGGACGAGAAGGACTCGCTGCTCGACGCGGCCGGCTACAAGGCTCAGCTCGAGCTGGGCGAATAGGAGGGCCGGTTGTCCCGTTACACGTCGGCAACCGATCGGGACCGCGAGCGCATGCTCGCGAAGATCGGCGTCTCGTCCGTGGGCGACCTGTTCGCGGACGTGCCCGAGGGCGTGCGGCTCGACCGCCCGCTCGATCTCCCCGCGGGCAAGCCCGAGGCGGAGGTGTTCGACCGCCTGTCAGCGCTCGCCGATCGCAATGCACACGCCGGGCGTGAGGTGTGCTTCCTCGGCGCGGGCATGTACGACCACTACGTCCCCGCGATCGTGGACTCGATCTGCCAGCGCTCGGAGTTCCTGACTCCCTACACGCCCTACCAGCCGGAGATCTCGCAGGGCACGCTCCAGGCGATGTTCGAGTACCAGACCGCGATCAGCGAGCTGACCGGGATGCCGGTCTCGAACGCGTCGCTGTACGAGGGGCCGTCGTCGGTGGCGGCGGCCGGCTACCTCGCGAAGCTCGAGACGGGACGGCGGCGCTTCGTGGTCTCGCGCGGCGTGCACCCACACAGCCGCGAGACGCTGGAGACTTACTCCGCGGGCTACGGCACCGAGGTGTTCGAGGTTCCATTGAAGTCGGGCGTGACTGATGCGGACGCGCTGGCGCAGGCGGTCGACGACGACACCGCGGCGGTGGTGCTCCAGTACCCGAACTTCCTCGGCGCGGTGGAGGACCTCGCCGCGCTGGCCCCGGTCGCAAAGTCGACCGGGGCGCTCCTGGTCGTGTCGGCGGACGCGCCCACGCTCGGCATCCTCAAGCCGCCCGGCGAGCTCGGGGCGGACGTTGTGATCGGCGAGGGGCAGCCGCTCGGCAACCGCCTCGACTTCGGCGGCCCGTCGTTCGGGTTCTTCGCCGCCCGGGAGGAGTTCCTCCGGCGGATGCCGGGCAGGATCGCGGGCGAGACCACCGACGTCGACGGACGGCGCGGATTCGTACTCGCGTTGCAGACCCGGGAGCAGCACATCCGCCGCGAGAAGGCGACCTCGAACATCTGCACGAGCCAAGCGCTGAACGCGCTCGCGGGTGCCATCTACCTGAGCTGGCTCGGGCGTCAGGGGATCGTCGAGCTCGGCACCGTGATGGCACAACGCACCGCGTACGCGCGCAAACGGCTGGGGGCGGTCGAAGGGGTTGAGCTGCTGCACGCCGATCCAGTGGTGCGGGAGTTCCCGGTGAGGCTCGCCGCGCCCGTCGACGCGGTCCTGCAGCGTTGCGCGGAGCGCGGGGTGAACGCCGGATATCCGCTGGGCCGGGACTATCCCGAGTATGCGGACGGGCTGCTGGTCGCGATCACCGAGCGCACGTCGCCGGCAGACATCGACCTCCTGGCGGACGTGCTGGGCGCAGCCGTCGCGGCCGAGCGAGAGCAGCAGGCGGTGACGGCGTGATGCGCCCACCCACTGACGCCATGACCCCGACGCCGATGCAGCGCGAGGACGCGGTCACGATCTTCGAGAAGTCCAGGCCCGGTCGCCGCGCCGCGGTGCTGCCGGAAGCGGGCGTGGAAGAACGGCCGCTGGACGAACTGCTGCCCGCGCACCTCCTGCGCACAGAGCCGCCCAAGCTGCCGGAGATCTCCGAGCCCGAGATCGTGCGCCACTTCAACCGCATCTCACGGCGGAACTTCGACCTCGACTCGGGCTTCTATCCGCTGGGGTCTTGCACGATGAAGCACAACCCGAAGCTGAACGAGCGCGTCGCCGCGCTGCCCGGGCACGCGCGCCTGCATCCGCTCACCCCGCCCGAGCGCGCCCAGGGCGCACTCGAGCTGATGTGGCTGCTGCAGCGCTCACTCGCGGAGATCTGTGGCCTGCCTCATGTGAGCCTCCAGCCCTCGGCAGGCGCGCACGGCGAGCTTGCCGGCCTGCTGCTGACGCGCGCGTACCACCTCGACCGCGGCGAGACGCGCGGCAAGGTGCTGACGCCGGACACCGCACACGGCACGAATCCGGCCACCGTCACGATGGCGGGCTACGAGGTCGTGAAGGTGGCGAGCGACGAGCGCGGCGGCATCGACGTCGACGACCTGCGCGCGAAGGCGGACGAGGACGTCGCCTGCCTGATGCTCACCAATCCCAACACGCTCGGCCTGTTCGACGAGCGCATCGAGGAGATCGCGGAGATCGTGCACGGCACCGGCGCGACGCTCTACTACGACGGCGCGAACCTCAACGCCGTGATGGGGATCTCACGGCCGGGCGACATGGGCTTCGACATCGTGCACGTGAATCTCCACAAGTCCTTCTCCCAGCCGCACGGCGGCGGCGGTCCGGGCGCCGGGCCGATCGCGGTGTCGGAGCGGATCGAGCCGTTCCTTCCGCGCCCGCAGGTGGTCCGGCGCGAGAGCGAACATGGAAACGGCCGCGGCGGCGCCCCGCAGTTCGACCTCGACTACGACCGCCCGAAGTCGATCGGCCGGCTGCGCGGCTTCCAGGGCAACTTCGGCGTCTTCGTGCGCTCGTACGCGTACATCCTCAGCCTCGGCGGCGACGGTCTGCAGGAAGCCTCTGAGACGGCCGTGCTGAACTCCAACTATCTGCTCGCGCTGATGCGCGAGGGACGGGCCGGGAAGTACCTCCCGGTCGCGTTCGACCGCCTCTGCAAGCACGAGTTCGTGCTCTCGGGCGCGCGGGCGAAGCGGGAGCTCGGCGTGAAGACGCTCGACGTCGCCAAGCGCCTGCTCGACTTCGGATTCCATCCTCCGACCGTGTACTTCCCGTTGCTGGTCGACGAGGCGCTGATGGTCGAGCCGACGGAGACCGAAGCGGCCGAGACGCTCGACGCGTTCGCGGAGGCGATCGAGGAGATCCTCAGCGAGGCGGAGGAGAACCCGCAGGTCGCACAGGCGGCGCCGTACACGACGCCCGTGCGCCGCCTCGACGAGGTCGCCGCCACACGCAGGCCTGTGGTACGCCAGCGCATGTGACCGAGAACGAAGTACGAGCCATCCTCGACGGCTACGAGGCCTGGAACCGGGGGGAGATGGGTGTGCTCCAGCCACTGCTCGATCCGGACATGGAGTGGGAGCCGGGGTCCGCCGCGCTGGAGGCAGGCGTGCACCGCGGCGCCGATGGCTTCCAGGGGTTCGTCGAGTCCTGGCTCGAGAGCTTCGCGGAGTTCCGGATCGAGCCGGAGCTGCTGGTCCAGGCTGGCGACACGGTGATCGTTGTCGCCCACCAGCACGGCCGGGGCCAGGGGAGCGGCATCGAGCTCGAAGCGACGGTGGTGCACGTTTGGACGGTCAGGGACGGGAAGGCGGTGCGCTGGTGGGGTCCGCGGACGCTCGACGAGGCGCTCGATGCGCTGGGCGACGAGAAACCGGCAATTACCCTCCGGAGCTACCAGGCCTTCAACCGCGGCGAGCTGGAAGAAGCGCTCGCTGCCTTCGATCCGGAGATCGTCTGGCACACATATTTGGTGCCGGGCCCGGGGGGAGGCACCTACCGCGGCCACGACGGCGTTCGCGAGCTGTGGGCCGACGCGCGCAACATCTTCGGCGACTTCCGCAACGAGCCCGAGCGGCTGATCTCCGTCGAAGACCGCCTGCTCGTAATGGTGCGCATCTGCGGATGGGGCAAGGAGAGCGGTGTCGAGGTCGAGGCAAAGATCGCCCATGTCCACACCTTCCGGGACGGGAAGGTCGCGCGCGTGGACTCATACGAGGACCGCGACGAGGCGCTGGAGCTGCTCGGGCTTACCTAGTGCTCCGCAACGGTGCCGCCTTCGGGCTCGAGCGGCAGGCCCTCGTTCGCCCACGCCTCGATCCCGCCACGCATGTTGTAGGCGTCGAAGCCGACCGCGCGAAACGCGTCCGTTGCGAGCGCCGAGCGGCGGCCCACGCGGCATTGGAAGATCACCGGCTTGTCCTTCGGCAGCTCGTCGGCGCGGCCGGCGAGCCGCTCGAGCTCGATGTGCTTCGCGCCCGCGATCCGTCCCGCGTCCCACTCATACGGCTCGCGCACGTCCACCAGCACGGCCTCGTCCGCAGCGAGGATCTCTTTGACGCGCTGCGGCTCCAGGTCGAACTCGGTGTCGGAGAAGGCGCCCACGGGCTCTTAGTCTAGGTAGGTCGTGTACCGGACGGCCGGCACGCGGTCGGGAGCCTCGGCGGACTGCTTGGCCCGGCCGAGGTGAAGCAGGCCCACGAACTCCTCCTCCGGGCCGAGCCCGACGGCCTCGCGGCCCGCCGCGCTGCGCAGTACCGCCGGCGTGCGCCAGTACCCGGCGAGGCCGCGGCCGTGGGCGGCCAGCAGGACGATGTAGGCGGCCACGGCGGTCGCATGGCGGTCCTCCTCCGCCTCGACGGGGTCTGCCGAGGGGACCACCGAGCACACCACCAGCGTCGGCGCGCGGTCCAACTTCGCGGCGGCGGCGCGGGCGACCTCGGCCGCATCGGCGCCTTCCGCTTCCGCGGCCGCAAGAGCGCCAGCCGCGCGCTTGAGGCGGCCGAGCGCCTGCGGCCCGACGACCCGGAAGCGCCACGGGTTCGTCAGATGGTGGTTCGGCGCCCAGCGCGCAAGCTCGAGCAGCTCCGTGAGCGTCTCCCGCTCGAGCGGCTGCGGCTCGAACGCCTTGATCGTGCGCCGCGAGCGAATCGCCTTCTCGACGTCCATTTCACCGACGTTATAGAAAGGGTCCCGTGAAACAGCTGACTCTGGTCGCGCCGAAGCGCGTCGAATGGGTCGATGCGCCCGAGCCGGCGCTTCAGGGCGACGGCGAGGCGCTGGTGCGTCCGCTCGCGGTCGCGCTCTGCGACCTCGACGCGAGCATCGTCAACGGCGAGTTCCCGGTCCCCGCTCCGGTCGCGCTGGGACACGAGTTCGTCGCCGAGGTGGTGGACACGGGGGACGCCGTGAACGGCGTGCGCCCCGGTGACCGCGCGGTGGTGCCGTTCCAGATCTCCTGCGGGGAGTGCGGCCGGTGCCGGCTTGGCCAGACGGGCGACTGCGAGCGCGTGCCGCGACTCTCGATGTACGGCTTCGGCCCGTTCGGAGGGGACTGGGGCGGAGCGCTCAGCGACCTCGTGCGGGTGCCCTATGCGGACGCGATGCTCGTGCCGCTGCCGGATGGGGTCGAGCCGGCGGCCGTCGCGAGCGCAAGCGACAACATCCCTGACGCGTGGCGCACGGTCGCGCCGCAGCTCCAGAGACGACCCGGCGCGGAGGTGCTGGTGGTCGCCGGAGGTGCACGGAGCATTGCGCTGTACGCCGTGAACATGGCGCTCGCGCTCGGCGCCTCGCGGGTCGTCTACGTCGACGACGACGCCGACCGCGTGCGCGTGGCCGCGGAGCTCGGCGCGGACACGGTCGAGGGCGAGCCGCCGCACCGGCTTGGTCCGTTCCCGATCACGGTCAACGCCAGCCTCACACACGACGGCCTCCATTGCGCGATCCGCTCCACCGAGCCCGGCGGCATCTGCACGTGCGTCGCGTTCCTGCCGGAGCCCGCGACCCCGTTTCCCCTGTTCGAGATGTACACGAACGGAATCGAGTTCCACGTCGGGCGTGTGATGGCACGTTCGCTGATCCCCGAGATCCTCGAACGCACAGCTGCGGGCGAGCTGCATCCAGAGCGCGTCACCTCGAAGACAGTCAGCTGGGCGGATGCCGCCGACGCGGTGGGAGAGCCCGAGACCAAGCTCGTCGTCACGCGGTAAAGATGTGAGAAGAGGTCTCCGTTAGGCGGACTCACGAGACTGAGGTGGGCTCGGCGGTAGCCGAGACCAGAGTTATTCTCTCGCTGGTGTCCGCGGCCCCGGTGAGTGCCCCTGCGCGCGAGCGTGTCTTCTCCGGCATGCGCCCGACCGGACGCCTCCACATCGGCCACTGGTTCGGGGCGCTCTCCAACTGGGTGAAGCTTCAGGAAACCTATGACTGCGTCTACTGCGTGGTCGACCTTCACGCGCTCACGACCGGGTTCGAGGACGTCTCCCAGATCCACGAGGACGGCATCGAGATGCTGGCCGACTGGATCGGCGCCGGTGTCGATCCGGAGCGCTCGATCGTGTTCCGCCAGTCACAGGTGCCCGAGCATGCCGAATTGGCCCTTTTGCTCGGCATGATCACGCCGAAATCGTGGCTCGAGCGAGTGCCCACCTACAAGGGCCAGATCGCGGAGCTCGGCGAGCAGATCGACACCTACGGGTTCTTCGGATACCCGGTGCTCCAGACCGCCGACATCGCTCTCTACGAAGCGACTCGGGTGCCGGTCGGTCAGGACCAGCTGCCCCATCTCGAGCTGGCGCGCGAGATCGTGCGGCGCTTCAACCACCTGTACGGGCAGGGGGCGGAGGTGTTTCCGGAGCCGCAGGCACTGCTGACCGAGGCGCCGATCCTGCTCGGGATCGACAATCGCAAGATGTCCAAGAGCTACGGCAACGCGATCGAGCTCGGCGCCGACCCCGACATGATCCGGAACATGGTCGGCCGCATGATCACCGACCCGTTGAAGCAGCGCCGCGGCGACCCGGGACGGCCCGAGATCTGCAACGTGTTCAGCTACGAGCAGCTCTTCGGAGCGCCCGCCGAGCGGGTTGCGGAGATCGATCGCACCTGCCGCTCGGGTGAGCTCGGCTGCCGTGAGCACAAGGACGAAATCGCTGAGCGGATCGTCGAGTACCTGCGTCCGTTCCGGGAGCGGCGCGAGGCCGCGCTCGCCGACAGGGGCGAGCTGGAGCGGGTCTTGGACCGCGGCGCCGAGCGCGCACGGGACGTCGCCGTGCCGAACATGCAGCGCGCGAAGGAGGCGATGGGGCTATGAGCGAAACGCCGTGGTCCCTCGACCTCGATGTCTTCGAAGGTCCGTTCGACCTTCTGATCACGCTGATCCTCAACGAAGAGGTCGACCTGCTCGAAGTCCACCTCGCGGACGTGGTGCTGGCGTACATCGAGCGGCTCGAGGCGCGCGGGGAGCTTGACCTCGAGGCAGCCACCGAGTTCCTGATCCTGATCGCCGCGCTGCTGGAGCTGAAGTCGCGCCTGATGCTGCCGGGTGAGGAGCCGGAGGGGCTGGACCTCGAGCCGCAGGAGGCGGTCGAGGAACTCCTTGCGCGGCTACTGGAGTACCGACGGTTCCGAGCTATCGCGGACATGCTGCACGAGCGGTTCGGCTCCGAGCAGCAATACGGCTACCGGGCGGCGCCGCTGCCGCCCGACCTGCGCCGCGTCACGCTGGAGTCGGCGAGCGCCGTGTACAAGCCGGAGCGGCTCGTGGACGCGATGCGGTCGCTGCTCCTGACGCCGCCGGCGGTCGACCTCAGCCACATGCACCGGCCGACGGTCTCGCTCGAGCGGCGCCTGGGGCACTTGCGCAACCTGCTGGCGCGGCGGGGAAGCTTCTCGTTCGACGACGCAGTGGAAGGTGAGGACCGCATGACGCAGGCCGTGACCCTGTTCGCACTGCTCGAGCTCTACAAGAGCGGTGAGCTCGTCTGGCGCCAGCGCGAGACTTTCGGCGACATCGAGATCATGGCCGGGGACCCGAACACATGAGCCCGCTCGCGCGCCAGCTCGCCGCGCTGCTCTTCTGTGCGCCGGACCCGGTCCGGATCGCCGATCTCGCGGAAGCGCTGCAGGTCGAGATCCAGGACGTCGACGAGGCGCTTGCGGAGCTGCGCGACCGCTTCGGGGAGCACGAGGTGGGGATCGTGCTGCGCGAAGTCGCTGGCGGGTACACCTTCGCCTCCGACCCCGAGGCGGATGTGGCCGTGCGGCGCCTGCTCAGCAAGCCGCGCACGCCGCCGCTGTCGCAGGCCCAGGCCGAGTGCCTCGCGATCGTCGCCTACCTTCAGCCGGTGTCGCGGCCGGAGATCGCGCGCATCAGGGGGGTCAACTCCGACTCGCCCGTCTCGACGCTCGAGGAACGCGGCCTGATCGAAGAGAAGGGGCGCAGCCAGTTCGGCGCGATCCTCTACAAGACCACGCCGCTCTTCGAGAAGCTCTTCGGGCTCGCGGACCTTGCCGCGCTGCCCGACTTCAAGGCCTTCGAGCCGAGCGCCGAGGACGCCGAGGAGCTCCGCTCGAAGCTGCTCAGGGCCGGCGAGCAGCGCGCCTCGTAATACCTGAAGTTCCAGGCAATTGAACCGCCCGCGGCGCGGGTGTACCGTTCGGCGTGGCCGAACGTCCGGGGGGAGGTTTCATGAGGGCCGGAAGAGGAGCGCTAGCAGTAATCGCAGTCGCGGTCACGGCGATGCTGCCGGCGACCGCCCATGCCACGCTGCCCGGAGCGAACGGCAAGATCGCGTTCGAGCACTACAGCTCGACATCCATCGACCGTGGCATCTGGGTGATGAATTCAGACGGGTCGAACAGGGTCCAGCTCACGACCAATCCGAACGGCGGAGACCTGGCTCCCGCCTGGTCGCCGGACGGACAGCAGATCGCCTTCGTCCGAGAGCGGGGCATCTGGGTGATGAACGCCAACGGATCCGGCCAGCACCAGGTGGTTCCGGCTCCGACCGAGACGAACGATTGCGGCTTCCCTCCCTGCCGGAAGCTCGGCAGCCCCGCCTGGTCCCCCGACGGCACGAAGCTCGTATACGACGCCTATCACCAGTACTTCGTCGAGACGACGAACGAGGACTACGCGCTCCACACGGTGAACGTCGATGGCACCGGGGACACGCTGGTCACCGATCAAGGCCGAGGCGCGCGATGGTCTCCGGACGGAACCAAGATCGGATACACGACATGGTGCTTCGGCGGGGGCTGCACGGATGCCGGGTGGATCACCCCCGATGGATCAACGCGCCACCAGTTCCCGTCGGTGACGGATTCGGACGGCTTCATCGATTGGTCGCCCGATGCGAGCCTGTTGTTGGCTTACGACGACTTCCACGCCACCGCCTACACCATCCACCCCGATGGCACAGGGCGAACGGACCTGAGCGGTTTCAGCGGAAGGTGGTCGCCCGACGGCAAGAAATTCATCGCGGGTGGAGGTCCCGCCAACTCCGACATCTATACGGCGAACACGGACGGAACCGGCGTCACCAATCTCACGAACAACGGCAACAACGGTCAGTACGACCGCACGCCGGACTGGCAACCGATCCCAGTGAACTACGCGCGCCCGCGCGGAGCCTCGCCCTTCCTGACCTATCTGGTGCCCGCCTACAACGCCTGCACGGCCCCCAACCGCACGCACGGCTCGCCACTCGCGTTCCCCGCGTGCGCGCCGCCCACCCAGACCTCATCCAGCTTGACCCTCGGCACCCCCGACGCCAACGGCCACGCGGCCGCCACGATCGGCTCGGTGCGCTACAGAACCGTGGTCGGCAACCCCTCCACGCCCGCCAACGAGGCCGACCTTAGGATCGACGTGAGCGTCACGGGCGTGCTCAAGTCCGACCTCACTCCCTACGGGGGCGAGCTATCTGCGGACGCGGGCCTGCGCATCACCGACCGGTCCAACACGCCGAACCCAGGCGGCCCGGGGCCCGGCACCGTCGAGGACACCTCCTTCCCGGTGACCGTGCCCTGCGCGGCCGGCATCTGCTCCGTCTCGACCACAGCCAACGCGCTCGCGCCCGGCGCGGTGCTCGAGGGCCGCCGCGCGATCTGGCAGCTCGGCCAGGTGAAGGTCTACGACGGCGGTGCGGACGGCGTTGCCTCGACCACCGCCGACAACACGCTGTTCATGGTCGAGGGCGTATTCGTCCCCTGACGGGGACTACTTCCCGGCGACCGTCGAGACGTAGGTCGCGACCGTTTGCGCGTCTTTGCCCGTCAAGATGTTGGCGGGCATCGTGCCGCTGCCGAGGCCGCCGTTCTTGAGCGCGCTCAGCACGAGCGCCTTGTTCGGCTTGACCTGATCCAGCACCGGGCCCACCTTGCCGTTCGTGCCGGCGTTGGCGAGCGTGTGGCAGGTCCCGCAGTTCTGCTGGAAGAGCTGCTTGCCCTGCGTGATCACGGCGGCGTTCGTGGCGGCGCCGCCACCTCCGCCGCCGGTGGTCTTCGTCCCGCCGGTCGTCTTGGTGCCTCCGCCACCGCCCCCCGCCGCGGTGGTCGACGTGCCCCCGCCGGTCGAGGGAGCGGCTGCGGCAGCGCCGCCACCGGCGCTCGAAGAACTGCTCTTGTGGTCGTTGATGACGAGTGCGGGAATGCCGAAGCCGAACACGACCAGCACCACCCCGAACGCGAGCCACGCTGGCGGCAGCCCGCGCAGCAGGATGCCGCCCAGGAAGAGGGCGGCGCCGATCAGCAGTAGGGCCCAGAGCACGTCCAAGGCGGCGGCATTATGTCATGGGCGCGGGCGGACCCACGCGGGGAAACTATGGCCATGAGACTCGCCAAGTACCTGGCCCACGCGGGGGTTGCGTCGCGTCGGGGCGCCGAGCGCATGATCGCCGCGGGCCTCGTGCGAGTGGAGGGCGAGGTCGTCACGGACCCCGCGCGCGACGTCGACGACTCCAAGGAGGTGGTGGCGGAGGGACGGCCCGTCCGGCCCGAGCCGCTCGAATATCACATCGTGCACAAGCCGGTGGGCGTGGTCTCGACCGCCCGCGATCCCGGCGGGCGGCCCAAGGTCACCGACCTCGTCGACTCCGGTGCGCGCCTGTATCCCGTCGGCCGCCTCGACGCCGACAGCTCTGGGCTGATCCTGCTCACGAACGACGGCGAGCTGGCCAATCGCCTCATGCATCCCCGCTACGAGGTGGACAAGCGCTATCGCGTGCGCGTGAAGGGCGCGCCTTCGAAAGGGGCGCTCGCTTCCCTGCGCCGCGGCGTCGAGCTGGAGGATGGAAAAACCGCGCCCGCCCGTGTCGAGGTGGTGCGGTCCACCGCCATCGAGACCGAGCTCGAGATCGTGATCCACGAGGGTCGCAAGCGCATCGTGCGGCGCATGCTCGACACAGTCGGGCATCCCGTGCTGGCACTCCAGCGGACGGCGCTCGGGCCGCTCGAGCTCGGGCGTCTGCATCCGGGCGGCGCGCGTCGCCTCCGGCGCGCGCCTGTATCCGGTCGGGCGCCTCGACGCCCACAGCTCCGGGTTGATCCTGCTCACGAACGACGGCGAGCTGGCCAATCGCCTCATGCATCCCCGCTACGAGGTGGACAAGCGCTATCGCGTGCGGGTGA
>Ga0114129_10005384_pt1 | contig 18066 bp, 9 predicted proteins | sample RhiMetdeltSRZDD1_FD_80071 | JGI IMG/M metagenome (GOLD analysis project Ga0114129, IMG submission 80071) | Populus rhizosphere microbial communities from Tennessee, USA - Rhizosphere MetaG P. deltoides SRZDD1 (version 2) (version 2) | ecosystem: Host-associated > Plants > Roots > Rhizosphere >...
CCCGCCACCGGCATACGGCCACCCGGCTCGGGGACGGCCGGGCGCTGGTGGCCGGTGGGCGCGCGGCCGGCGACGACGGTCCCCTCGGCTCGGCCGAGATCTACGACCCGCTGGCCAACACCTGGTCGACGGTCGCCACCGAGCTGGGCGTACCCCGCCACGGGCACTCCGCGACCCTGCTCGCCGACGGCACCGTGCTGGTCGCCGGCGGTACCGGGCCGCGGGGCACGGAGGAGGCGGCACTGTACGCGGCCGAGCGGTTCGACCCGGCTACCGGCCAGTGGACGGCGGCGCCCCCGATGTCCGACGCCCGTACCGGGCACCAGGCGGTGCTCCTGCCCGATGGCCGGGTGCTCGTGGTCGGCGGGCTGCTGCGTACCGGCGGCGAGGCGGACGCGGGCGGGCGGGGTACCGCGCTGGCCTCCTGCGAGCTGTTCGATCCGGAAAGCGGCGCCTGGGTACCGGCCGCGCCGCTCGGTACGCCCCGGGCCGGGCACACGGCAACCCTGCTGCTCGACGGCACCGTGCTGGTCGCCGGCGGAGACCTGGTCGGCGTCCGGCCGGACGGCACGTACCGCGCGGAGAGCCTCGGTACGGCCGAGCGGTACGACCCCGGCACCGACCGCTGGTCCCCGGCCGCGGACCTGCCCGGGCCGCGTACCCGGCACCGCGCGGTCCTGCTGCACTCCGGCCGGGTGCTCGTCGTCGGCGGTACCGCCGGGCCGGGGTTCACCGCCGGGTACCGGTCGGTTGTCGGGTACGACCCCGGTACCGACCGCTGGACCGCCACCGGCGTGCTGACGGTCGGCCGGTGGGCGCAGGCGACCGCCGAACTGGCCGACGGCCGGGTGGTCGCCGCGGGCGGCACCGCCCGCGCCGGCGCCGCGGCACCCGGGCCCGACCCCGCCTCGATCAGCGGGGCGACCGAGATCTTCACGCCCTGAGCACCGTACGGACGGAGGCCAGCGATGACCAGCGCCACCACCAACGCACTCGGCGCCTGGACGAGCGCGCACGACCTGCCCGCCGCGGGGACCTGGGACGGCCAGCACGACGGCGCGGTACTGCTCGCCGATGGCACGGTGCTGCTGGCCGGCGGAGCCGACGCCGCCTCCGCCGCGGTCGCCCGGACCGCCCGGTTCCACCCGGACACCGGGGAGTGGACCGCGACCGGCGCCCTGCACACGGCCCGCCGGCTGCATACGGCGACCCGGCTCCCCGACGGCAAGGTCCTCGTCGCCGGGGGTACGAACGTGGCCACCCAGTTCCCACCGCCGGGCCTGTCCACGGCGGAGGTCTTCGACCCGGCCGCGGGTACGTGGTCGACGACCGGCGCGATGCACCATGCCCGGTGGGGGCACAGCGCCGTGCTGCTGGACGACGGCACCGTGCTGGTCGCCGGTGGCGCCGCGGTGCGGTCCGGACAGTCGCTCGGGGCGCTGCGTACCGCCGAGCGCTACGACCCGAAGACCGGTACGTGGACCGAGGTGGCACCGATGACCGACGCCCGTACCGGGCACCCCGCCGTGGTCCTCGACAACGGCCGGGTGCTCGTCGCGGGCGGTGGCGTGCCGGTCAGCCGTACCGACGAGGCGGCGCTTGCCTACTGCGAGCTGTACGACCCGGACGCCGACGCGTGGACACCGACCGGCACCATGCTCGCGCCGCGTACCCGGCACCAGGCGGTGCTGATCTCGGCGACCTCGGTACTGGTCACCGGCGGCAGCGCGCCCGGCCCCCTCGGCGACGGCGGATTCGACCCGGCCAGCCGGTCGACGGCCGAGCGGTACAGCCAGTCCACCGGCGCCTGGACCGAGGCCGAAGCCATGCCGGGCGGGCGCGGCCGGCACCGCGCGGTGCCGCTCGGCTCGGGCAAGGCGCTCGTCGTCGGCGGTGTCGACAGCGTCCGCAACGCGGCCGGTTTCGCCAGCGCGCTGGTGTACGACTCGGGCCCGGACAGCTGGAAACCGGCCGCCGGGCTGGCTACCGGGCGGTGGGCGTTCGCGGCCGTCCAGCTCGCCGACGGCACGGCGCTGGTGGCCGGCGGTACCGTCGCGTCCGGCCTGGCGGCGGCGGACCCGGACACGGTCGACCTGACTGCGAGTACGGAGATCTTCGACCTCAACCCGGCCGGTACGCCGTGACCGCGAACGCGTACTCGTTCCTGCCGTGGCTGCGTACCGGGCTCGCGACCCGGGTGACGGCCGCGCCCGGTACCGCGCCCCGGGCCAGCATCACGGTCCGGCTGCGGCTCACCGCCGAGGGCGGCGCCGCGGTGCTGACCCGCGACATCGAGCAGACGGTGCAGCTGTACGGGCCGGGCGACGTGATCGGTGTCGAGTCGCGGGCGGTCTCGCGTACCGAGCCGCGGCCGTGGGTCACCAACGCCGAGCCGAACTTCCTGGCCCACATCGAGTTCTACGACGAGGACTTCCCGTGGCGGTACAGCCCGGCGCCGCCGGACGCGGCGACCGCCCGGCTGGCGCCCTGGCTCGCGCTCGTCGTGCTCGCCGGGGGGCGCGACCCGCACGACGAGGATGCCGAGTTCGACGAGGGGGTCAGCCCGGACCGGCCGCTGCCGTTCATCACCGTCGCCGACCCGGCCACGCTGCCGCCGGCCGACCAGCTCGGCGCCTGGGCGCACGTACACGTCAACGCCGATCTGACCGGCCAGGTGGCCTCCGACGACATGGCGACCGCGTTGCCCGCGCTCGGCGCGGTCCTCTCCGCCAACCCGGACAACGCCTGCTCGCGGATCCTGTGCCCCCGCCGGCTCGCGGCCGGCACCGGCTACCACGCGTTCCTGGTCCCGGCGTTCGAGACCGGACGGCTGGCCGGGCTCGGGCTCGACCCCGCGGCCGCCCCGAGCGCGCTGCACCCGGCCTGGGGCACCGCGTACCCGGGCCGGCCGGTACCGAACATGCTGCCGTACTACCACCGCTGGTTCTTCACCACCGGCGGCGCCGGGGACTTCGAGTCGCTGGTACGGCTGCTGGAGCCGCGGGTACCCGACGAGCGGGTCGGCCGCCGCGACATCGACGTACATCGGTCACCCGGGCTCGGGCTGCCCGGCATCACCACGCCGGCCGCGATCAACGGGGTACTGCGCATGGGCGGGGCGCTGCAGGTGCCCGGCCGCGCGCCGGACATCTTCGACCGCTGGGACGACCAGCCGGACCTCGGCCAGCCGTACCCGCACCCGTTCCAGAAAGCGCTCGCCGGGCTGGTCAACCTGGCCGACGCGTACCTCCAACAGGCCCCGGCGCAGGCGAACGCCGCGCTGGCCGCGGCCGCCGCCGTGCCGACCGGACCGGACCCGGTGATCACCCCGCCGCTGTACGGGCGTTGGCACGCCTTGACCGCCCGGCTGCTGACCGACCCGGCGACCAACCGCAACTGGGTACACCGGCTCAACCTCGACCCGCGCTTCCGGGTCGCGGCGAACTTCGGTACCCGCGTCGTCCAGGACCGGCAGGAGGAGTTCATGGCCGCGGCCTGGGCCCAGGTCGGCGACGTACTTGCCGCGAACGGCCGGATCCGCGCCGCCCAGCTGGCCCGCGAGGTCGGGCACGTGCTGCAGGCCCGCCACCTCGACCCGGCCGCCACCACGGCCGTGGCCGCGACACCGCCGTCCGGGCGGGCGTTGCGGCTGACCGCGCCGGCGCACCCCCGGCTGACCGCGCCCGCCGTCGGCGAGGCCACCGCCGCCCGGCTCGCGGCCGACGGCGCTGTCGTCGAGACCGTCGCGGTCGGCTTCCGGGTCGCGACGAGCCGGGTCGGGCCGGCGGCCGTCTCCCCGCAGCTGCGCCGGATCACCCGGCCGGGCTCCCGCCTGATGCGGTCGCTCCCGTTCACCGCGGACCGGCCACCGGACGCGTTGCTGCCCCGGCTCGACGCCGAGACCGGTGGGGTCACCGCGGCCGCGCCCAAGGTGACCCCGGCCGCGGTCGTCACCCCCGAGCGGCTCGACGCCTTCCTCCACCCTTCGCTCGGGGTACGCCAGGCGGCCAGGGCGACCGGCGCGGCGACCGCCGGCGATCCGGTCGACTCCCTACCCACGAGCTCCGACTTCGTCATCACCTTGCCGGGCGATCCGCGGGTACCCACGCCGGGCGGCCCGGACAGCCCGGAGGCGCTGCGGTTCAAGACCGCGCTGCGCGACCTGTACCGCGGCCGGGACGACGCCGAGCTGGGCGGCCGGGTGGACGCCCGGCGGCCGCTCGACGTGCCGGGTGCCATCGGCTCGGTGCTCGACGGGCTGCGCGCCGACCGTACGGTGCCGAGGTCCATCCTCGACGCGGTCAGCCTGCCCGACCGGCTGCACGCCTTCGCCGAGCAGTTCATCGAGGCCATGGCGTACCCCGTGATCGACCTGCCGATGTACCGCGCGCTGCTGGACCTCGGCGTGGAGGTGTTCGTACCCAACCTGGGGCTCATCCCGCCGAACACCATCACGCTGCTGGAGACCAACCAGGAGTTCATCGAGGCGTACCTGGTGGGCCTCAACCACGAGATGGCCCGCGAGCTGCTGTGGCGGGAGTACCCGACGGACCAGCGCGGCACCCCGTTCCGGCAGTTCTGGGATCCGCGTACCGCGCTCCCCCGGCCCGGCGAGCAGCCGGCGGAGCGGGTCGAGCGGCTCTACGACATCCGGCCGATCCACACCTGGCCGCGCACCGGCGCGCTCGGCGCCAACGACAACCGCGAGGAGGGCGGCACCCAGCAGGACGACCTGGTCCTGGTCATCCGCGGCGAACTGCTCAAGAAGTACCCGACCGCGGCGATCTACGCGCACCGGGCCCGCTGGCAGCCGGACAACCTGCACCCCGACCCGACCCAGGAACGGGTACCGGTCGAGCTGCTCGACGAGGGGCACCCGTCGACCGACGAGATCCGGCTCCCGTTGTACGAGGCGAAGGTGGAGCCGGACGTCTACCTGCTCGGCTTCGACCTGACCGCGGCGGAGGCCAAGGGCACGCCGGAGGGCGACCCCGGCTGGTTCTTCGTCATCAAGGAGCGGCCGGGCGACCCGCGGTTCGGCGTCGACCTCGACCGCACCCGGGTCGAGGTGTGGAACGACCTGTCCTGGGCGGACGTCGACCCCGGCAACCGCGGCTACCTCGCGCTGGACGCCAACACCGTGCCGGTACCCCTGCTGGAGTTCGACAACCCGGTCGAGGACGCGGAGAAGGCCGAGCAGCACCTGGAGGACCTCTCGTTGCCGCTCTGGCATGCCGGGCTCAGCTCCGCCGACATCGCCTACATCCTGTTCCAAGCACCGGTCCTGATGGCCGTCCACGCACAGGAGATGCTCCCCGTGACCCTCGACGTGACCTCCTTCGCGGGGGCGGAGTCATGACCGCTCCACTCAGTGACGACTTTCCGGTGCTGCTCGGACCCGTCCGGGTCGAGACCCGGTTCACCGCGACCGAGCTGCTGGTCCGGGTGTTCCCGGATGACTGGGCGGTGGAGGCGTTCGAGCCCCGGCCGACGGCCGCCGAGGTGGCCGCGCTCGACGCGTACTGGACCGCGCGGTGGCGGGCCGGCGGCGAACCGGTCGCCGAGCAGGCCGCGTTCGAGGAACTGACCAGGCGGCTGCCCGCCGGGCGGGCCACCTGGCTGCTGCAGAACCGGCAGCCGGCGAACCCCACCGAGCAGCCGACCGGGGTCGCCGCCGGCACCACGGTCCTCGTGGTCGTCACGACCGCGCCGGTACCCGCCAGCCAGCGCCAGCCGACCGTCACCTACTGGACCGCGGTCTGGCGTGCGCACGGCGACCGGCGCGGCATCCGGACCGCCGACAGCGCCTTGCAGTCCGCGCTCGGCGGTAGCGTGGCGGCGCAGGTCCGCGCCCGGCGGCCGGTCGGCATCGACACGGCGCCGGTGAACCCGGACGACCGCGTGCTGGTCTCGTTCCTCGTGCTACCGGCACCGGCGCCGGCCGACCTGGCGCCGCAGTCGTGGACGCGGGCGGCCCGTGCCCGGCTGCTGCCCGACCGGTTCACCGTGCTCGGCTACGCCGCGGGCGCGCAGGTGCTCTCGGCGACCGGCAACCCGGTACCCGACACGCTCGCGGTCAGCCCCGACCCGGGCGCGACCGACCAACTGTCGGTCAACGAGCAGACCGGGCAGCTGCACGTACCCGACGACCTGCGCTGGCTGGTCGACTTCGACCGGGCGGTCCAGATCGGCATGGGCCTGCGGATCCCGCTCACCGACCAGCTCCGCGGCGGGCTCGACCGGCTGGTCGTGCTCGGGCTGCGGCGCCGGTCCGCGCCGGACGCGGCCGGGGCCGAGCTGGCCGACCTGTTCACCCGGCAGGCGCGCAGCTCGACCGGGTTCAGCCTGCTGCCGCCGGGTACCCCGACGAACAACACCGAGCAGGCGCCGGCCGGCCCGGACGAGGCGGCCCAGACCGACGCCGCGCTGCGCGGCCTGCGGGCAGCCCTACAGCCGGCGCCGGCCACCGTGGCCGGCGTGGGCGACTGGACGACGAAGTCGGACGGCCAGTGGCTGGCCGAGCTGCTCGGCATCGACCCGGCGACCCTGGCCGCCGTACCGAACGCGGACCGCACGGACCTGCGCGACGCCCGGGCCGCGAACCTCGCGCTGTGGCCGGCGACCTGGGGCTACTACCTGCAGACCATGCTGCATCCGCTGTTCGACACGGTCGCGCTCGACCGGACCCGGGACTTCTTCGTCCGGTACGTCTCCGGCCGTGGCGCGGTGCCCACTGTCCACATTGGACGCCAACCGTACGGGATCCTGCCGACCACCGTGTACTCCCGGCTGGCCTGGCCGGACGCGGGCCCGGTGCCGGCCGGCCACCGGCGGGGGCTGCAGCAGGTGCTCCGTACGGCCGCGGCGGACTGGCTGGCGGCCAGCGCGAAGGTGGCCCGGCTCGGTACCGGCGGCGACCCGCACCAGCTGTTGCTGGACATCCTGGCCCTGCACCCCACCTCGGCCGAGTTCTACCAGCGGTACGCGCAGAGCGTCGAGGACGTCTACAACCGGGAGAACCTCGGCGGTCTCGGCCGTACCGTGCTGCCGGCGCTGGACCAGCTGAACATGCCGCAGCCGGTACGGGCGCTGCTGGTCCGGCTCGGGTACCCTGGCCCGCCGGCCCGGCCCGATCCGGACCTGCTGCGCCGGCTGTTCGTCGGCGGCCAGCACCCGCTGCTCGCCCCGCTGGTCGACGACCGGCCGCTGTCCGAGTCCGACCCGGTCCGCGGGTACGCCGCCGACGGGCGCAACTACCTGCGCTGGCTTGCCGACCTGGCCGGGACCGACCTCGAGGCGGTTCGACGTGAGCTCGGCTTCGCCGCCGACCGGCGCCCGGCCGCGCTGCTGTACCTGTTGCTGCGACACGCGGTGCTGCTCGGCTGGGCCGAGGCCGCGCGCCGGCTGGCGGTCGTCGCGGGCAGCCCGCAGGCGTCGAGCCCGGCCGATCCGCTGTTTGTCCACATAGGACTGAGCGACCCGGGAGCGCCGAGCGAGAGCCGGTTCCGCCAGCTCTACTCGCCCGACCCGGTGGTCACCGGTACGCCGGACACGCTCGTGGTCGACTACCTGCCGACCGTGCTCGACGGCCGGCCCGCCACCGCCGCGCTCGCCGAGCAGGTACAGGCACTCGGCCTGCTCGCCGACCTGCCGACCGCCCGGCTGGAACGGGTCCTGGTCGAGCACCTGGACTGTGCCACGTACCGGCTCGACGCGTGGCAGCTCGGGCTGGCCGCCGAGCGCCTGGCCGAGCTGCGCTTCGGGGCCGACGGGGGCTCCCCCGCCCGGCGGGGCGTGCACCTCGGCGCGTACGGCTGGCTGGAGGACGTGCGGCCGCAGCCGCGTACGCTCGAACCGGTCGAGCTCAGCGGTCAACTGGCGCAGATCTTCAACCCGCCCGGGTCGGCCCCGCTGCGGCACGACCCGGCGAACGGTGGCTTCATCCACGCCCCGTCGCCGGCCCAGGCCACCACCGCGGCGGTGCTGCGGGCCGGCTACCTGTCCAACGCGACGCCGGCCGACCCCGGCCCGTTCGCGGTGGACCTCAGCTCGGACCGGGTACGCGTCGCGCTGACCATCCTCGACGGGCTGCGCCAGGGCCATTCGCTCGGCGCGCTGCTCGGCTACCGGTTCGAACGCGGGCTGCACGACCGGTTCGCCGAGGCGGAGCTGGACTCGTTCATCGGGGCGCTGCGCGGGGCGTTCCCGCTGCGCGCCGGGCGGCTGGCGGAAACCGCGGCCGACCCCGGTACGCCCGCAGGGCTGGTCGAGGCGCGCAACGTCGTCGACGGCCTGGCCCTGGTACGCCGGGTGACCCGCACCCCGGACACCACGTACCCGTTCGGCGTCGAGGGGCTGCCCCCGGCCAGCCCGGCGCAGAGCGCGGCGATCGACGCCGAGGTACGCCGGTTGCTGGAGATCCACGACGCGGTGGCCGATCTCGCCGTGGCGGAGAGTACCCACCAGGCGATCGCCGGCAACGCCGAGCGGGCCTCGGCGACGCTCGACACGTTCTCGACGGAGGGCTTCGCACCCGACCCGGCGGTCGTGCGTACGCCGCGCAGCGGGGTGACGCTGACGCACCGGTTGGCGGTGGAGTTCAGCACCGGGCTCAACCCGCCCAACGGGAACCCGCGGGCCCGGGCCGAGCCCGCGGTCGACGCCTGGCTCCCGGGCGTACTGCCGGCCCCGGCCAACGTGGTCGTGACCGTCACCTGGACCGATCCGGCCAGCGGTACCGCCCGCAGCAGCGTGGTGAGCCAGGCCGACCTCGGCCTCGGGCCGATCGACCTGCTCTGGGCGGTACGGCCGGCCGGCGAGGCGGCGATGACCGACCTGGACGACCGCATCGTGGGGGTCGTGGTCAACCGCGACCATCCGCGGCCAGACGCCGAGCTGCAGATCCGGTACACCCAGCGGGTCCCCGGGAAGGTTACGTTCCTGGAGCTGTCGCCACTGGTGGCCGCGCTGCGCGGGCTGCTGACCACGCCGCGTGCGCTACGCCCGAGCGACCTGGTGCCGGCGGCCGGCCCGGTCGACGTGGACCGGGCCGCGGACGACGCGGTGTCGCTGCCGCGGGTGCGGCCGGCCACGGTACGCCAGGACCTCGAGGCGCTGCGGGTGACCGTCGCCGGGTACGTCACCGACCTGTCCGCGCTGCTGCCCGACCCGCCGGCACCGCCCCAGCGCGCCGCGCTGCTCAGCGGGATCGACACGCTGCTGCGCCGGTACGCCGAGCTGGTGGTCACGGCCGGCGGCTTCGGCATGGTACGCAGCGGATGGGGCGAGCTGACCGCCTGGCGGCGTACGGTCTTTCGCGACGTGCTGGCCGCGGTGGCCGGCACCGCCGACCGGATGGCCCGCGCGCTCGCCGCGGCCGACGCGCTGCTCGCCCAGTACGACGCGCTGCCCAGCTCGGCGCCGGCCGAGCTGCGGTTCCGGCTGCTGCAGCAGGCCGAGCGGCTGCTCACCACCAAGCCGACCAGCCCGCCGCCGGCGCAGCCGTCCCAGCTGCGCACGATCGTGGGGACCCGCCGCACCGCCTTCGCCAACCGGCTGCAGCAACTGCGGCAGGTGGCGACGACGACCACCGCTACGCTCAGCGGCCTGCTGGCCGAGGTCGCCGCCCTGCTGCCGCTGAGCGACGTCGACCCGACCGGGCTCGACCTCACCCCGTACCAGGACCGGGTGGTGACCAACGCCCGCGACCTGCTGCGGCGGGCGAAGGCCCTGGCGGCGGAGATCGCCGGCCGGCTGGCGGGTGCCGACCAGGCGCTGGCCGAGTACGACCAGGCGGTCACCGGGCCGGACCGGGTCGAGGCCGGCGTGGACGCGCTCAAGGCGCTGCTCGGCGAGGACGTCCTCGCGGTACCCGAGGTCACCACGACCGCCCAACTCGCCATCGACCTGCGGGACGCGCGCAACGGCAGCACCGCGCTGGTCTCGCACCTGGTCGGTACCGGGCGGGACTTCCCGGTCGACGACTGGCTGCACGGCGTCGCCCGGGTCCGCGAGGCGCCCCGGCTGTGGGAGCGGGTCATGGTGCTCAGCGAGGCGCTGCGCGGCACCGACCCGCCGGCGCTGACTCCCGTCCAGCTGCCGTTCCGTACCGGCGACCACTGGCTCGGCATGGAGTTCGCACCCGGTACGGCGATCACCGAGGACCGCCTGCTGTACACCGCGCACTACGGCAACAGTGCCTCCTCGAGCCAGCAGCGGTGCGGGCTGCTGCTGGACGAGTGGACCGAGGTGGTACCGGCCGAGCGGGAGACCACCGGGATCGCGCTCGACCTGGACCGCCCGGACACCGAGCCGCCACAGGCGATGCTGCTCGTCGTGCCACCGGTGCGTACCGGCGCCTGGCAGGTCGACGACCTCGTCGCCGCGATCACCGAGACGTTCGAGCTGGCCCGGCTGCGGGCCGTCGAGCCCGAGCATCTCGACGACACGGCGTACGCCCAGCTGCTGCCGGCGACGGTGATGTCGGCGACCCGGCGGCAGATCACCATCAGCACCGACCTTGCGGTGGCCAACCTGCGCTGGCTGGCCCGGGACTGAACCGTGGCCGCGACCGAGACGAGTGACCGGGATGGACAGCCGTGACTGAGCCGCCGCGCATCGACAACCTGCCCGAGGCGCTCGCCGCCCGCGCGTTCCCCACCGTCGGCGTATGGAACCGCCTGGAGGGCCGGCCGCGTACCACCGACTTCGACCGGGCCCTGCGCGCCGAGGTACGCGACGCGCTCTGGATGCTCACCCGGCAATGGCAGCTCGGCGAGTTCCGGGGCGCCGACGCGGGATCGCCGGTGACCGCCATGTACTCGGTGACCGCCGCCCCGCTGACCCGGTTCCGGCCGGGGACCGGGTCGGCGCCGGGGCAGCCGCTGCCCACCGACCGACCGGTCGAGGCGGTCGCCGAGCGGCGTCCGATCCCGTTCGCGTTCGGCACCGACCCGATCTCGTACGACCTGCGCGTGATGATCGGCCGGCGCTGGCTCAAGCTGCTGGTCAACAACCCGCCGCTGCAGCAGTTCCGCAACGACTACCTCAACCGGTACCCGATCGCGGCGCCCGATCCGACCGCTGACGCGGACACCCCGCGGGCCGCGCACCCCGAGGTGCTGGGGTACCTGCAGGCCGTCGCCGGGCGGCAGCTGGACGGCTACGCGCTCTACCGGCACGTCGCCGACGGCGGCAACGCGTCCGACGGCATCAACGCGTCGGCGCCGCTCCGCACCCGGCTCAACGAGCAGGGCCTGCGGTTGGTCAGCTGGTTCACCGACCTCATCGACCAGCCGCCCGGCGATCTCAGCTGGGATCCCCGCCGGCTGGAGCACCGCTTCTCGGTCGCCGCCGCCGAACCGGCGGTCACCGGCCCGGCCGGCCGCGAGGCGATGCTCACCGCCCCGGAGCACACCGGTGACGACCTCGACTGGCATGCCTTCTCCGTCGACCCGGCCGGACCACTCGGGGGTACGGCGCCGGCGCCGGCACCGGTCAACCGGACCGTGTTCCCCGCGCCGGTCCGGTTCGCCGGCATGCCGTTGCCCCGCTGGTGGGCGATCGAGGACGGCAAGACGAACTTCGCCGCGGTACGCCCCGACAGCACCGACATCATCCGGCTGATCTTCCTCGAGTTCGCGCTGGTCTTCAGCAACGACTGGTACCAGCTGCCGTGCGACCTGCCCGCCGGCACGCTGGCCACGGTGCACGGCCTGGCCGTGACGGACGTGTTCGGCCAGCGGCTCTGGATCACACCGGCCGGCACCGGCGCCGACCAGGACTGGCAACGCTGGTCAATGTACACAATGGACACCCTCGGCACCGAGGCGGTCGCCGCCGACACCCGGCTGCTGCTCGCCGCGACCGTACCGCGGATCGCCGCCGGCCCGGCCCTCGAGGACGTGTCGCTGGTCCGCGACGAGAGCGCCAACCTCGTCTGGGGCATCGAACGCACGGTCCGGCTCGCCACCGGCGAGGGCCGCCGCGGCAGCGAGGTCGCCGCCGAGGTCCTCAAGCACCGGCTGCGGCTGTTCCCGCCACCGCCAGCCGACGAGCCGCACGCGGCCGTCGCGTACCAGGCGATGAGCACGATCCCGGAGCACTGGATCCCGTTCATCCCCGTACATGTCCCGGGCGACACACGCTCGGTCCAGCTGCAGCGCGCCGCCCTGCCCAGCGCCGTCGACGGGCAGCCCGTACGCCCTCGTACCGCCCTGCTTCGCGAGGGGCTGGACAACCCGGCACCGGCGTCGTACTTCGTCAACGAGGAAGAGGTCCCGCAGGCCGGCACCACGCTCACCGTGGCGTACCACCGTACCCGCTGGCGTGGCGGCCGGGTGGTCGTGTGGCTGGGCGCCCGGCGCGGCACCGGCCGCGGGGACGGTTCAAGCGGGCTCGCCTTCGACCTGCTCGCGGACACCGAACCCGCATGACGCGGTGCCGTCACCGGGCGGTCCAGCCGCCGTCGATGAGGATGGTCTCTCCGGTGATGAGCGACGCCGCCGGAGAGGTGAGGAACACGATCGCGCCGGCGACCTCCATCGGCTCGCCGATACGATGCAGCGCCGCGATCCGAGCCACGATGTCGGCGTGCAGGTCGGGATCGGCAAGCGCCTCGGCGGTGCCGGGCGTCGCGATGAAGGTGGGCGCCACCGCGTTGACCGTGATGCCGTACTGACCCCACTCGACCGCGAGGCATTTGGTGAGATGCGCGATCGCCGCCTTGGTCATGCAGTACACCGACTCGCCGGGCAGCGCGACGAACCCGGCCTGCGAGCTCAGGTTGACGATGCGCCCGTACCGCTGCCGGATCATCACCCTGCCGGCCGCCTGGCTGGCGAAGAAGGTGCCCTTGAGGTTGACGTCGACGGTCAGGTCGAAGTCCTCCGGACGGACGTCTTCGGCGGGGTTCTCCGGGCCGACACCGGCGTTGTTGATGAGGATGTCCAACCGGCCTAGGCGGGCGACGGTCTCGTCCACCGCGTCGAACACCTCGGCGGTACGGCGGACATCCATCTGGACCGGCAACACCCGGCGACCGAGCGCCGCCACCTCGTCGGCCACCTCGGCGGGGCGGCTCGCGTCCCGCAAGCCGAGTGCCACGTCGGCGCCCGCGTCCGCCAGCGCGAGCGCGATGCTGCGACCGAGCCCGCGCGCGGCGCCGGTCACGAGGGCGACGCGACCGTCCAGATCGAACCGCGGAAACCTCTCCATGTACATACCTCCGGGGTGGCGAACTCGGCACCGGCGACGGCCGCGCCGGCTCAGGTGGTCGGGCGGCCATCCGGACCGCCGACGGCGCGGAGCAGCTGGGCCCGCGCGGCGTCGAGCGCGATGAAGAGTGCTCCCGTCAGCGAGGCGGCCTCGCCCAGCGCGCTGGTCTCGATCCGCGGTGGGAACGGCACGTGCGCGTTGACTGTGTCGCGGACCGTCGGCAGCAGCAGCGGGTTGCTGCCCACGCCGCCGCCGATCACGACCAGCTCCGGGTCGACGACGGCGCACGCGCTGGCGATCGTGAGACCGAGTTGCCGCGCCTCCGCTTCGACCAGCTCCATTGCCGCCGGTACACCGGCCGCGGCCTGGTCGAACAACTCGCGTACGGTCTGCGGCCGGGAGCCCGGCCACGACTTGCGCGCCTTCAACGCGGCGAGGACGCCGTACGCGCCGGCTTCTGCCGCGAGCGGTTCCTTACCGTGTCCCACCCGCTCCGCCGGTGGCACCGAGTCCGGCAGGGGCAGGTAGGCCACCTCGCCCGCGGCGCCGTGCGCGCCGCGTATCAAGTCTCCATTGTGGACAAGGCCCATACCGATACCCGCGCCGACGGCCAGGAACGCGAACGTGTCGACGCCCTGGGCGTGACCGCGCCAGCGCTCGCCGAGCGCCGCGAGGTTGACGTTGTTCTCAAGGGTCACCGGCGCGTCGACCCGTGCTTCGAGCGGGGTGAGGAGATCGAATGAACCATCCTCACCCAGGTTGTGGGCGAGGGACATCGTACGGCCACCGGCGCGGACGGCACCCGGCGCGGACACTCCCACCCAGCGCAACGGACCCAGCTCGTCGCCGACGGCCAGCGCGCACGTCGCGATCATGCGCGCGGCCTGTGCGGCCACGCGTCGCGCACCCGTCGCACGCGTCTGCTGGCGTCGCTCGAAGCGCACCACGCCGCCGATGTCGGCCGCCGCGACCCGCATGTTGTCCCCGCCGATGTCCACCGCGACGATGTAGCCGCCGGTCGGCGCGAGGCGGTAGTAGGTGGGTACCCGCCCTCGCCGGCCCCGCCGGACGCCCGCGTCGACGATCAGCCCGGTGTCGACGAGCCGTCGTACCGCCTCGGAGATGGTGGGCCGCGAGAGGTTGGTCCGGCTTGCCAGCTCGGGCCGCGTCATCGGTACGCCGTCGAACAGCGCACCCAGGACGGAGCGCTCGGAGGTATCGGTGAGGATCACCGTTCATCCGCTCCTTTACCATCTGCCGCCGAGCATGCCGTGGCACGCTCTTGACCCCTCACCCAGGACCGAGTACAAGTTTTTGTTAAGCAGTCTACTTTAAGAGCGGCCCAGGAGGGCGAGCATGGCAGAGAACATCGGCGAGCTGTCCAGGCGAGGCATCCTCCGGTTATCGGCCCTCGCCGGCGCGGGACTCGCAGTTGGCGCCTGTGACGTGGGAGGGAGCGGGAAGGGCGACGGCGGTGGTCAGGGTACCGGGGAGGGCAAGATCACCGCACTGTTCATGAAGCAGGCCGGGTACTCCGAGGACGACATCAACGCGATGACGGCGGAGTTCCAGAAGGCGTATCCGAAGATCACGGTGGAGCCCTCGTTCGTGGCGTACGAGGCGCTGCACGACAAGATCGTGGCAGCCGCGCCGGCCGGTACGTTCGACGTGGTGCTGATCGACGTCATCTGGCCGGCCGAGTTCGGCAGCAAGCGCATCGTCACGGACGTCAGCGACCAGTTCCCGGCATCGTGGAAGACCGGCATGTTGGGTGGCGCGTTGAGCACGGCGTCCTATCACAACCGCTACTACGGCGTGCCCTGGATCCTCGACACCAAGTACCTGTTCTACAACACCGACATGCTGGCGAGGGCGGGTGTCGACCCCGCGAGTCTGTCCACCTGGGACGGTGTACTGGCCGCGGCCCGTGCCCTCAAGGACAAGAACGTCGTCGAACTCCCTCTGGTCTGGAGCTGGAAGCAGGCCGAGGCACTGGTCTGCGACTACACCCAGCTCGTCGGCGCGTTCGGTGGCAAGTTCCTGTCGGACGACGGCAAGTCCGTCGCGTTCAACTCGGGCGGTGGGCTGCGCGCGCTCGAGTTCATGAAGCAGACTCTCGACGCCAAGCTCAGTAACCCCAACTCCATGGAGTCATTGGAGGAGGACGTCCGGAAGATCTTCTCGGACGGGCAGGCGGCAATGGCGTTGAACTGGACGTACATGTTCAACGCGGCGAACGATCCGCAGCAGTCGAAGATCGCCGGCAAGGTCGGCGTCGCGACCACGCCGGCGGGTACGTCCGGAGGGCCGGGCGTCAACGGCTCGATGGCCCTGTCGGTCTCCTCGGGCAGCAAGAACCAGAAGGCCGCCTGGACGTACGTCAGTTACATGACGAGTGCGGGCGTGCAGAACAAGTACGCGAAGAGCTCGCTACCGTGCTGGTCCACGTCGTACGACGACAGCCAGGTGGTGGCCGCGCTGCCGCAGGTCGTGCCGGTGGCCAAGAAACAGCTCGCCAGCCTGATCGAGCGGCCGCAAGTGCCGCGGTACAACGAGATCAGCCTGATCCTGCAGGCGGAGTTGCAGAACGCGTTGCTGGGTAAGAAGACGCCGCAGAAGGCCCTGGATGACGCGGCCGGAGCGGGCCGTTCGCTCTTGTCGTGACCGCCGCACAGACGTCGCGCCCCGCCCCGGTATCGGCCGGGCGGGGCGCTCATCCACCGGCCAGCCGCCGCCCGCGCGCGCGGCGCGTCAAGCTGGGCCAGGTGCGCCTGGCGTTGCTCCTGCTGCTGCCGGCCGCCGTCGTGGTCTTCGGCGTCGTGCTGTACCCGGCCGGCCGGGCGCTGGTGATCTCGTTCTACGCGGTCGACAGCCCCTTCCCCGGCACCTACCCGTTCGTGGGCCTGCGCAACTACACGGAGGTCCTGGCCGACCGTCGATTGTGGACCGCCGTCGAGCACACCTTCTACTTCACCGCCGTGTCCACCGCGCTCGAGCTGGTTCTCGGCCTCGGGCTGGCCAAGCTCCTCGCCGCGCCGTTGCGGATGCGCTGGCTGTTCCGCGCGGTCGTGGTCCTGCCGTGGGCGCTGCCGACGATCGTGAACGGCGCCATGTGGCGATGGATCCTCAACGCCCAGTACGGGGTGGCCAACGCGCTGCTCACCACGCTGCACCTGCAGGATGGCTACCGTTCGTGGCTCGGGACCGACCCGTTCCTCGCCTTGAACATGGTCGTCGTGGCCGACGTCTGGAAGAACACGTCGCTCGTCGCCTTCTTCCTGCTCGCCGGGCTGCAGACGATACCGCAGGATCTCTACGAGGCGGCGCGGGTGGACGGCGCCGGCCCGATCCGTTCGTTCTTCCGCATCACGGTGCCGCTGCTGCTGCCCAGCATCGCTCTCGTGCTGGTGCTGCGTACCATCGAGGCGTTCAAGGTCTTCGACATCGTGTACGTGATGACCGGTGGCGGCCCGGCGAGCGGCACGCAGACGGTCACCTTCTTCACCTACCTGCAGGCCTTCTCGGCGCAGCGGTTCAGCGTCGGCGCGGCCCTGGCCTACCTGACCGTGCTCACGATCCTGGCGCTGGCACTGCTCTACCTGCGGCTGCTGCGGCAAGCGGAGCTGAGCGCGCCGTGAGGCCGACGCGCGGGTACCGCATCTTCATCCACGCCGCCGCGCTGGTCACCTCCATCGTGATCCTGGCGCCCTTCGCCTGGCTGCTCTACTCGTCGGTGGTCGGGCAGACCGACCTCGTCTCGCGGCCGATGCGGTGGGTACCCGAGCACGTGACGCTGGCGCGGTACCGGGAGATTTTCGCCGGCGGAGGCACCAGCGCCGGGGCGGCGTTTCGTGCGGCGATGGTGAACAGCGTCCTCGTCGGCGCCGGTACGGTGTTGGTGTCGTTGACCGCCGGCGTGCTCGGCGGCTACGCCCTGGCCCGGCTGCGGTTCCCGCTGCGGCGAACGACTCTGCTGTCGTTCCTGGTCGCCTACATGCTGCCGCCGATCACGCTCATCATCCCCATGTACCTGCTGATGTCGCGGTTCGGCCTGCTGGACACGAAGGCGGGCCTCATCGTCGTCTACTGCTCGCTGGCGACCCCGTTCGCGCTGTGGAACATGAGCAACTTCTTCGGCTCGCTCCCGGCGGAGCTGGAGGATGCCGCCCGCGTCGACGGGTGCAGCCGGCTCGGCGCCCTCGTGCGCGTCATACTGCCGCTGTCCCGGCCCGGCATCATGGCCACCGGGTTGTACGCGTTCCTGCTCTGCTGGGACGAGTTCCTGTACTCGCTGATCTTCACGTCGACATCGCAGGCGAAGACCATCCCGGTCGCCATCGCGGAGTTCACCGGGCGCAACGCGGTCGACTTCGGCCTCATCGCCGCGGGCGGTCTCCTCGCGTCGCTGCCGCCGGTGGTACTCACCATCGTCTTCCAGCGTTACCTGATCAGCGGCCTCGCGACCGGTGCGGTGAAGGGGTGACACCGTCCTATCTGGACGGTGTGCGGGCGCAACCGGAGAACCTGCGCCGTTCGGCGGAGGTCGTCGCGGCGGCGCTGGCCGGGCCGTTCGGCGCGGGCGCTGCGGCGGCGGTGCGCCGCGGGGTGCTCGTCGCGTTCGGCATGGGCGCGAGCACCCACGCGGCGACCGGGTTCGCGGCGTGCCTCCGCCGGGCCGGGTTGCCCGCGATGGCGGTGAGCGCCAGTGATCTGGGCGACGGGATCCCGCGCGCGTTGGGCGAGGCGTTCCTCGCGATCAGCCAGTCGGGCCGGAGCCGCGAGACGGTGGCCGCCCTCGCCGGCGTGCCGCCCGGCACGGCCGAGCGGTACGCGCTGACCAACGACACGAGC
>Ga0114129_10005386_pt1 | contig 18061 bp, 19 predicted proteins | sample RhiMetdeltSRZDD1_FD_80071 | JGI IMG/M metagenome (GOLD analysis project Ga0114129, IMG submission 80071) | Populus rhizosphere microbial communities from Tennessee, USA - Rhizosphere MetaG P. deltoides SRZDD1 (version 2) (version 2) | ecosystem: Host-associated > Plants > Roots > Rhizosphere >...
CCCGGCGCTGCTCCATGTCATCGCTCCACGCGTGGCGTGTCGCCGAGCCGGCCGCATCTCGGAAGAACTCGGCCGTACTCGGTCCGAGAAGCTCGCTAAACACCGCGATCTCGCCAAGGACATCGGCTGGGAGTTCGCGCGCGACGCGCGCGAGGTGGCCGAGGACGAGCGCAGACGTGATCGCGTCGTCTAGCGCGCGGTGCGCGGCATCGGGAACGATCGCGGCATCCGCGGCAAGCCGCTGCAGCGCGTAGCTCGACGCGGAAGGTAACAGGATCGACGCGAGCTCGGCCGTGTCGAGCGTCGCGGAGCCGATGGGCATCCCAGCGCGCTCCAGGAAGGACACATCGAAGCCCACGTTGTGACCGACGAAGCACGGCGGACCCTCGCGAAAGGCGAAGTTCACGAATAGCGCGACGGCCCCCTGCGACGAGGGTGCGGTCCGCAGCTCATCGTCGCGTATGCCGGTGAGCCGGAGGATCGGCGGTGTCAGAGGACGGCCCGGGTTCGCGAAGGTCAGGAACCGCTCGCCGAGCGTCACCGAACCGTCGGGCGAGACGGACAGGCGGATCGCGCCGATCTCGATGATCTCTTCGGTCTCCGCTTCGTACCCGGTGGTCTCGAGGTCGACCGCAACCAGGATCCGATCCACGGCTCGCCGATCTAGCCGCCCGGTTGGGCGGTAACGTGTCGCGCTGGTCGGGCGCGCGCCCGCAACTCTAGCCGGTGGTCCGGCCGCGCGGACGAGCGGTGGTCGGTGCGTGGGAAAGGCTCCATCTGGTCGTCTTTTGGATCGGTGTCGTCTTCATCATCGTTCTGCGGAGGCGTTCTAGCGGGCGGGTCGGTGGCCCTGCTCGGAGAATCGGCACCGACTCCCACCCCGTCGCCACCACCACGATCCCCGCGGCGGCGCAGGTCCGTGCCCCTCGGATTCGCGCCTGTTCATCGCGCTGCCAGGCGGCGCCGCGCCCGCGGAGCTTCGCCGAGAGACAGAACCGGCGCCGATCAGCGTGTTGCGGGGCTAACGCTCATAGGCGCTGCGCCGGGCACGGGCAGGCGCGTTGCGTATTGGATCTCTCTGCTGGACGTCCTACCAGATCGCGACGACGATCTTGCCGCCAGACCCCATCCGGCAACTCTTCGAGGTCATCGGTCGCGTCCTTTCCTGAGCGTGCGAGTTACGGGTATATGCCCCGCGTCAGCGTCGCCTCAGCGACGCGTCCCACGGCCACCATGTACGCCGCGGTTCGCATGTCGACTTTGTGCTTCTTCGAGGTCTCGAGCACGTCGTTGAACGATTTCACCATCACCTCTTTGAGGCGCGCGTTGATCGTCGCCTCGCGCCAGAAGAGGTTCTGCAGGTCCTGCACCCACTCGAAGTAGCTCACGGTCACGCCGCCGGCGTTACAGAGGATGTCCGGGATAAGGAAGACGCCTTTCTCGAACAGGATTCGGTCTGCCTCGGGGCTCGTCGGCCCGTTCGCCGCCTCCGCGATGACCTTGGCCTTGATCCGCGGCGCGTTGTGCTCGCCGATTTGGTTCTCGATCGCCGCGGGGATGAGGATGTCGCAGTCGAGCTCCAGGAGCTCAGCGTTCGAGATCCGCTCGGCTCCGGGGAATCCGGTGACCGAGCCGGTCTCCCGCTTGTACGCGTCGACGCGGTTCGGGTCGAGCCCCTTCGGGTTGGCGATCGCGCCGCTCGTGTCGGAGAGCCCGACGATCACCGCGCCGAGCTCGGCCATGAGCTTGGCCGAAAAGCTGCCCGCGTTACCAAAGCCCTGCACAACGACGCGAGCGTTCTCGAGGTCCATGTTGAGGTGCTTTGCGGCCTCGATGATCGTGTACACCGCACCGCGCGCCGTCGCCTCGTTGCGACCCTCGCTGCCACCGATGGAAAGCGGCTTTCCGGTCACGACGGCGAGGGCCGTGTAGCCGTGATGCATCGAGTACGTATCCATGATCCACGCCATCGTCTGCGCGTTCGTGTTCACATCTGGAGCAGGAATGTCGCGGTCCGGGCCGATGAGGAGCTCGATCTCGGTCGTGTAGCGGCGGGTGAGGGTCTCGAGCTGCTGCGCGCTCATGCCCTTGGGATCGCAAACGACGCCACCCTTGGCGCCGCCATAGGGGATGCCGACCACGGCGCACTTCCACGTCATCCACATGGCGAGCGCCTTGACCTCGTTCAACGACACCGACGGGTGATAGCGAATACCGCCCTTTCCCGGACCGCGGGTCGTGTTGTGCTGAATGCGGTATCCGGTGAAGACCTGCACGACTCCATCGGCCATCCGGACGGGGAAGTGCACGGTGAGCTCGCGCTGTGTGGTGCTCAGGATGCGTCGCATGTTTGGATCGAGATGAAGCCGGTCCGCAGCGATGCTGAATTGCTCGAGCGCCACCTCCCACGGATCGCGCTGGGTGTGGTCGATGACCGCCGCATTAGCCTTCACGTGTACCTCCGACGCGTCATGGAGTAGCCGCCTTCAATTTTTCGATCACGAGCCAATCATCGGTCGTTTGTCCGGGCGCGTACGTGCTGTTCCAATTCTTGAGCACGACGCGACGGAAGCCCTGCGCCTGAAGCGTGTCGCGCCAAGCTCGCAAGCCGCGCGTGACGAACGGTGTGAGGCGGACATTCGGGCTCGGCGTGAGCACGCCTTCCAGGTGGCGCCGCCGCTCGAGGAGCGGGACGCTCAGGAGCGGCTCGCCGTCGATCTCCAGTAGATCGAACGCGGCGAAGATCTGACGCCCCCCGAACTGCCGGGTGTACGCGTTGCCCTGATCGTCGACCTCGAGGTCGCTCTCGTCTTTCCAGTCGTCCACCAACACGCCGTCGAGGATGGCGGTGTCGCATCTCGTTTCGGCGACGATCGCGTCATATAGCTCGCGCGGCCCGTCCACCCGACCCTCGTATCCGAGGAAATGCGGTTCGGGGTGGCCAACGCGCACGAGCACCCTCGTGCCCGTCCACGCCGGCTCGAGGATGTGGCCCTCCCGCTCCGCTCGTTCGCGGACTGCCCGGGGTCGTTGGGGCAAAAGGTCTGCCCCAAGGGCGGCGTTCAGGACTCGAGTATCCGCGCTCTTGACATGGCGAACGTACGTTCTATTATGCGAACGCCTGTTCGAAACCGCTTTCTAGGGGTGCATCGTGGCAGCCGCATCTGCGCTTCTTCTGTCCTTCCGTCCTGGGGAGTTCCCCTCCCCCTCACCACAGCACGTCGAGGCGGCATCCGCGTCCTGGCGGGTGCCGCCTCGCGTGTACTCACCCTTCACAGCGCGTCCGCGGGTGCGGCCGATGGCCGTCCCGGCCCGCGCGGAAGAGGCGGTCGCCACGCGTTCTGGCCGAGCGTGGCGCCGCATTTTCCGCGCAACTCGGCCCGGCTAGAAGGCTATTTCTTCTCGGCGTCGCCCCGCGCGGCCATGAGCCCGGCGATCGGACCGGCGAGGCTCGTGAACTCGGTCGGGATGATGAACTTGGTGGCCGGTGACGACCCGAGCTGGTTGAGCGTATTGAAGTACTGAAGGGTCATCGTGCGTGCGTCGGCGTTCATGGCTTGTGCGTTGATGGTCGAGAGCGCGAGGGCGAATCCCTCCGCGCGGAGGATCGCGGCCTGCCGTGCGCCCTCGGCCTCGAGGATCGCCGCCTGCTTGGCACCGTCGGCAACGAGGATCGCCGAAGCCTTCTTGCCCTCGGCCTCGGTGACCGAAGCGCGGCGGGTCCGCTCGGCGGTGAGCTGTCGGTTCATCGCCTCCTGCACGTCGCGCGGCGGGGTGAGCTCCTTGATTTCGACGTTCGTCACCTTCACGCCCCAGCGGTGGGTGATGTCGTCGAGCTTGATGCGGAGCTCCTCATTGATCTGCTCGCGCTTGGCCAGCACGTCGTCCAGCGGGATGTTCCCCACGACCGCACGGAGTGTTGTGGTCGCGATTCCCTGGATGGCCTGACGGAAATTCTGGATGTTCAGGAATGAGTCTTTCGGTTCAACGACCTTCTGGTAGATCAGGAAGTCGATCGAGATCGGGGCGTTGTCTTTCGTGATGCAGGTCTGCTGGGGGATCTCCACCACGAATTCGCGCAGGTCGACGGTCTGCGCCACGCTCTGGATCGGTGGCGGCAGCAGCAGAACGATGCCCGGTCCGGCCGTCTTCTCGAAGCTTCCAAGGCGGAAGACGATGAGGCGCTGGTACTCCGGGACGATGTGAATGATCGCCCGAAGCGCGAGGATCAAGATGACGATGAGGATGCCGAGAGTGATGAGGCTGAGATCCATTTAGGCCGCTCCCTTTCCTTCGGCGCCGCGCGCCGGTTCGACGATAAGCCGCACGCCGTCCACACGTTTCACGCGCACCGCGGCGCCATTCGCAATGTCTCCCCCTTCGCTGATCACAGTCCAATCTTCGCCGGCCACGTGCGCGATCCCCCGCGGTGCGATGTCGGTCTTCGCCGCTCCGATCGCACCGAGCAACAACGACGACCCGCTGGCCACCGGAAGAGGCCGTAGCGCGGTCCGAAGCGCCACTCCGAAGAAGATCGTCGTGAGTCCGACGACGAACACGACGAGAAGCGGTTCGACGTTCTGGCGTACCCCCGGGAACGTCGGGCGGAACGGCGGGAACAGGATGATGAGCCCGATGACAAGGGCCGCGACCCCGCCCGCGGTGAGAAGGCCATGTGCCTGCACCTTGATCTCGGCGACGAACAGGAGCAGCGCGAACACCATCAGCGCGACTCCGGCGCCGTTGGCGTCAAGGGTGCCGAAGGAGAAAAGCGCGAGGATGATGGCGATCACGCCGATGATCCCGGGGAAGATGAGACCGGGGTTCGAGAGCTCGAAGATGAGCCCGTAGGTGCCGAGGGTAAAGAGCAACACCGCGATCTGCGGATCGACCACGAAGTGGAGGAGCGTCTCGATCGGGTTCAGCCCATCCTCGCTGACCGGCGCGTCCTTCGTCGCAAGCGTCACGGCGCCCGCCGTCGTCGTCACGGAGCGGCCATCGATCCTTGCGACAAGGTCGGCAACATCGTTCGCCTGAAGGTCGACGACATGAAGGGTGAGCGCCTCGTCCACGCGTGCGCTGACGCTCTTGCGGACGGCGTCCTCAGCCCACGCTTCATTCCGCCCGCGAACCTTGGCGATGTTGACGATGTGGGCGACCGCGTCGTTCTCGGCTTTGAGGCGAAGGTCTCCCTGAATGTCGCCGCCGCTCGAGTCGACCGGATGGGCGGCGCCGATGTTCGTCGCGGGTGCCATCGCAGCGATGTGGCCGGCCATGGTGATGAACGTTCCCGCCGACGCAGCCCGGGCGCCAGCCGGAGCAACGAAGGTCACGATCGGAACGCGCGCCGCGAGGAACCGCGCCGTGATCTGGTAGGTCGAGTCGATAAGGCCACCGGGGGTGTCGATCACAAAGACGACGGCGGCCGCATGGTCGGCCTCGGCGTCAGAGACGACGCGGTCGACATAACGGGCGGTGATGGGATTGATCTCGCCCTGAATGTGTCCAACGAGCACCGGTGCCCGTCCGTCCTGGGCGAGCGCGCTGGCGCCCAGACCGAACGCGCCGAAAGCGACTGACAGCGCGGCCACTCCCCTGACCGCTAGATGAAGCCGGGTCATGAGAACCATTGTCGGCCCTCCCCAAAAGCCTGCTCAGACCCGCAGCCGCAGCTTTACCGGTATGCGTCCCGCGTCGAGATACCAGTCGCCGACCCATTCCGCGCCGTATTTCTCGCGCAGGAGTTCGACGGCACGGCGAAGGTCGGCGGCCGGATCGCCGGACGGCTCGTATCGCGCCGCGAACTCGGCATCGGCGATGCGGACGCGGGCGTTGGGGTCATGCTCGAGGTTCCGGAGCCAGTCGGACGTGCGGTCGGATTCTGTGCGGCGGCGGACGCCGCTCGCGTCGGGTGCCGCAGGGCGCTCGCCGGTGCGAAGCCAGAGCACCCCATCGTCGTATGCGAACCGAAGTCGGACGGTATGTGGCTGCCCGCTCACGCGACCGGTCGTGACGAGCTCGAGCTCGTCGGCCTCGGCTAGCGCGCGCGCGGTGCTCCATGCCGGGTCCACGGCCCGCGTAGCGTAGCCGCGCGATGGACTGGCTAGCCGCGCCCGACTACTGGCTCACGCGATTTGTCTTCGAGCGCGCTCTCGGCGTCATTTACTTCCTCGCGTTCCTCGCCGCTGTGAACCAGTTTTGTCCGTTGCTCGGCGAGCGCGGCCTGCTACCGGCACCCAAGTTCATCCGGACCGTTCCGTTCCGCGTCTCGCCGACACTGTTCGCGCTCATCGGGTACTCGGACCGCAAGCTCCTGAACGTCGCCTGGACGGGTGTCGCCCTGTCGGTGGTCGCGATCAGCGGCGTGCTCGATGGGACGGTCACCACGATCCCCTTCGCGTCGATGGTCGTGTTCGCGCTCCTCTGGATCTTGTACCTCTCGATCGTGAACATCGGTCAAACCTTCTACTCGTTTGGGTGGGAGTCCCTGCTCCTCGAGACGGGTTTCCTCGCGATCTTCCTCGGACCGGTCACGACGATTCCGCAGTTCAGTCTCATCGTGCTGATGCGCTGGCTTCTTTTCCGCGTGGAGTTCGGCGCCGGTCTCATCAAGATGCGCGGCGACCGGTGCTGGCGCGACCTCACCTGCCTCTATTACCACCACGAGACCCAGCCGATGCCGAACCCACTCAGCTGGTACTTCCACCACTTGCCGAAGCGTCTGCACCGGGCGGAGGTGCTCGGCAATCACTTCGCGCAGCTCGTCGTGCCGTGGTTCCTGTTCTTCCCGCAGCCGGTCGCGACGGTGGCCGGGATCATCATCGTGGGCACCCAGTCCTGGCTCGTACTCTCGGGAAATTTTGCGTGGCTGAACGTCCTCACGATCGCGCTCGCGATATCGGCCTTCGACAACGCCGCGCTCGGCCGAATCTTCCCTCTGACCCCGTCTTTACCCCAGGACACACCGAGCTGGTACCTCGGGATCGTCCTCGCGGTCACCGGGCTCATCATCTTCCTCAGCTACCGGCCCGCACGAAACCTCCTCTCGCGGCGGCAGATCATGAACGCGAGCTTCGATCCCTTCCACATCGTCGGTACGTACGGCGCCTTCGGGTCCGTGACCAAGGAGCGTTTCGAGGTCGTGATCGAAGGGACGGCCGAACCGGTCCTGACGCCGCGGACGGTGTGGCGCGAGTACGAGTTCAAAGGAAAGCCCGGCGACGTGAAGCGCCGGCCCCCGCAGGTCGCGCCCTATCACCTGCGCCTGGATTGGCTCATGTGGTTCGCCGCGATGTCATCACCCATGTACCACGAGTGGTTCGTGCCATTTCTCGGGAAGCTGCTTGAGTCGGACCGCCCGACCTTGCGGCTCCTGCGTAGTGATCCGTTCGACGGCCAGCCGCCGCGCTTCGTGCGCGCGCTGCTCTACCTATACCGTTTCACGACGCCGACGGAGCATCGCGAGACCGGCGCATGGTGGCATCGCGAGCTCGTCGGCGACTACGTGCCGCCGGTCAGCCTGCGTCGATCGGGTTAGTCGCCCTCCGGCCGATACGGCGCCTTTGCCTCGATGCTTCCGACGTACTCCGGCAGACCCTTCTCGCCGAGCTGCTGTCGGATCGCGAGGATCTCGCCGATGTGGAACCAGTAGTGGTAGGTCATTCGACGGATCGCGTCCCCTTGCGTCTGGCCGCTCCGTTTTCCGTTCAATGGCAGGTCAACGAGGAGCTTCTGCGTCGTGAGCTGGTCCAGGAACGGATCGGAGGCCTTCGTGATCTTCCGCCAGGCTGCGAGCATTTCCGCGAGCGACGGCGTGCTCATCGGGCCGCCGGACACGAAACTCCGCTGGATGTCCTCGCGCAGCATGATCCCTTGAGGGCGGTGCAAGAGGTACCGCTGCTCTTGCCACGCGAGGTGGCCGACGATCCAGCCGATCGAGTTCATCTGGCCGAAATGCCGCGCGCCAGCATCGTCGCCCACGCGCTTTAGTCCGCGCAACCACTCGCTACGGGTGAAGCGGAGCTGCTCTACGAGGGGATGCGCTCGCGGTGCGACGTTGCCGCGTCGCGCTCTAGTCGAACGAGACGCCGCCTTCGCGGTCCGGCGGATGGTGCGTGTCGCCATCGTCCACCAGTATCACGGTTCCCGTTTCCATCGCGGGGACGCGATTCCCGCGGGATGCCCCATCGTGTCACCGGCCATGACGTGCCAGTGGAGGTGAAAGACATCCTGAAGTGGCGCACCGGAGTTCGTCGCGAGACGAAAGCTCTTTGCACCTGCATCGGCTGCGATCCTCGACGCGGCAAGGACGAGCCGGCCAGCCAGCTCGGTGTCGGCGAGATCAGCGACCGACCGAATGTGCCTGCGCGGGACAACGAGCACATGCAGCGGCGTCGCGGCGGGCTCGGCGTCGAACGCGAGCAAGTCGGCGTCTTCGTAGCGGATGTTCGCTGGGGCTGTGTGCGCTGCGATCCGGCAAAACACGCAGTCGACACCTTCGCTCAACGGAACCTCACGCGTCCTTCGCGGTCGGGCGGATTGTCCGCGTCGCCATCGTCGACCAGGATCACGAACTTCTTTTCCCAGTGCGGGGTCGGATAGGCACCGTCGTTGCGCTCGATGTTCTGGAAGGAGCCGTCCGGCATCTTTATGGTGGCGGGGTACGCGAAGCGGAGCCACCACTCGTCGCCGTACCACTCGTCGAGGCCGATGAGCTGTCCGGTCTGAAAGCCGGCGGTGCGGTATTTGTCGGGCCGGTGGTTCTGTGTCAGCGGGTTCAGATCGCCGCGCTGCGGATCCTCGACAACGACCCCGGTGATCCGGTTGCTTGGGTCGTCGTAATACGTGCCGTACGTGCCCTGGAAGCCCATCAGCACCGGCCCGTGCTGTCCGGCGAGGCTGATGACCATCACCGGCTTTCCACTTCGCACGAGCCAGTAGACCGCCGCACCGGTCGCGTCCTCACGCGTGTCGTAGCGGTAATAGTGGTAGTGGTTACCGGCATCCATCCGCTGCAGGACGGTGGCGATTGCAGCGGGGTCGAGGCCAGGATCGTTGCTCTTATTGAATTGCCGGCCGAGATCGAGGATCGCCTGCGCGGTGAGCGGGTCTTTGCCGGTCGTGTAGTTCTGAATGATGCGGCAGCTCGCCGCGGCGCAAGACAGCGGCTCGCTTTTGGGGTCCTCGAACTCGGTGAACCACTTCACGTCGCTGAGCCGGTCGCCCATCGTTTTGAAGCGGTGCTCGAACGGGAACGTGCCGACCGGGGTCGTGAGCTGCAGGTTGGCGACGTAATCCGTCGCACCTTTCAGAAGGCCGCGGCAGCTGAACGTCCCCTTGAGGCCATTGGCGTCGATGTTCGCGCTGCAGTCGAAACCTGGGTTCGGCGTGAGTGTGACCTTCGCCGCGTTGATGTGGGCGCTCGACTCCCATGTCGCCAGAAGGAGTCGGGCGGTCTGCGTGCAGCACGTCGCCTGGGTGATCGTGACGTCGGGTGCCCGCGAGACCGCGGTCGCGCTCGGTGTCGGGCTGGCCCCCGGCCCAGCGTCGCCACCCCGGAAAAGCGCCGTGAACGCGACCAACGCGAAGACGAGCGCGAATAGGACCAGACCGACCTGCGCCGCTCGCTCCGCGCCCGTGTACCGCATCGCGTGATAATCCTCGCATCCCGTTGGACGACCTCCGACCCATCACGCCCATCCGCCGGCCGCTCGCGGGCAAACGCGCCCGCGTCCCGGCCTCCAAGAGCGTCGCCAATCGCGAGATCGTGCTCGCGGCGATCGCCGACGGACGCTCCCGCTTGCAGCTCGGCCCGCTTGATCCGGGCGACGACGTTCACGCGATGACCGACGCCGTCGTCGCGCTCGACTACCGCGTGGACCGCGACGATGGCGAGCTCATCATCCACGGAACGGGAAACGGCCCGCGCGGTGCGGGCGGCGCCATCAACGCCCGAGAGGCGGGTACCGTGGCGCGGTTCGGCGCCGCCCTTGCCGCCCTCGGAAGCGGCTCCGTCACGATCACCGGCTCCCCCCGCCTGCGCGAGCGTCCGATCGAGCCGCTGCTCGACGCGCTGCGCCGGCTCGGCGCGACCGTCACGGGCGATCGCCTTCCAATGACGATCGTCGGGCCGATCCGAGGCGGCGAGATCGAGATCGCCGGGAACGAGTCGAGCCAGTTCGCGTCCGCGCTCCTGCTCGTGGCGCCGCTGGTGGATGGCGGGCTCACGGTTCACATCGTGGGCAGGCTTGTCTCGGCGCCGTTCGTCGATCTCACGATCGGGGCGCTTCGGCAGCGCGGCGTGAAGGTTGAGCGAGAGAGCAACGTGATCACAGTTCATCAGCGCCACGTCCGCGCGCGCGACGTGCGGATTCCCGGGGACGTGACAGCGGCGACCTACCCCGCCGCCGCGGCGGCGGTGCTCGGCGGCTCGGTGACCATCGAGGGCGTCGACGGGCGGGTGCGCGAGGGCGGTCAAGGCGACGCGCGGTTCTTCGAGCTCCTTCAAGAGATGGGCTGCGGTGTCTCGCATCGCGGGGGTGCGGTCGCTGTCCGGCGGATCGGCGAGCTACACGGCATCCGCGCAAACGTTCGCGATTGCTCGGACGTGTTCCCCACCCTCGCCGTGGTCGCGACGCAGGCGTCTGAGGCCACGGAGCTCACCGGCATCGGCCATACCCGAAAGCAGGAGAGCGATCGCGTGACCGTCGTCGCGAACGCCATCAAGGCACTCGGCGGCCAGGCGCAGGCGTTCGCGGACGCGATCCTCGTCGAGCCTGCGCCGCTGCACGACGGGGTCGTGGACGCATGCGGCGATCACCGCGTCGCGATGGCGTTCTCGATACTCGGCCTGCAGGTGCCGGGCGTCGCGATCAAGGGCGCCGGCGCGGTAACGAAGACGTTCCCGCAGTTCTACGAAATGCTCGCCGAGCTCTCGAAATGAGCGACGAGCCACAGCCGACGGGCGAGCCGTGCCTTCGTTGCCGCACCGAGCTCCAGTCTCTCGGCCAGACCGACCTGCGTACGGGCGGAAGCCGTGGCGCGTGGAAGCTTGTTTTCGGCGAATGGGCGGAGCTTGGCGAGGGGACGATGAAGGTCGAGCTCCTCGCATGCCCGAATTGCCGGCGCCTCGAGCTCAGGCTGCCCGCCCAGGGCTGATCAGGGGAGGACCCCGATCGCCACGATCGGGACCACCCAGAACCCGGCGACCACTACAAGCAGATAGCGGACGAACGTGCCAACGTCTCGGCCCGCGGCACCGCGACGCTCAGCTGAGCTCGCTTCGAACGGACCGCGCCGCCTGGAGGAAGCTCCGCGCGTAGTCACGGTCTCCGCGCTCGACCGCGTCCCGCAGCTGCGTGAGGCCCTCGATGATCGATCCGATCGCCGCCGCGGCATCGGCGCCGTTTCCGAAGAGGAGCTCGGCCGCGAGATCCGCGGGTGTGTCGGCGAGACGCGTGGAATCACGAAATCCGGGCCCCGCGGCACCGAGTAGCGGCTCTGCCTGCGCGCCGGCGACCGCGAGGGCCGCCGCGGCCGCGAGCGGACCCGCCACGAGGCGGGCCATCGCGCGATCGTGCACATCGGCGGAGCAGACCGTGACCACCGCGCCAACTTCGCGGGCGACCGTTCCCGCCACGGCCATCGCGCCGTCGTCGGATCGCGCCGTGGGCACCAGCAGGAATGCGCGCCCGCGGAACAATCCCGGATCCGCAGCGCTGAAGCCGGCCGAGGTCGTCCCCGCCATGGGATGTCCGCCGACGATCCGCGCGCCAGCCGGCGCGCGACCGGCGGCGTAGTCCGCGACCGCACGCTTGAGCGACCCCGTGTCGAGAAGGACGGCGCCGTCCGAGTGCGCAGCGAGCTGCTCGAGCGTGGGCACGATCGCGGAGAGCGGAGTCGCGACGAGCACCACGTCCGCGGGGACCAGGTCATCCAGGTGCGTCGCGATCCGAATGCCGTCGGCCTTCGCGGCCCCCCGCGCACGTTCGTCGTTGTCGTACCCGGTGACCTCGTGCCTGTCGCGAAGTGCCAGGGCGAGCGACCCGCCGATGAGCCCGAGGCCGGCGATCCCGATCTTCACGGCGCCGCGACTTGCTCGGTGCGTCCGATCGCGCGCGCCACGTGCTGCACCGCCGCCATGAGCGCGCGGAAGTTGTCGAAGCTGAGCGACTGAAATCCGTCAGAGAGCGCGTGGTCAGGGCTCGGATGGACTTCGATGAGAAGTCCGTCAGCGCCGGCTGCGACCGCCGCGAGCGCTATCGGCGCGACCAGGTACCACTTGCCCGTCCCATGGGACGGGTCGGCCAACACCGGGAGATGTGAAAGCCGCTTGAGAAGCGGGATCGCGTTGATGTCGAAGGTGTTGCGCGTGTAGCGCTCAAAAGTCCGGATCCCGCGCTCGCACAAGATGACGTTGCGGTTGCCACGCGCGAGCACGTACTCCGCGGAGAGCAGGAGCTCTTCCACCGTCGCCGACATGCCGCGCTTCAAGAGCACCGGCTTGGTCTGCTCCCCGACCGCGTCCAGCAGCGAGTAGTTCTGCATGTTGCGCGCACCGATCTGAAGACAGTCGGCGACGGCCGCGACTGCCTCGACGTCGCCCGGCGCGAGCACCTCGGTCACGATGGGGAGCCCGCTGACGGCCCGCGCTTCGGCGAGTATTTCGAGGCCCTCGCCGCCCATGCCACGGAAGGTGTACGGAGAGGTGCGAGGCTTGAATGCGCCGCCCCGTAAGGCAGCGCCACCCGCGGCGCGGACGGCGCGCGCAGTCTCCATCGTCACCTCGCGCGACTCCACCGCGCACGGACCCGCCACGACGGCGAGCGGATGGCCGTGACCGACCGGTACATCGGCGATGCGGACGACCGTGTCCTCGCCGATGACCTCCCGCGACGCGAGCTTGAACGGCCGGCTGATCGGGACGACCTCGGCCACCCCGGGGAGCGACTCGACCGCTTCCGCCGCCGCGCGCGAGGTGCTGCCGAACGTTCCGATGGCGGTGCGCTCGGCGCCGGGGAGCGGCACAGGTGTGATGCCGAACTCCTTGATGCGCTCGACGACGGCATCGATCTCATCCTTCGTCGCGTCGCGCTTCATGACCACGAGCACTAAGGCACTCCGAGGGGCGCGTCGCCCGGAAGGTCGACCCCCCACGACGGGCGAAGCGCGCGGGCGCCGTGCAGAAAGACGTGTCGCACGTCCGCCTGGGTCGTGGCGGTATTCCACGCGACGAGCACGCGAACGCACCGCTCCAGCGCGCCCGGCACCGGAATCTCGCGCCCGCAGATGAGCGGCACCTCGGTCCAGCTAAGACCGGCGCGAGCGGCGTCCGCCGGGAAGGCAGCGTTGAGGTCATCGGTCACTGTGAACCAGATGTACCCGACGTCCTCTGCCCGCAGCCCATTGAGCCTCACGATCGTGTTGAGCAGCTCGACCGTCGCGTCGTAGATCGCGCCCGCCTCGTTGCGTGCGACGGTCGTCGCGCCGCGAATCCCCCTCACCGCCATCAGGCTCGTCCCGCTGTCGCGAGCGAGGAGACGAACGAGCGGAGCGCGTCCGGGCGGCGACCTGCCTCGGCCGCCGACACCGCGTCGAGCGCCGCGCTGCCCACGACGACGGCATCCGCGACGCCGCGCAACGACGCGACATGCTCGGGCGTGCTGATGCCGAACCCGACCGCGATCGGAAGCGACGTGTGACGGCGCACCCGACCGACGAACTCCGCGACATCGGCGCCGAGGGCGCGACGAGCGCCGGTCACGCCGGTAAGCGACACGCAGTAGACGAAACCGCGCGCGCGCGGCACAAGGCGAGCGAGACGCGCGTCGGGCGTCGTCGGCGCGTACAGATCGATCCGGGCGAGCCCCTCGGGGTCGAGCGCGGCGTCGAACTCCGCCGATTCCTCCGCGGGGAGGTCGGGAACGATGATCCCGGCGACCCCTGACCGCGCGGCATCCGAAGCGAACCCTGCGAGCCCGTCGCGGTATCGCAGGAACGGATTCGCGTACCCCATGAGAAGGACAGCGGCGTCGCGCTCGCGCAGGAGCGTCACCGCCTCGCCGAGACAGTCCGCGAGGTTGACGCCCTGCCGAAGAGCGACCTCGCTCGCGCGCTGCACCGTCGCGCCATCGGCGAGCGGGTCGCTGAACGGGACTCCGAGCTCGAGGACGTCGGCCCCACCGTCGAGCGCCGCGCGCAGCAGCGGCGCGGTCGCCGCACGATCCGGGTAGCCGACGGTCAGGTAGACGGCCACGGCGAGACGCTTCTCATCGCGCGCTCGCGCGAACGCGCGGGCGAGGCGGGCGGTGCCCGTCGCTGCGGTCGACACCGTCACCGGAGGAGTCCCTCCGCCATTACGATTTCGAGGTCCTTGTCGCCTCGGCCGGAGAGGCAGACGAGCACGTTCTGCGTTGCGCCGTCCCTCGCGACACCGGAGAGCTCCGCGATGGCGTGGGCTGGCTCGAGCGCGGGGATGATGCCCTCGCTGCGGGAGAGCAACATGAACGCGTCGAGCGCCTCGCGATCGGTGCGCGCGACGTAGCGCACTCGACCCGACCGGCCGAGTGCGGCGTGCTCGGGGCCGACCCCGGGGTAATCGAGTCCCGCCGACACCGAATGGGTCTCGCGTATTTGCCCGTCGTCGTCCTGCAGCACGAGGGTTCGCGACCCGTGCAGGACGCCGACGCTTCCACCGACGATCGATGCGGCGTGCTTGCCGCTCGCGATGCCTTCACCACCCGCTTCGACGCCGACGAGCTTCACGTTCGCGTCTTCGATGAACGCGCTGAAGATGCCGATGGCGTTCGAGCCGCCGCCGACGCACGCGACGACGGCATCCGGAAGGCCCCCGAGCTGAGCGAGGCATTGCTCGCGCGCCTCGCGCCCGATCACTGTTTGAAAGTCACGGACCATGGCGGGGTACGGATGCGGGCCGATCGCCGAGCCCAAGAGGTAGTACGTCGTGCGGACATTGGTCACCCAGTCGCGGATCGCCTCGTTCACCGCGTCCTTTAGCGTCTTGCTTCCCGCGTCGACCTCTCGCACCTCCGCGCCGAGCAGCTTCATGCGGAAAACGTTCGCCTGCTGACGGTGCACATCAACGCTGCCCATGTACACGACGCACTCGAGCCCCAACAGCGCGCAGGCGGCTGCGCTGGCGACCCCGTGCTGACCCGCCCCGGTCTCGGCGACGATGCGCCGCTTGCCCATCCGTTTTGCGAGCAGCGCCTGACCGACCGCACTGTTGATCTTGTGCGCGCCGGTGTGCGCGAGATCTTCGCGTTTGAGAAGGACGCGAGCGAGCCCGACCGCGCGCGCGAGGCGCGGCGCTTCCGTGAGCGGCGTCGGCCGACCGACCCAATCGCGCAGCACGCGCGCGAGCTCACGTTGAAATTCCGTATCCGCCCGCGCATCCAGCCATGCGGCCTCGAGCTCGGCGACGGCCGGCATGAGCGTCTCCGGCAGGTATTGCCCGCCGAACTCGCCGTACCGTCCGGGCCGCGGCTTCGTGATCATGCGTGCACCGCCCGGTGGATCGACGCGATCCCCTGGATCAGCTGTCCGGGATCGTCGGATCGCATGAGAGCCGTTCCGACGAGGACCGCGTCGACGCGCCCTGGCAACATCCGCGCGTCGTCAATCGACGTGATCCCAGATTCCGCGACGAGGATCTGATCGGAGTGCGCGAACGTGTGGAGCTGCCGAACGCGGCCGACGTCGATCTCGGCTGGGTTCCGGAGGTTCCTCGCGTTTACGCCGACGACCTGAGCGCCCGACGTGACCGCACGCCCGAAGGCGCTCGCCTCGTGCGCCTCGACGAGCGCCGACATCCCAAGGCGCTTGGCGACTGAGACGAGGTGCCGCAGATCTGCCTCGTCGAGTGCCTCAGCGATGAGGAGCACCGCATCCGCGCCCGCCGCTCGCGCTTCGTAGATCTGGTACGCGTCGACGATGACATCCTTCGCGAGGAGTGGCACGTCGACGGCATCCCGGATGGCGACAAGATCGCCGAGAGAGCCGCCCCAATGTCGGCCCTCGGTGAGCACCGAGATCGCCGTCGCTCCCGCCGCAACGTATCGCAGGGCCTGCGCGACCGGGTCGAAGTTCTCGACGAGAACGCCTGATGCCGGCGAGATTCGCTTCACCTCGGCGATCACGCCAAGGCCCGTCCGTCGATGCCGCAGGGTCTGGTAGAAATGGTCGAACGGTCGCAGCGGCCCGACGCTCGCCCGCGCGCTCATCTCGTCATCGGGCAGCGCCGCGCGCGCCGATGCGACGTCGGCACGCCGCTCCGCCATCACCTGCTCCAGGAAATCGGTCATACCGCGGCCGCCTCCGCGGCGCCGATCCGCTGACTCATTGCGACAAAACGAACGAGAACGTTGTTGGCCTCTCCGCTATCGATCGCCTCGGCGGCGAGCCGTGCTCCTTCGCGCATGTCCCGAGCGAGTCCCGCGACGTAGCAAGCCGCCCCGGCGTTCAGAAGGATCGCCACGCGCGTGCCGCCCTTCTCGCCGTCCAAGACGCTCCGGGCCATCGCCGCGTTCTTTGCGGAGTCGCCGCCGACGATCTCCGCGCGCTCGACCGGCGTGACGCCCAGATCCTCCGGCTCGATCCGGCCTTCGCGCACTGAGTCGTCACGCACCTCCCATGTTCGTGTCGGGAGCGACGGGCTGATCTCGTCGAGTCCGTCCTCGCCGTGGACGACCAGACCGTGACTGACGCCGAGCTCGGCGAGCACGGCCGCGATCTTCTCACCGAGCGCCAGCGACGGAACGCCGAGCAGTATCCGCCGCACCCCGGCGGGATTCGCGAGCGGGCCGAGCACGTTGAACACCGTACGGATCCCGATCTCTCGGCGCACCGGCCCGGCATGGCGCATCGCCGGGTGGTACCGCGGGGCGAACATGAAGCCGATGCGCGCCTCATCGACGCATCGCGCGACACCCTCCGGGCCGAGATCGATCTTGACGCCAAGAGCCTCGAGTACATCGGCGCTCCCGCACGCACTGGAGGCCGCGCGATTGCCGTGCTTCGCGACCCGGCCGCCCGCGGCCGCGGTCACGATCGAGCTCACGGTCGAGATGTTGAAGCTGTTCGAGCGGTCGCCGCCGGTACCCACGATGTCCATCGCGTCGCTTGTAACCGTCACGCGCACGGCGACCTCGCGAAGCGCCGACGCGAAGCCCGCGATTTCGTCGACCGTCTCGCCGCGGATGTGCAGCGCCGCGAGCAGCGCACCGAGCTGCGCCGGTGTCGCGTCGCCGGCCATGACCGACGCCATGGCCTCGCGCGCCTCGTCGCGAGAGAGCGTGCGACCACCCGCGACGATCGCGAGAGCCTCACGCGTGTCCAACGAAGTTCTCCAACATGCGCATCCCGTCGGCGGTCATGACCGATTCGGGATGGAACTGCACGGCCTCGAGCGGCAGGGACCGATGCCGCAGGGCCATGACCACGCCGTCGTCGCTCCGCGCGGTCACGAAGAGGTCAGCCGGGAGCGTTCGCTCGTCGACCATCAGCGAGTGATAGCGCGTCGCCTCGGTCGGGTCTGGGATACCGGCGAACACTCCCTTGCCGTCGTGTCTGACGAGCGAGGTCTTGCCGTGGCGCGGCTCGGGGGCGCGGATCACCGATGCACCGAACGCGACGGCGGCGCATTGCAGTCCGAGACAGACGCCAAGTGTGGGAATGCCGCGCTCGGGTCCCTCGCGCACCAGGGTCGGAGAGCGGCCGGCCGCCTCGGGCCGGCCTGGGCCCGGCGAGATGACGAGACGATCGGGACGGGCGTCGAGCGCGGCGGCGAGCGCCGGATCGTCGGCGCGTAGCACGGTGACCTCCGCGCCGAGCGCACCGAACGCCTGCGCCAGGTTGTACGTGAACGAGTCGTAGTTATCGACAAGCAGCACCTTCTTCGTCATCGCATCGCCTCCGCGCCGTCGACGATCTCGATCGCGCGCAGGAGCGCGCGCGCCTTCGCACGGGTCTCGAGCTCCTCCGCGGCCGGGTCGGAATCCGCGACGATCCCCGCGCCCGCCTGGATGCGGCAGACACCATCCGC
>Ga0114129_10005387_pt1 | contig 18061 bp, 10 predicted proteins | sample RhiMetdeltSRZDD1_FD_80071 | JGI IMG/M metagenome (GOLD analysis project Ga0114129, IMG submission 80071) | Populus rhizosphere microbial communities from Tennessee, USA - Rhizosphere MetaG P. deltoides SRZDD1 (version 2) (version 2) | ecosystem: Host-associated > Plants > Roots > Rhizosphere >...
CGGGAGCGGAGTCATCGGAGCGTCGGGAATCTTCTCGACCACCGGCGGCTCGAGCACGATCCGGGGCATGGTCATCAACCGAGGAGCGTTGAGCGGGGTCACAGGGATCGTCATCGGCAGCTCGAACAACCACATCGAAGGCAACTACATCGGCCCCGACGCCACCGGCACGCTCGCGAATTTCCCGAACCAGAACGGCGTCCTCGTCAACTCGGGAACCGGCAACGTCATCGGCGGCACGACGGCGGCCGCGCGCAACCTGATCTCCGCGAACGCGTTCGAAAATATTGTCCTGAGCACCCCGTCGTCCGGCACGATCGTCCAGGGAAACCTGATCGGAACCAATGCGGCAGGCACGGCCGCCCTCGTAGTCGCGAACTCTGCGTCGGGTATCGGGATCTCGAGCTCCCCGAACAACCAGATCGGCGGGACGGCCGCCGGCGCGGGCAACGTGATCTCGGGCCATCTGAATTACGGAATCTCCCTGGGCGGCGCCACCACCTCCGGCAACACCATCCAGGGAAACCGCATCGGAACGAATGCGGCAGGGACCGCCGCCATCGCCAACTCGCTCAGTGGCATCACCGTGCGAGACTTCGCTCACGACAACACGTTCGGCGGAACGACGGCGGCGGCGCGGAATCTCATCTCCGGCAATGGCTTGGATGGACTTACCATCGAGGACACGGGCGTCACCGGAAACGTCGTCCAGGGCAATTTCATCGGAACGGACGCGGCCGGCACCGGGGCGCTCGGAAACGGTCAGTTCGGCATCCTGACGGCGTTCAATGGCCACACGACGATCGGCGGGACCGCCGCGGGAGCGGGAAACACGATCGCGTTCAACGCCAACGTCGGCGTCGCCATCGGCGGAACCGGCACCGCCAACGTCCAGAACCCGATCCTCGGCAACTCGATCTTCTCCAACGGCGGGTTTGGGATCACTATCGGCGCGATTTCGCCCCTACCGAACGACAACTGTGATCCGGATACCGGCAACAACCTGCAGCAGAACTATCCCGTGTTGACGGCGGTCACCGCGTTCCCGTCGTCGGCACAGATCCAGGGAACGCTCGACAGCACGGCGAGCACCGGCCCGTACCGGATCGAGTTCTTCTCGAGCCCTTCCTGCAATGCCGCGCCTCCGAACAACTTCGGAGAAGGTCAGACGTTCCTCGGGAGCACGACGGTCTCGACGGACGCGTTCTGTCACGCGAACTTCAACGTCACGCTCGCCGTGTCCCTCTCCGCAGGATCGGTGATCACGGCGACAGCCACGGATCCCAACAACAACACGTCCGAGTTCTCGCAGTGCTTCGTCGTCGGAGGCGTCGTCACTCCGACCCCGACGATCACTCCCGGCGGGCCGACCTTGACGCCGACGATCACGTTGACTCCGACGGCGACGCCGACCATCACCCCGACGCCGACGATCACGTCGACCCCGACGAACACCGCGACCCGGACGAGTACGGCGACTCCGACCGCCACCGCGACGCCGACGGCCACTTTGACGATCACTCCCGGCGGACCGACCTTCACGCCGACATCGACTCCGACGACGACCTCGACCGCGACTCAGACTCGAACCTCGACCCCGACGGCGACGCCGACCCTGACGATCACTCCGGGTGGTCCGGCCTTGACGCCGAGCTCGACCGCGACTTCGACCCCGACGGCGACCGCCACCGTTACGCCGGGCGGCCCCACTTTCACTCCGACGGCGACCGTGACGTCGACGCCGCTCGTCCCGACGTCGACCTCCGTGCCGCCGAGCGCGACGCCGACCATCATCGGTGGAGGGGGCGGACCCGCGCCGGGCAGCATCCCGACGCTCTCCGGCGCGATGCTGGCGCTCCTCGGAGTCATCCTGGCCGGAGTTGCCCTTCTGCTGATCCGCCGGCAATAACCCTCGGCCGGGACCGCGTCCCGCCGCTCCGGAGACGTGATCGTCGTCACGACCCGGCGGGCGAAATCCCACCCGCCATCTCGGCGATTCCCTATCGGGCTCTTTCCTCTGAAGACTTCGTGTCGCGACGCAAACGCTCGTCGAGCGTTCAACAAGGTGACAAACCTCACTCGCTATGCGAGCGAGGCTCTGTCACCGGAAGTAACGATTACCCGCAGGCGCGCGGTCTCCGACTATCGACCTACGACTTTTACAAGTTCAATCACCCAAACGGCGTAGGCCCGAGCTCGTGACTCGGCACGGAGATCGCTCTATATGGGCGCAACTCCCAGAAGGGTGCAGTTCAAAGTTCTCGGTTTCCTGAAATCAAAATCGATTTCTCCGATCCAACGTCCGCGACTCGTGTACTCGCGGAGCAAGGAGTGTATAGACAAGTGACAGACATCACACAGAGCTGCCGATTCGATGCGGTCGCGGACACTCGGGAGGCAGGAAGAGGCCGGAACGAGGCAGAGGGCTTCAGCCTCCTGGAGATCCTGATAGTGATCGCAATTCTCGGCTTCCTGGTCGTGCTCAGCGGTCCGGTCGCCGGCAAGCTGATTCGACGCTCTTACGACCTGGCGGCCTATTCGACCGTTCGTCAGACGCTCGCATCGGCGCGACTCCAGGCGGTCAAGCGCGTCGCCAATGTCGTCGTCGAGGTGAGCCTGACTCCGGACAGACGGCTTCGGCTCCGGACGTTTCAAGACCGCGCGAACGACGAGTCGACTCCACTGCCGGCCGCTGAGACCGCGGCAGCCGGGAACTTCCGGCAGGACACCGGCTCATTCGCGGGCTCTCCGGCGACGGACGAGCCCACCCTGGCGGAAGTCACACTGGACTCGGGCGTCCGCGTCTGGAAACGGGGGGGGACGAAGGACGATCTGAACGATGGGGTCGCGTTCGACACTTACAACGGCGATTCCGCGCTCATCGACCGGATCGCGTTTCTCCCGACGGGAGGAATCGTTTCGCCCGAGGCCGCCAATTCAGGGGCGGCGAGCGCTTCCGGGGGACGGGGCATCTACATCGCCGACTCGGCGGGGCTGAACTTCTTCCGCGTGAGCGTCGACAGTGACTTCTCGGGCAGGCTTCGCATTGACAAGTACGTCGAGGGCGCCGGCTACCAGCCGCGTAATTGGACATGGAAGTAAAGCGCGAAGCCGGTACGACTCTCATCGAGGTCCTCATCGCGATGATGATCCTGGGGCTGGCGTTGCTCGCGCTGGCGCCGCTCTTCTCGGGCGCCGTGCGGACCAACGCGTCTTCCAATCAGCTCACCAATGCGAATACGCTCGCGCGCGAAAAGCTCGAGGAGCTGTCCGGATATCCCCGCAACGATCCGCGCCTGACCGTCACGGACGGCCACAACGCAACGGTCCCGACCGGCGCGACGATCCCGGGTGCGAGCGTCAGCGAGAGCACGTGGTGCGACAACGACCTGCCCCTGTGGTACGAGCCCTCCTCCGGCGCGACATCCCGCACTGCAACTTCGCCGGGTAGCGGTTGGTTCTCCTATCCCTACCGGCGCACGTACACGGTCGAGCAGTACGCCAATGACCTGACGACCCGGATCTCCTCGCCGAATTCTTACTCCGTCAAGCTTCTCACGGTGACCGTCCGCCCGACGCAGGGCCCCTTCCCCGGCCTGCGCGCCACGACCCAGTCACTGTACGTGAGGTCCCGTGGCACGACGTAACAAAGCCGCCGAGCGCGGCATGAGCCTCATCGAGACGATAACGGCCCTCGCTCTTCTGCTCATCGTCATGGGCGGTCTCTACACGCTCATCGAGGCCTCGAACAAGGTCACGAAACAGGAGACGAGCGTGGCCGAGACGCAGCAATCGGCCCGGGTCGGAATCTACGAGCTCGGCCACATCATCCGTCAGGCGCGTGGCGGATCTCTTTATTACGGCAATGCCGTCCTGCCGGTCGCGAACAACAGCCCGGGGGGCGAGTCGGTGACCGGTCTCGATGGGACGCGCCATTACATCCGCAAAGGGTCCGACGTCATCGCGGTGAGAGGCATCCTCTTCAGCGATCGGTACGCGATCGATCCCGGTGACGTCTCGTGCGTCGGATCGTGCGCAACGAGCTCGACCGCGCGGGTGACCATTCGTGCGAAAGCGAGCACCGGAGTGGTGAACTTTCCGAACGGCGGGAGCCCTTCGATCGAGTCCCGAACGAGGCCTTTCTACTTTCTCGTGACCGCCGCCACCCAACAGCTCGTCATCGTGGGCTCGTCGAGCTATCTCGTCCCGTTCTACTACGTCGGCCGCGTGGACACGACCGGCGCGTGGTACACCAAGACCGCCGACGCGTTTGCCTTCTCGATGGACGTCCAGGACGCCGGCGCCCGTCGGTTCGACGCCCCTGGACCGACCCCGACGAACATGGACAAGCCCTTCGCCGGAGGGGTGGTGGACGAGGTTCGCTTCTTTCTGGACGAGGGGTCGACCGACGGCTCGACGAGCTCTGCCGATACGCATCCGTCGCTCGTCGAAGCCATCCTCGATCCGCAGACGAATCGGTACGACGTTCGCCCCCTCGTCGCGGACGTCGAAGACTTCCAGGTCGCCTATGGCGTCGACGGGATCGGCGGCCTTCCGCGGGATTACGGCATCTCGCCGGGGGCAGTGGACCAGTCCGGCGCCAACAAGGACGAGTGGGTCGGGAACGTTCCGGGCGAGGTCGAGACCTCTCTGCCGATCTCCTCGACGGATCCCAAGTCGGTAAACGCGTTTCTCGACACCTCCGTGCCGGGCGGATCGACGAATCTCCAGCCGGCGAAGGCCGCGCTTCGATCCGTCTGGGTTTCGATCGTCGCCAAGTCCGCGGATCCGGATATGCGCTTCGACGGCCCGGGTGCCCGAGCGATGAAAGTACTCGATTCGAGCGCGGTTTCCTTCTCCGCTGCCTCCTCGACGGGCCGTCCCTACCGGCGACGGCTCCAATCCTTCGCTGTTTCCCTGAGGAACTACCAATGAAGAACGGCAATTTTCGGTTTTCGCGCAGGCGCCGGGAAAAGGGCGCGGCTCTCTTCGTCGTCATGCTCCTGTTGCTGATCGTGACAGTAATGGGGATCGCGTTGCTGTTTACGGCATCCATCGAGCAGACGCTGTCGAGCACCGAGACCCGGATCTCCAAAATCTTCTACGCGGCCGACTCGGGCGTGGAATACGCGACGTCGATACTGGCCTCCCGGCCCGATTACGACGCCCTCAACATGCCCGTCGGCGTGTCGAGTCACTACCCGGGCGCGCCGGCGACGGACATGCAGGTCGCGATCAGCAAGCCGATCCTCATGGGATCGGTCATTCTGGCGGGGGACGCTTTCGAGTCGATCTCGAGGTCCTACGAGTCCTCCCAGGTCGTCGAAAACATCTATTGGTTCTCCTCGAGCGCCAGCTCCGCAAAAATCCAGGCGAGCAAGACCATCGAAGCGGAAGTCGGCGTCTACATGAAACAGCAACGGATCCCGGAGTAACAAGCACCATGCTCAACCGATCGCTCTCCGTTTCGGCGGCCGTTCTCGTTCTTCTGTCCGGAACCGTGCTCGCGGACGACAAGGACCTGCTGAAGACCAGCGCCGCGCCCCCGAACCTGATGATCATCTTCGGGAACTCGCAGACGCTCCAGCAACCAATCCTCGGCTCCTCGAGCGCCTGGGACGGCGACGCGGATTCCCCGGGCAGCAAGATGGGAGCGGCCAAGAGGGTCATCAAACAGTTCGTCAACGACCGGACGACCGTGGCCAACGTCGGCCTGTCGACCTTCGCTCACAATCCAAACGCGGGAAGCATTCAGCTCTTCGGCAAGCACTGGCTGTATGCGCCGCTGGTCACGGATTTCCCGCTGGAGCCCTGGCGCGAGCCGGCGGGCACCATCAATCGCTGGGGGAAAAATGGCGAGGGCCCCTGCACGAACCGGACGGTGCCGAGCTGCACGGACCGATCTCCGGGATACATCACCCTCGCGAGCTCGAACGCGACCGTCGTCGGTCCCTTCTTCGGCCCGGCGGGAGGCGGTACGGCATACATCTATCTCGACGGGAACGCGAGCAGCGCTACGAAGCGCATCCAGTGGAACCTGACGGCCGGGAAGTACGGCGACGCCTACACGAACGGGAGCTTGACGATCTATACCCGTTTGACGCACTCGATGGCGGTCACGAAGCGATACCAGGAGAAGGTCCTCGGCACCTGGACGACTCGCCTCCTGACGCCGAACGGAAATCTCGGTACCGTCGTGATCCCCTACGTGCCGCCCTCGATTCTGCCGCCCGACCTCTTCTACAGCTCCGGTGCCGACGCGGGCAAGGCGATCGGTTTCCTGAACGATCCACGGGGGGACTTCGACGTCAACGCGAACTGCTCGGGATGGGAGTTCCAGTCCGGCTCGAGCCCGCTGCCGCTCCTCAAGATCCCGCGGGACTATTCGTGGGGCCAGGCCTGTACTCCTCCCCAGAATTCGTACTCGTGCGCCGCGCGCCTCCTGCGCCCGCAGGCGAAGCTTGTTCATTACGAACAGGGGACCGATTCGTTCACGACCCTGGACCCGGACAACCCCGGTTACACCGAAGCTGGAAGCAAGTACGCCGACGGATGCGATCCCGCGCTCCTCGGCGCGGTGGACGCCGGGCTCGATGTCGTCGAGAACCAGGCGGTATTGACGACGCGCAACGGCTCACAGGCGCCGATCAAGAACCTGCTCAGCAACATCTTCGATTACTTCAACGACCCCAGCCTCGACGGATTCAAGGCGGGAAAGCGACTCGACGACCCCGATGCCTCCTGCCGCAAGACCGCGGTCATCCTGGTCTACGACAATTTCAATGGCTGCCAGAACGACAGCTGCAGCTACCTGACCAACTACATCCTGACGAAGTTCAAGCAGATCGGGGTGCCGGTGTTCGTCGTCGGCTTCGGGGCGAGCGCATCCGCGACGTCAGGCACCGGGAGCTGCATCGCCCAGAACACCGGCGCGATCCTGGACGACGGCACGCCCGGGTACATTCCTGTCTCATCCCCTGAGGCACTTTACCAGGCGCTCGACGCGATTCTGTCCCTCATCCAGTCGAGCAAGGAGTTCGGGTCCTCCTCCGTGTCCTCCGCTCAGGCTGCCGGCGATCAGATGGCGTATCTCGCGACATTCAACGCGACGGGGGATCGCTCGATCTGGAACGGCCGGGTCAACGGTTACAAGCTCGACGCGAGCGGTCACATCCAGGTCGGTCAGCGCACTATCCAGGATCCGCTCGATCCGTTCAACGGCGTGACGCTTCCAGCTCCTTCGAACGACCCGGCTTCCCTGATCTGGAACGCCGGACAGAACCTCGCGCAGACGCCCGGGACCGGAGCGACGGATTCTTCGGCGGTCCTCTCGCCCGGCGCGGCGATCTCGACGGGAAGCTACGTGGACGACTCGACCGACGCGGTTCAGACGATCGGCACCCGTTTCTATCCGGGGCGCAAGATCGTCTTCTCGCTGCCGGAAGGTTACTTGCTGCCGGTGCTCTCGCTACCGATCGGCAACACCGACTCGGTGCCCGAGACGCGCCAGAACATGACGTTCACGCCTCTGGCCACCTGGTGGCCGGCGCTGAAAGCGCTGCTCGGACCCCAGTTCTCCCCCCCGGCGGCTCTCAATCCACCGCTGACGGACACCGAAGCCGCCAACATCCTGCGTTTCATCTGGGGAGACCGAGACGCCGTCATCACGACCACGAAGGAGAGCCAGAAATATCGGGGCTTGAAGTTGGGCGACGTCTTCCATTCGAGCCCGCTCCTCGTGGGGCGTCCCGGGAACTTCGCCTACTACACGAGGAACTTGCACGACTATCAGAAGTTCTTCGCCACCTATCGGACCCGACGGAAGGTCCTCTACTTCGGCGCGAACGATGGACTCTTCCATGCGATCGACGCGGCAGCCTGGGACCGCGACCGCTCAGTCTGCGCAAGGGAGCCGGACGGCAGTGACGGCCACTGTTATGACCTGGGAAGCGGGGCGGAGCTCTTCGCCTACGCGCCACGGTCGCTCATGCAGACCTACAAGACGTTCAAGGACTCGTTGAGACAACCCAAACGAGCCGAGTGGTCGGTGGACGGACCTCCAACTGCCGCGGACGCCTTCATCGACATCGGCCACTCGGGCACTCCAAATCCATCCCACCGCGCCTGGCACACCGTCCTCGTCGGTGGCATGCGGGAAGGCTCCAACTTCCAGGGTACGAGCGGGGCACCCCCCTTCGACTCCCAGGGAAGCTATTTCGCGCTCGACATCACGCAGCCCGACGAGCTGGCGGTGGACACGGACGGCAACGTCGTACCGAAGTCGAGCTCGGCGACCTTCGCCGCACCGCGCTGCTTGAACGCGAATGGAGACGCGAGCTGCGGCAAGGACGCGGCCGATGCCTCCGTGCGCGCGGCCCAGCCGGCGCGGGCCTGGCCCACGGTCCTCTGGGAGCTCCAGGATCGGGGAGACCTCGACGTCGATCCTTCTCCGGGCGCCGGTTTCGTGGACATGGGAGAGACCTGGTCGAAGCCGGCGGTCGGACGGGTCCGCCTCTGCACGGCAAACTGCAACAACACGGTCGCTCCGCTGCCCGTCTACGAGGACCGGTACGTGGCGATCTTCGGTGGAGGTTTCGGGCGCGAGCGGTCGAACCGGCGCGGGAACTGGCTCTACATGGTCGACGTCGAGACCGGCAAAACTCTGTATCGAGCGAACTCGAGCTGCGGCGTCAACGCGGGGAGCGGCTCGTGCACGCCGGTCTACTTCGGCTCGGTGCCTTCGGAGCCCACGGTCGTCGACTTCCAGCAGGACGGCATTCTCGATCGCCTCTACGTGGGGGACCTCAAGGGGCAGCTCTGGAGGATCGACCTCTCGGACCTGCGGTTGCTCGCATCGGCCCCCGGCGGGCGCTTCAACAACCAGCTCGATTTGAACGCGGGATCGGGAAAACCGTTTCTGCTGTTTCGCGCGCCGCAGCCCGTTGCACCGGCGACGGCACCCTTCTATCCGATCTACTTCCGGCCGATCCCGATTTCGCTCGGCTACGACGTCGGAGGGTCTCCGGCCCTCGGGATCGCCTTCGGTACGGGAGACCGAGACGACATCCTCGCGAGAGTCGATCCTTCGAGCCGGAACACCCGGGCGAGGTACTACTACGTCGTCGACACCGGGAACACCGTCACGAGAACGGAAAGCGACCTCATGGACATCGCCTCGTCGGCTGCCGCGCCCGCCTCCTCGACCCCCGGCCTGGGCTGGTTCCTCGAGCTCACGGCCGGCGAGCGCGTCATCACGGATTCACTGGCGGTCAACGGAGTGATCTACTTCGGCACCTTCAACCCGACCGGACCGGCGACGTCGAACCGCGCCTGCTCGAATCCGGATCGCTGCTCCGTGCCGGTGGGGGTTCCCCGCTTCTATCGGGTCCTCTATTCGACCGGGGACCCCTATCTGGGCTCCGACCGAGGTGAGACCCAGTCGCACGCGATGTTCCTGTCCGAACCGGTGTTCTTCCTCTCTTACGACCAGCACGGCCAGATCGTCTTTTCGACGGAGAACACGATCAAGTCGGAGACCGCTCGGGGAGGGGGCAGCAGCACGTTGCGAAACTGGAGGGAGACTTCCCGGCGGCCCTGACGATCCACTCCCGATAGCAGCTCGGACTCGTCGGGAGTCCTCGCTGGACTGGAGTCGCGCAAGTGATGTCGCTCGACGACGTCAGAACCGGGCGACGGACCCTTCGCGCGGGCTGGCTTGCCCACGCACTGTTACGCTTGGTGACGCTTTTGGCCAAAACGACACCCGTCGGAGGCGTCACGGTATGGCTGCAACCTCCTGTCATAAAATGCATTAGCCCTTCTTCCCGGGCGCGGCACGGGATTCGCTCTATAGGTACGCCGCTCCCGGAGAGAGTGCGGACCGGATTCTCGGGAAGGAACGATTCGATTTGAGCGAGAAGGGGTGTACCGGGAGATGTGTCATCCGAAATCGAAGCCTGTAAAAACGAACCGCACCGGAAAGCCGGAGGAAGGCTTCAGCCTGATGGAGATCCTGATCACCGTCGCGATACTCGGCATTCTGGTGCTTCTGGCGGCACCGTTCGCCGGGAAGATCATTCGCCGATCCCAGTCCGTCGCGGCGTTCTCCTCGATGCGCCAGGCGCTCGCCGCGGCGCGGCTGCAGGCGGTCAAGAGGGGCATAAACGTCGTCGTCCAGTTCAGCGTCACCCCCGAGGGTCAGATCAAGGTCCACACGTTCCAGGATCGCGCGAACGACGAGACGAGCCCGCTGCCGGCGGACGAACAGGCGGCCGTCGGGAACTTCAAGCAGGACACCGGTTTTCTCTCCGGCCCGGCGGCCGACGAGCCGACGCTGGGAGAAATCCTCCTGCCTTCGAGCGTGGTCGTCTGGAAGCAGGGCGGCACCAAGGGAGACACGGGTGCGGGCATCGCCTTCGACGAGTATGCCGGGGACACTACGCTTACCAATCGGGTCGTCTTCGTTGCCACCGGCGGTATCGCTCCTCCCCAGGACACGGCGACGTCCGGTCTTCCCAACTCGGCCGGCGGCCGCGGAATCTACTTCGCCGACCAGGCGGGAAAGAACTTCTTCCGAGTGACCATCGACAGTGACATCTCGGGCCGGCTGGTCGTGGACAAGTACCAGGCCGATTCTCCGGCCGGCTACCGAGCGAGCAAGTGGACATGGTACTGAGACGTTCCGGCCGGCGCGGCGAGGCCGGGCTCACGCTGATCGAGGTCCTGGTGGCCGCGACCATTCTCGCCCTGGCGCTTCTCGCGCTGGCACCGATGTTCACGACCGCGGTCAAGACCAACGCGTCCGCATACCAGCTCACGAACACGACGTCTCTCGCCCGGGAGAAGCTCGAGGAGCTCTCGGGCTATTTGAGAAGTGACCCACGTCTGGCGGTTCCCAACGGCAGCAGCGCAATCGGGCCGACGACGAACACGCCATCCGGCTTCTCGCCCCAGGCCGTCTGCGACAGCGACCTGCCCAAGTGGTACAACCCGCAGACCGGGGCGACGTCGGCGGCGGCAACGTCGCCGGGCGTCGGCTGGTTCTCTTATCCGTTCGAACGCACGTATACCGTCGAGCAGTTTGGCGCCGACCTGGTCACACCGGTCACGTCGCCGAATCCCTACGTCGTCAAGCTGATCACCGTGACGGTCCGTCCGACGAGCGGCCCATTTCCAGGACTCCGGCAGAGCCGGCAGTCGCTCTATCTGAGGGTCCGCGATGCGTAGAACTCGTCATCCCCGCCTTCGCCGCGCGGAGGGCCTCACCCTGATCGAGACCCTGGTGACGCTTGCGGTCGTCACAGTCGTGATGCTCGGTCTCTATGCGCTGCTCGACTCGTCGAACAAGCTCGCGAAGCAGGAAACCAACGTCGCGGAGGCGCAGCAGTCCGTCCGGATCGGAATCTCCGAGCTCACCCGGGTCATCCGCCAGGGTCGGGTCGGCGGCCTCTTCATCGCGAATGCGATTCTGCCCGTCTCGAACAACAGCCCGGGCGGAGCCGGGGCCAAGCTGACGGACACCACGGGGACCGATCACTACGTGCGCAAGGGGACGGACGTGATCGAGGTGCGCGGGATCATCCAGGGCGACAAGTACGGGCTCTCGACCGGCGACGTGACCTGCGGCGGCAGCTGCGCCACCACGAACGCGATGACCGTCACGATCCACGCGACCTCTTCGGTCGGGATCGTCAACTTTCCGGCGGGAGGCGTGCCCTCGATCGCCGGTAAGACGCGCCCCTTCTACTTCGTCGTCGCCGACAGCTCGACCGAAATGATCACGACCGGCGTCGGGACCTACCTCGTCCCCGTCTACTACGTCGGCCTGGTCGATACGACCGGCGCCTGGTTCACCCAGACCGCCACCACCTTCTCCTTCGTCATGAACCCGGCGGACGCGGGAGCGCGAAAGCTCGGCGCCGTCGCGCCGTCGGCGGTGTCCCTCGACAAGCCGTATTCCGGCGGCGTCGTCGACGAGATCCGGTTCTTCGTCGACGAAGGGCCGACCGACGGGTCGTCGAGCACTCTGGACACTCACCCGTCACTCGCGGAGGCGACCTTCGACCCCTCCTCCGGGAACTGGGAGATCCAGCCCCTGATCGAAGACGTCGAGGACTTCCAGGTGGCGTACGGTGTGGACGGAATCAACGGCAGCGCGCACGACCGGGGGATCTCGCCCGCGGTCTACAACTCGACCGGAAGCAATCTCGACGAGTGGGTCGGAAACGTCGCCAACGAAGTCTCGGGGACGCTCCCTCTGACCTCGACCGATCCCAAACGCGTGGAGGCTTTCATCGACTCCTCGGTTCCGACGGGCCCGAGTGCTCCGGTGAGCGCGGTTGCGACCCTCCGCTCGGTCATGGTCGGCCTCGTCGTCAAGTCGGCCGATCCCGACTTCAAGTACGAAGGCCCAGGGTCGCGCGGCTTCAGCCTGTTCGATTCGACCGCGCGGTCGTTCTCGAACGCGGCGTCGACCGGCCGGCCCTATCGCCGGCGCCTTCAGAGGTTCGCCGTTTCACTCCGGAATTACCAGTGACTCCGGGGAAAATCGTTCGAGGTGATTTGATGATGCGCAATCGGTCGATTCGGCACGGTGAAAAGGGAATGGCGCTCTTCGTGGCCATCCTGCTCCTGCTCGTCGTCACCGTCATGGGTATCGCGTTGCTCCTGACCGCGTCCTTCGAGCAGACCCTGATCGGTACCGAGAACCGGATCTCCAAGATCTTCTACGCGGCTGACTCGGGGATCGAGTACGGCGCGGCGATGCTGAACTCGACCGTCAACTACGCCGGTTCGAATCCCATGCCGGTCGGAGTCTCGAGCTACTACCCGGGCTCTCCGACGGCAGACATGGTGGTCACGATCGCGCCGCCGGTTCTGCTCGGTTACAACATCCTGCCCGGCGAGCAGATGCAGTCGGAAGGAAAGGGATACGGCAGCAGCCAGGTGGTCGAGAACTTTTACGCTCTGACGTCGAGCTCGCGGTCGACCAAGATCGAGGCGAGCAAGACGATCGATGCGGAAATCGGCGTCTACCCGAAATTGCTGGCCATTCCCGAGTGAGGGAAAAGTGAACCGAACCACCCGGCTTCTCCTCGTCTTTTGTCTCGCGGTCGTGTCTCGGCCGGCGACCGCGGATGACAAGGACTTCCTGCGCCCGGAAGGTACGAAGGCGCCCGCGAACCTGATGATCGTCTTCGGCAACTCGCAGACGACGACCCAGGCGATCACGTTCACCGGCACGAACTTTTCGACCTTCGACGGCGACGCGGACTCTCCCGGCAGCAAGCTCGGTGCGGCCAAGAAGGTGATCAAACAGTTCATCACCGACTTCCACACCACCTACAACATCGGGCTGACGGGCTTCGCCCGCCCTCCCAACTTCGGTTCGACCACGATCAATCGAAAGCACTGGGTCTACCAGTCGCTCGACGTCGATTTCCCGAACGACTCCTTCAAGGAGCCGGCGGGAACCCTGGAGCGTTGGGGGACGTCCGGTGAGGGCCCCTGCACCAACAAGACGGTCCCGGTCTGCACCGACCAGTCGCCGAGCTTCGTTAACCTCGTTGCTCCGTATGCGAACGCGACTCTCCTCGGGCCGTTTTTCAACGCAAACCCCACCGCGACTACCTATGCCTATCTCCTGTTGGACGGAGCCACCCAGACCAACTCCCGCAAGCGAATCCGCATCAGCGTCCTGGCCGGCAAGTATGGCGATGCCTTCACCGACGGTTCCTTCACGACGTTGACGCTCGTCACCCATTCGATTTCGGTCCTCAAGGAATACCAGGAATGCTCGGCCAGCTGCGGCAGCAGCATCAACTGGCATGCGCCGCTGACGGGACTGACGCCCGGAGGAAGCCTTCCGGTAGCGACGGTCCGGTACCGTCCTCCGGTCGCCTTTCCCGTGGAGTATTTCTATCCGACGGGCGCCACGAACAGCGCGGGCGCGTCGATCGCCGGCCGATACGTGGGATTCCTGAACGAGCCCGCAGTCGACTTCTCCATGAGCACGAACTGCTCGGGTCTGGAATTCCAGAACACCGGACACCCGCTGATCAAGATCCCCAGGGACTACTACACGGGACCGAACTGCGACCCCCCGCAGGATTCCTTGAATTGCGCGAAACGACTCCTCCGGCCTCAGGCGTATATCGAGAACTACAACACCTCGACCGGTGCCTTCGTGACCAACGACCCCGACAACCCGGGCTACACGCAGGCGGGTCAGAGCAAGTACGCCGACGGCTGCAACCCGGCGCTCATGGGAGCGGTCGACGACGGCCTCGATTCGGTCGAGAGAACCGTGATCCTGACCGCGAGGAACGGATCGCAGGCGCCGATCAAGGGGGCGCTCATCAACGTTCTCGACTACTTCAGCAAACCGGCGATCGACGGTTTTCAGAACGGCGTACGTCAGGACGACCCGAACAAGGCTTGCCGCAGTACAGCGGTGATCTTCATCTACGACACGTTCAACGGCTGTCAGAACGACACCTGCAAAAACCTGCAGAACTTCGCCCTGGACGAGTTGAGATCGATCGGCGTCCACGTTTATACGATCGGCTTCGGAGCGAGCGCGACCTCGGGAGTGTGCGCCGGCGCGACCCCGCCCGAGGGGTGCCCGCTCGTCTGCATTCCCAAATACAGCGGCGCCTTCAAGTCCGATGGCACGACGCCGGCCTACTTTCCGGTGAACGATGCCGTGGGCCTCTACAACGCGTTGGTGGAGATCGCGGAGCTCGTCAACGAAGCCCAGAAGGGTTTCGTCGCTTCGACGGTTTCGACCGCCCAGGCGAACGGGGAACAGGTCACCTTCCTCGCGACGTTCAACGCGCTCAACAAGCGGTCGATCTGGGACGGCCGGGTGAACGCGTACAAGCTCGACAGCTCGGGAAACCTGCAGCTCGGCTTCCGAACGATCAAGGATCCGGTCGACCCGAACGTCAACGTCGTGGTACCGGCGCCGTCGAATCAGCCGTCCTCGCTCATGTGGAACGCCGGGCAGAACCTGGCCGCCACGCCCGGAACCGGAGCGACGAACTCGTCCGCGGTCCTGGCTCCCGGGGCAGCGAGATCTACGGGGACGTACCTCGACAGCTCCAACGACGGAGCGCCGGTCGACATCGCGACGAGCTTCTATCCGGGACGCAAGGTCGTCTTCTCTCTTCCGACGAGCTACCCGAGCCCGACCGATCCGACGACCCGGTTGCCGCTGCCGGCAGCCGATCCCGTGCCCGAGAATCGGTTTGACATGGTCTACAACACGTCGGCGACGTGGTGGCCCGCGATCAAGGCTCTGCTCTCTCCGCAGTCCGCCGGGCCGTTCATCGCGAACCCGGCGATCGGCGACACGGACGCCCGGGACTCGCTCCGCTTCATCTGGGGCGACCGGGACGCCGTCATCCTGGCGGCGCAGCCTTCCACCACCGGGACCGCTCTGTATTCGGGCCTGAAGCTGGGTGACGTTTTCCATTCGAGCCCGGTCATCGTCGGTCCGCCGAACCAGTTCGCTTACTTCACCTCGAACCTGCACGGTTACCAGGACTTCCGGACTACGTACGAGCGGCGTCGGCGGCTACTCTACTTCGGCGCCAACGACGGCCTCTACCACGCGATCGACGCCGGCGGCTGGGACCGGACTCCGTCGCAGTGCGACCTCGATACGGACGGCGTGACCCGCAAGCACTGCTACGACCTCGGCACGGGGGCGGAGCTCTTCGCCTACGCCCCGCGCGCGACGATGCAGATTTTCAAGAAGTTAAAGGACCGGATCGGTGTCCAGACGAAGCAGATGGAATGGACCGTCGACGGGCCGGCGACGGCCGGGGACGTCTTCATCGACTCGAGTCACTCGGGCAGCCCCGTCGCTGCGGACCGGGCCTGGACGACCGTGCTCGTCGGCGGAATGAGGGAGGGATCACCCTTCGAAGGGACGAGCGGCGCAAGCCCCTCGAATTCTCTGGGAAGCTACTACGCGCTCGACGTCACCCAGCCGGATGCGCTGACGCTCGATGCGAACGGCAAGCCGGTCACGATCCTCCCCGCCACGTTTTCCGCGCCAATGTGTCTGAACGCGAGCGGCGACGCGACCTGCGGCAAGGACGCCGCCGACGCCACCGTCCGCGGCAACCAGCCGGCCCGCGCCTATCCGACGGTTCTCTGGGAGATCGCCGACGTCGGAGACCTCGACGCGAGCGGAACGCCCGGAGCGAGCTACGTCGACATGGGCGAGACGTGGTCGAAGCCCGCTCTCGGAAGGGTCCGGGTCTGCGTGGCGAACTGCGGGAACTCGGTTGCGCCCTTCCCGGTCAGCGAGGACCACTACGTCGCGATCTTCGGAGGAGGCTTCGACCGGGAGCGCCTGAACCGGCGCGGCAACTGGCTCTACATGGTCGACGTCGAGACCGGCAAGGTCCTCTACCGGGCGAACTCGAGCTGCGGGATCAACTCGGGGAGCGGTTGTAGTCCAACCTACTTCGGGTCCATGCCCTCGGAGCCGGCGGCCATCGACGCTAACGGTGACGGTTATATCGACCTGATCTACATCGGGGACCTGAAGGGCCGCATGTGGAGGATCGACTTGACCGACCTTCGCATGGTCACGTCGCCGCCCACCGGCCGGTTCGACAACAAGATCGACGTGGTCTCCGGCTCGGGCAAGCCCTTCCTGCTCTTCCAGGCGCCGCAGCCGACCGGGACCAACGTCCATCCGTTCTACCCGATTTATTACCGGCCGACCGTGATCGTGCTCGGCTACAGCGTCGGGGGGAAGCGGGCGTTCGGCATCGGGTTTGGAACTGGAGACCGCGACGACATCACTTCGAAACTCGATCCGCAGGGCGCCACCTACAAGCAGCGCTTCTATTACGTCGTGGACCTCAACAACAGCGCGACCCGGGTCGAGAGCGATCTCTACGACATCACGTCCGCAACGGCGGCCTCCATCTCGACGGCCCCGACCAACGGCTGGTTCCTCGAGTTCGCGCTCGGCGAGCGGGCCAATGCCGACATCCTGACGGCGGGCGGTGTCATCTTCTTCACGACCTTCAACCCGGTCCTTCCCAGTAACCCCGGGAGTGGATGCTCACAGAACCCGTTGCTCTGCGGTGGGGCGGGCGGAAGCTCGCGGTTGTATCGAGTCTTCTATTCGACCGGTAACCCCTATCTCGGAAGCGATCGCGGCGAGACGCAGGCGCCCTCGGGGTTCCTTTCCGAGCCGGTGTACTTCCAGGCTCAGGACCAGAGCGGCCACGTCATTTATACCAACGAGAACACGGTCAAGAACGAAAACGCCCCGACGGGCAAGAAGACATCGGTCAAGAGCTGGAAGGAGCGTGCCCGGCGGCCGTAAGCACGACCAAGATCGAAGCGAGATCGAATCGGAAACAAGCGTCGACCTGAAACTGGCAAGCCCCGGGTGAGGGAAAAATGAACCGTACGAGCAAGAGGACGTCGGTCCGGAGCAGGAAGGAGCTCGCCCGCCGGCCATAAGTACGACCAGGATCGAAAGAAGATCGATACAAAAATCGGAGTCTACCGAGACCTTTTGCCAATTCCGAGTGAGGGAAAAATGAACCGAACGACCCGGCTTGTCCTGGTTCTCTGCCTCGCGGTCATGATGTCTCGTCCCGCGGCCGGAGACGACAAGGACTTCCTGCGGCCCGAGAGCACGCGGGTCCCGGCCAACCTCCTCATCGTCTTCGGCAACTCGCAGACGATGACGCAGACGATGAGCTTCACCGGGGTGAACTTCAGTACGTTCGACGGCGACGCCGACTCCCCCGGCAGCAAGCTGGGCGCGGGGAAGAACGTGATCCGGCAGTTCGTCAGCGACTTCCACACGACCTACAACATCGGTTTGACAGGGTTTTCGCGGCCGCCGAACCTCGGCTCGACCTCGATCACCCAGAAGCACTGGGTGTACGAGTCGTTGGACGTCGACTTCCCGGCCGAACCCTTTAAGGAGCCGATCGGAACCCTGTCGCGCTGGGGAACGTTCGGCGAAGGGCCATGCACGAGCAAGACCGTTCCCGTCTGCACCGATCGGTCGGCCGGGGTC
>Ga0114129_10005390_pt1 | contig 18057 bp, 12 predicted proteins | sample RhiMetdeltSRZDD1_FD_80071 | JGI IMG/M metagenome (GOLD analysis project Ga0114129, IMG submission 80071) | Populus rhizosphere microbial communities from Tennessee, USA - Rhizosphere MetaG P. deltoides SRZDD1 (version 2) (version 2) | ecosystem: Host-associated > Plants > Roots > Rhizosphere >...
GATGCAGCGCGATCCACGTGCCTGGTGTGTACGCGATGTTGTTGTGCCAGTTGTCGCTCGTCGTCCATCCGGGCATCGGGCACTGTTCGACGCGGTACGTCAGCCCCCGGGCCTTCGCCGCCTGGAGCAGCGGCACGAACTGAGCCTCGAAGTCCGCGAGGTTCTGCTCCATGCTGTGCTGCTGATTGCGGCCGACGAAGCCGCAGACGGCGTTCACGCCCAGAAGGACCGCCGCATCGAACGCGCGCAGCATGAAGTCGTGCTTCTTCTTCCGGACGACCGGATCGTGGTGCAGCATGTTGTCGAAGTAGCCGATGTCGGACAGCCCGATGCGGTTCGTCCGCAGCGACGCTTCGACGCGCCGCGCCCGATCGCTCGTGAAGGGCTGACGCAGGTCGAGCGTGTTCGCGACCGGGTCGAGCATCGCCTCCGGCGGCACATCCGTCTCGGTCGGGTGCAACGCGGCCGAAAGCTGGATGTAGTCCGCGCCCAGCTCGCGCGCGAACGCCACCCACTCGTCGATGGCGCGATCGGGATCCGGATCTCGAACCTCGCGCGGCGTCAATTCCTGCAGCGCCGCGGTCAGCACACCGACCTTCATGAACTTCGGTTCGAACGGTCTGAGCGACATGGACGGTTATCTTATCGTAGCGTCGCGCGGACGAGGCCCTTTCCGGCAGCGGCCCCGTCACAATTGCGTTATATTCTGGCCGGTCTTCCTCCGAGCGAGAGATATGAACAGGCGTCTGGCATTCCCTTTCGTCGCCGCCGCGCTCGTCGGCCTCGCGAGCATGTCCGTCGCGACGGCCCCCGCCGACAAGGGGTGGTCCGATTTCGGCGGCGGTCCCGCCGCTTCGCACTTCGTGGACCTCGATCAGATCACCAAGGGCAACGTGAGCCAGCTCGAGCACGCGTGGTTCTACCCGTACGCCACCACCGGCTTCAACCCGATCGTGGTCGACAACGTGATCTACGTGCTGGGCCGCGGTAATTCGCTGATCGCGCTCGACGCCGCCACCGGCAAGGAGATCTGGATCCACGAGCGCTTGAACGGGATCACGAGCCGCGGTGTCAATTATTGGCAGAGCCCGGACGGAAAGGACCGCCGCCTGATCTTTGCCATCAACGGCTTCATGCAGGCGATCGACGCGCGCAGCGGCGAGTCGATCCGCACCTTCGGCGACAACGGCATCGTCGATTTGCGAAAAGGGCTCTTGCGGGCCGAGGGAACCGACCGCCGCGTGCAATCTCGAAGCCCGGGCAAAGTGTGGAAAAACCTCCTGATCATGGGCTCGGCATCGGGCGAGGGCTGGATGACGCCGCCGGGCGATATCCGCGCGTACGACATCGTCAGCGGCAAGCTCGCCTGGCAGTTTCATACCGTGCCGTTGCCGGGCGAATACGGCTACGACACATGGCCGAGAGACGCCTACAAGTACGTCGGCGGCGCCAACAATTGGGGCGAAATGTCCGTGGACGAAGATCGCGGCATCGTCTACGTCCCCACCGGATCGGCGACATACGACTTCTACGGCGCCGATCGGCACGGCGCGAACCTGTTCGCCAACTGCCTGCTCGCACTCGACGCTCGAACGGGCAAGCGCCTCTGGCACTACCAGACGGTTCATCACGACCTGTGGGACCTGGACAACGTGTCGGCGCCACAGCTGGTGACCGTGCAGCACAACGGTGCGCGGCTCGATGCCGTGGCTCACGCGGGGAAGACAGGATTTCTGTACGTCTTCAACCGGGTCACCGGAGAACCGCTCTGGCCGATCGAAGAGCGCCCCGTGCCGAAAAGCGACGTTCCCGGCGAGCAGGCCTGGCCGACGCAGCCCTTCCCGACGAAGCCACCTCCCTTCGCAAAGCAGACGTTCACGGTCGACGACGTCAACCCGTGGTTGCTGACGCCGGATGACTACGCAAAGATGCGCGACCGCGTCGCGAAAGCGCGCAACGAAGGGATCTACACGCCGCCGGCATTGATCGACACGATCTCGATGCCTGGCAATCAGGGCGGGTCGAATTGGGGCACCACGGCTGCGGATCCGAAAAAGGGCCTCGTCTTCGTCGTCAACGTCAACGAGCTTGCGATCCTCAAGCTCGAAGATGTCACGACGCGGACCGGCCGGCCTGGTGCGCTGGGGGCGCAGGCGTATCAGAAGTACTGTCAGGCGTGCCACGGATCGGATCAGCGCGGCGCCGCGCCAGGCTTTGCGCCGACGCTGCTTGGCGTCAACGATCGGCTGAGCGACGACACGATTCGTGCCGCAGTGACAGGCGGAACGGGGACGATGCGTCCTGTGCGTGGAATCACGGACGCGGAGCTCGGCGTCCTGGTGGCGTACCTGACGGCGCGGAATGCAGAAGGTCGTGGCGCAACTCCGCCTGGACCGCCGGCGCCTCCAGGACCGGTCATCGCCTCAGGTGGCGTGCCTTTGCCTCCGCCGCGCATTCCATCGGAGCTGCCGCCCACGTTTGCGGGCATCGGCGGCACCGGCGGCAACATCGCGTACCCGGAAGGCGTGCCGGTGCCGCCAGTTCGCTACGTGACGGAATACGGCGTCATGGCGTCGGCAACCAAGCCACCGTACACGACGCTCACGGCGTACGACCTCAACAGCGGCACGATCAAGTGGCAGGTTCCGATCGGTGACGACTTGACGACGTTGGCGCGCGGCGGTCCCCCCAATACCGGCGGTCTCGGCGCGCGCAACGGAATGATCGTCACCAAGGCCGGTCTCGTGTTCGTCGCCGGCGGCGACGGCAAGGCCCGAGCCTACAACGAAGACACCGGTCAGGTGTTGTGGAGCGGTACGCTGCCGGGGAATTCGAACGGCATTCCGATCAGCTACGAATCCAAGGGACGTCAGTTCGTTGTCTTTTCATCGCTGCCGCGTGGCCGTGGAGATGACGGCCGCGGCACTGCGGCGGCCGATCTGTCAGCCGACACACCGCGCGGCTACATCGCATTTGCGCTGCCGCAACGTGAAAAGCCGACGTCGGGGCTACGTTAATCTCGCAGCGTCCCGTTTAGTGAGGAGACGGCCGATGCCTCAACTGTCCAGACGAGAGTTCTTCAAGAAGGCGGCGACCGACACGGCCGTCGTCGGATTGCTCGCGGCGCGCGTCGCCGAGCTTCGTGCCAACCCGCTTGGACTTCCCATAGGCAGCCAGACGTATCCTCACCGCGCGATGATCAAGGACGGCGATTTTGCCGGGTTGGCAAAGATCCTGGCCGACATCGGCGTGCAACGCGTCGAGATGTGCTCGCCGTTGGGCTACTCCGACTTCGCCAGCCTTGCCGACGGGAAGCAGGTCAAGAAAATCCTCGCCGATCACGGGCTGAAATGTGAAAGCGCGCATTTCAGCATGCGGGAGCTCAGGGAGCGGCAGGCCGAGAGCATCGCATGGGCCAAGGACGTCGGCATCACGCAGATGATCACGGCAACTCTCGGGGGCGGAAGCAGTCCGTCGATGGACGATGTGAAGAGGGCGGCGGACGAATACAACAAGATTGCGGCGATCGCGGCGAAGGCTGGCATGCAGCAAGGGCTGCACAACGAAGGCTTCGAAGTGTCGATGGTGGACGGCGAGCGCACCTACGACGTGTTGATGCGGCTGCTCGATCCAAAGCTGGTCAAGTTCCAGTTCCAGATGTCGACGATCGGCCAGGGGTTCGTCGCCCACGAGTACTTCACGAAGTACCCCGGGCGATTTTTCTCGATGCATCTGCAGGACGTGGATCTGAACGCGACGCCTCCGCCCCCGCCTGCGCCCCCACCCGGCGCTCCTCCGGGACGAGGTGGCGGCGGCCAGGGACGCGGCCGCGGCGTGCAGACGTCGATGGGCAAAGGCAGCATCGACTGGGTGAAGACATTTCAGGCCGCGAAGGTCGGCGGCGTGAAGAATTACTTCGTCGAACAGAACATGGAGTTGACGAAGGAAAGCGTCACGTTTCTCAAGACGTTGAAGGTGTGACCATGCGAGCGGCTCTTGCGTTTGGCGCGGTCGCGACTATTGTCTTGGCTGTGGTCCACACGAATACGCAGACGACGGCAAACGGCGCACGCGACCTGCCGGCACGCAAGGTCCCCGTGCCGACGACGGTCAGCCCGGAGATGCAGGCGTTGATTGCCGCGCCGCCTGCGCCAACGTGGAACGTCGCGCCGACATCGATCGAGGAATGGAAAACGATGTCCGCGCCTTCGGCGGGCCGGGGCCTGCCAGCGCTCCGCGAGCGCCTTGGCGTCAAATCCGAATCGATCACGGTGAATGGCGTCCAGGCGTACATGGTGACGCCGAACGTCATCCCGGCCGAAAACCGCAGCAGGCTGCTCGTCCATGTGCATGGCGGCTGCTACGTGTTGAACGGGGGTGAGGCCGGTACTAGCGAAGCGATCTACATGGCGGGCATCGGGCATTTCAAGGTCCTGTCGATCGACTATCGAAGACCGCCCGAATTTCCATACCCGGCGGCGCTGGACGATGCAATGGCAGCGTGGAAGAGCGCGTTGAAGATGGCCGACGCGAAGAATATGGCAATCTTCGGCACCTCGGCCGGCGGTGCACTGACGCTGTCGATGGTGCTGCGCGCAAAGCGGGAGGGTCTGCCGCTGCCGGGCGCCATCGCACCGGGAACGCCGATGTCCGATCTCACCGGGACCGGCGACTCGTTTCAGACGAACTTCATGATCGACAACGTGCTGGTCGGCAGCGATGGGCGCTGTGATGCGATGGCCAGGCTGTACGCCAACGGCCACGATCTCAAGGACCCGTTGTTGTCGCCGGTCTATGGAGATATGCGGGGCTTTCCGCCGGCGATCCTTACGACCGGGACGCGCGATCTCCTCCTGAGCAACACGGTACGCGTGCATCGGAAGCTGCGCCAGGCCGGCGTGGTGGCGGAGCTGCAGGTCTACGAAGGCCAGTCGCACGCGCAGTACATGCGCGACGCCAACGCGCCCGAGACGAGGGAAGCATTCGAGGAAATCGCGCGTTTCTTCGACAAGCATCTGGGTAAATAGAAGGAGTCGTCATGAGACGCCGCGATTTTCTTGTCGGCGCCGCCGCCGCAGCCGGCCTTGCCGGCGCCCGTAGAGGATGGTCAGCCCAAAGTCCGTCCAGGGATGAGGCAAAGCTTCGTCGTGTCGCCATCATGTCGCTCTGCTTCAACAGCATCCTGAAGAATCCGTCGCAGCCCGACAATCCGGCGCGAACGCTCGACGTCATGGACCTTGGACAGATGCTGGCGGACCGCTACGGCGTGCACAACGTCGAGATGCAGCATTCGCATTTCCCGTCGACCGAGGCTGGTTATTTGAAAGCGTTTCGCGAGCGGCTCGCGAAAACCGGCTCGCAGGTGACGAACATCAATCTGGAATTCGGACCGCAGAATATCTCCGCGGCGGATCCGGCGCTGCGACAACAGGCGCTCGATCGGACCAAGGAATGGATCGACTACGCGGTGGCTCTCGGTTCTCCGCGCATCATGGTGAATCAGGGTGCCCCCACGCCGGAGAACAAAGAGGTGGCGACCGCCACGCTGAAGGCGATGGGCGACTACGGCAAATCGAAACGCATCATGGTCGCGATGGAAAACCGCGGCGGCGGCGGCGGTCGGCAGGCGGCGCCTGGCTCCGCTGCCCCACCTGGCCCGCCCGCCCCACCAGCCCTACCTGCCCCACCCGCCTGGCTCCTGCTCGTCGAAATCATCAAAGGATCCGGGACGTACGCGAATTGCGATCTCGGCAACTTTCCGGATCAGGAGACGCAGCACGCCGGCATCCGGGGGATGTTTCCGCTGACCGACGGGAACTGTCACGTCAAGTTGAATCCGGCGCGATACGACCTCCCCGCAGCGCTCGCTTTGGTGAAGCAGCTCGGATATCAGGGGCTCTATTCGATCGAGGCGGGAGGCGGCGGCGGCGCCGATCCGTACGCCGCGGTGCAGGCCATCTACGATGTGCTGCTGCCGAGCATGTGACGCGTAGATGATCACCGTTATTCACCGCCGGTTGAATGCAGGCTTCGTGTTTTCGTGTCTTCGTGGCGCGATCGTGTTAGTGGGCGCCGCACTGTCGCTGCATAACGCGCTCGGTATTCACCGCCGATTGAATGCCACGAAAGCACGAAGACACGAAGAAGCGTTGAGCACCCCAAGCTTCGTGTTTTCGTGTCTTCGTGGCGCGATCGTGTTGTTGGGCGCCGCACTGTCGCTGCACGACGCCCGCGCCCAGGCCGCATACACCACCTGGAGCGACTACTCAGGCAGCGCCGATAGCGCCCAGTACTCTGCGCTGCGTCAGATCGACCGGACCAACGTTCACGCGCTGCAAGTCGCCTGGACGTATCGGACGCTGGACCAGGCGGGCTACTCGTTCAACCCGCTCGTCGTGGATGGTGTCATGTACGTGCTGGCCAAGAACAACTCGGTCGTGGCCCTCGACGCGGCGACCGGCCAGGAACTGTGGCTGCACGAAAATCGACGCGGCAAGATCACAACCCACGGGATCAATTACTGGGAAAGCAAGGACCGCTCCGACCGCCGCCTCCTCCTGGCAAACAACGAGCACCTGAAAGCGATCGACGCACGGACGGGCGAGTCGATTCCTTCCTTCGGCGCGAGCGGCCTCGTCGATCTGCGAAGCGGTCTCGAGCGGGATCCGGCCAGCATCTCGGTGCAGTCCACCATGCCGGGACGCGTCTTCGAGAATCTGATTATTCTCGGCTCTGCCACGAATCAGGAGTACGACTCGGCGCCGGGCGACATTCGGGCCTACGACGTCCGTTCCGGGAAGCTGGTGTGGACTTTTCACACCATTCCGCGCGACGGCGAATTCGGCGCCGACACCTGGCCGAAGGACGCGTGGAAGACGATTGGCGGAGCGAACGCGTGGGCCGAGATGTCCGTCGACGAGAAGCGCGGCATCGTCTACATTCCCACCGGAAGCCCCAAATACAACTTCTACGGCGGGAATCGGAAGGGGGCCAACCTGTTCGGCGATTGTCTGCTCGCGCTGGACGCGCGAACCGGCAAGCGTCTCTGGCACTTTCAGATGGTTCACCACGACATCTGGGATTACGACAACGCCACCGCGCCGAAGCTCCTCACCGTACGCCACGGCGGCAAGATGGTCGATGTCGTCGCGCAGGCCGGCAAGACGGGCTTCCTGTACGTTTTTGATCGGCTGACAGGCGAGCCGCTGTGGCCGATCGAAGAGCGGCCGGTTCCGCGTTCCGACCTGCCCGGCGAGGAGGCATGGCCCACACAGCCGTTCCCCACCGCTCCTCCGCCCTTCGCACGGCAGACATTTACTGTCGACGATCTCAGCCCCTTCATCGACGATCCTCATGAACGCACACGCTTTCTCGAAGAGATCCGGAACGCACGGAACGATGGACTGTTCACGCCGCCCGGCCTGCGCCACACCATCGAGATGCCTGGCAACAACGGCGGATCCAATTGGAGCGGCGCCGCAGTCGATCCTGAACACGGCACCATGTTCATCGTGTCCAAGGATTTTCCCTGCATGCTGAAGCTGTCGCCGGTCGCGTCGTCCGGAGCGGTCCGGTACGCGATGAACGGATTCGGCTTCATGATCACGAGCAGCGGCCTCTCGGCGATCGCACCGCCGTGGACGACGCTGACGGCATACGATCTGAATGCCGGGACGATTACCTGGAAGGTGCCGCTCGGCGAGGTTCCGGAGCTGGCCGCGAAGGGCTTCTCGCAGACGGGCGGTCATTTCCCGAAGGTGGGTCCCGTGGTCACGGCGGGAGGATTGATTTTCACCGGCACGCGCGATCGGGAGATCAGAGCGCTCGACGTCGACACGGGCAACGTGCTCTGGAAGGCAGAGGTCGAGACCGCTCTCGAGGGAATACCTGCGGTCTACCAGGTGAACGGGAAGCAGTACCTGGTGTATTGCGCAGCCGCACGCGCAACCACGCACACGCACGCCAGCCCCGGGCATCCTGCGTCCACCGCACCGATACCTGGCGCGTACGTCGCGTTCGCGCTGCCGGACAAGCGTTAGGGGCGGGCGGACTTCCGTGTCTTCGTGTCTTGGTGGCGTAATCGTATTCGTTGGGGGCGTGATCGTATTCGTCGGTCTTGGGGTGTGGGCGCCTGTCGCCGGTCTCGCCGCCCAACGCAGCGCCGGCGATCATGCGAACGGCAAGGCCCTGATCGAGTCCAACAAGTGCCTGGACTGTCACCGGATCGGACAAGAAGGGTCGCGTCTCGGTCCGGATCTGTCCGACATCGGGAGCCGGCGGACGGCCGACGAGCTGCGGCGATCGATTGTGACGCCCGACGCCGAGGTGCTCGCCGAGCATCGATTCGTTCGCGTCGTGTCGAAGGACGGCGCCGTCGTGATCGGACGACTGCTGAACCAGGACGCATTCAGCATCCAGTTGATGAACGCCGGCGAGCAGCTGAAGTCGTATCTGAAGTCAAACCTGCGCGAGCACACGATTCTGGAAAAGGGCCTGATGCCTGCGTATGACAGCAAGCTGACCTCCCAACAGATCGCCGACATCGTCAGCTATCTGGGGTCGTTGACCGGAGGCGAGAAATGACGCGAGGAACACTCCGTCTTCTGCTCGTGCTTTCCTGCCTCGCCGGCGTCTCCGTGTCGGCGCAGGTGACGCACGAGCGGCTCGTGCACGTCGATCGCGAGCCACAGAACTGGCTCACCTATGGCGGCGGTTACGCGAGCCAGCGCTACAGTGCTCTCAGTCACATCACGCGGGAGAACGTCGGCGGCCTCGCGTTGAAGTGGGTCTGGCGGCCGAGGTACCTCGACAAGATGGAAACGACGCCGCTCGTGGTCGACGGCGTGCTGTACACGGTTCACAACAGCGAAGTGGTGGCGTTGGATGCGGCGACCGGCCGCAGCTTCTGGACGTTCCGCTATCGAGTTCCGCCTGAATCGAATGCGTATCTGATGGTCGTGAAGGGGCTTGCCATCTCCGGCGACCGCGTCTTCTGGGCGACCTACGACGGCCACCTGATTGCGATCGACGCGAAGAGCGGCAAGGCGATCTGGAACAGAACGATCCTGGACTACAAGAAGGGCCTCCAGTTGAACGTTGCGCCGCTCGTGGTGAAGGACAAGGTGATCCTGGGCCCTGCGACCAACGAGTTCGGCACGAATTGCTGGATCGCCGCGTACGATGTTCGATCGGGCGCCGAAGTGTGGCGCTTCAATACTGTCGCGCAGCCTGGAGAACCGGGGCACGACACGTGGCCCGGCGACTCGTGGCAGCACGGAGGCGCGCCGATCTGGGTGACTGGCTCGTACGATCCGGAAACCAACCTGACTTTCTGGGGCACCGGCAATCCCAACCCGGGATGGAATGGTGGACCTCGGAATCCTGGCGACAATCTGTACGCCGACTCGGTCGTCGCGCTCGACGCCGATACGGGAACGTTGAAGTGGCATTATCAGTTCACGCCGAACGACGAGTTCGATTGGGACGCGGTGCAAGTGCCTGTGCTCGCGGACATGGAATGGCGCGGCACGCCTCGTAAGGTGATGCTGTGGGCGAACCGCAACGGCTTCTTCTACGTGCTCGATCGCGTGACCGGAAAATTTCTGCTCGGCAAAGCGTTCGTGCGCCAGAACTGGAACCTCGGTTTCGAGGAGAACGGCAGGCCGATACGGGCGCCGCGCGCCAAGCCCAGCGCCGAAGGGACGTATATCGAGCCGGGCACGCAGGGCGGCACCAACTGGTATTCGCCTTCGTTCAGCCCGCGGACCGGCCTGTTTTACGTGTCCACGTGGGACAACTATTTCGCGATCTCCCGGCTCGCCGCCGTCCCACCGTGGAGCGAGGGCAAGAAATACATGGGACGTGCGCCGGCCGTTCCGGGCAGCCGTGGTCCGGTCGCCCCGTCGTTTCGGACGGAGGCCGAAGGGTACGGCGCGGTCCGAGCGATCGACCCGAGGAGCGGCGAAAAGAAGTGGGACTTCAAGATGGTCGACTACACCGAGAGCGGCGTCCTCACGACCGCTTCCGATCTCCTCTTCGCCGGAGGGCGGGAGGGCCATTTCTTCGCGCTCGATGCGCGCAGCGGCGAGCTGCTGTGGAAGGTGAATCTGGGCGGCACCGTGGCAAGCGGCCCCATCACGTACGCGGTTGACGGGCGTCAATACGTGGCCGTCTCGGCAGATAACGCGCTCTACGTCTTCAGCCTCGCGGATTCGGTCCAGGCGACGGCATCCTGGCGAGAGCTCTTCAACGGCAAGGATCTCACGGATTGGAACCATGTTCAGATTTCGTTCAAGGGACCGCATCTTCAGGTGACGCTGAACGGGACGAAGATCTGTGACGTCACCGACGATCCGACCGATCCCGCGGAGGCAAGCTGGAAGCAGGCAGGACCGATTAGCTTTCAATGGCCGCCAGCCGGGGAAGCAGGTGGATTTGCGGGCTCCGTGAAGCTGCGAAATATTCGGATCAGGGAACCCTAGCATGACGTTCAGCCGTCGCGAATTCATCGGTATGTCGGCCGGCGCTACCGCGGGGATCACGGTCGCCTCGCTGATTGCCGGCCGTCCGGCCGCAGACCCTGCCGCCGATGTTCTGCGTCAGAGTCAACCGCCGGATCAGGAGCGCTGGTTCTTCGACGTGCCCGCAGGGCGATCCGTCGTGCGCGCCCGCCACTGCATGGTCGCGACGAGCCAGCCGCTTGCGTCGCAGACCGGCGTCGACATCCTGAAGCGTGGGGGCAACGCCGTCGACGCCGCGATCGCGATGGCCGCGGTCCTCAACGTGACCGAGCCGAACATGACCGGCATCGGTGGCGACGCCTTCGCGATGGTCCACTGGGCGAAGTCGCGGAAGCTCGAGGGACTCAACGCGAGCGGCCGCGCGCCGCGGGCGCTGAGCGTCGACTACTTCGTTTCACGGAAGATCACCGAGATGCCGGTCACCGGCATGGAAGCGGTGACGGTGCCGGGCGCATTCGACGGGTGGCTCGCACTGCTCGACAGATACGGGACGATGAAGCTCGGGGACCTGCTGGCACCTGCGATCGGGTACGCCGAGAACGGTTTCCCGGTGATGGAGAAGACGGCGGCCGACTGGGAGCCCGAGGTCCCAAAGCTCAAGCTGACGGCCGCGGCCGCATCCACGTTTCTCGTCAACGGCGTTGCGCCGAAACCTGGCGCGATGTTCGTTCAGCCGAACCTCGCGCGGACGCTCCGCACGCTGGCGCGCGAAGGCCGCGATGCCTTCTATCGCGGCGAGATTGCCAAGGCCATCGTCGACTACTGCCAGAAACACGGCGGCTTTCTCTCGATGCAGGACTTCGCGTCGCACAAGTCGGAATGGGTCGAACCGGTTGCCACGACATACCGCGGACACACGGTCTACGAGCTGCCGCCCAACGGTCAGGGGATTACGGCGCTGCTCCTCCTCAACATGCTGGAGGGCTTCGATCTCCGGTCGATGCGCGCGCAGCCTGGCCTCTACTACCACACGTTGATCGAGGCCACGAAAGTCGCCTTCGCCGATCGCAACCGGTACATCGCCGATCCGGCGTTCGCGAGCGCGCCGGTGAAGGAGCTGATTTCGAAGGAGTATGCGCTGCGGCGCCGCGCGCTGATCGATTCGAAGAAGGCGATCGATGCGCCCTCGTATGGCGATCCGCGCCTCGGCAGCGACACGACGTACTTCACAGTCGTCGACAAGGACCGCAACGCCGTGTCGTTCATCAACAGCATCTTCTCGGCGTTCGGCTCGGGGATCGTCGCGGGCGAAACCGGCATCATGCTGCAGAATCGAGGCGCCGGGTTCTCGGTCGATCCCCGTCACCCCAACCGCATCGAGCCAGGCAAGCGTCCATTCCACACGTTGATTCCCGCGATGGTGTTCAAGGACGGCGCGCTTCTGCTGTCGTACGGTGTGATGGGCGGTGATGTGCAGCCGCAGGGGCATGCGCAGGTGCTGGTCAACCTGATCGACCGCGGACTGAACCTCCAGCAGGCGATCGATGCGCCGCGCGTGCGATACATCAGCGGCCGCGGGGTGATGATGGAGGATGCCTTGACGGCGCCAGTCATCGGCGATCTCCTTCAGCGCGGCCACGAGCGCGTCATGCCGGGCGCCGGCCTCACGCACCGCGCGCTGATGGGCGGCGGGCAAGCCATCATGATCGATCCGGCGACCGGCACTCTGCTCGGCGCATCCGATTCACGGAAGGATGGGATCGCCCTCGGGTACTAGCCCCGTTCACAGTGGCGTCCAGCGTGTTCGAGCGCCAAGCCAACACAATGACTCCCATTCCCACGACACCCATCCGCGCATTTTAGTGGGCGGCACACCCGGCCCGTCGCTCACCCGCCGGTTCGGCCTGGTTCAGGCCACCGCGCTCAACATGATCAACATGATCGGGATCGGTCCGTTCATCACGATCCCGCTGCTCATGACCGCGCTCGGCGGACCGCAGGCGATGCTCGGCTGGATCGTCGCGCTCGCTATCGTCGTCTGCGACGGGATGGTCTGGAGCGAGCTCGGCGCCGCGATGCCGGCGTCGGGCGGATCGTTTGCGTACTTGCGCGAGGCGTACGGGCGCGAGACGTACGGTCGGCTGATGGGGTTCCTCTTCGTCTGGCAATTCATCCTGAGCGGGCCGCTCGAGATCGCATCGGGCTACATCGGGTTCGCCCATTATGCGGGCTACATCTGGACAGGCCTCACCAGCGGCGGTCGCGTGCTCGCCGTGGCGGCCGGCGTCGGCATCGTCAACATGTTCCTCCTGTACCGGCGGATTACTGCGATCGGGCACATCACCGTCGCGCTGTGGATCGGCACCGTCGTCACCAGCCTTGCCATCGTCGCGACAGGCGCCGGCCATTTCGATCGGCGTGTCGCGTTCGATTTCCCGCCGGGTGCGTTCAGCTTTTCGATCGGCTTTCTGTTCGGCCTCGGCGCCGCGACGCGAATCGGTGTCTACGACTACCTCGGGTACTACGACGTGTGCTATATCGGCGACGAGGTGAACGACCCGGGACGCACGATCCCGCGATCGATTCTCATCAGCACGTGCATGGTGGCCGTCATCTACCTGGCCATCAACCTGTCGATCATCGGAGTCGTGCCGTGGCGTGAGTTCGTCCCCGCCGAGGGGAACCCGAACGCCGATTTCGTGGTGTCGATCTTCATGGAGCGGGTGTACGGGTCGCGGATCGCCGCCTTCTTCACGCTCATGATTCTGTGGACGGCATTCGGATCGGTGTTCGCGCTCCTGCTTGGCTATTCGCGGATTCCCTACGCGGCGGCGCGAGCGGGCTACTTCTTCAAGCCGTTCGGATCTCTGCATCCCACCAAGGGTTTCCCGCACGTGTCGCTGCTGGTGCTCGGCGTGTTGTCAATTGTGGGCATTTTCTTCTCGCTCGGCGTGGTCATCGACGCGCTTATCGCGACGCGAATCGTCGTGCAGTTCCTCGGTCAGATCGGCGGCATCGTGCTGCTCCGCCGACGGGCGCCCGATATGGCCCGGCCGTACCGTGTCTGGCTGTACCCTCTGCCTATCGTCGTCGCGGGCGTCGGCTGGCTCTTCATCTTCAGCACGACCGGCGCGGCCGTGATGCTCTTCGGGCTCGGCGTCCTCGCGCTTGGCGTGATCTGTTTTCTGATCTGGTCCGTGCGTCTGCGACAATGGCCGTTCGTCACGGTCGGGTAGGTGGGGTGGGTCAGGTGGGTGGTTAGGCTGCCACGCCGAAGCTCTTTAGGGCTGCACCAAGCGAAGGCGGGAGGATCACATGAACGATCGTCGCTCGTTTCTCAGGTTGCTCGCCGTCGCCATGGGATCGGCGGCGCGGGTGCGTCCGGCCGCGGCAGCTCAGACAGCCGCGCCTCCAGCCGGGCGACCGGCCTCGGGCACTCCCCGAAAGTCAGTGCTCATTTCCATGCTTCCGCGAGATCGGCCGTACGCGGAGCGTTTCGCGATGGCGCGCGACGCTGGCTTCGAAGCGATTGAAATGCGGACGATCGGGCGTCAGGAAGAGGCCGCAGAAATACGCGAGGCGTCGGCAAAGAGCGGCCTCCGCGTGCATTCCGTCATGAACGAGGACCATTGGCGCCTGCCTTTGTCGAGTGGCGATGCCAACGTCGTCTCAGACAGCGTGCGCGGTGTCGAGACGTCGCTCCGCAACGCGGCGCTCTGGGGTGCAGACACGGTCCTTCTCGTCCCCGCCGTCGTCGATGCCCAGACGTCGTATCGTGACGCCTGGACGCGCTCGCAGCGCGTGATCCGGGAACGCCTGCTGCCGATGGCGCGCGACCTCGGCGTCACCATCGCGATCGAGGAGGTGTGGAACAAGTTCCTGCTCAGCCCGCTCGAGTTCGCGCGCTACGTCGACGAGCTCGACTCGCCTCGAGCGCGGGCGTACTTCGACGTCGGAAACGTGGTGTTCTACGGATATCCGCAGGACTGGATTCGAACGCTCGGCGCCCGAATCGTGAAGGTCCACTTGAAGGACTTCAGCCTCGACAGGCCGAATGGCCGCTTCACCTGGAAGAACATCGGCGAGGGAGACATCGACTGGCTCGAAGTCCGAAAAGCGTTCGCGGAAATCGGGTACGCCGGCTACGTGACGACGGAAGTCAATGGCGGCGATGCGGTGTACCTGAAGGATCTGGCAACCCGGGTCGATCGATTCCTGGCAGGCGGGAGACCGGTGGTGTGATCCAAGGCGATTTGCAGATGCTTGCTGCGCTACTTCCCCGTTCCGCGGCGCAGTGTGACGAGGCGGTCGCCGGCGATTCCGGTCCACCGCTCGCGCTGTCCGTTGGGCCACTGCACGACGACGCCGCCTACAGCGGCTGACGTGCCGAGACCGAACTGGACGCGCAGATCGCTCGCAGAGAGATAACTGCCGTCCGTTTTGACGCGGCGCCAGAGCGTGGGACGTCCGGCCCGTTCGACGCCAACCCACGCGCCGAGGCCGAACTGGTTGCCGCCAGCCTGAGCGACGCGGACTTGAAGCCAATGATTGCGCGAGCCGACCTGGTTGATGAGGAGCCTCGCCGGACCGTTGTTGTTCGTGACGACGATGTCGATGTCTCCGTCGTTGTCGATGTCGCCAAACGCCGCGCCGCGGCCGATTTCGGCGCGCGCGAACGCCTCGCCTCCCGCCGCGCTCGTCTCCTCGAATCTGCCGGTGCCTAGATTGCGGAACAGCTGGTTCCTCATCCGGTACGGCGAGGGCTGCCCGCGCTGCGCCTCGACGATGTTCACGGCGCCGTTGGCGACGAATAAATCGGGCCAGCCGTCGTTGTCGTAGTCGATCCAGTCGGTCCCGAAGCCGGTGAACGCGGCGGTAAGGCGCGCCAGACCCGATCGCGCCCGCGCATCCTGGAAGTTTCCGTGACCGTCGTTCACGTACAGCACCGACGTCTCGCCGACGATGTTCGTGACGAACAGATCCTCGTCGCCGTCGCCGTCGAAGTCGCCGGACGCGATCCCCATGCTCCCCTCTGGTGTACCCGACGGGTTCAGCGCCGCTCCGGACAGGACGCCGTTATCGACGAACGTTCCGTCGCGCTGATTGATCCACAGTTGGTTCGCGTTCCCGTCGTTCGCGACGTAGAGATCGAGCCAGCCGTCGCCGTTGTAGTCGCCAACGGCGACGCCGAGCCCGGCTCCATAGGCTTTCCTGATGCCCGCCGCTTCCGTGACGTCCGTGAAGCGGCCGTTGCCGGTATTCCGGAAGAGACGTGACGGCACCGGCCGAAACGCGCGAGGCCCGCAGTAGTCGCGCGCGCCGAGCGAGTCGTTGCAAAGCTTGTTGCCTGCCGGCGTGAAGTCGACGTAGTAGGTGACGAACAGATCGAGTGCGCCATCGCGGTCGTAGTCGACGAACGCGGCGCTGGTGGCCCACAAGGCGTCGCTGGCTCCGCGACTCAACCCGGCCTCGGCGGTCACATCCTTGAAGGTACCGTCGTGGTTGTTGTGCAGCAGCGTCGGCGGCCCGAACGCCGTGATGAAGAGATCGAGATAGCCGTCGTTGTCGTAGTCGCCGACGGCGACTCCCATCCCGTAGCCGCGTACGCCGGCGCCGGAACGCTCCGTGACGTCGGTGAAATGCAGCGTGCGCTGCCCGTTCGGAGCGATCGAAAGATCGTTGCGAAACAGGCGGCAGGTCGACCGGCTGGAGCCATCGAACGCGCCGCTCTGCACGAGAAACACGTCGAGGTCGCCGTCGTTGTCGTAGTCGAACAGCGCGACGCCGGAGCCCATCACCTCGGGAAGGTAGTACTTGCCGGTGGCGCCATTGACGTGCGTGAAGGTGAGCCCGGTCGCGGCAGCCGATTCGACGAAGAGCGGTTCGGCTGCAGCCGGCAGGAGCGATGCACGAGGCGCGAGCGCGACCAGCGCCCATGCGATGGCGGCCGGCCGGGCGATGACGCCCAACCGCGGAACGCGGATCATTTCAACGCGGCGAGGTCGCGATCGATCGCCGCAGCGAGATCGCGCTGGCCGTGCGCGAGCGCCAGCGTTCGCGCCTCGATCGCCCACTTGATCCCCTCGTCCTTATGGCCGGCGCGCACGTGGGCCGTCGCCAGCGCGAACAGGTACTTTGGCGCCTCGGCGTCGCGCGGCTCGGTTGCCTTCTCGAGCTCGACGATCGCCTCGCCCGTTCGACCGAGCGCGATGAGCATGCGTCCGAGATTGAACCGCGCCAGCCTGAACGTCGGCTGCGCGTCGACGGCCTGACGATACGCGGTGGCGGCCGCATCGATCTGGCGCTGACGCTCGAGGATCTGTCCCAGATTATTGTAGGCACCCGCGTGCCGTGGATTGACGGCGATCGCTTGTCGATACGCCTCCGCTGCGGCGTCCCATCGCTCCTGCAGACCCAACAGGACACCGTAGTCGTAGTGCGCCTCGCCCAGATTGGAGCCGAGCGCGACGACGCTCCGATAATGCGCTTCAGCCTTCTCCCAGTCTCGCGTGTGTCCGTACAACACGATCAGGTTGGCGTGCGCCTGCGCGATCGACGGATCGAGCGCGAGGGCCGCTTCATGCGCGGCGATCGCGCCGGCCAGATCGCCTGCGTCGGCGAGCTTCAGGCCCCGCTGAAGGCTCGTCTGCGCGTCGGCTCTCAGTGAGGTCACCGTGGCGAGCACGGGGTCGTCCATGGCGGGCCATCTCGGACCATATTGCGCGTGGCGCTCCAGCGCGCGCTGCGCCTCCTCGCGGCGTCCGAGAGCGCGGAGCGAGAGGGCGAGCGCGTAGTGAGCGGCGCCCCACTCGGGAAACAGCGAGATGGCGCGCTGGAAATGCGCGACCGCCTCGTCGTGGTGTCCTTCAGCCGCGGCCATGCGTCCAAGCCCGAGCTCCGCGGCGGGCTCCGACGCCGGAATGCCTCGCAGCGCGTCGAACAGCTGTTTGCTCCCCTCGATGCTTCCCGACTCGAGGAGCGCCTCGGCCAATTTCACGCGTGCCGGCAGGTCGTCGTGCGAGATCGCCAGCGCCTGCTCGAGGTGCGCCGCCGCCTCGCCGTAGCGCGCGAGGCGGAGCAGGATCACCGCATCGAGATACTGCCACGCGAACGTGCGCGGGGCCAGCGCCTGGGCGCGCGCGTACGCCTCGTGTGCCGCGTCCCACTGCTCCCAGGCATGCAGCGCGCGGGCAAACGCGCCGACCGCGTCAGCGTCGTTTGGACGCCCGGCGGCCTCCTCGTAAGACCGCGCAAGCACCTCGCGCGTCGGCGAGGGAAACGAATCGAACGCGAGGTGCGGTAACGGAGGGGCAACCTGCGGTGCGGCCGTGGAGAACGCAATCGAGGAGATGAGAAGGAGGACGAGGCTATTCATTTCGGAACGCGGGTCGCGGACTCCGGATCAGACTGAGGATTGCGGATTCTGACGTTTCCGTCAATCCGCATCCCCAATCAATCCGAAACCCGCAATCCGAGATCCGAAATGTCAGAACGTAAACCTGAGCCCCAGAACCACAGACCGTTCCGTGTATGCGGCGTTGGTCAGCGCCGTGCCGCCTGCGATACCCGTAATCTGTCCGAACGTGCCGGAGGTGAC
>Ga0114129_10005391_pt1 | contig 18055 bp, 17 predicted proteins | sample RhiMetdeltSRZDD1_FD_80071 | JGI IMG/M metagenome (GOLD analysis project Ga0114129, IMG submission 80071) | Populus rhizosphere microbial communities from Tennessee, USA - Rhizosphere MetaG P. deltoides SRZDD1 (version 2) (version 2) | ecosystem: Host-associated > Plants > Roots > Rhizosphere >...
ATTCACGCACAGGAAGCGGAGCGCCGGCGCGTGGCCCGCGAGCTGCACGACGATCTGAGCCAGAAGCTCGCGATGTTGAGCATCGACAGCGAGCAGCTGCTGGGCGGCGGCGCGGCGCTGGAGCCGGCGCCGGCCGGACGCATGAAAGAGATTGTCGAACGAGTGACCGAGATCGCCGCCGACGTCCGGCGATTGTCGTACGAGCTGCATCCCGCCAAGCTCGGCGCGATCGGACTGGTGGCGTCGCTCGAGGCTCTCTGCCGCGACACGTCGATGCAGCACCGCCTCGCGGTGGAATTCACGCATCGTGACGTGCCGGCGCGCGTGAGCGCCGACGTGTCGCTCTGCCTGTACCGAGTTGCGCAGGAGGCGCTTCACAACGTGGTCAGGCACAGCGGTGCGACGGAGGCATCCGTGCGGATCGCGCGCGAGTCCGACGCGCTGACGCTCCAGATTGCCGATCAGGGTGCCGGGTTCTCGTTGGTCGACGTCGATCGGGCGGGGCTTGGTCTCATCAGCATGCAGGAGCGCATCGGTTTCCTCGGCGGCGACGTCGCCATTCATTCCTCGCCCGGCGGCGGCACGCGCATCCGCGTCCGCGTGCCTCTCTCCGTCGGCGCGCCTTCCGAGGCTGCCGGATCCGCATAGTGGAGCGTACACGCTGAAACGGGACCAAGAACGCAAAGGCCGCGAAGGCCGCAAAGAATGAAACCGCGGCCGGTCCTGACTCAGCGGATACGCGCCGATAGGCGCTACGAGTCGCCCGGCACGATGGTCGCGTGTTCGCGACAGATGCTCGCCGCGAGGTCACCGACGTCGTCGGGGACAAACGCTGTCGGGTAAAGACAGAGGATTGAGAGCGGACGCGACGCCGCGAAGTCGCCCGCAATCCGCTCGAGGCGGACGGCCCCGTCGAACGATCCTCTGTTGCAGAGAATCGGCGCGATCTCGCCGAACAGGGAGACGTGAGGCGGCGAGCCCGGAGACGCCGCGAGGGCGCGCTCGAGCAGCGGCTCGACACAAGCGACGTATAACGCCGCGTCCGGCATCCTGTTGTGACAGATCGCTTCGACGGCCGATGCCGCGTCCACGACGGAGTATCGGCCGCTGGCGACCAGCGAGGCGACATCGTGACCTCGCGCCCTCAGCTGCCTGTCGAGCGCGAGCGCATGCGGTTCCGTGACGACCGCCACGATCGACTCGCCGGAGTGGAGCGCGCTCTCGAAGAACGCCGTCACCGCCTCGACGAAAAACGTGTCCGTGGAATACAGATGCAAATCATGTCGGCGCCCTGCCGGACGCCGCCAGCGCGGGAGCACGGCGGCGGAGGGCACGAACGCGCGGCCCGCCAGCGCATGGCCGACGGCGGGCAGGAGGTCGCGGTTCATCCTCGTTTTGGCGACGTACGCCAGCGCGCCGCGTGAAACGGCCGCGAGCACGTAATCGTCGTCGGCGTGATTGGAAAGAAAGACGATCCGCGCGTTCGATCCCGACGCCGTGATTCGCGCCGCCGCCTCGAAGCCGTCGACGCCTGGCATCGCGACGTCGAGCACGACGACGTCCGGAAGGAGACGAAGCGTGGCCTCGAACGCCGCCGCGCCGTCGGCGGCCGTCGCGATGATGTCGCAGGTCTGCGCCAGGATTGACGTCGCGGCGTCCAGAACGTCGCGATGATCGTCGGCGACGACGACGCGCGCGCGACGGCTCTGTTGCATGCGTCAATACTACCAGCGCGAGTGAACCCCACCGCACATCACTGTGGACCGCTTAATCACAGGCGCGCAGTATCGCGGTCAATTCCTCCTGCGAGTGAGTCCTGGTCTTCTTGAACATCGCCTTCAGGTGGTTACGTACGGTCTCGGGACTGACGTGGAGCTTTTCAGCGATCGACCGCGGTCGGTACCCCTGTCCGAGCAAATCGAGCACTTGCCGCTCCCGAGACGAAAGGTGACGCAGCGGGCTGTCGGACCGGAACTCGCGCGTTGTCGGCACAGCTCTGCGGTAATTCTCAATTGCACCGGCGAGTTGGTGGATGCCCTGTTCGAGTTCCAGCAGTCGTTGGGCTTTTTGTCCGACCGATGCGTCGTCAAGCGTGTCGCCGCGCCCCGAGGGGGTGATATCTCGCGTGATCAGCACGACGCCCACGATATCCGACGCCGAGTCCCGAAGCGGGGAGGCTTTCGTGGAGAGTCGCACCGGTTGCCGTCCTCTTCGTCTGACCCATTCGTAGCCGACCTGCTCGCCTTCACGGGCGCGCCTGTGGGCCGCTTCGTGAACGCGAGCGGCCTCCGGACCAAACATCTCGCGCAATGTCTTGCCGACGAGGTCCTCCGGTCGTCGTGGCGATCCATCCGGCCAGTCACCCAGGACGGCGACCACGCGCCGCTCGCGGTCGAGCACGATGATCTGGTCGCGAATGCTCTTAACGAGCTCGAGCAGGCCGATTCCGAGCCGGCGGAGGACTCGAACCAATTCCTCCGTGTTCTCGATCGTGCTCGGCATGTCAACGCCGGTATTCATGGCTCCATTTCCCGACGACACCACGCGCTCCGTCAATGGCTTCGCTGGCCCGCGGTTTCCAGAGTCGCCCGGAGGAGGGTCAGCAGTTGATCCGACGTGAATGGCTTTTCGAGCAGTATCGCGTTCGAATCGAGCAAACCGTGATGAGCGATTGCGCGCTGTCCGTAGCCGGACATGAACACTGTGTGCAACGAGGGCCTGGTCCGACGCAGACGGACGAGCAGATCGTGTCCCGTCATACCCGGCATGATCACGTCGGTGACAAGAAGGTGGATTGAACCGGTGTAGCCGGCTGCCAGTTGCTCCGCTTCTTCCCCGGTGCGCGCTTCCAGGACGCGATAGCCGTTCTCGCGGAGTACGTCGCGCGCGACCGCTCGCACGTGCTCATCGTCATCGACGACGAGAATGGTCTGGTATTCGTCGTCGCCGGTCGCAGGGGCACCGTGCTCGACCTCTATTGGTGGAAGATCGGGCACCAGTGGGAAGTACAGCTTGAACGTCGTCCCGTGTCCCGGTTCGCTGTACACCCAGATGTAGCCGCTGCTCTGCTTCACGATCCCGTAGACCGTTGCCAGTCCCAGCCCGGTGCCTTCTCCGGCTGCTTTCGTGGTGAAGAACGGTTCGAACAGATGCGCCTTGACGTTCTCGTCCATGCCGGCGCCGGTATCGCTGACCGCGAGCTGGACGTACGAGCCCGTTAAAGGATGTGACGGCTTGCCGGCAGCGTAGGCGTCATCAAGGCGAACGACCGATGTCTCGATCGTCAGCACGCCGCCGTGTCGCATGGCGTCCCGCGCATTCGTCGCCAGGTTCACGACGATTTGCTCCAAATGTCTGGGATCGATTCGGACATGCGTCTCGCCGCTCTGCAGGGACGTGTGAATACGGATGTTCCCCCGGACCAATTGCTTGAGCATGCCGTCGAGAGGAGCGATGACCGCATCGAAACTGACCGGCTGCGCCGGCTCGAGTATCGGGCTGCGGCTGAAGATCAAGAGCTGTCGCGTCAGCGCGGCGGCCCGGCGGCCGACCTTGAGGACCTCGCGAAGGTCATTTTTCAGATCGGGATATACCGTTTCATCGTCGCCGATCTGCTTGAGGGCCAGCTCGGTGTAGCCGACGAGCGCGGTGATGAAGTTGTTGAAGTCGTGCGTGATGCCGCCGGCTAACCGACCAAGCGCGTCCATCTTCTGGGATTGCCGGAGTTGGTCTTCGAGGCGCTTGCGTTCGGTGACGTCGCTCGTGACACCCAGCACCGCGGGCAGTGTTTTGTGGCCGTTCCTGGATGTCTCGAACGGCACCATGTGCGAGTCAACCCATCGCTCGGCCCCGCCGAGGCCGATGATCCGAAACTCCCATCGGGCCGGAGAGCCGCTGCTCGCGGCGCGGTGCATTTCGAGATACCGGCTCCGGTCAGCCGGGTGGACCAGATCGATGATGGGTCGGCCGACGACCTGGGTGAGATTCTCGGCGCCGATCATCTCCAGGCCGGCGGGGTTCATGTCCAGCAGGAGTCCGTCAGACGACACCAGTTTCACGCAGGCGGGCTCGGCATCGATGATCGTCTGCAACCGACGCTCGCTGCGACGGACGATTTCTTCGGCCTCCTTTCGCGCAGTGATGTCCTGCGCGGTTCCCAGCATCCGACGAACCCGGCCTTGCTCATCCACCACAACGCGTCCGTGAGCGCGAAGCGTGCGCACTTCGCCGTCCGGCCGGATGATGCGGTGTTCAAATTCGACTGGCTGGCGATTCTCCGACGCTTCGTGAATGAGACGGGAGACCTTCTCGCGGTCGTCCGGGTGCAGGATGTCGAAGAATTTCTCAAAGCTGGGCGCAAACGAATTCGGTTCGAAACCACATATGCGGAACAGCTCCTCGGACCAGATTTCGCTGTTGTCTCGGACGTTCCACTCCCAGCTGCCGATATTGGCCAGTCGTTGCGCTTCAGTGAACCGCACGTCGCTGGTGCGCAATTGGTCAAGAGCCGATTGGAGCTCGCCGGTCCGGGAGTCGACAGCCGCTTCCAATTCGGCGTGAGACCGGCGATGCGCATCCTCGGCCCTCCGGCGACCCGCGACGGCGCCGCCGGCGGCGATGCCGACGATGCTCGTCACGGCAATGAACAACTGCAGTTCGAGGAGCGCTGCGTTCGGAGTTTGTGTCGCCGCGAACGAGCCATGGCCGTGAACGGTGGCCCAGGTGGCAAGCACGGACAGCACGCACGCGGCACTCACGGCCTCGCGCTGGCCGAATCGAAACGCCGCCCAGAGACAGACCGGAAGAGTGAGGAACCCGACTGGATAATCAGAGGCGACGAACACGGCCCAGCCGACACCGATCAGGGACAAGACAACGAGGAACAGTTCGAGCAGCTGGGGCCGGGACCAGTCGAAGTGCCGATGCGCTGCCCAGAGCAAAAGTACGGGAGCGACGACGATGGCGCCGACAGCATCGCCGAGCCACCACGTCAACCAGATGCGTCCGTATTCAGGCCGCGGCGCAAATCCAGCCAGCCACAAGCTTGTCACACCGACGGTCGCGCTGATGGCGGTGCTCACAACCGCCGCGAGCACGACGAACAGCGCAAGGCTCTGTCCGCGGTCGAGCGCCGAGCGCCCGCCGGCGAATCGGTTCACCAGATGTGCGCCTACCAGTGCTTCGAGGGTGTTGCCCGCCGCGATCGCCGATGACGTCGACAGCGATCCGGCCGCGGTCTCGTTGACGAAAAACGCGCCGAGAAAAATGCCGGGCCACACGCGTGGCCCAAAAATCAGGATGGCGGCGAGCGCGATACCGGTCGGCGGCCAGACCGCCGTGGCGCTGGCATTGACAAAGGCGAGTGCCAAACCAAGTTTGCCGGCCAGCGCATAGACGCCCGCGAGGAGCAGCCATGCGATGAGGTGTCGCCCGATGCGCCAAGCCGGATCGGTCGGGGGCTGATTCATCGGCCGAACGAGATTGGCCCGTTTTGAGTCATTCGAGCGTCACCGCCTTCCGATGGAACCCGAATCAGGCTAACCGAGCGACCGTTTTGGCAGTTGGATACTAGCCCATTTTGGGCTAGATTGACACGGCTCGATGCTTCCGATTCAGCCAATGATCCGAAGGTCGAGGAGTATATCTCGCCTCGTCCGGCTTCAACGGGCCATCGATCGCGACATTCCGCCACGACTCAAATGATCGACGCGCTGATTCGTCGCTACTACGCGTGCTTCAACGAGCGGCGTTTCAGAGATGCGGCGTCGCTGTTTGAGAATGACGCGCTGCTCGAACACATTCCCTTCGGACAACAGAGTCGTGGAATCGATGGATACGTCCGATTCGCCACCGCCTGGCTAGCCGCGTTTCCTGACGGAACGTTTGCCGTTGACCGTGTGGAACGCCGCACCGAGATGATGTTCGAGGTCCATCTTCTCGCAACGGGAACACACCTCGGAATCTTCGATATCGGAATCTACCAGTTCAAGCCAACGAGCAGGAAAGCCACGCTGCGATTGCGCGAGCTGTTGAGCATTCGTGACGAAAAGATCTATACGTCCACGTTGTCCTTCGACCTCAACGACCTGATCAGTCAACTCTCGACCGTCGACTACAGCGAGCTCACCGCACGACTGGAACGCGTTCGACGGTTGCACGATGAACTGCTTCGCGCTGAAGGAGACGCGGCGCGCGAGCGAGACGTGGCCGACCGGCTTGGACCTGAGCTCGACGCTGCGCGACGAGCCTTGCGACCGCACTACAACCGGGAACGTTCACCATGACCAGGTTGACACCCGACGAACGATGCGTGGTCTGCGGCAGTCTGCTCGTGCCGCCAAACGTCGCGTTCGGAGTGGTTGTGTCAACGGATGCCGATTATGCCTGCATCGAGTGCCGACGAGGATATAAATGGACCGGAAATCCGCCGCGCCTCACAGTCATCGAAGCCGCCGACGGAAGGCCCGACCAAGACGACGAAGGTGAGCGCGAGGACTAGCCGTGAGCGAACAGACGAAGGAAGTGCGCCGTGACGCTCGAGACACGAAGGCTCCTGTGAACATCGACGCGCTCATGCGCGACACCCGTCACGCCGTCCGGCGCCTTGCCCGCGACTGGCGCTTCACGGCCGCCGCCGTCCTCATTCTCGGCCTCGGCATCGGCGCCAATACCGCCATCTTCAGCCTCATCAACGCGACACTCTTCCGCCACCAGTCATTCACCGATCCCGGCCGTCTCGTCGACATCTATCAGAACGAGAGCAATGCGGGAGGAATGGCTGCGAACTCCTACCCGGCTTACCGGGACATGGCGGCGTACACCGACGTGTTCGCGAGCACGACCGCTGTGCTCGTCCCTCTCGGCGTGAACTACCTGTACGAGGGCGCCTTGCACCCGGCGACCGTCGAACACACCACCGCGACGTACCTGTCGGTGCTGGGACTTCGGCCGTCGCTCGGGCGCTGGTTCGACGCGGCAGACGACACGCCCGGTGCCGCGGTGATGGCCGTCGTCGGGCACGAGGCCTGGAGGAGGAAGTTCGGTGCGGATCCGTCCGTGATCGGCCGCACCATCCGCATCGAAGGTGTGCCGGTCACGATCGTGGGGGTGGGCCCCGCCGGTCACCGTGGCACGATCAACATCGGCCTCGTCACCGACTTCTGGCTGCCGATCTCGTCGCTCCCGGCGCTCGGCGCGCCTCCGCGCGCGCTGGAGCGGCGTCCCGAGGAGGCCGCGTTCTTCGTGAAGGCTCGTCTCCGCGACGGCGTGACCGTCGCGCAGGCCCAAGCCGCGATGAACATCCTGGGCACCCGGCTGGCCGCCGAGTACCCGAAGGAGGATCCGGGCAAAGGCATCGCGGTCTTCGCGTCGAGCGACGTGCGCATTCACCCGCAGATGGACGGTCTGCTGGCGGCCCTCGCGTCGCTGCTGCTCGCCGTCGTCGGTCTCGTGCTGGCGATCGCGTGCAGCAATCTCGCGACACTGTTGCTCGTGCGCGCGACCGCCCGCGCGAAGGAAGTGTCGGTTCGTCTCGCGCTCGGCGCGACGCGCGGACAACTCGTGTGTCACCTGCTCACGGAGAGCTTGCTTCTATCCGCGGCCGGAGGCATCACGGGCTGCATGCTGGCCTGGTGGGGCGTGCGATCGCTCAGTGCGGTCGAACTACCGATCATCGTCGATCTGAGTCTGGATTACCGCGTCCTGATCTTCGCGGTCGCGATCTCGCTCGTCACCGGCGTGGCGTTCGGCCTGGCGCCGGCGCTCAAGGCCACGCGAATCGAATTAGTACCAACGCTGCGCGGCGAGGGCGCGACGCAATCACCCGAGCACCGATGGTTCACGCTCAAGAACACGCTCGTCGTGTTCCAGGTCGCGGTGTCGGTCGTGCTGCTTGGCGGCACCAGCATCGCCCTCCAGATGCTGAGCGCGGCCCAGGCACCAAAGTCCGGACACGCCAGCTTTGCCGTCGATGGCGTCGCGATGCTCGAAACGGATGCGCGCTACGCGGGCTACTCCGCCACCGACGCCATGAACGTGTACGAGGCGCTTCGACGTCGCGTCGCCGCGAACCCTGGCGTGCAATCCGCCATCCTGACGCGGGGTCTGCCGATGCAGGTGACGGGCACGTCGCTCGTCATCGAGGGTGCGACGGGACCGGCCGTCTTCGCCGGGGCGATCTGGACGGCACCGGGCTACTTCGACCTGCTGCGCATTCCCATCCTGTTCGGCCGGGCACTGGACGAACGGGATCGCCGCGACACACCCCGCGTCGCCGTGATCAGCGAGACGATGGCGCGGCAGTACTTCGGCGCCGACACTGGCGCCAGCGTCGTCGGACGCCGTTTCAGGCTCGAACTGGACACTGACGCGAACGCCTGGATCGAGGTCGTTGGCGTGGCGCGCGATACCGGGACCGCCGGTCTGGTGGGCGATCTCGTCGATCCCACCCCTCAGGTGTTCTATCGATCGTTTGCGCAATGGGACCTGCCGCCAACGACCGTGCTCGCGCGCACGTCATTTGACGCGGCCGGCCTCGTCGGCGCCATGCAGCGCGAATTGCGGGCCGTGAACGTCGCGTTGCCCGTCATCTCGGCGAAGACGATGGCGCAGTATCTCGAGGATTCGCTCGTCGCCCCCAAGGCAGTGGCGACGTTTCTCGGCGGACTCGGAGCGCTCGGCCTGTGCCTCGCTGGCATCGGACTCTATGCCGTTGTCGCGTTTGCCGTGTCGCGGCGGTCGCGCGAGATCGGGATCCGCATGGCGCTCGGCGCGCAAAGCCAGCAGGTGGTCTGGACCGTGGCCCGAGAAGTCGCCCTGCTCGTCGGTGTGGGCACCGGCGCGGGCCTGACCGTGACACTGGTGGCGATCCTCGCCCTGCGACTCGTCACCGTCCCGCCAGGCGTGTCGCTGTACCGCCCGACCGCCGATCCAGCAGCGCTCCTGTCGATCGCTGCCTTCATGGCGATGGTGGGGCTGGCGGCCTCCTACGTCCCGGCACGACGCGCGGCCAGGTTGGATCCGCTAACCGCGCTCCGGCACGACTGACACCAGATCTATTCGCGAAGCTTTGCTTGCGGCAGAGTCGAGCCCGCCGATTCAGTCGGCTGTGAGCCGCGCCCGATCAGTCGTTCTGCGCGCGGAGCAGGCGGGTCTGTGCGATGCCGTCGACGTTGTTCTCCAGGTACTCGACGCCTTCGGCGGTGATCGTCAGCGCCGAATCGTCGCCGCGCATCACGAACTTCTTCTGCGTGAGATACCAGATCGAGAACTCGAGGTGCTCGCGCGGCCGGCCGACCAGCGCCTCGATGTCGAGCACGGACATGGCGGGCTGCCGCGGCTCGGTCCGTCGGCGTGTGTAGAGCAATTCGAGGAGCGTCAATCTCGCGATCTGTTCGCCGCGAATGTCGACGTCGCCGCCCGATCCGTCGATCATCTTCCAGCGCTCGCGCCAGAACTGCTGGTGCACGGCGTCGTACTGCGCGCGCCGCTCGGGATCGCTGAGCACCTCGTAGGCTTCGGTGAGCTCGCGGAAACGCGCGGCGTTGCCGGTGTCGTTGTTGTCCGGATGGAAGCGCTGCGCCAGCAGCCGGTACACGCGGTGAATGGTTTCCGGCTCGGCGTTCGCGCTGATCTGCAGCGTTTCGTAGTGATCGGCCACGGTGGTCTCGTCCTGAGGGGGTGCCGTACGTCTGTCGGCTCGAGTCTCGCCGTTCAGTAGCTGAAGGCGGAGATCGCATGCAGCGGCATGCAGGTGACAGACGGAGTGGACACGCGGTCAGCGGCGTTCCAGGCCGACGCCGCCGATTGGGATCGTCGTCAAGCGCTGGCCAAAGCCGGCGATGAGGGGGCGTGCTTTCGCGATCGCCTCGGTGACCGACGGAAGTTTCAGCGAGGCCGCGTGACTCGCTTCGCCGTCCCACACTTCGGTGATCCAGATACCGTTCTCATCGTCTGGATCCTTCGCCACGATATAGCTGAGACATCCGGGCATGGCGTTCGTGCCGTCGAGCAGGATCGCGATCACTTCGTCCCGCCGGCCCGGCACCGACATCATTTTTCCAATCAGTCCGTACATCTTCGGTGTCCCCTGCGGCGCAGCGGCGAAACGCGCGGTGAGCCCAACGATCATGGCACCGGCCGCCGCGACAAACGCTCGACGTTCGATCATCAGACGAGCTCGGTCCAGGCGCCTTGCCTTTTTCGGAGGACCACAATCTGCGCGGCGTGATACGTGTTGTGAAGCGCCACGCCTTTGACGTGATCCGTGACGCTCCATTGTCTGTTGTATGCGGTCGACGCCGACGTCCGGGCGAGCGCTGACGCCGGCATCGCCTGGAGGCCGTCCTCGAGCGCGGCATACGTCTGCCGGAGGAAGCCGAGCGTCGCGATCCACTCGGCCTCCTCGGTCACCTCTGGAAGCGGAAATGCGTCCTGGTCGACGATCCGGACCACGCGGGCGCCGAAGAGCTCGGCGCTGGATTTCTGCATCACGTCCGCGACGTGGAGCGTGACCTCATAGATGTTCCACGCCGGTCTTTCGCCCGCGGCGCGCCAGACGACATGCGGCAGGCCGACGCCCGCGAGCGCCTGCATGAGATTTGGACCGTGCCACGCGAACTCGTCATAGCTGGATCGGAGCAGTCCGAGGAGCAGCGCCTTCTGGCTTTCGAGCTCGGTCGCGGTCATCGTGCCTCCCGCGTCATTCGCGTGATGACGCACGGCGCCTGACGATCATGCGCCGGCGGCGCCCGCCCGCATGGCCGCCATCTCCTCCCGGTTCGGCCCGTACAGTCCCGGCGCCTGGCCGCCTGCCAGGCGGCACATCAGCGTGAGCTGGCCGCGATGGTGGATGCCGTGCGCCATGATCGCGCTCCACAGCATCTCGCGAATCGTCATCGCGCCGACAAAGAACGGAATCGTGCGATCGAGATCCTCCGGCTTGAGCTTGCGGATTCGCGCGACCGCGTCGCGATGCACGCGCTCGTATCCCGGCGCCAGCGCCTCGACGGTGCGCGGGCGCTCGATGTCGGGCGGCTTCGCGTTCATCGTGAACTCGCCGCGCTCGATGCCGTAGCTGATGTACGCATCGCCCTCCGCCAGGTGCCACGCCAATTCACCCAGCGAGCGGCCGCCGGCATCGGGGCGGAAGTCGTACTGCGCGGGCGGCAACGCCTCCAGGACCTTCACGGTATTCGCCGCCTCGCGATCCCAGGAATCCAGAAACATCTCGAGCTCGTTCACAGGCATAACAACCTCCAGTGCGTCCGGAATCGTACCTGAAGGCGGCTTGCGCCGCGGCGAGTATTCTTTGCGGCCTTGGCGGCCTTTGCGTTCATCGTACGATAGCAGCCACGCGATGACGCCTCAGAAGAGCGATCACTTTGACGGCAGGCGATTCGTCAATCCCACCGGCGTGGCGCCGCAGCCGTTCTCGGCGGTTCCACGGATGCTGCTCGAGCCGCGAACGGCGTGGCCGTCGCGCGTCGATGTCGAACCGCAACGGCCGCCCGCGCTCGACGGCGCCTCCGCCGTTCTCACATTCATCGGCCACGCGACGTTTCTGATTCAAACGGCCGCGGGGAACATCCTGACCGACCCGATGTATTCCGGCCGCGCCGGTCCGCTGAACGTGTTTGGACCGCGGCGAGTCCGGCAGCCGGCGGTGCGGTTCGAAGACTTGCCGCCCATCGCGACGGTGTTGCTGAGTCACAACCATTACGATCACTGCGACCTGCGCACGCTCGGCACGCTCGCGAAGCGATTCGATCCGGTCGTCGTGACGCCGTTCGGGAACGGCGCCCTCGTCCGGTCATCCGGCATCCGCCGGGTCGAGGAGCTCGATTGGTGGCAGGACGCGGCGGCTTCGATACTGCCGATCACGGTGACGCCCGCGCGCCATTTCTCGGCGCGGGGTCCGCTGGATCGCAATCGCGCCTTGTGGGGTGGATTCGTGCTCGCGCCGCGCGGCAAACGCATCTTTTTCGCCGGCGACACCGCCTATGGCCCGCTCTTCCGCGACATCCGGCAGCGGCTCGGTCCGATCGATCTGGCGCTTCTGCCCATCGGCGCCTACGAGCCGCGCTGGTTCATGCAGGCCGTTCACATGAATCCGGCGGAGGCGGTGCAGGCGCACATCGATCTCGAGGCGTCCGAGAGCGTCGGCATGCACTTCGGCACGTTCCAGTTGACGGCCGAGGGCATCGACGAACCGCTGCGCGCGCTGGACGACGCCCGCCGCGCGAGAAACGTGCCGCCGTCACGCTTCCGCACGCTTGGGTTCGGAGACTCGATGCGGTTGGAGTAGAAGAACGCAAAGGCCGCAACGCGCGGAAAGAAAACCCGTACGCTCCGCGAGGTTACGTACCGATCCGTTTCGGCATGTCGTCGGCGCGCTGGCTCGCTCGAAACTGGATGATCCGGAAATCGGCGAGCCCGCGTTCGTGGAACGGATCTTCGCGGATGATCGTTTCGATCTCTTGCCGGCTCTTGGCGACTGCCACGATGATGCCGCCCTCTCGCGGGATCTTTCGACCCGAGACCAGGAAATTCCCGGCGGCATAGTACTTCTTCAAGAACGCGACGTGCGCGGCCATCGCCGCATCGATCTGCGTGAGGCTGGCCTTGTATGTCAGCTCGATGATGAACATGGCGGTCCCAGATTGCATCGCCCGCGGAGCGAATAGCAACCGGCCGCGTGTCTGACGCGACACGGCTGCTGACGCAATGACACGCATGTTCCGCGGCCGGTTCCGAGCGCCCGAATCGACACCGTCCTCTATCGCACGCGCAGGCAACGTCTTGCGGACGTGCCGCCGGAAACGCGCCTGGCGGCAGCCTCGTTGCTCTTCCGGCGTCGCATGAGACTTTCACTTCGCTCGCTCCTCATCGGCGCTGCCATCTGCGCCGCGCTCCTGCCCCGCACCGTCGCAGCACAAGCGAATCAACCGGCTGCTGCCGACAAGACCCTCTCGCCCTTCTTCTTCATCGACGGCGGAGATCCCGCCGTCGATCGCCTGCCCTTGAAAGACACACGTGTCGACGTGGCCATCTCCGGTGTGATTGCAGACGTCACCGTCCGGCAGGTGTACGAGAATCGCGGGACGCGTCCGCTTCACGCCCGCTACATCTTTCCGGCGTCGACGCGCGCCGCGGTCTACGGCATGACGATGACCGTCGGCGATGTGCGTGTGGTGGCGAAAATCAAGGAGCGCGAGAAAGCGAAGCAGGAATTCGAAACCGCGAAGCGCGACGGGAAGAGCGCCTCGCTGCTCGAGGAAAGCCGCCCAAACGTGTTCACGATGAACATCGCGAACGTGCTGCCCGGCGACACGATTGTGGTCGAGCTCAAATACACGGAACTGCTGGTGCCGACAGACGGTGCCTACGAGTTCGTGTACCCGACTGTCGTCGGACCGCGGTACTCCGCGAAGCCCGAAAGCCAGGCGTCGCCGGAAGACGAGTACGTCAAAGCGCCGTACACCCGCCAGGGCGAGGCGCCGCGCAGCGAGTTCCACCTGACGGGCGTGGTATCCACGGGGATGCCGATTCAGGAGCTCACGTCACCCTCGCACCAACTCGTCTCCAACGCGAGCGGGACGGGACGCACCGAGATCGCGCTCGCCGACTCCGATCGATTCTCGGGCAATCGTGACTTCATTCTTCGTTATCGGCTGACCGGCCAGAACATCACCTCGGGGCTGCTGCTGTACCAGGGCACCGACGAGAACTTCTTCCTGCTCATGGCGGAGCCTCCGAAGGCTGTCGCGACCGATGAGGTGCCGCCGCGCGAGTACATCTTCGTGGTCGACGTGTCGGGATCGATGAACGGCTTTCCGCTCGATACCGCAAAGAAGCTGATGGGCGATCTCGTGAACGTGCTTCGCCCCTCCGACACGTTCAACATCATCGTCTTTGCCGACGGCTCTGAAGCGTTCTCACCTGTCTCCGTTTCGGCGACCCGCTCGAACCTCACGCGCGCGCTGCGGTTCATCGGGCGGAAGGAGGGGAGCGGTGGAACGCGGCTGCTTGCCGCGCTCGAGAAAGGCGTGGCCATTCCGCGTCGACCAATCGTGTCGCGCAGCATCGTGCTGCTGACCGACGGCTACATCGACGCGGAAACCGAGGTGTTCGACTACGTCCGCACGCAACTCGACGGCGCCAACTTCTTCGCATTCGGCATCGGCGGCAGCGTGAACCGGTACCTCATCGAGGGCGTCGCCCACGCGGGGCTCGGCGAACCGTTCGTCGTCACGCGGCCGGACGAAGCGACGGACGTGGCGGCGCGATTCCGCCGCTACATCGACACGCCGGTGCTCGCCGGCATCGACGTGAAATTCCTGGGATTCGACGCGTACGACGTGGAACCGAAACGAATACCGGACATGTTCGCGAGCCGTCCGATCGTCGTCTTCGGCAAATGGCGAGGTGCCGCCGGCGGTGCGATCGAGATCTGGGGCAGGACCGGCCGCCAGCTGTACGCGACATCGACGGCCGTCGCGACCGAAAAACCCGACGCGAGGCATGCCGCGCTTCGGCATCTGTGGGCACGAACACGGATCAGGAACCTGTCCGACTTCGGCCCCGCGGCCGGCGACGACCGTGTCGCCGAAATCACGTCGCTGGGCCTGACCTACGGGCTGCTGACGCGGTACACGTCGTTCGTCGCAGTGCAGGAGATCGTCCGGCGCACGGTTGGCGACGCAGCCGACGTCGATCAGCCGCTCCCACTTCCCGCCGGCGTTTCAGATCTCGCCGTCGGCGTGACGCGCGCCGACGAACCGGAGCTCGTGTGGGTGTTCGCGATAGTTCTGGCATTGTTCGCCGGCGCGAGCCTGCTGCGCGTGCGGCGCAGCGGTTCCGCATGCCCGGGAGCCGCCGTATGAAGACGAAGCTCTGCGCGCTGGCCATCGTCGCCGCGGCCGTCTGGGGCATGAAGCGCTATTACGCCGACGCTCGCGTGGACGATCTCTGGTGGATATTGAGCCCGACGGCGTGGTTGGTTGGCGTCATCACGGGCCGGGCGTTTGCGTTCGCGCCGGGTGAAGGCTACTTCGCGCCGGATCGTCTGTTCCTGATCGAGAAATCGTGCGCGGGGATCAACTTCATGATCGCCGCATTCGGCATGTCGATGTTCGCGCGCGTTCACCGTGTCGGGTCCGCCGTCTCGTGCGCCCGCGTTCTTGGAACGAGCCTGCTCGCGAGCTATGCGGCGGCCGTCCTCGTCAACACGGCGCGGATCGCCATCGCCATGTGGCTCGCCGCTCATCCCATGGCGCTGTCGGCATTCACCTCGGCCCAGATCCACCGCTTCGAAGGGATCACGGTGTACTTCGGCGGTCTGGTGCTGCTCTACGAGCTCGTGCTGCGGTTCGATCGCCGCCCGGCGCTGGCCAGGAGCGGACGATGAACCGTGCAATCCCGCGGGCAGCCGCCCGGGCATTCCGTCACGCGGCGCTGCCGCTGGCGTGGTACTACGCCGTCACGCTCGCCCTGCCGATCGCGAACGGCGCGGCGCAGGGCGTCGCCGCGTTCGCGGAGCACGCGCTGGCCGTCCTCGTCGTGCCTCCGGTTCTGATCGTCCTCGTCTGCGCCGCGCGTGAAATTGTGCGGCTCCTGCGCTGGCGAGGAACCGCCCGCGCTGCCGCGCGGGAGTTGTGCGACAGCCGTCTGCAGGCGTAATCTCTCCTGGTCCGCAGACGTTCGATCGAAGGAGAGGCCGTGAATATGGCGCGCAACGGTTCCGTCAAGGGTTTCCTGGCCGCCGCACTCGCGCTGGCGGCAGGGGCGGCGATGCTGGCGGCGCCTGCCGAATGGGTGCCGGCGCGAACGTCCGACGGGCATCCGGACTTTCAAGGTGTGTGGGCGAATAACACCGTGACGCCGCTGCAGCGGCCGAAGCCGTGGGAAGGCAAGGCGCGCCTGACCGATGCAGAAGTCGCCGAGCTCCAGAAGTTCGCCGCGCAAATCACGGAGAACGACGGCGACGCGCAGTTCGGCGACGGTTTCATTCTCGCCGTCCTGAACCAGGTGGCGAAGCCGACGTCCTACGATCCGGGCACCGGCAATTACAACCAGTTCTGGGTCGTCGAGCGCGACTGGCACGATCGACGGACCTCACTCGTCGTCAGTCCGGCTGACGGCAAGCTTCCACCGATGATGCCCGAGGCACAGAAGCGCCGCGCCGCGGAGATCGAGCAGCGCAAGACTCATGCGTTCGAAGATCCGGAAGTGTTTCCGCTCGGCGAGCGCTGCGTGAACTTCGGCATTCCCCGGCTGCAGGCCGGCTACAACAGCTACATCCAGATCGTGCAGTCTCCCGGCTACGTGACGATCATGAACGAGATGGCGCACGACGCGCGCGTCGTTCCGCTCGACGGACGGCCGCACCTCGACAGCCGCGTCCGCAGATGGAACGGCGATTCCCGGGGGCACTGGGAGGGCGACACGCTTGTAATCGACACCACGAATTTTTCGCCAAAGAGCGATTTCATGGGCTCGCACGAAAACCTGCATCTGACCGAGCGCCTCACGCGCGTGAGCGCCGACATCCTGAATTACGAATTCACCGTCGACGATCCAACGACATGGACCGCGCCCTGGACCGCCATGATTCCCCTGAAGTTCAAGAACGAATTGATCTACGAATACGCGTGCCACGAGGGAAACGAAGCGATGGCGAACATGCTGCGCGGACATCGCTTCGAGGAACGTCTCGCCGCGAAGACCATATCGAAATGAACTGGCGCCAGCCTTCACCAAATACGGATGGGCACGCGTATTGAAGAAGGCAGTCCCGACGACCGATAAGTAACAGTAGCCGCCGCGGGCGGATGGGCTCAATTTCCCCCAATCTGGACAACACATGGGTTCAACACTTCGACGACCTGCTATCGCCGCCGCTGTTTTTGTCGCTCTCGTGGGGACGACCAGGGCTCAGTCCGACGTCACCCAGGCCCAGGAAACGTTCAAGAGCTCAACCGACCTGGTGACCATTCAGGCTTCTGTCCGCGACGCTCGCGGGCGGGTGGTCCGCGGTCTGACGCCGTCGGACTTCGAGGTGCGCGACAACGGGCAGCTGCGGCCGATTCTGGAACTGCGATCGGATCGGCGTTCACCCATCACGCTGGCCATCCTGGTCGACATGAGCGGGAGCATGGGCGGGGCGAAGATCGCCATGGCCCGCCACGCGTTCGACTCGGTGCTGTCGCAGCTTCGACCCGGTGAGGACGAGGTCGCGCTCTTCACGTTCGATTCCACGGTGCACCAACGCCACGATTTCACCAGCGACCCGGCGCTGCTCAAAGACGGTCTCGCCGAGTTCACCCCCTTCGGCTCGACGTCGCTTCTCGATGCGACGGCCGCAACTGCCCGGCGGCTGGCGGATCGCTCGGCGACGCATCGCGCGATTGTCGTGTTGACCGACGGCATCGACACGAGCAGCACGATGACGGCATCGGAAGTGTCCGGCCTCGCGAGCTCGATCGACGTCCCGGTGTTCATCGTGGCAACCGTCCCCTCCGTCGACCAGCGCGCCATGATGGAAACTTCGGAACACGGCGCGCGTGAAAACGCGGTCGATCTGCGCGACCTCGCGAATTGGACCGGCGGTCACCTCGTGTTCGCGACCACGTCCGTCGAAACCATCACGGTGACGGCGAACATCGTCGACGAGCTCCGCCAGCAGTACATCCTCGCGATCGAGGCGGCGAGAGAGCGCGAGTGGCGCCGCCTGGACGTGCGCGTCAAGCAGCGCGCGAGCAAAGTGAAAGCGCGCAGCGGCTACTTCGGCGGCTGATCCGCCGCGCGGCCCGAAGCGGCCACGGCGATCAGGGCACCGGCACGATCTGAATGCCGTTGACAGGCGCGCGCTTCGACCCGGCGGACGCCGGGCCCGGCGTGGCTGTCAGCGTGAACCCGCCGCCCGACCCGGCTGTCATGCCGGTGAACCTGACGTAGTTGCCCACCGAGTTGCTCGCCTGCGTGAACGTCCCGTTGAAGTTCGTGGTCGCGGCATCCGTCATGTTGATCGTCGTCGTCGTGATCCCGGCGCCGCTGA
>Ga0114129_10005392_pt1 | contig 18054 bp, 17 predicted proteins | sample RhiMetdeltSRZDD1_FD_80071 | JGI IMG/M metagenome (GOLD analysis project Ga0114129, IMG submission 80071) | Populus rhizosphere microbial communities from Tennessee, USA - Rhizosphere MetaG P. deltoides SRZDD1 (version 2) (version 2) | ecosystem: Host-associated > Plants > Roots > Rhizosphere >...
CCAGCAATCATCAAGGACTATGACGACAAGGCACTACTGACCCTGGCGCTTGTCGAGAACCTTCAGCGAACCGACCTCAACCCAATCGAAGAAGCGGAAGGATACAGTCGCCTCAGCAGCGATTTTGCCCTTACCCAGCAGGAAATCGCGACTGTTGTGGGCAAAGATCGCTCGACGGTCGCTAACGCATTGCGACTATTGAACTTACCTGCAGTGGTTCGCCGGATGTTGCAGGACGGCCAGCTTTCCGTTGGCCACGCTCGCGCCTTGCTGGCAATGCCCTCGGAGCGTGTGATGATCGACCTCGCGCGGGAAGCGATAGCGAAGAACTATTCCGTTCGCGACGTGGAACGCAGGGTGAAACAGTCGACCACGTCAGCGCGTCCACCAAATGCGGCGACTCAGAAGAATGGAGGAGCCCGAAATGCCGAGCTTCGCCGGCTGACTGACAGGCTTCGTGGTCGACTGCAGACTGATGTGACGGTCGACATCGACGAAAAGGACCGCGGTCAGTTGCGAATCAGTTTTTATTCGGCAGACGACCTCAACCGATTGATTGAATTGATCATCGGCCACACGACAGAGGACAGCTGATGCGTCTCGGATTCATGAATCGGCTCCGGAACGGATACGGTAACATCTACACCCCGCATGCCGGTTCCATGATCATCCAGGTTCAGCGCGAGACTGGCCTCGCGAACCGAACAATCATCCTGAGCCAGCGGCAAGTCGCGTTTCTTCGGATTGTCGGCTCTCGCATTGGACTCGCGATTGGTGCAGTGTTCATTGCAACGTGGCTGTTGTTCGCAGCACAGAGCGTGCGCGTGCCGGTGCTTTCCGTCCGCATTGCGCAGTTGGAGCGCGACAATCGCCGCATCGATTCGCTCCAAGTGGCGCTGTCACGGATGCATGGCCGTTATGAGCAGGTTCGCCAGATGCTTGCGGTTGGTGGAAGCACCGCCGCACAGCAAGACGCACCACCGGCTGCCGCGACCAAATCGTTGCCTAACGCCAAACGCACAGAAGGCGTCAACGACACTTCCGCTTCTCCCCCGGACACCACCAGCGTTACTCGTTAGGTTCACACGCTCGCACGATCTTTTCATCGACCGCCCGCAACCGCTGTAGGTATCAATGTCGATCTTCACAAAGCCGACCACAGAGAAGGTTCTGATGCGAAACGACGCGCCCCTCCCCGAAACCGGATTGTCCGTGATCGCATCAGGAATGAAGGTCGTCGGCGATATCGAGAGCTCCGGGGTAGTCAAGATCGAAGGCACCGTAGAAGGCGCCGTACGCGGCGCGCGTCAACTTTTGCTCGGCCGTCAGGGGACGATACACGGGGACATCCGTGCCCATGAAGTCGTAATCGGCGGAACGGTGGTGGGGACAATTGTCGCGGACGAGCGCGTCGAGATCCAAGGCACTTCGAGCGTCAAGGGCGACATCCACACGAAATCCATCGTGGTGCTGGAAGGCGGCGTTATCAACGGAACAGTGCGGATGGGCGAAACCGCTGTCCGAGACGCGCGGGAACTCCGCGATGCCACCGACAATCCCGTCCGACCCGGTCTGGCACTAAGCCAGTAAGCAAAGGCTGTAAGACTTCCGAAAAGTCGGTTCGGGTCGTCAGCGACCGTTTGTCGCCGACGGCCACCATCTGGTTCTGCCACCCGCCGAACGATGCGGCGCAAGCAATAGTCATGACGAGGCACGTCCCCCGGGCCACCACGACGTTGCTGCTTGCAACAGTCGCCGCAGCGGTTGTGCTGTCGTGCAGCCGTTCCGCTCCTGCAAGTTCGAGATCGGTCGACACAGCGTCGTCGACGCAACCTGTTTTCCGAGTGGCCCTGTTGACACCGGGACCCATTTCGGATCGCTCGTGGAATGGCGGCGCGTATGACGGCCTCGTAGCGATCAGAGATTCTCTCGGGGCTCAGATCAGCCACGTCCAAACGAAGACGCCAGCGGAGTTCGAGGAAAACTTCCGACAGTATGGAGCGCAGGGTTACGATCTCGTGATCGGCCACGGGTTTGAATTCCAGGACGCGGCTATACGCGTCGCACCCGAGTTCCCGAAAACTCTATACGTCACCACTTCCGGAAATACCGTCCGCGCGAATGTCGCGGGGATTCAGTTTGCATTCGAAGAGGCGTCCTACCTTGCTGGCGTGCTCGCGGCGAGCATGACCAAGACAGGCGTCATCGGAGCAGTCGGTGGGACGGAGTTACCACCCGTGAAGCGGAGCTTCGTAGCGTACACCGCGGGAGCTCGTTCGGTGAAGCCCAGCCTCAACGTCATCATTTCATACGTCGGGAATTGGGAGGATGTCAGCGCGGGGAAAGAACAGGCGCTTGCACAGGTCGGTCGGAGGTCCGATGTGATCTTCCAGAATGCGGATGCCGCCGGCCTTGGAGTGTTCCGCGCAGCACGCGAGTCGCGCTCTACCTATGTGATCGGAGCGAACGCCGACCAGAATTCGGTCGCGCCAGAGGTCACGCTCGGAAGCGTCGTCATCGACCTGCGCCACGCGTTTCTGCTCGTGGCGCAACAGGTCAAGGCTCATCGCTTCGTACCCCGAGTAGTGTCGCTGGGGATTCGCGAGAACGTCGTTAGGCTCGTTTTGAACCCGACCATGCAATCGAGCATTCCGCCATCGACACGAGCTGTCCTTGATTCAGTCCAGCGCCGGCTTCTCGATGGATCCCTGCGGTTGACCGATTCCACCGGAATGCCAGTGAGCCAATGACCGACCTGGCGGCCATCGCCAGCCATCTTGATACGGTGCTGGGAACGGAGACCATTCCCGACTACCCAGGTGCCTTCAATGGGGTTCAGCTGGCGAATGACGGGCCGATCACGCACATCGCGGCGTCAGTCGACGTTTCGCGACGCGTCATCGATGCGGCCATCCGCAGCGGGGCGAATTTGCTGCTAGTTCACCATGGAATGATGTGGGGCGGAGCTCAGCGGATCACTGGCGCGACGTACGACCGGCTGCGGTTGCTCCTCGCCCACAACATCGCTGTGTACTCCTCCCATTTGCCGCTGGACGCGCATCCGACGTTCGGCAACAACGTCCTCCTTGCTGGCACGCTCGGGCTGGAGCCCTCCGGCGGATTCGCGCGATACCGCACGATTGACGTCGGTGTGCGCGGCGAGTGTGATTGCGCAACCACCAGCCTGTTTTCACGCGCCGATGCATTCGCGCGAATGCATGGTGGCGTCGCACGCTCTACCGAGATCGCGCCGGCACGGCGTACGCGACGATGGGGGATCTGTACAGGAGCCGGTGCGTCATCCGAGACACTGCTCGAAGCCGAGGCACTCGACCTCGACACGATTGTCGTCGGAGAAGGTCCGCACCACACAGCCGTGGCGGCTGACGACGCTGGCCTCGTGGTGATCTATGCGGGCCATTATGCCACCGAAACACTGGGTGTTCACGCACTCGCCGAACACCTGACGTCTACGTTCGACATCCCGTCCACCTTCATCGCTGCGCCTACGGGCTTGTGACCGACAATCCGCCGGTGCTCGCGTTGGAGCACATCGACAAGCGGTTCGGGACAGTTCAGGCCTTGAGCGATGCGAACCTGGTTGTTCGCCGTGGAACAATCCACGCGGTGCTGGGCGAGAACGGAGCCGGGAAAACAACGCTGATGAGGGTCGCCTACGGGATGGCGACGCCGGACCGTGGCGTCATCCGCGTTCGTGGACAAGCAGTCCGACTTCGATCACCCGCCGATGCCATCGAGCGCGGAATCGGTATGGTGCATCAACACTTCACGTTGGTGCCCGCGATGACCGTCGCGGAGAATCTCGCGCTCGGCCGGGGCGGGATTGCCTACTCGGATGACACAAGCCCACCGCTGCAAGATCTGACGACAATAACCGGATCTTCCATCGACGTCCACGCACGCGTCAGCGATCTGTCGGTGACTGCCCAGCAGCGACTTGAGCTGCTGAAGGTCCTGGCCCGGAACGCAGAGATCCTCATTCTCGACGAGCCAACCGCGGTGCTCGCACCTGCGGAGGTAGATGACCTGCTGCGGCGACTGCGCGGGCTCGCCAACGCTGGCCGGACAGTCGTGTTGGTTACTCACAAGCTCCGCGAGGCGTTGAGTATCGCGGATGACGTAACTGTGTTGCGACAGGGGACCATTAGTCGCGCGAGCACGCGCGCCGAGGTGGGCGAAGACCAACTCATTGAGGCAATGTTGGGCCGGCGTCCAACTGGGCCAAATGTGACGGCTCGGGCTTTTTCCCCAGGCCAGACGCTAATCGCCGCGCACGATGTCTCGATCGTTGATTCCCGTGGATTGCCACGCGTGCGAAACGCAACGTTTGAGATTCGTGGCGGGGAAATTGTCGGTGTTGCGGCAGTAGATGGGTCAGGCCATCGAGAACTTCTTCGCGCAATTGCTGGACGGCTCGCGATCACCAGCGGAACGCTCAGCCTACCGGCCTCGGTAGGCTTCGTACCGGACGACCGCCATCGTGATGGACTGGTGCTGGCAATGTCGCTTGTCGAGAACTACGCGCTGAAAGGCGCTGGAGCTGGACGAGGAGTCATAAAGTGGCGTGAAGCAGCATCGGCAGCGCGACAAATTGTCGAGGATTTCGATGTTCGTGCCGAGAGTGTTGATGTCCCCGCGATGACACTGTCCGGAGGTAATCAGCAGCGGTTCATTCTCGGAAGAGAGCTTCAAGGAATGCCGACCGTCGTTATTCTAGAGAATCCGACGCGTGGACTCGACATTCAAGCGTCGCTGGACGTGCGAGCCAGACTGGTGGCTACCTGCTCGAAGGGTGTCGCGATTGTGTTCCACTCGACGGACCTGGATGAGATCCTCGCGATATCCCATCGCGTACTTGTTGTTTACGCAGGAGTCGTCCGCGAGGTAAAGCCCGAGATCGATCTCGTTGGCCGAGCCATGTTGGGCGCGGCGTGACCAAGCCTGACATCGTCCCCGGAGCGTCTCGACAGCTTACCCTGCTCGCCGCGGCGATGGTCCTCGCAATGACGCCGTGGTTCAGCGCCACCGTCGCAGCTCCCGGCATGATTGCCGAATGGGATACGACGCCAAGCGTCAGCGCCTGGTTGACTATCGCGGTCCAGCTCGGATTTGTTGTCGGGACATTCGCGAGCGCCGTTCTACTGCTCAGCGATCGATTCAGTGCGCGACGCCTGGCAGCGGCTTCATCGGGTTTAGTCACTGTTGCGACTGCAGCGCTCGCCTGGCGCCATACTGATCCAGCAACGGCGATTGCCCTACGCGGCATAACAGGCGTTGCGCTTGCCGGCGTGTATCCGCCAGGGATCAAGATCGCGGCAGGCTGGTGGCGAGCAAAACGGGGCACGGCGATTGGGATCCTGGTCGGCGCTCTTACGATTGGGTCGGCGATGCCAAACCTGGTTCGTGCCGTCGCGCCACCAGAGAGGTGGCGAACGATCATTCTCGCAGCCGCGGCATGCGCGTTTGTCTCCGCTATCCTGTTCGATCGGGCGGTTCGCGACGGGCCGTTCCAGTCAGCATCGACGCCATTCCATCCCGGTGCGCTTTCGACGGTCGTCCGCAACCGCTGGGTGGCCCTCGCAACCGCAGGCTATTTGGGACACATGTGGGAGCTCTACGCGATGTGGAGCTCGATCGGGGCGTTTTGGGCGTACGTGATAGCCTCGCGCTCGATGGCGCCGGCTGCGGCACCATTGTTCGCCTTTGTGACGATTGCTTCGGGATCGGTCGGTTGCATACTCGCAGGACTGGCAGCAGACCGAGTCGGCAGGCCTATCGTCACCATAGTGGCGATGGCTATCAGCGCAACGTGCGCGGTCGCGATCGGTCCCCTTGCGTCGGCGCCGTTATCCGTCGTGACTGTCGTCTCCATCGTTTGGGGTATTTCCATCGTGGCCGATTCAGCACAGTTCTCTGCCGCCGTCACCGAGTTCGCTCCAAGTCAGTATGTGGGAACAGCTATCACGCTCCAGACCTGTCTTGGATTTCTGCTGACCATCGTGACGATTCGACTGGTGCCGGTCTGGGTTGATTTGTGGGGTTGGGAGCTCGCGTACATTCCGCTTGCCATTGGTCCAGGGATTGGAATTCTTGCAATGTGGCCATTGTGGCGAGCACGGTCTCGGGGCCGTACGTGACTGTTCCGTCACGTCACCGCATTGGGCTTTGCCGGTAATCGGCACGACCGTTTATTACATCGCCATGCGTCGTCCCACGGGTTCTCGCGCCATGCGCGGCAACGGGTCAAGCCGCTCTCGATGGCGTCCGTGGCTGTTGCTGCTCGGCGTTAGTGCCGGATGGAAGCTCGTGGTGTTTACGCTGGGTGCTGCCGTCCCGCACTGGCTGATCAACGACGGCGTCGAACACCTCCCCGCCGCGATGCAACCTTATGCAAGCGAGGCACGGGTGACCGCCTTGGCGCTGTGGGACAGCCCCATCGAGCGCACTGGCATAGTACGGCTGGTGCGAGTGGTCAGTGTTGACACCGTGCGGAGTGCGGACGCCAGCGATTGCGGTGGGAAGACGGCACGAGTTCGTGCGTATACGTTCTTTGCGATCCCGTATTCAGAAGTTCGAACCGTCTGTGACCGCGGAATCGTGGAGTACCGAGTATTCCGCCGTCATCGTTAGATGCGTGAGGCTCTGCGGCGCGGTGCGCTGCGCGCCGGCGGTACTCTCATCGCAACTCTCGTATTCGTAACCGCGGTCGCAGTGTTGGCGGGAGTAATGACCGCCATCGGCGGCTACGACCCGCGGGCCGCACTTGGGGCGCTCTGGCGTGGATCGTTAGGCACGGAATACGCCGTATTCTCGGCCACGCTTATCCGGGCGACGCCTCTCATACTCACCGGGCTCGCGGTTACACTCGCGTTCACCGCCGGCGTGATGAACATCGGCGCGGAAGGGCAGTTGCTTGCCGGTGCCACTGGGGCCATCGGTGTTGGGTTGGTAGCTGGCCAATCGGCTTCGCGTTGGTTGACACTCCCGCTGGAGCTCGTGTTTGGTAGCTTGGCGGGTGCCGCGTGGGCATTCATCCCCGCCTGGTGGCGCCGGCAATTTGGCGTGCTCGAGGTCATCAGCACAATCATGATGAACTTCGTCGCACTCTACATGGTGGGCTACCTCGTTCGCGGACCTTTGCAGGAGCCTCTTCGCATTTACCCACAGAGCGACACGTTACCGGTGGCAGCACGCCTCCCCATACTCGCAAGTGGCATGCGGCTCCATTGGGGGTTCCCTCTCGCTTGTGCGTGTTCGCTTGGACTTTGGTGGAGCCTCCGGTATACGGCGGCGGGTTTCCGGGTCCGGGTGTTAGGCAGCAATCCCGACGCCGCCCAAAGCGCGGCGCTGATCGACACCAGGAAGACCGCCATGAGTGCGTTCCTGGCCAGTGGAGCGCTCGCTGGGCTCGCCGGGGCAATCGAAGTCACCGGAGTGACGTATTCGCTCTACGAAAACCTCTCCCCGGGATACGGGTACACGGCGATCGCGGTTGCGCTCGTCGGGGCCCTTAACCCTGTGCTGACGGCATTGAGTGGCATCCTGTTTGGTGCCTTGGAGGCAGGCGCTGCTGCGATGCAGCGTGATGCTGGTGTGCCGTCCGTTCTCGCCTCCGTGGTCGAAGCCTCGATCATTCTGCTGCTCATTGCGTTCCGGGAACTTCGTGTCCCGGGATCGGCGTTTCGTCGATTGCACGCTCCTCGAGCGCAGGTCAAGGACAGCGCGCCTTCGTCAGGCCGACCGTGATGGGGGCGGCTAGCTCGTTTCTCGAAGCGACGATCCGCACTGCCACACCACTTGCGCTTGCCGCGTTAGGCGAGACCATTGTCGAGCGCGCCGGCGTTATCAACATCGGTCTCGAGGGTATGATCATCGCCGGTGCGTTCGGCGCCGCAGTGGGCGCAGGGCTAGCGGACGTTCCCGGCGCCATTATCGCCGCGATGTTGGCCGGGCTACTATGCGCGGCGATTCTCGGCATCCTGGTCGTTACCTTGCACGCGGAACAGATCGTCGCGGGCACTGCAGTGACATTGCTTGCCCTTGGAGCCACCGGGCTATTGTACCGAACGACGTTCGGTACCACGGGGGTTGCTCTCTCGATCCCAACCGCCGAGTCGATCGCGATCCCGCTCCTGTCCTCGGCACCGGTGTTGGGCCGCGCGTTGTTCGTACAACCAATCACGACCTACCTGGTCTACGCACTGGTGCCACTTCTCGCATGGTGGCTATCGCGAACGCACGCAGGACTGTCGCTCCGCGCAGTTGGTGAGAACCCTGAGGCGGCCATCGCAGCCGGTGTTTCGGCGGAGCGGGTGCGTTGGCTGGCCGTACTGTTCGGCGGGGCGTTAGGGGGCCTCAGTGGCGGCTGTCTTGTCGTGGCCCAGGTCGGAACGTTTGCCGAGGGGATGTCTGCAGGCCGCGGGTTCATCGCGATCGCGATCGTGGCGCTTGGTCGTTGGTCTCCCCTCGGCGTCGCCGTTGCTGCCTTGCTCTTCGGCGCAGCGAGTGCCGTACAATTCGTTTTCCAATCACTTGGCTGGAAAGTGCCCTACCAACTATTCCTCGCGCTCCCTTATCTGCTCACGCTGATCGCTCTCGCTGGTGTCACTGGCCGACACGCTCCGCCGGCTGCACTCGGTCGCCGATGGTTCCATACTCCCTGATCGAGCCAGTTGTCGAATGGGCATGCTCAACAACTCGGTCAGGGCCGAACTCGCAGTGCGCGCACTGCTACTATCCGTGTTGAGCGGCATACTCTCCAGGGTGCTCGAGGTTGCGGGGGCTGCGCTCGCACCGCGGCGTGCGTTGGCTCGCGTAACTGAATACCAGAGAACTGTACCCGATCTGGCAAATGCGTTCGACGGCTACACGATCGTTGTACTGTCGGACTTTCACCACAGACATCCTTTCAGCGAGCTTCGCTGGCTACGTCATGCGGTAGACGCTGCGAACGGAGTCGCTCCGGATGTCATTGTGCTGCTCGGCGACTATGCCTCCTCCTTCAAAGAGTCACCGAGCATATCGCGGCGCTGGTACGGTGAAGCATTACCAGCTATGGCATCCGAGCTGAGTCGACTGCGCGCACGTGATGGCGTGATTGCGGTGTTAGGCAACCACGACTACTACGCGGACGCTGACATTGTACGAAACTGGCTGCACGCAATCGGCGCCCATCTGCTTGTCAACTCGGCAAAGTGTGTCGTCAGATCTGGGAACCTGCTCCGCATTGCCGGGTTGGACGACATCAAGAAAGGCAAGGTGGATCCGTTGGCAGGTTGTGGTCTGATAAACCAGCCTCCAACACTGTTACTGTGTCACGAACCCGACGGGGTCCGACGGCTGGACGCGCGACTCCGAGTCGACGTGATGCTGGCAGGGCACACGCATGGTGGGCAGATCGTCTTCCCGTGGTACGGTGCGCCGGTGACAATGTCGCAGACGTGTGGGCGGCGGAGCGCTCACGGGTGGATACCAAATGCACGTGCACCCCTTCTCGTCACGCGCGGCCTCGGGGAGCAGCTCCCTCTGCCAATTCGCATTGGCTCTCCACCAGAGATCCTCATCCTTCGACTTTGTTCGGCGCGTCAGCAACCCGCGTAGGTGCTTGCCCACCGGCGCTGCCACTGGCCTGCGACGCGTTCAACGAGCGCGTAGGATAAACCATTGCCGGTATCGCGAGCGACGATGACGGTCGGATGACGGTCAGCGCCGAGCAGAATGATGGAGATCGGATCGGTAGTTTCGAGCGTTTCCTCGAGACCGACCTTCCGTTCTGTATATCGCGGAGTGAATCGGGCAGTGGCAGTTGTTGTGCTGTCTCGCTCGGCGATGAGCAAGATCCTTTCTTGTCGTGGGCTTGCTTCCTGGTTGACGTTTCGGACAATGACGGCGGCAAGCAGAGTTTGCCCGTTTTGTATTCGCGCGCGCCAGGCTTTGTTGACAACAAAGGGTAGTCCACGGAAGGCAGCGGATGTATCGCCAGGCAAGGCCGAAGCAATTCGGGCGATGTCAGCTGCAAGCCGGGCGGAATCGGCTGTGGGCAATCCTTCGATGGAATCGATCGCGAGCTCGGTGGCGTGGCCACTCTCGAACGCGACGTTCCACGACATAACCGACGCGGTGTCGCCGGACGCTAATTGGAGGCGCGCTGTTGGCCAGGTTCGGCATGAGTCAGTGCGAGCGCTTGCCTTTATTGAAGCGATGCGAGCGGTTCCGACCTTCTGTCCGCTCCCGAACAGATCGATCTGCATTGCGCGGAGCAGAGAATCGGGCTGCAGGGAGTCGAGTGCGGCTGTGTGTGTGTACGCCGGCGCGATGAAGAATGCTTCAGCTGGCGTGTCTCCCGCGATGAACAGCGCGGGCCCGGCGGTTGAGTCCCATGGCGATGGCTCCGGTTTGGCGACGATACTGCTTTCTGGTGGCGGCACCACAGGTACTGCCGTATCCTTTCGGCCCGCAACTGGAGTGGTGCGCTCGCACGCAACTCCTAGCGCGAAAATCAGGACCGCAATGGATTCACGCGGAACGTGCCGAACAGTTAGGGGCCATCGCCGCATAGCAACGAAATCTGTACGGTCGACCCCTATCGTCAATGAAATGCGAGCGAATGGCTGCGCTACGTCAGGTGACGTATGGGGTCTACTTCCGAGATAGCCTAGCGTTCTCGCCACGCGGTAACACTTCTTCGCCGGAGATTAGGGATGGGCGAGCGTGCACCTGGCACTGCCACGCCGATGGGTAGGGAAGCACGCAAGGCTGGCGTTTTGAGCCGACTTGGCCTCGATCGACCCGAGCTGCGTGCGTGGGCAATGTACGATTGGGCGGTTTCGTCGGTTCAAACGACGATCATGGTTGCCGTATTCCCCGTGTACTTCGTCAACATTGCCAAGGGCGACCTTGCGGAGAGTCGGGCAACTCAAGCAATCGCAACCGCGAATACAATCGTTGCGATCGTTCTCGCGGTCTTGTCGCCCATACTCGGGGCTGTTTCAGATTACGTCGCTGCCAAGAAGCGAATGCTTGGCGCGTCGATGATTGTCGGCGCCACAGCAGTTGCTGGAATGTTCTTCGTACAGCAGGGGGACTATCGCCTTGCATTGGTGCTCTTCGTCATCTCACTCATTGGCGCGACGGCAAGTACGGTGTTCTACGATGCACTACTGCCACATATCGCAGCGGAGCACGAGATCGATCGCGTTTCGACCGCGGGGTATGCTGTCGGGTACATAGGCGGCGGTTTGCTGCTTGCGCTGAATCTCGCATGGATTCTCAAGCCGGGATGGTTCGGGCTCCCCAGCGGACCCGCGCTCTCGAGTGCCGAACGGACATTACCAACGCGCCTGGCACTGTTGTCTGTTGCCGTATGGTGGGTCGTGTTTTCGCTGCCGCTGTTCCGCCGCGTTCCGGAACCGCCACGCACTCGTGAGCCAGACGAACTGACGGGCGGGAGTGTACTTGTTGTTCCGTTCGTTCGGGTCGGTGAGACGTTTCGGGCGCTACGTGGCTACAAGCAGGCGTTTCTCATGCTGCTGGCGTTCATGGTCTATAACGATGGGATCCAAACCATCCAAAAGATGGCCGCGACGTATGGGAAGGAGCTTGGTATTCAGGACACTGTTCTCATTGCGTCGATTCTTATCGTGCAGTTTGTCGGCGTCCCGTTCGCTTTCCTCTTCGGCAGCATCGCGGCTCGGGTCGGTGCGAAGCCAATGATCTTCGTTGGCCTCTTGGTCTACGCGGGCATCAGCATCCTGGGCTTCTACATGCAGACAGCAGCTCATTTCATGTTGCTCGCGGCGATGGTAGCCACCGTGCAGGGTGGCACTCAGGCGTTGAGCCGATCGCTGTTTGCGAGTCTGATCCCTGCGCACAAGTCGGGGGAGTTCTTCGGTTTTTACAGCGTTTTCGAGAAGTTTGCGAGCATTTTTGGTCCGTTGCTCTTCTGGGTCACAATTGCAATGACCGGGAACAGCCGGAACGCGATTCTCTCCGTGATCCTGTTTTTTGCAATCGGCGCACTGTTGCTCAGCCGCGTACGTGTGAGCGAGGGCCAGCGAGCAGCTCGTGCCGCTGATGAGGGGTTGGTCTCTGTCGCCGCGTCCTAACGCGCAGGCGCCGTGGCCAACATGGTCGAGTGAACACGTGATCGCCTACCAATTTCTGCGAGCGCTTGGTCGCCTCGCTCTTCATTGGTTTTATCGTGAGATCGAGGTGGTCGGCATGGAGCGCTTGCCTGTCGACGGACCTCTGCTTCTGGCCAGCAATCACCCGAATGCGTTGGTTGACGCGCTTGTAGTGGGTTGCTGCCTGCGTCGCCCGGTTGTCCTCACGGCGAAGGCGACGCTGCTCGAGAATCCGGTCACGCGATTCCTGCTGCGGGCAGCCGGAGTGGTTCCGCTGCGCCGCGCGAGTGACGCGCTACGCCCAGGTGGTGACGGTGTGCTCGACCCGGCGCGGAATGCTGACGCTTTCGCCGCAGTTCTCGATGTGCTGGATGCCGGTGGCGTCGTACTTCTCTTTCCGGAGGGTAAGAGTCACAGCGATCCGGCTCTTGCTCCGTTGAAGACCGGGCTCGCACGCATTGCGATAATGGCCCGAGACGAGCGCCAACTCATGTCCGTCCCAATTGTCCCAATCGGCCTAACGTTCGAGCGAAAGTGGGAGCCTCGCTCACGCGTGCTCATGCACGTTGGTACGCCGATCATCGATCGCGACAGTAGTGTAGATGAGCCTAACGACGTTGCCGCTTTGACTCGACGTATCGACGCTGCCCTGCGAGCCGTGACGCTCAATTTCCGGTCGGCCGACGAAGCACGGTCGTTAGTCTCGATCTCGACCGTCCTTACCGAGGTGCTCGACGAGTTTCGACCGCTACACAGGCCCGATCCACCTTTGGCAGATCAGGTGCGCGTCGTTCATCGCGTTGTGGATATCGTTCCGAGACTGTCGGAGCTCGACTCAGAGCTCGGGGCACGTGTGGAGCGATTTCTATCGCGGGTCGCAACCTTCGAGGACCTTCTCAGACACAACAGGGTTGCGGCGAGTGATGTGCAGATGAGCACCTCGACGGCGGCCGGGATGTGGTTTGCCGTCCGTGAAACGTGGATCGCCACCATAGCTGGTCCACTCGCGCTATGGGGCCGAGTCAACCATTGGGTGCCGCTTCGAATCGCGCGTTCCCTGGCGGTGAGGATGAGCAGGACGCCAGATGAACCAGCGACGAATACGATCGTTGCGGGACTGCTCCTGGTAGCGGCGTTTTATATCATGCAGATCTTGCTGGTCGCGTGGTCGCTTGGTGGAGTTGCGGCGACTCTTTACGGCGCGTCGCTCCCGTTGTCAGCTACATGGGATTTCCGTTATGCGGATCGCCTGCGCCGTGGTGTTGCGCGGGTTCGGACCTATCTGCGGTTTCGGCTGGAGCCGAGCCTTTACCACCAGCTTCGGAATGATCTGGCGTGGCTCCGTGGCGAGGCCATTGCGCTGGACACGTTGATCGTGCGGACACCAACTCCGTACTCAGTGGGTGCATGGTAGCCTCGGCTGACCATGGTCGAGACGTGGAGGCGGGTTCGGAACCAACGGCGACCTAACGAGAATCAGCCACCGAAGCCGGGAGGAACCGGCCGACTAAGTCCCAATGCCACGCGTCTCGTCGCACGCCGGTTCGCGGGTCCTTCAGCGGCTTGAACTGCAACCGGTCTGCTGGAAGTCCGACATTCCGCCCGTACTCTAGCAGGCGCTCGCGGTCTGTCGAAACAAGATGTGCCATCGGATGACCTTTCCAACGGTGGCGGTGGAGCCAAAGGCCACCGTCCATGGCGAATATCATCCCGTCGAGGCGGTGAGGAAACTCCCGATACGCCGGCGGAGTTTGTGTAGTCACGCCAGCGCGTTAGGCACTGCTCGAGCTACTGACAGGCCATCAGCCCTTCGGTCGTCGCTGGTGCCAATGCAGGAGCTGAGCCAAAGAAGATAGCACATTGGATCGGCCATGCCATCGGATGCGTGACCTTCGCGGACCAACCTCCAGCCGTAGCCGTGCCGAAGCTAATGGTTACGCCAGTCGTCACGCGGAGGTTGAGCGCGTTGATGTCCGTCGTGTACGCGGAATTGTCGTAAAAATACGCCTCCTCGGCCGTTATGAGGTTGCGCAGGTCTGCACGGAGTGAGGCCGCGTTGGCCTTTCCCTTCGTGTTCTGGAACTTGGGAATGGCGATCGCCGCGAGTATCCCAATGATCACGACGACGATCAGTAGCTCTATTAGTGTGAAACCGCGGCGATTGTACCGGGACATAGTCGTCTCACATGGTAAGCATCTGGGCGCAGACCCAAAGGTTCGGGCAACTACGTGCGAGTGGCAGGTAAAGGGCAAGGCAATGCCGGGGCCGCTCTTGTCGCAATTCCGTAAGTGTCAGATATACAACGACCTACACTCACGCAGAGGGCACGCCAGGGTCAGGCCAAGCACACTCACATCGCGCGGGATGGCGCACTCTGCAATAGTTCGATATGTGATGCTCATCCCTTAAGGCGAATCCACACATCGACTTACCGAGCCTACGCCAGCTTGGTCGCCAGCCAGCTGTCACCTACCCCGACGTCGACCACCAGTGGCACCGATAGCTCGGCGGCATGTTCCATCTCGTGTTTCACGACTCGAACAAGTGACTCCTGCTCCTGTGGCGGGAATTCGAATACGAGCTCGTCGTGCACCTGGAGCAGCATGCGACTCTGCATCGCGCCTTTCCTGAGCGCAGCATCGATACGAATCATCGCGATCTTAATCAGGTCTGCTGCTGAACCCTGGATCGGCGAGTTTGCGGCGGTGCGCTCACCGAACGCGCGGATATTGAAATTGCGGTCGCGCAGCTCAGGAATGTAGCGGCGCCGGTGAAAGATCGTTTCAACGTAGCCGTGTTCACGAGCGTGTTCGACCATGGAGTCCAGGTAGCGACGAACGCCGCGGAACCGCTCGAAGTACGTCGCGATGAACTCACGCGCTTCCGTATTCGAGATCTTCAGTTGTCTCGACAGTGCATGGGCTCCTTGGCCATAGATGGTCGCGAAGTTGATCGTTTTCGCTCGTGACCGCATCTCGGACGTCACGTCAGCAACTGGGAGTCCGAAGATGATGGATGCAGTCTGTCGGTGGATGTCGCCACCCGACTTGAACGCGTCGACGAAGGCAGGGTCGTCGGACAAATGCGCGAGCAGGCGAAGCTCGATCTGAGAGTAATCCGCAGCCAGAAGCAGCCACCCTTTCCGAGGGATGAAACCTCGGCGAATGTCGCGCCCGAGTTCTCGACGAATGGGAATGTTCTGAAGGTTCGGGTCACTCGAGGAAAGACGTCCCGTCGATGCGACAGTTTGGTTGAAAGACGTGTGAAGGCGTTGATCTCCAGGATGGATCAGAGATGGCAGCGTATCGAGGTACGTGCTCTCGAGCTTCGATAGCTCACGGTATTCCATGAGCAGTTCCGGAAGCATGTGCCCGGCCTCGGCGAGTTCCTGCAGGACACTTGCGTCGGTCGAGGGACCGGTGGCAGTTCGCTTCCGCACTGGTAACTGCAGTTTGTCGAAGAGGATGGTTCGTAGCTGGTTGTTCGAGTTGATGTTGAACTCACCCCCTGCTTCGGCGTAGATCTCCTTTTCGACACGTTCACGTTCGCGCTTGAAGCGCTCCTTGAGCGATGCGAACCACGGGAGATCGATCGAAACACCAACCCATTCCATGTCCGCAAGAACGTGGAGGAGGGGCAATTCGATCTCACGCATGAGACTCGTTAGGCCATGAGCCTCGAGCTGCGGCTCGAAGACGGCATGCATCTGGAATGTGGCTGCGGCCTCGTCGCACGCGTAATCACGCGCCGCTTCCACCGGGCACACATCGAATGGAATCTCCGTCTTGCCCTTCCCGCACAGTTCATCGTACGACGTAAGCGTCCGATCGAGAAACTCGAGGGCGAGAACATCCAGTCCGTGTGATCGCCGCCCGGGATCGAGGACGTAGCTCGCGAGCATGGTGTCGAAATCGACCCCACGAAGCGTCACCCCAACGCGGCGCAGCATGAGGAGATCATACTTCGCATTCTGCGCTGTCTTGCGGACAGTCTCGTCCTCGAGGAGCTGCCGAAGCGGCATCATGGCTGCGTTCTCGAGTGCCGGAAGATTCTTGACCGGTGCAGTCGCCTCAGCGAGCATCCGCGCTGCGATACTCGTCGGCTGTGGGGTTGTGGCCTTTTTTGCCGAGGGACGCGAACGCGTGGCGGGAGAGTTGGTCGCCTGGTTGCCTGCATCCCCGCTCTCGCTGTTATCGCCATTCCTCAGTCCTACTCCATCCCGAGTTGTATCTGGTGCATCTACCGCCGCACGATCACTGGCTGGATCGATGAGTAGCTCGCCCTGAGCTGGTTGCGCTGGCTGCCACGCGCGGTGCGCAAACGGTAGATAGAACACTTCACTCTCGGATAGCGCGATAGCCATCGACACCAGGTGCGACCGCAGCGGATCTGCTCTCGATGGAGATCCTGGGTCCGCTATTGCTTGCGTGTTGATTGCGATGTACTTCGCTTTGCGAGCGCGGTTGACCAGTCGCTCGAGGGCCTGTGTCGAATCGACGATGGTATATGCCCGTGGAGTGATTTCGACTGGGGTCGGTGCCGGTGCGATGTCCTTGATCAGCGTCGTGAATTCGAGCTCGACACATATCTGTCGAAGACGCCCTGTATTCGCTGGGCGAACGCGTAGCTGTTCGATATCCAGCGTGAGCGGCAAGCTGTCGCGTATTGTTACTAATTCCTTCGAGAGACGAGCACGTGCGGCATGTTCGAGAAGCGCCTCGCGTGGTCGTTTCTTGGTGATCTTGTCGACGGATGCCAGGATGGATTCGAGCTGACCGAATTCCGTGACGAGGTCACGCGCAGTCTTGTCGCCAATTCCTGGAACACCAGGAACGTTGTCCGAGGAGTCACCTACGAGCGCTAGGTAATCGACGACTCGGTCAGGAGGAACGCCAAGGCGTTCAGTTGCGTTCTCGACACCTACCCATTGTTCTTCGACGTTTGCCGGACCGCCGCGGCCGGGGTTCAGGAGCCAGACGCCTGGACGAACGAGTTGCTGAAAATCCTTGTCTCCGGAAACGATGACGACATTCACCGATGCGTTGCTGCACTGCGACGCGAGTGTGCCAATGACGTCGTCGGCTTCGTACCCCTTCAGTGTCAGGACAGGGATCTGAAACGCGTCGAGAATCTCGCTGATGCGCTCCATCCCGCGATTGAAGTCGGCTTGCAGCTCCTCCGTCAGCTTCTCGCGCGTGGCTTTGTACGCGGGGTACGTCTCGTGACGAAACGATAGCCCTGAGTCGTGTACCCAGCCGATGTACTCCGGGCGATGGTTCGCAAAGAGCCGCTGCAGGAAATTGACGACACCCCATGCGGCAGAAGTGTTTTCCCCCTTACTCGTGGTGAGAGGGCGGGAGATGAGCGCAAAAAACGCCCGATAGATCAGGGCGTATCCGTCAATCAAGAACAGCCGCGGTGACGAAGGAAGCTGTACGTCGGCCACTTGGGGTGAGGACTCCGTATGAGTTAGGCTGGCCCACCAGCCATGATTCAGACTGGGATAGTGGAAGGTACACTGCCGATATGTCATCGAGATGTATCGCCGCGTCTGCTCCACCCAGTGCTGGTCGAGTTCTCCTGATGGAGATCGAGGAGGCCAAAAACACCACCGCCTGCCGATGGCGGCAGGCGGAGGCAGACTTGGAACGGCCAACGAATGTGTTCGTGCGCTTAGACTCGCTGGACGTTCGTCGCGTGGAGTCCTTTGGCACCGGTTTGGATCTCAAACTCGACTTCCTGTCCTTCGGCGAGGGTCTTGAACCCGTCCATCATGATCGCCGAGAAGTGGACAAACACATCCTCGCCGCCTTCCTGTTCAATGAAGCCATAGCCCTTCGCGTCATTGAACCACTTCACTTTCCCTCTGGCCATGCAAGCTGCCTCCTACGGGGTGAACCGAGCCCGTGA
>Ga0114129_10005393_pt1 | contig 18051 bp, 20 predicted proteins | sample RhiMetdeltSRZDD1_FD_80071 | JGI IMG/M metagenome (GOLD analysis project Ga0114129, IMG submission 80071) | Populus rhizosphere microbial communities from Tennessee, USA - Rhizosphere MetaG P. deltoides SRZDD1 (version 2) (version 2) | ecosystem: Host-associated > Plants > Roots > Rhizosphere >...
GATCCCGCTGGCCGTTGCCGGTCTACTGAATCCGATCATCGCCGCGGCGGCGATGGCCGCGTCGTCACTGTTCGTGGTCACGAACAGCCTGCGCCTGCGGCGATTCCACAGCACACGGGAGGCGACGTGAAGCACGGTTACGACAAGGCGGGCCTGACGAAGCGCCTGCACCGGATCGAAGGACAGGTGCGCGGCATCGAGCGAATGGTCGACGACGACCGCTACTGCATCGACATCCTCACGCAGATCTCCGCAGTCAACACCGCGCTCGAGAGCCTGGCGTTCAAGCTCCTCGACGATCACGTCAACCACTGCGTTGCCGATGCCCTCGCCTCGGGAGACGCGGACGAGGCGGCGGCGAAGAGCAAGGAGCTGCTCCAGGCAGTGCAGCGCTTTGCACGCACACGCTGAGCAGGGCCTGAACGGCGCCGCTCTCTCGGCGACGACGCACTGTCTCACCGGCTGCGCTCTCGGCGAGGTCGCCGGCATGGCGCTGGCTCAGGCTCTCGGCTGGCCGAACTCGGTGCAGGTCGTCGTCGCGATCGCGCTCGCGTTCGTGTTCGGCTACTCGCTGACCATATGGCCGGTCCTCCGGGCGGGCCTGTCGTTTCGAGAGGCGACCGGAGTGGCGCTCGCCGCCGACACGGTGTCGATCGTGATCATGGAGACGGTCGACAATGTGTTCGTCCTGCTCGTTCCGGGCGCGATCGACGCTGGGCTCGGCGACGCGCTCTTCTGGTGGAGCATCCTGCTCGGCTTCGCGATCGCGTTCGCCCCGGCGTGGGCCGCCAACCGCTGGCTGATCGCGCGCGGCAAGGGCCACGCGGTCGTCCACCAGTACCACCATCCCTAGACGTCCGAGTCACCTGTCGAAACAAGCCGCAGCGTAAGCCGGCGCGGAGCGTGGCTTACGCGGAGGCGAACTGATGCGAATCGGCCACGCGGAGCATGGCCGAGCCGCACGGACGAAGGCATTCGCCGGCCGACAAGAAGCGCGCGGGCTCAGCCCGCGCGCGTTAACCGCGAAGCGCGTACAAGCTTGGGGTCTGACCCGAAGGGGTCAGGCCCCACTTAGGCCGGCCTGCCAGGAGGCCCAGAGGCGGGCGTAGCGCTCGCCTTGCTCGACGAGCTCGTCGTGGGAGGCGACCTCCACCAGGCGGCCGTGCTCCATCACCGCGACGCGATCGGCGCGCTGCGCGGTCGAGAGGCGATGCGCGATCGTGATCACGGTCCGCCCTTCGGCGACTGCGGAGAGTGCCGTCTCGACGGCGACCTCCGTCGCCGGATCGAGGCTCGACGTCGCCTCGTCGAGCACGATGACGGCGGGATCGGCAAGGGCGATCCGCGCGATCCCGACGAGCTGGCGCTCGCCGGCCGACAGCCTCAGGCCGCGCGTCTGCACGTCCGTCTCGAGCCCCTGCGGCAGCGACTCGAAGCGATCGAGCGCGCCGATCGTCCGTAGCGCGCGCCGCACGTCGGCGTCAGTCGCGTCGGGATGCGCGAGGCGGACGTTGTCCGCGATCGTGCCCGTGAAGAGATGGCCCTCCTGCGGCAGCAGCACGATCCGACGCCGCAGCGACGCGAGCGTCGCATCGCGCAGGTCGACGCCGCCGAGCTCGATGCTCCCCCGCTGCGGGTCGTACTGGCGGGTCAGCAGCTTCGCGACGGTGGACTTGCCTGCGCCGGTCGCGCCGACGAGCGCGACGTGCTCGCCAGACGCCACTTCGAGGGTCAGGTCGCGGACGACAGGCCGCTTGCGGTAGCCGAACGTGACGCCGCGCAGCGCGAGCGCTCCCTCCTGCGGCAGCTCGACGGCGGTCGGCTTCTGAGCGATCGACACGGGCACCTCGAGCAGCCCCACGATCTTCGCCAGTGCCGCGAGCCCCTGGCGGAACTCCCCGAGCCATTCCGTGAACCGCCCGATCGGGTCGAACAGCTGGATCAGGTAGAGGACGAAGGCGGTGACGGTCCCGAGCGAGATCTTGCCGTCCTTGTACATCGACGCGGCGGCGAGCAGCACGACGATCAGCGCCGACGCCTGCGCGAGCGGGAGGAAGGCGAACAGGCGGATGTTGACGAACGACGCGCTCCGCCACGCGCGGACCTGCGCCTGGCTGCGCGGCCGATAGCGCTCGAGCGTGCGCTGCTCTCGGCGAAAGGCCTGCACGACGCGCACGCCGGCGAGCCCCTCCTGGAGCGCCGTCAGCGTCTCCGCGACTCGGTCGCGGATCGCGTGGTACGCGTGACCCGCGCCGTGATGGAAGCTCCAGCTCGACGCCACGAGGATCGGGAGCGCGACGAGCGAGATCGCGGCGAGCTGGGGGGAGAGGAAGATGAGCGCCACGACGGTGAGCACGATCTGCAGCGCGCTGCCGACGACCTCGACCAGCGCCTCGCGCACGAGCTCGTTGAGCGACTGCACGTCCGAGGTGAGCCGCGAGACGAGCACGCCTGCACGCTCGCGCTCGTAGAAGCCGAGGGGCAGCGCCTGAAGCTTGTCGAACGAGGCGACCCGCAGCGAATGCAGGAACCGCTCTCCCGCCGTTGCAGCGAGCAGGATCTGCGCGCGCACGACGACCGGCTTCGCACAGGCGAGACAGAGAAAGATGATGCCCGCGACGTTGAGCGCATGGGTGTCGTGCTTCTTGATCCCCGCGTCCACCGCGTAGCGTACGAGCGCCGGGCCCGACAACGTGATCAGCGTCGAGGCGATCACGGCTGCGGCCGCGCCCAGGTAGCGCCCGCGCACCGGACGCAGCAGCTTGCGGACCTCGTGCCAGACCGAGCGTGCCGACGCGCGTTCCATCAGGCGACCGCCTCGAGGGCGAGGAGCGCGCGGTAGCGGTGGGAGCTCCGCAGCAGGTCGGCGTGCGTGCCCTCCTCGACGATGCGCCCGTTGTCGAGCACTGCGACCCGGTCGGCGAGCGCGATCGTCGCGGGCCGGTGCGCGATCACGAGTGTCGTTCGGCCCTGCATCACCGTGGTGAGCGCAGCGCGAATCTCGTGCTCCTTCGTGGCGTCGACGGCCGACGTCGCGTCGTCGAGCACGAGCACCGCGGGATCCGCCAGGATCGCTCGAGCGATTGCGACGCGCTGGCGTTGGCCGCCCGAGAGGGAGAAGCCGCGCTCGCCGAGCACGGTCTCGTAGCCGTCGGGCAGATCGGCGATGAACCCGGCGGCGCCCGCGAGCTCGGCTGCACGCCCGACCTCCTGGTCGCTTGCGTTCGGCCGCGCCAAGCGGATGTTCTCGGCGACGGTGTCGCTGAAGAGGAACGTCTCCTCGAACACGAGCGCAACCGCTTTGCGGACGTCGCCGAGCGCGAGGTCCCGCACGTTGTGCCCGTCGAGCAGGACAGTGCCTTCGTCGGGGTCGTACAGTCGTGCGAGGAGCCCGGCGACGGTGCTCTTGCCGGAGCCGGTGGGCCCGACGAGGGCGAGCGACTCTCCCGGCGCCAGGTGGAGGTCGAGCCTGTCGAGCACGGGATGGCCGTCCTCGTGGCCGAATTGCACGCCGATCAGCCGCACGTCGCCGCGGACGGGCTGCTCGAGCTTGATCGGATGACGAGGCTCGCGCAGCTTCGGCTCGGCCTCGAGCACCTCGCTGATCCGCGCGCTCGCGCCGACGGCCTTCTGCAAGGTGGTCACGCGCTGGCCGAGCACGCGCAGCGGCCAGACGAGCATCGCGACGTACGCGTTGAACGCGACGAACGAGCCGAGGCTGAGGTCGCCGGCGATCACGCGCCGGCCCCCGAGCCACAGGACCGCCAGCAGGCCGAGCAGGGGGAGGAACTCGAGCGTCGGCATGAAGACGGCGTCGAGTCGCGCGATCTCGAGCGCCCGGTCGACGATGCGGGCGCTGCGCGCCCGGAAGTCGCCGGCGAGCGGGCGGCCCGCGCCGATGCCCTTCACGACCCGGATGCCGGCGATCGTCTCCTCGACCAGGGTCGCGGCGTCGCCCCACGCCGCCTGCAGGCGCTCGGTCTGCGCGTGATAGCGCCGCGAGTAGCCCCAGCCGGCGAGGCTGACGAGGGGCAGCGGGATCAGGACGATCAGCGCGAGCTTCCAGTCGATCACGAGCAGGACGATCGCGACTGCGAACACCGTCAGCACGTATCCGATCGTGTGGCCGATCGAGTCCATCATCCGCGCGACGTGCTCCGAGTCGGACGAGGCGCGGCTCATCAGCTCGCCGGGCCCGACGCGATCGTGGTAGCTCGCGTCCAGCCGAAGCGCGTGCGCGAAGATCGCGTCGCGGACGCGCGCGTCGGAGCGCGCGCGGTTGCGGATCGCGTAGAGGTGGCGCACGGCCCCGGCGGCCATCTCCAGCAGCCCGACGAAGAGCAGCGCCCCTAGCCACGCCAGCAGCGCGCTGTGGTCGTGCGTCAGCACGCCGCGGTCGATCGCCTGCTTGACCATCAGGGGCGCCGCGACCGCCCCGACCTGCCAGAGCAGGCCGGAGACGGCAGCGCCGATCACACCCGCGCTCTGCGAGCGGATGACGGCGCGCACGAACCTCCACGCCGCGCGCCGTTGCGCGTCGTGCTCCCCCATCGGAGAAAGTATCCGGAGATGTCAAGTCGCTTCCCGCGCCCGTCGGTGATGGGCATCGTCAACGTGACGCCCGACTCGTTCTCCGACGGCGGCGCCCACCTCGACCCGGACGACGCCGTCGCGGCGGCCCGCCGCATGCTCGAGGAGGGTGCGGCGATCGTGGACGTCGGCGGCGAGTCGACGCGTCCCGGGCACGAGCCCGTGTCACTGGACGAGGAGCTGCGCCGCGTAGTCCCGGTGCTCGAGCGGCTCGACGGCGTGCCCGTGTCGGTCGACACCTCCAAGGCGGAGGTCGCGCGACGCGCGCTCGCGGTCGGGGCGGAGCTCGTCAACGACGTGACTGCTCTGCGAGCCGACCCGGCGATGGCCGAGCTCGTAGCGGAGTCCGGCGCCTGGGTCTGCATGATGCACTGGGGGAAACAGCCGGACTACGCGGACGTCGTGTCCGACGTCGTCGCCTTCCTCGAGGAGCGGCTTCGGTTCGCCGTCGACGCCGGCATCGACGAGGAGCGCATCGTGCTCGACCCCGGAATCGGCTTCGGGAAGACGGTCGAGCAGAACTTCGAGCTCGTGCGACGCCTCCCCGAGCTGGTTGCGCTCGGCCGTCCCGTGCTCGTCGGCTTTTCGCGCAAGAGCTCGCTGGGACGCGTCCTCGGCGACGCGGACGCGAAGACGGGCCCGCTGTCGGCGAGCCTGGCCGCCGCGGTGACCGCGTACGAGCGCGGCGCGACGATCCTGCGCGTCCACGACGTGCGCTCCCACGTCGAGGCGCTGACGGTGGCCGCAGCGGTGGTCGGATGATCGTCGAGATACACGGTGTCGAGGTCTTCGGCCATCACGGCGTCGGCGAGCAGGAGCGCCGGCAGGGCCAGACGTTCCTGGTCGACGTGACGCTTCAGATCCCCGAGCCGAGCAGCGACGCCCTCGCGGGGACGATCGACTACCGCCGCGTGCGCGACATCGTCCACGCCGTCAACGAGTCCGGCAGCTTCCAGCTGCTGGAGACCTTCACGCGTGCCATCGCGGACTCCGTGCACGAGGAGCTCCTGCCGGAGTGGGTGCGAGTCCGCGTGCGCAAGCCGGGCATCGCGTGGGCGGAATGGACGGCGGCTACCGTCGAGCGGCCGTGATGTGGAGCGTGTATTCGACCGTACGGGTCGCGGGTCGCAACTCGATGTAGACGAACGAGCCGTGGCTCGCGGCGTTGCGATAGGCGACCGCGCCGTGCTTCCCCACGGCGAGCGGCTTCGGCGCGCGCGTCCTTTGGAAGCGCGGCAGGAGTCGCATCCGCACGGCGCCGATCGCGCGTATTCGTAGGACCTCGTGAGGCGGGGCCCACGTGCGGTAGAGGTCGACCGGATCCTCGCTGCGATCGAGGTGTGCCTGCAGAAACGCGGTGAGATGGCCGGGGCGCGTCAGCGGTGCCGTGCCGGTCGGGAACAACCCATGCGGCTCGATCTCGGCCGGATGCTCGTTCGGTTCCTGCACGTCGCCCCGCGGCGTGCGAGACGCGAGCGCGTTCGGCAGGTTGAGCATGCCGTAGCCCGATGCGTTGTCGAAGCCCCGCTGGCCGATGTCTACCGCGGAGCGCCGCATGAGCTCGAACAGCTGCGTGTTGTCGAGGTCGGGGCGCTCGGTCCAGACCCACGCGGCTGCGCCGGCCACGATCGGCGACGAGAAGCTCGTGCCGGGTACCTCGAGGTAGCCGGACGGCTCTTGCGCCAGCGGCTCGGCAACCGGAATACCCACGCCGGGCGCGACGAGGTCGACCGTCGGCGCGAGCGTCGAGAACGAGGCCACGCGCCCGCTCTGGGACGACGCGCCCACGGTCAGCACGTGGGGATATGCGGCCGGGTATCCCTTCGGGCTCCCCTCGAGGCCCTCGTTGCCGGCCGCGGCGACGACGAGCGAGCCGGACCTGAACGCGAACATAACGGCGTCTTCGAGCAAGGGGTCCGCGTCCTCGCCGCCGAAGCTCAGGTTGATCACGCCGGGGCCCTCGCGCGCGGCCTCGGCGATGCCCTGGATGGCTGCCCCCTCGTTGAGGATCCCGAACGGGCTCGCGTCCCACGCGCGCAGCACCGCATCCGGGTAGACGCCCACGATCCCGACGCCGTTGTTCGGTGCGCCGATCACGGACGCGACCTCGGTGCCGTGATCCTCCTCGTCGGCCGTCGTCGTCTGCTTGTTCATCAAGATCGTGTTCGGCCGGCCGGCGAACTCGGGGTGCGTGATGTCGAGGCCGGAGTCGACGACGGTGATCGGCTTGCCGGGCCCCGGCGCGTCCAGCGTGGCCGCGCCGATCGCGGACCGCCACCACTCGGTCGGGACCAGGGGATCGGTCGCCGCCGCGGAGCGCGCGGCCTTCGGCAGCAGGCGCTCGGGCTCGGCGACGGCGACGACGCCGGCGCGTCGCAGGCGCGCGACCCCCGCCGCGTCGACGCGCCAGATCCGCAGCTCCGGGACGAGCTCGGTGCCGCCCGCCCGACGGGCGAGCGCATTCCCGCTTCCGTGCTTGAGCTGGACCAGCTCGGCTCGTCCCGGTGCCGCGCTCGCGAGCAGGAGAGCCGTCACGATGATCAGGCGCCGCGCCAAGGTTCTCAGCCTAAACGGCGACTACCCTGGGGGCGATGATGATTCATGCCTATGTCGGTCTCGGCTCGAACCTCGGCGACCGCGAGGGAACGCTGAGAGCCGCCGTCGGGCGGCTGCGGAATGTCCCGGAGACGAAGGTGCTGCGGCTCTCGACGCTCCGCAACACCGAACCCGTCGGCTACATCGACCAGCCTCGCTTCCTGAACGCCGCCGTCGAGCTCGAGACCGGGCTGTCGGCGCGAGGGTTGCTCGACGTGCTGCTCGAGCTGGAGCAGGCCTTCGGGCGAAACAGGGCGGCCGTCGCGCCGCAGGGGCCGCGCACGCTCGACCTCGATCTCCTGCTCTACGGGGAGGCCGTGATCGACGAGCCCGGGCTCGAGGTCCCGCACCCGAGGCTGCACGAGCGCCGCTTCGCGCTCGAGCCGCTCGCCGACCTGAACCCCGCCCTGGAAGTCCCTGGAAAGGGGTCGGTGGAGACCTTGCTCGCAAGGCTAGACTCATCAGGGCCATGAGCCACCTCGACGAGCTCGACGAGTTCGAGGCCGAGCTCGAGCTCCGCCTCAAGAAGGAATACACGGCGGTCTTCGGGCTCTTTCGCTATTGCGTCCTCACGCAGGACGCCACGTACCTCTGCAACCGCCTGGACCTGGCGCAGGTCTCGCAGCCCAACTACCCCTTCTTCCACCTGCGCATGGAGGACGTCTGGGTCTGGGACAAGAACCGTCCGACGCGGATCATCCCGCGCGCCGAGGTCTGGACGTCGAGCGACGTCACGGTCGAGGAGCTGCGCGGGGAGGGCGAGGACTCGCACCTCACCGCCGAGTCGCTCGCCGAGAAGATCGGCGAGTCGCTCTCCGCCGACGACGACCCGTAGCGGGCAATGCTCCTAGCCATCGACGTCGGCAACACGTCGACGGTATTCGGGCTGTTCGACGGCCTCGAGCTGACCGACCACTGGCGCATCGCCACCGAGCGGCAGAAGAGCGGCGACGAGCTGGGCGCGCTCTACCGCAGCTTCGTCGACCTTTCGGAGGTGCGCGGCATAGCGCTCGCGTCGACCGTTCCCCAGCTCATCCGGTCGTACGGCGAGTTCGCCGAGAGGTACACGTCCGCCGAGCTGCTCGAGGTCGGCCCGGGCGTCAAGACGGGCATCCCCATTCGGTACGACGACCCCCGTGAGGTCGGCCCCGATCGAATCGCGAATGCCGTAGCGGCAGCCGAGCGGTACGGCGCTCCGTGCATCGTGGTCGACTTCGGGACGTCGACGAACTTCGACGTCGTGTCCGCCGAGCGCGAGTACGTCGGCGGCGTACTCGCCCCCGGAATCGAGATCTCGATGGACGCGCTCTTCGCCCGCGCCGCCCGGCTGCGCAAGATCGACTTCGTCCAGCCGGAGACCGTCATTGGCAAGACCACGGTCGCCGCGCTGCAGTCCGGTGTGGTCTTCGGGTTCGCCGGCCAGGTCGACGGCATCGTCGACCACATCCGGGAGGAGCTCGGCACGGAGGCAGGAACCGTGGCCACCGGCGGCCTCGCCGACCTGATCGCCCCCCACGCCCGCACGATCGAGCGCGTCGACCCCTTCCTCACGCTGGAGGGGCTGCGCCTCGTTTGGGACCGCAACCGCTAGAAGCGGCAGGATTCCCTCATGACCCTGGTGGGGACCGTCCGCTGGACGTTCCTGGCTCTAGCCGTTGCGGCAACGGTGGCGACACTCGTCCTGCTCCTCTGGAGCATGCGCGGCCGCCGTGCGAGCCCGGAGCTGCCGCGCAGCGACCGCCGACGCCAGACGACGGCGCACGGCGACCCGCGCGAGGCGCTGGCGCTCGTAGGCGACGCGCTCGCGGCGACGCACAACCCGCGCGTGCTGCTGCCGGTGATCCTGGAGGTGATCACCGAGGCGACGGATGCGCTCGGCGGACAGATCTTCTCCGGCGCGGACGAGGTCGCGTGGAGCGGCGAGGTGGGCGGTGGACGCAAGCCGCTGACGCTCGAGCTCGACGCGACGACGCGGCTGTTGCTCTTCCCGCCCGACGCGGGCTTCGGCAAGGAGACGCGGACGCTCGCCGAGTGGCTCGCGTCGCAGGCGGCGGTCGCGCTCGACAATGCGCGGCTGCACGACATCGTGCAGCGACAGGCGATCACCGACGACCTCACCGGTCTCGTGAACAGGCGGCGGTTCATCGAGGCGCTCGACGCGGAGATCGAGCGCGCGCGCCAGTTCGGGTCTGCGCTGACGATCGTGCTCGCCGACCTCGACAACTTCAAGCAGGTCAACGACGAGTTCGGGCATCACGGCGGCGACGTCGTCCTGCGCGCGTTCGCCGACCTGATCCGCTCGCACGTGCGCGACGTGGACGTATCCGGGCGGATCGGCGGGGAGGAGTTTGCGATCCTCCTCCCGGACACCGACGCGGGGGGAGCGTCCCGCGTCGCGGAACGCATGCGCCGCTCCCTGAACGAGGTCGCGATCCCGCTCTCGGAGGGCGCCGCGATCCACGTCGCCTCCAGCTTCGGCGTCGCGGAGCTCGGTCCAGACCAGTCCGGAGACGACCTCCTCCGCGCCGCCGACGCAGCGCTCTACCGGGCCAAGGACGCGGGGAAAAACCGCGTAGTGGCCTAGCTAAGGGCGAAATCCGCACCTATGCTGTCAGGCGGAACGCCGATACTTATGCGCGTGCGGATCTCATTCGATGCGCTGCGGCTTTGCCTGCTCGTCGCGGCCGGCGTGACCTCAGGGTATCTCTGGCGTGCCGCGTTCGAGTCGAGCTCGCCGGCCGAACAGCGCATCGCCGCGCCGCCGCGTCTCATCGAGAAGGCGCCGGCGCCGCCGGTCGTCCGGATCGCACCGCATCACCTCACGACGACGAAGCACCCGGCGGTGGTGTCACGCGCGGTCCGGCAGGCCGTCCGGACGACGCGGTCGCCGGCGGCGCTGATCTCCGCGCATGTCCCGGCCGCGCCGCCGCCGCCGCGCGGCGCTCCCGAGTCACAGCCGCCGGCATCGGGCCCGACCACGAACCCCCCGAAGCCGTCACCTTCGCCGTCGCCGGCGCCGGCAACGTCACCGCCCCCGTCGTTGAGCACGAAGACGGCGTCTCCGCCCGTCAGCGAACCGGTTCAGCAGACGGTTGCGCAGCCCCCGGTCAGCACGCCGACGACGGCGCCGCCCCCGCCGACGCAGGCGCCGGACGACGAATCACGCCCGGGCTGGGGGAAGGGCGACGACAACCACGACCACACCGGTCCGGGCGGCGATGACGGCGACAAGGGAAAAGGCAAGGACAAGGGCAAGTGACGAGTGGGTCAGCCGCCGCCGTAGATCGAGATCGGCATCGAGTCGAGCAGGATCTCGTCGGCAGGGTCCGGTAGCTCGGCCTCGAGACGCTCCACGAGCTCCGCCGCTCCGGGTGACGCCGCGAGCAGGCGCGTGACGACCTCCTCGGTCGACTCGAGCTGCACGAGCTCTTGCTTGAACGGCCTCGGGAACCTGCCCCGGCCGAGGTACCAGCCGTAGAACTTCTTCAGAAAGCCACTCGCGCGGCGTTCGCCGAGCTCGCGCACCGTCTCGCGGACGAAGACGATCAGCTCTGCGGCGACGTCGTCGCGTGACGGCTCCCCCGCATCGCCGTTCACGATCTCGCTCAGCGCCCACGGGTTGCCCTGAGCGGCGCGGCCGACCATGACGGCCGCCGCGCCGGTCGTTGCAAGGACGGACTGAGCGCGCGCACGCGACGTGACGTCGCCGGAGGCGATCACGGGGACGTCGACGAGCTCCACGAGCTCGGCCGTCAGCGAGTGGTCGGCCTCGCCGGTGTACATCTGGCGTGCGGAACGTGGGTGCAGGGTCAGCGTGGCGGCTCCGGCGTCGACGAGACGCGGGCCGATCTCGAGGCAGACTCGCGAGCCGTTCTCGAGGCCGCGCCGCATCTTGACGGACACCGGGACGCCGGCCGCGGTCGCGACCGCGTCGACGATCGCGCAGGCCCGGTCGGGATCCTCGAGCAGCGTGGCGCCGGCGCCCGTCTTCGTCACCTTGCGCACGGGACAGCCGAAGTTGATGTCCACGATGTCGGCGCCGGCGGCGACGACCATCCGGGCGGCGTCGGCCATCACGGCCGGCTCCGAGCCGAAGATCTGGATCGCCAGCGGATGCTCGTCGCGCGCGACCCTCAGGTAGCCCAACGTCCGCTCGTTCCGGTGCTCGAGCCCGGCACAGCTGACCATCTCCGAGCAGACGAGCCCGGCCCCGTAGCGGCGGCCCTGGCGGCGAAAGGCCTGGACGCTCACACCTGCCATCGGGGCGAGCACCAGCCGGGACGGGATCTCGACGTCCCGAATCCACCAGGATTCGCGAAGATCTACCTGCATAGAGCGGGAAATGGTAGCCGCGGACCCTGTTGACGGCCCCCGGCCGTATAGCTACTATTCCCGCCCGCGACGGCGCCTGGAGCGCCGCGTTTTTTCGTAAGAAGGGGACTCATCGTGAAGGAAGTCATCCTCACACCCGAGGGCTACGAGAAGCTCAAGCACGAGATCGAGGAGCTCTCGACCGTCAAGCGCCGCGAGGTGGCTGAGAGGATCCGCGTCGCCCGGGAGTTCGGGGACATCGCGGAGAACGCCGAGTACGACGACGCCAAGAACGAGCAGATGCTGCTCGAGCACCGCATCGCCACGCTCGAGGAGCGGCTCCGCGACGCGCGCGTCATCTCGAAGAAGGACATCGCCAAAGACGTCGTGTCCGTCGGCTCGAAGGTCAAGCTGCGGGACGTGGCCGCGAAGGAGACTATCGAGTACCACATCGTGGGCTCCGCCGAGGCCGATCCGGCTGCCAACAAGCTGTCGAACGAGTCGCCGGTCGGCAAGGCGATCATCGGCCACAAGAAGGGCGAGACCGTCGAGGTCACCGCCCCGCGTGGCACGCTCAAGTTCAAGATCCTCGAGATCAAGGCAGCCTGAAATCCGGGGCGCGCTGCGCGCGCCATGATGATTTCAGGCTGGTGCTCCTCCATTCACTCGACTGCGGCCGAGGCGAGCTGAGCTCGCCTCGGCGGCGGCTGTTTTAGTTCCGGATCATGCGGCGGACGGTCGTGCTCTGTTACCACATGGTCTCGGCGACGTACGAGCACCGGCTGTCGATCTCGCCTGAGCTCTTGGTGCGCCAGGTGCGGCTGCTGGCGCGCTTCCGGCGGGTCCGCGCGAGCTTCGACGACGCGTTCCGAACCGCGGAGACCGTGTTCCCGCCACTCGAGCGGCTCGGGGTGCCGCTGCAGATCTTCGTGTGCACCGCCTACGCGCGAGACGGCGCGCCGCTCGCGATCCGCGAGCTCGCAGGCGACGACCCGGAGCAGCTCGCGACGATGAGCTGGACGGCGTTGCGTGAGCATGCGGAGCGCGGCGTCGAGATCGGCTCGCACGGCGTCACGCATGCGCACCTGCCGCAATTGTCCGACGCGGAGCTCCGCGACGAGCTCGGCGGGTCGAAGGCGGAGATCGAGGACATGCTCGGGCGTCCGTGTCCTGAGCTCGCGTATCCGTACGGCGAGCACGACGAGCGCGTCCGGGCGGCTGCGCGGGCGGCCGGCTACGAGCGCGCATACGGCCTGCGCGAGCGCGGGCACGATGCGTACGCGCTACGCCGCGTCGATCTCTACAGGCGGCACGCTCCGTTCGGGGCTCTGCTTAGGCTCTACGCATGACGCCGAAGCGGTTCCCCGGCACCGTTCCGGTCGCCGACGTGCGCACGCAGGCGGAACGGCTCGAAGCGGGGCAGGAGGCGGACAACGAGGTACGTGTCGCCGGCCGTGTGCTCGGCCGGCGCGAGCTGGGGAAGCTCGTCTTCCTCGACCTCGTCGACCGCAGCGGCCGGATTCAGCTCCTCTGCGACACGTCGCGAAGCGGCCCGGTCGATCTCGACCTGGGTGACATCGTCGGGGTGGCCGGCCGGCCGGCGAAGGCGCGCCGCGGCGAGCCGTCGATCGCCGTGGACCAGCTCGTTCTCCTCGGCAAGATCCGCAGCCCGCTGCCCGACACGTTCCACGGCATCACGGACCCGGAGGTCAGGTACCGCAAGCGCTACCTCGACCTGCTGATGAACGAGGATTCGCGGCGCGACGCGATCGTCCGCGCGCGGATGATCACCGCGATCCGCGCCTATCTCGACGGCGAAGGCTTCATCGAGGTCGAGACGCCCGTGCTTCAGCCCCGTTACGGGGGCGCGTTCGCCGAGCCGTTCGTCACTCACTCGAACTACCTCGACCGGGATGTCTTCCTCCGCATCGCCGACGAGCTCTATCTCAAGCGCCTCATCGTCGGAGGGCTGGAGAAGGTCTACGAGCTCGCGAAGGACTTCCGCAACGAGGGCGTGTCGTACAAGCATTCCCCCGAGTTCACGCAGCTGGAGTGGTACGAGGCGTACACGGATTACCGCGACACGATGGAGCGGACCGAGATGCTCGTCTCTCGCGCTGCGGAGACGGCGATCGGCGCCACGAAGGCGACGTTCCGCGGGCACGACGTCGATCTCGCGCCGCCATGGCAACGCGTGCGCTTCGTCGACGCTCTCGAGGCGGAGGGAGCGTGGTCGCGCGAGCCAGACGAGGTGCGCGCGAGGCTCGACGCCGCCGGGGTCGACACGAGCGCGGACAAGACGTGGGCGCAGCTCGTCGACCATGCGTACTCCCACTTCGTCGAGCCGAAGCTGATCCAGCCGACGTTCGTCTACGACTGGCCGATCGAGACGTCACCGTTTGCACGCAAGACCGATGACGATCCGATGCTCGTCGAGCGCTTCGAATGCGTGGTCGGCGGCATGGAGTTCGCCAATGCATTCAGTGAGCTCAACGACAGCGAGGAGCAAGCGGAGCGCTTCGAGATGCAGGCGGCCGAGCGCGCAGCCGGGGCGGCCGATGCAGAGGAAGGCGATCCAGACTTCGTCGAGGCGATGTCGTACGGCATGCCGCCGACGGGCGGCTGCGGCATCGGCATGGACCGGCTCGCTCTCGTGCTCACGGGGCGCGACACGCTGCGCGACGTGATTCTCTTCCCGGCGCTGCGCCAGCACGAGTGAAGCGCCTCGCAGTCGTCGTCCTGCTCTTCGTCCTGGCGGGTCTGGCCGCCGGTGCGATCTGGACGTTGCTGCAGCCGGATCGTTACCGCGCCGACGCCCGCGTGCTGGTGCGGCCGACGAGCGCACGGATCGTCCCGGCGGTCGAGGCGCTGGCCGAGAGCAGCCTGGTCAAGGCGAATGTCGCGCAGACGCTGCGTCTCTCGTCGTCGCCGGAGATCACCGCGAAGCGCGGAGACGCCGGTGTTTTGACGGTGTCGGCAAAGGCAGGCAGCCGCGATCGTGCGCGGCAGATCGACGCGGAGGCGCTTGTGATCCTGACGCAGAAGGTGGCGCAGCGATTCCGCGCGGCGGGCGTCAGCGCCACCGTCCTCGATCCCGCGCACGTCGCAGCGCAGACGAGCCCGACGCCCGGACGCAACCTGCTCATCACCGGCCTGGCCGGGTTGGTCGTCGGGATCGCAATAGCCGTCGCGTTGTCGTCGACCCGGCCGCCCGAGCCGTCGCGCGCCGCGGCCGACCCGCGCGTCGAGCAGCGCCTGAACGCTCGCATAGAGCAGGTCACGCGGCGCGAGCGCACGCTCGCGCAGCGGGCAGGGCAACTCGCCGCCCGCGAGCAGGATCTCGCCCGGCGCGAGGACGACTTCGAGCGCCGCGCCGCGGAAGTGGAGGCGGCTGCGGCCCCGGAGCCGGAGGAGCCCGCGCCGCAGCCAGAAGCAGAACCAGAGCCGGTGCCCGCGGAGGTGCGACCCGCGGGGCGGTGGACGCTCCAGGGGCTCGAGGCCCTCACTCGCGAGCGCACGGCCGCCGGCGCAGCGTCCGGGCAGCAGGATGAGTGGTCGACGTACCTCTTCTTCCTGCGGGAGCACGCCGATGCCGACGGAGCGCTCCCGCCGGCCTTCGACCAGCTCGTCAACGACGTCTTCGGGCCGCTGCCGCGCGACGACTGACGCCGGGCCGATCCCTCGAACGAGGGACGGACCGACGGCAACGCATGGACGATCGCTGGACCGAGGCCCATGCGACTCCTCGCCGCCGCCACCGCCGTCCTTGCCCTCGTCTCGTCCTCATCCGCCCCGGCCGGCGCGGGGGGTGCCGCCTCGTGCGGCGACCGCGCGTACACGTATGCGGGCTACGCGGCGTCGGGCCGGGCCCACGGCGCCTCCGCGGTGTTGACGCCCCTCGCCGCCCCCGCTGTCGTGAACGGGCACGTCGCAGCATGGGTCGGCGTCGGCGGCCCGGGGCAAGGGCCGAAAGGCGCGGACGAGTGGCTGCAGGTCGGGATCAGCGCGTTCTCCGACCACAGCTCCCTCTACTACGAGCTCGCGGAGCCCGGAGCCGCGCCCATGTACGTCGAGGTCCTGGCGACCGTGGCGCCCGGCGAGTCGCATCGCGTGACCGTCCTGGAGATGCACGGGCGGCCGAACTGGTGGCGCGTCTTCGTCGACCACCGCCCGGTGACCCATCCGCTTCACCTCCCGGCGAGTCACGGCCGCTGGCACCCGATCGCGACCGCCGAGAGCTGGAACGGCGGCACCCCGTCGTGCAACTCGTTCGCGTACCGCTTCGGTCGCGTTCGGAGCGCGAGCGCCGGCGGCGGCGGGTGGAAGCGGTTCAGCACGGGCTACCGGTTTCAGGACCGCGGCTATCGCGTGATTCGCGTCGCGCGTTCGTCGTTCATCGCGCGCACCGACTTCTAGCTGCTAGCGGATCGTCACGGGCGTTCCGAGCGGCATCAGCCTTGCGAGCCGCAGGATCGCGTCGTTTCGCATCCGGATGCATCCGTGCGAGACGCGACCCGGGATGAGGTCGGGCTCGTTCGTCCCGTGGATGCCGACGAAGCCGCCGCCCGGCCAGTCCGTCAGCACGCGCGAGCGCGCGTTGAGCCCGAACGCGACCGGCCCGTAGAACGGATTCCCGAAGCCTCTGGTGCGCTCGCGGACGTAGAACTGGCCGGCCGGGGTCGGCCAGCGCCCCTGACCGGCGCCGATCGGCGCGGAGAAGATCTCGTGGTCGTTCCTGTACAGAGTGGCCTGCAGTTGCGCGAGGTCGACGACGAGATGAGTGCGCACGACGTGCAGGGCGTCGATCGTGTTCCGCCGGATCCAGCCGGTCGATCCGTTCGGAAGGACCGGCAGCCGGATGCGGGCCCAGACGCGGCCGCGCCGGTCGCGGTGCACTTCGAGCACCGAGACGATGTTCGGATTGCCGAGCGGCGTGGCGGTCGCGATGCGAGCGACCACTCGAGCCGACGCGATCGGCGCGCTGCGCGCGGCCGTCGTCGCGAGCACGTAGCCCCAACGCGAAGGCTCGGCCGCCTGTGCGGGCGAGGCAGACCCGAGCAGCGCGACGCTCGCGCAGCCGAGCAGGAGGATTCGGCGCACAGCTAGCCGGTGAAGTTCGGCGTCGGCGGCCGGAACGACGCGACTGCACGCAGCAGGCGTGACGTCGCGGGGCAGCTCCTCCGCACGACGACCTGGAGACGGATGACGCCTGCCGATCGCGGGCTGAGCCTGAGCCTGACGACGCCGTTCGCGTCGGTCACGCGGGTCGACGAGACGCCGGCTCCCAGGATGTCCACGGTCGCACGGGCGAGCGGGTGGCCGTCGGCGAGGACCCGGATCACGACGACCGTGTCATGTCCGACCATCACGACGCTCTGCGAGACGCGGATCGCGCCCGCCGGGCACGGGACGGTCGGCGGGGTCAGCGGGCCGGTCGTCGTCGTGCTGCCGGTGCCGGACGTCGTCGTCGTGCCGGCGACGCCCGAGGTGCTCGTCGTGCCGCCGGAGCTCGTCGTCGGCCCGGAGCTCGTCGTCGGCCCGGCGGTCGTCGTGCGGTTCGTCGACGTCGAGGTCGAGGTCGAGGTGGAAGTCGAGGTCGACGTAGACGTGGACGTGGACGTGGACGTGGACGTGCTGGTGCTCGTGCTCGTGGAGGTCGTCCCGCCGCACTCGGCATCGGGCAGGTGCTCGCCGGGATCGGCCGGGTCTTTGAGGATGAAGTCCCCGGAATGCCCGTCGTGACCGTCGACCCAGCCACCCTGGTACGCGACGTTGATCGCCACGTAGGGGTGATTGGCCGAGCCCGTGGCATGACAGATGATCACGTGGTGCTTCGGGTTCTGCAGCGAAAAAGTGGCAGCAGTTGCGTACCCGGCGAAGCCGATGCCGGCGATCAAGAACGCAATCGTCACAGGCGCCCAGAGGCGCTTCCTTGCCGCAGTCAAGATTTCCCCTGATTCCCTAGCTCACCGCAGAGCGGCGAGTATAACCGGCACCCCGGCGGTCGGAACGTGCCCTGCCCGGGACTCCGAAAAGCCAGGGTAAGGCCGACCGGGCTCCTGCCGATAACCGAGTAAGGATCCCGTAAAGCCGCGGGACATAGCCGCCGCTAGCTGGGCTACGATGACCCTCCCGGCTAGGAAGGAAGGACGCAGTTGTTCGAACGCTTCACCGAACGGGCACGGCAGGTGGTCGTCCTCGCCCAGGACGAGGCAAGGGCGCTCAAGCACAACTACATCGGCACGGAGCACATCCTGCTCGGGCTGTTGCGCGAAGAGGAAGGGCTTGCGGCGCGTGTGCTCGAGTCGCTCGACATCACGGTCGAGGAAGTGCGCGCGCAGGTCGCACGCATCGTCGGCCAGGGTGACGAGGTCACGACGGGGCAGATCCCGTTCACGCCGCGCGCGAAGAAGGTCCTGGAGCTCGCGCTGCGCGAAGCGTTGAGCCTCGGCCACAACTACATCGGCACCGAGCACATCCTGCTCGGCCTCGTGCGCGAGAACGAAGGCGTCGCGGCGCGCATCCTGCTCGACTTCGACGCCGACGCAGACAAGA
>Ga0114129_10005394_pt1 | contig 18049 bp, 7 predicted proteins | sample RhiMetdeltSRZDD1_FD_80071 | JGI IMG/M metagenome (GOLD analysis project Ga0114129, IMG submission 80071) | Populus rhizosphere microbial communities from Tennessee, USA - Rhizosphere MetaG P. deltoides SRZDD1 (version 2) (version 2) | ecosystem: Host-associated > Plants > Roots > Rhizosphere >...
GACGCGTCCAGGATCGTGCGCGCCCACAGCTCGCGCTGAATGGACAGACTGAGGCGATCGCTGATCGACGGCCGCTGCCGGTACTCGTCCCACCGCACGGTGTCGCCGAGGCCGGTGTAGGTGCCGTATCGCTTGCCGTACGCCGGCGTGAGTCCCTGCGGAAACGGATTCGAGAGGCGCGCCTGCGGCACGCCCTGGACGTCGGGCAGGACCGACGTGATCGGGCTGAACGCGCCGAGATCGAGCTGACCCATCGTGTCGTTCTGATCGACGAGCATCTGCGGCGTGTAGAAGCGTCCGTAGCCGGCGCGAATCGCCGTCCGCGGGTTGAGTTGCCACGCGAGGCCGGCCCGCGGCATGAACTGCGTGAAGGTGGGCTTTGAATTGCGCGGGTTGTCCGCGTCGGTGAAGTAGAACGCGCCGTTGTAGCGGTAGCTCCTCTGCCCGGTCGACTGCGCCATGATCGCGCGCACGTCGGCGGGAATCCGCGGATCGATCGCCTGCTGCAGGCCGGGAATCGGTTGCGAGAGATCCATGTCGCGCGGCAGACGGTACTCGGGATCGAAGAGCCCGCCTTCGTATTCCCAGCGCAGTCCGAGATTCAGCGTGACCCTGGAGTGAATCCGGAAATCGTCCTGCACGTACAGCGAATACATCTCGGTGTCGGACTTCTGCATCGGCACGTACTGCGCGTTCGAGCTGGTGTTCGAACCGGTCGTGTCGAGCGCGCCGAGCAGGAAGCTCGCCCACGGATGGCCGACGCGCTGGAGGTTCGGGCTCGAAGTCGTGTCCGCCGTGGCGTTCGCGTTCACGAAGAAGTTGTAGAACCGGAAGCGGGCCGCCTCGCCGCGCTTCCAGCGCACTTCGCTGCCGGCCTTGAGCGAATGCCGCTGCAGGTACTTGTTGAATCGTCCGTGCAGGCTGTAGCCTTCGGGAATCTGCCACCACGCGCTGTCGACGCCGTAGGTGCCGTAGTTCCCCATGTTGATCGCGGGGAAGTAGAGAATCGGCCGTCCCGCCATGTACGGCTCGTACCAGGCGTCGGGCCACAAACTGCGATAGTCATCGGCCGACACGGCGAGATCCGGATAATCGCGCTTGTCTTCGACCTGGTAGTACGCGCCCCGCAGATTGAACGCGGTCGTGGAGTTCATCGTGTACACGGTGTCGGCCGCGATGTTCCAGCCGTTGCGTTTGCTGCCCTGCTGCGGGCGCAGCTTGAAGGTGTCGGCGCCGCCCGTGTAGTCGGGCATGTCCTGGTCGGTCCGGAAGCGGCTCACGCGCGCGAACGTCTTCCAGCGATCGCTGATGTTCCAGTCGAGCCGCGTCGAAAAATTCACGTAGCGAAAGGCGTACTCCTGGTTGTATTTGAAGTTGTTCAACCCGGTCCGGTCGTCGCCCGCGCCGTTCGGATTCCAGAGGCTCTGGATCAGACGAGACGCGAGCGGATCCCAGCGCTCGCGCGGAACGCGGTTGCCGGGAAACGCGTCGCGGATGATCGTCCGGCCGTCCGGCGCGAAGTGCGACGTCCACGGATCGTAGATGACGCGCAGCGTGCCGTCGCGGTTGAACGACTGCGAGAAGTCGCCCTGCCGCTCGAGCGCGGTCGGGAGCGTCAGCGACCGCGGCAGCACCTCGGTCACGCGCGACGATTCGAGCGTGCCGAACAGGAACACCTTGTTGCGGCGGAGCGGCATTCCGAGCGTGCCGCCGCCCTGACTGTAGGTGTTGTCGCTGTGCTGCCTGGTGACGCGGTTCGTGACGGCGTTCCAGTCGGGATTGCGTCCGACGAAGTACCCGGAGCCGTGATACTGATTCGTGCCTGATTTGAGCGACATCGTGATGATGCCGCCCGCGCTGTGGCCGTACTCCGCGTCCACGGCGTTGGTGGCCACGTTGAACTCGGCGATCGCATCCATCGGCGGCGTATAGGCGACCTTCGGTCCCGCCTCGAGCGGCGTCCCATCGAGCAGGACATCGTTCCGTCGATATGTGCCGCCGCCCACGTCCATGTCGTTGCCGGCCCAGTGATGGTACGGCGACGTCTCGTTCTTGTTGCCGGCGTTGCGAACGACGGGACTGAGATAGGCAAGCTGCGTCGGGTTGCGGCTGATCATCGGCAGCGACTGCACCGCTTTCTGATCGAGCGTGAGATCTTTGGTGCTGGTGTTGAACTGAATCGCGACCGGACTCGCGGTGACCGTCACCGTTTCGGCCATGCTCGCGACTTTCATCGTGACGTCGGCCGTGACGTCGCCGCGCGCCTGGACGATCACGTTGCGCTGCACGACGGTCGTGAAGCCGTTGAGCTCCGCCGTGATCGTGTAGGTGCCCGGATCGACGTAATCGAACAGGTACCGGCCTTCGGGACCGGTCGTCCGCGTCGACGCGACGCCCGTTGCGTCGTTTCGGAGCGTGACTTGTGCGCCGGGCACGGCGAGCTGCGCCTCGTCGCTGAGACTGCCCTGCACGCGGCCGCGGTACTCCTGTGCGAGCGCCGTCGTCGCGAACAGCAGCGCCGCAATCGTCCATAGCCATCGACGCGTCGAAATCATGGCGCCTCCTAAAGGTCCCGTAAGGGCCTCCATATAGCACTCCGCCATCGGGAGCGCAATGGCGCCGACAGGTTACTGGGAGCGGCGGCCCGCAGGCGCAGCGGCGAGATCGAGGGCAACGATCGACGCGCGATCCCGCAGGTAGAGTCGCGTGCCGACGAGGGTGGGGGGCGTCCACGCGAGGCTCTTCAGCAGCGTCGTCCGGGCGAGCACGTCGAAGCGCTCGGGCGACGCGGTCGCGAGCGCCAGCGTGCCGTCCTCGTCGAGAAGGACGAGCTTGCCGTCGGCGTGAATCAGCTGCGCCCTCGCGAATCCGCGCTGCTGCCAGGCGATCGCGCCGGTCTTCGCGTTCACGGCGGTCATGAACGCCGGTCCCATGCCGCTCGAGAGAAACGCGTGATCGCCCAGCCGGATGATCGTGCCGAAGTGCGATTGCACGCGCGGCGTGTGCCACAGCTCGCGCACCGTCGTCCGGCCGTTCGCCTGCCGCAGCTCGAGTGCGCGCGTGCCGCCGCCGTACGCGGACGAAACCAGCAGGATGTTGTCCGGCCCCCACACCGGCGTGCTCACCGCCAACCCGTACTGTGTCGGATGCGGATGACGCCACAGCAGTTGGCCGGTGTCGGGGCTGAAGCCAATCACTTCCTGCGCGAGCAGCGCGACGACCTGCGGCTGCGCGTCGACGGTGATCAGCATCGGCGAGGAATGCGCGTTGTCGAACGTGAGGTTCTGCCACGCGACGGCGCCGTCGCTTTGCCTGAAGGCGATCGCGCCACTGGCGCCGAATCCAGTCCACCGCGCGAGCACGCCGCCGCCGCCCGCGAGCACGATGAGCGTGTCTTTGTACGGAAGGGCGTGAGCGGAGTAGCCGAATTGAAGCCGCGTCCCGCTGTACTCGGCGTACAGATTGTGCGTCCAGACAATTTTTCCGGTGCGCTTGTCGAGCGACAGAATCTGTCCATCGCCGCTCGACATGACGAGCCGTTCGCCGACCACCTGCGGCATCGCGTACGGCCCGGGCCCCACGCCCCGGGCGTTGGCGTTGCGGAACGGCGCCGCGTACCGCGTCTCCCAAATCGTCTTGCCCGACTCCGCATCCAGCGCGATCACGACATCGTCGTTCTCGCGGCGATACGCCGTATAGAGGACAGGCGGTTCCGCCGCGATGCCGGAATAGCCGTCTCCAAGCGCGCGGCTCCACACGCGGGTCGGTCCACCATCGGGCCAGGTGTTCGCGAGCCCGCTGACGCTCACCGTGAAATCACGGCGCGGTCCGCCCCACGTCAGCCACGGCTCGCCGCGGGAGGCGGCTGGAGGATTCTGCGCGGCGACGACACAGCGATGCGACATGTCGATCGCGCAGGCCGCGATCGTCGCAATCACGAAGACGGTTCGCAGAAGAATCCGGATCACCATGGCCGCATCGGATTTTCGCATCCTATCGACGCGACCATTCAGTCGCAAGCGAGAAGTATCACTGCTACGGTGGAGAACCTTCGCGCGGCTTGCCAACCGAACGTTGGCTTGCCACCCGAAGCTCGCTCAGGATCGAAGCGAGCGAAGGGTGGTCGCGTCGTAGAGACGGATCGGCGGGACGCCGAATGTCGTCGCGAGCGAGGCCACGTAGTCTGGCGGCACGTCGATATCCGTCAGCGCCCAGCAGAAGCCATCGTCGATCTCCGGCGCCACCTGCACGTGGCGCGCGTCCTCGTTCGCGTCGACGCTGACCGTGAAGAGATCCAGCGGAAGCGAGAGGCCGTCGCCGCGGCCTTTCACGAACGCTTCCTTGCGCGTCCAGCAGCGAAGCCCCGCGAGGTGGAGCGAGCTGCCCGACAGCTCGCGCAGGCGCGCGCGCTCGTCTCGCGCGAACATCCCGCTGATGGCCACCCATTCGACGGTTCGGCCGCTCCATTCGATGTCGACGCCGACGTCGCAGCCGTGACTCACCGCGACCAGCGCGAGCTCGTGAGCATGCGACGCGCTGAATGTGATTGAGGTATCGCCGGGGATCGCGAGATACGGCTTGCCGTTGTCGCCCTTACCAAACTCCAGGCGGTCCGGCGAGACGCCGCAATAGCGGCTCAGAAGCACCCGCAGCGCGACGCGGCGCCGGACGAAACGGCGGCGATCGCGGTCGAACACGAAACTCGACGCCCGCGTGTGCTCGGTGGCGTCGAGCACCCAGTCCATGTCGCGGGCCGGAAACGATTCGTCGTCGAGACGAATCGTCCACAAATCGACCGGCGTCGGCGCCGAGCTGGTGTCATGTCCGTCGTCGACGCGCGCGCTCATCGACTGTGATGGTGAGGCTCAGCTCAATCCCGTTTCAGCGTCAGCGTCGGATCGAGCCGCGCCGCGCGGCGGCCGGGCACATAACTGGCGGCGGCCGCCATGGCCGTCATCAACATCGCGGCGCCGCCGAACGCGACTGGATCCGCAGGGCTGACGCCGATCAGGCTGCTCAGGAGCCGGGCCAGGGCAAACGCGGCCAGCGCACCGATCAGGATACCGGTGCCCGCGAGCCGCAGGCCCCAGCCGACGACCATGGCCGCGACGTTCGCGCTCGTCGCGCCGATCGCCATCCGGATGCCGATCTCGCGCGTGCGCTGGCTGACCACGAACGTCACGAGGCCATACAAGCCCATCACCGCGAGCGCCATCGCGACGCCGCCCAGCACGCCGGCGAACCCGCTGGCGACGCGGTATGGAAGCATCGCGCGTCCGACGACGAGCGCCTCGAGCGTCTTGACGTCTTCGAGGGAAAGAGCGGGGTCGACCGATCGCACCGCGCCGCGCACCGCGGACACGGCCGACAACGGTTCGCCCGCCGTGCGCACCACGAGCGTCACCGACGGCGCGTAGCGTTGACCGAGTGGCAGATACAAGTACGGCTGCGGCGTCTCCATGACGTCGCGGTACTTGCCGTCCTGCGCGACGCCGACGACGGTGATCAACGCTGCGTCTACGGCACCCGCGCGAAAGCGGCGTCCGAGCGCACCTGTTCGCGGCCACAAACGCTTCGCCATCGTCTCGTTGACGACGGCGACGAGCGGCGCTCCGGCCTGGTCCGCCTCGGTGAACGCGCGTCCCTCGAGCAGGCGCGTCCGCATGGTCTCGAAATAGCCAGCGCTCACGGCGCTCGTCAGCACGGGCTCGCCGTTCGTGCGCCCCGATGCGTTGACCGCGCCGTCCACGAACACGGTTTCCTCCGACGAATAGAACTCGAGCGGCACCGGCGACGCGACGGCCGCCTGGACGACGCCCGGCAGCGCAGCGGTGCGTTCGAGCAGCGAGCGATAAAACCGCCGGCCACCCGGCTCGTCGTAGCCGTTCAGCCCGAGATCGATCGTGCCGACGAGCGCGTGCGACTTCTCGAAGCCGAGCGGCAGCCGCTCCGCCGCGCGCAGCGTGCGCACGAACAACCCGGCGGCGACGAGCAGCGTCAGCGACACGGCGATCTGCGCGACCACGAGCACGCTGCTGAGCGTCCGCCGCGGCGCGGCGCCCGACGTCCGGCTGTCCTTGAGCATCGACACGACGTCGATGCGCGAGGCCTGGAACACGGGAGCGACGCCAAAGATCAACGACGTCAGCAGCGCCATGCCCATCCCCATGGCGAGGACGCGCACGTCGATCGCGACATCGAGCACGATCGGGATCGCGGAGGGCACCGGCATCCGCGCCAGCAGCGTCGTCACCCACGCAGCGAGGACGAGGCCGACGACGCCGGCGAGCGCGGCGAGCACGAGGCTCTCCGTCATGAGCTGCCGCGCGATCCGCATGCGGTTCGCGCCGACGGCCATGCGCACCGCCATTTCCTTGCGCCGCCCCGTCGCGCGCGCCAGCAGGATGTTCGCGACGTTGCCGCACGCGACCAGCAGCACGAGTCCGACGAGGATCAGGAACACGACCGCGGCGAGCTGGAATCCGGCCGCCGCGCCCGGCTCGGGGCGCGCGTCGCGCTCGTAGAACAGCGCCGCGTCGAGGTTCGCGTTGGTCTGCGGGAATTCGCGGGCCAGGCGCTGGACGACGGCCGCGGTCTGCAGCTTCGCTTGCGCGAGCGTCGTGTCCGCGCGCAGGCGGCCCAGCAGGTGAAACGACGTCTTGCCGCGCGCGTTGAGCTGTCCGCGCTGCTCGGGCACGAGGACGTCGTTGGCTTCGCTCGAGACCCAGATCTCGGGAGCGAACCAGATCGAATACGCGCCGCGGAAGCCCTCCGGCGCGACGCCGACGACGGTGAACGTGTGGCGGTTGAGATCGATCGAGCGTCCGATAATCGCGCGGTCGCTGCCGAAGCGGCGCTGCCAGGTGCGATAGCTCAGGATGACGTTCGGCGCGTGGTCGCCTTCGGCAAAGCCCCGGCCGAGCACGCAGCGCACGCCGAGCGTGTCGAAGTAGTTGGGGCTGACCAGCTCGCCCCACAGCACGGCGTTTTCGAGCGAGCCGCTCGCGCCGACGCGCATCGCCTGCACGGCGGCCAGCGACTCGAAGCCCTGGACCTGCCGGAGATCGGTGTAGTCGGCGTACGAGAAATTGCGGTAGTCGTGCGTGTCGCGTGACTGCGCGTACAGCACCAGCAGTTGATCGGGATCGCGCACCGGCAGCGGCCGGAGAATGAGGCCCTGCACCACGCTGAGAATGGCGGTGCTCGCGGCGATGCCGAGCGCGAGGGTCAACACGGCAATGACCGTGAGGCTCCGCGACTTCAGCATGGCGCGGAGGCTGTAACGCACGTCTTCGAAAAAGGCGCCCATCAATTCCTCTCCGGCGCAGAAGAACGCGAAGGCCGCCGAGGCTGCAAAGCAATCCCTGTCCGGTGATTGTCTTTGCGCGCTTCGCGTCCTGTGCGTTCTACTGTGCGGCCGCCTCCATCATCTTTTTGCGCAGGCTCAGCGGACGCATGTCGACCCACACCTCGTTGATGTAGTCGAGACACTCTTTCTTCGTACCCGCCTTGCCGGCCTCGCGCCAGCCGAGCGGCGCTTCACGGTCGGCGAACCAGATCGAGTACTGCTCTTCGTGATTGACGACGACCTTGTACGACCGTGTGTCTTCCTGTTCTTCGAACGCCATCGTGCTCCTCCATCATGGAAATCGGGGCGGCCGCGGGGCCGCGATCAGTCGGTCTGGAATCCAAGGACTTTCGTTCCGAACGCGCGCTGCTCGGCCAGTTCCGCCGCTCGCGCGGCGACCGCGACGTCGAGGATGCCGAGGCCGAACGGCGAAAAAATACTGAGACGGCTGCGATCGGGCCGCGCCGGCAGCTCGCCCGTCAGGATGCGGCCAAGGTCCGCACGAATGAAGTTGCGGTGCCCGACCTGCTGCTCCGCCAGATGTACCGACGTCTGCGCGCGGCAGACGTGGTCGACGTCGTCCACGACGTTGTCCGCGTCCAGAATCGTCTCCGGTGTGAGATCGCGCAGCGAGACGTGCAGGATCGTCGTTCCCGCCGCGCATCCCGACAGATCGGCGACGTGCGGCTCGACGGCCGTCGTCGCGAATGCCACCAGCCCGCAGCGCGTGAGGACGTCCTCAATCGACGAGGCGACGCGCACCAGCAGGCGAGGACGCTCGGCTGCCAACCGATCCTGAAACTCGGCGGCGCGCGCGGCGTCGAGGTCGAACAGCCACCACTCCACCGAACGCGGAAACACCGCGGCGAGGAAGCGCGAAATCTCGAGGTTGATGCGTCCTGCGCCGACGAGCCCGACGACGGGCGTCGGATCCGAGTGCAGTTCCTTCGCGGCGAGAGCGGCGCTCGCGGCGGTGCGCATCGCGCTCACCAGCGCTCCCTCCATGACGACGCGGGGACGGCCCGTGTCCATCGAGTTCAGGATCACCAGGGCCGAGGCGCGCTCCAGACCGCGTCCGACGTTGTCGGGAAACGACGAGATCCACTTCACGCCGGCGGCCGCGAAGCCGTCGCCGAGAAACGCCGGCAGCGCGATGATCCGCTCGCGCGATCGTCCGGGAAAACGCAGGAAGGTCGAATGCGGCAGGTCCGTCTGACCGCGAGCGTGGGCGATGTACGCCGCGCGCACCAATTCGATCACTTCGTTCTCGTCGAAGGCGCTCAGCAGCGCCGCGAGATCGCGGCGCGTGAGCACCAGCAGTTCATCGCGATCGGTCTTGTCTGTCTGATCCATGTTCAAATCGTCTCGACTTCGGCGGGCGCCGGTGCGGCAAACGATCCGCGGCTCACGGGCGCCGCGGCGGCGGCTTCGTCCTCGTCCTCCACGTGCCGGACGCGCGGAGAGAGCAGTGCCACGAGCGCGGCCGCCATCGTGAGCGTGCCGAAGATCACGAACATCAGCGCGACGCCGCGGCCGTGGCCGACGCCGAGCACGCGGCCGACACTGCCGGCGAGCGCGCCGCGCGCGCTCATCAGCGGCTCGAAGAGCCGGTCCGCGAGCGGTCCGGACACGACGTACGCGAGCGGCAGCGCGGAGCGAACGACCATGTCGCGCAGCGCGAACACGCGTCCCTGCAGATGCGGCGGCACTTTGGCCTGCCAGAGTGCCTGACTGCTGCCGAAGACGAGCGGCGCGGTGAACGTGACGAGCAGCATGGCCGCGACGATCAACAGCACCGATGGATACAGGCCGGCGAGCGCGATCCCCAGACCGAACGGCACGGTGAAACCGAGGACGCCGTAGATGCGGCGCCTGGGCCCGCCCCACATGCTCATCACGATGCTTCCGGCGACGAAGCCGACACCGGCCGTCGACAGCGCCGAGCCGAGGCTCGCGGCTGACGCGAAGCTCAGGACGAGCGCGGGACCGGACACGTTGACGACGCCGATCGCGAAGTAGGTGACGCCGAAGAACAGCAGGACCAGGAGCAGCGCCGGGTTCGCGCACAGGTAGCGCCAGCCCGCGGTCACCTCGTGGAAGAGCGATTCAGCCGGCGCATCGGGCGCACGGTCGCTCGACGCGGGCAGCAGCGGCACGCGCGCGGCGAACGTCGCCGCGACGCCGACGAGATACGTCGCGAAGTCGATGGCAATCACGCCCGACAGTCCGATGCTTCCCACGAGCAGGCCCGCGAGGATCGGCGACACGACTCGGGGGATCGCCTGTCCGAGTTGGATCAGGCCGTTGAAGTTGCCCAGCCGCTCTTTCGGCACCAGCAGCGTCACCGCCGAATCGAATGCGGGCGACTGCAGCGACTCGAAGCTCGACGACACCGCGCAGAGCAGCGCGATCGCGGCGACGCTCAGCGAGTCCGTGTAGACGAGCGCGGCGATGCCGAGCGTGCTGAGCGCCGAGCCGGTATCGGCCAGCAGCATCACGTTGCGGCGGTCCCAGCGATCGACCAGCGTGCCCGTCAACGGCGCGAGCAGAATGCCGGGCAGCGTCGTCGCCAGCGCGATCATCGAGAACTGCGTGACCGATCCGGTCGTGTTGTAGACCCAGACCGCCAGCGCGAAGCCGGTCAGCCCCGTGCCGATCAGCGAGACGAGCTGGCCCGCCCAGATCGTGAAGAACGCTCTCACACCGGTTCCAGACGTTGAATTCACCATCGAGTTGCTTCCTGACGCGATCAGCTGGCTGCCGCCATGCTGTGATGAATCGGTGTCGTGTTGAAATGCGCCTCGAGCCGTTCGAACAGCTCGGCGACGTGCGGCTCGTCCGCCATCGTCGCGTGCGATCCGGGAACGACGTGCACCGCGACGTCCTCGGTCGAGAACGCGCGCCAGCCGATCGTCGGATCGTCCGGATACTGAATCGCGACGTCGTCATCGATGCCGGTTTCGGCCGCGCGAATGAGCACGATCTGTCCGGGATAAGGACGCGGCCTGTACGCTTCGAGTGCGCGCAGCCGCGCGCGGAATCGATCGACGCGGCCCGCGAGCCAGAGCGGATCCTCGAACGCGATTCCGCGCTCCTGACGGAGACGCTCGGTCAGCGTTTCGACTCTCATGCCGGGTGCGACATCGCGAATTTCTTCGGCCGACACGGATAAACCCCACTCCTGCACGACGATCGCGAGCAGCAGGGCCTCGTCGGCGCGCGCCTTGAACTGGACGACCCCCTCGGGAGCGCCGGTGTCGAGGATGGCGAGCAATCCCACTTCGTTGCCCGCCGAGCTGAGCTGTTGCGCCATTTCAAAGGCAATTTGCCCGCCGTACGACCAGCCGCACAGGTGATAAGGGCCGGCCGGCTGCACGGTGCGCATCTCCTGGACATAACGCGCGGCCATGCGCTCGATCGGCTCGTCGAATCCCCACTCGCCGTACAGGGCGGGATCCTGGAGTCCGTAGACCGGGCGGTCGGGGCCGAAGCGCCGCGCCAAGTGGTAGAAGCACAACACGTTGCCACTGCCGGGGTGGATGCAGAAGAGCGGCGGCTTCGAGCCGCGCGGCTGCAGCGCGACGAGCGGCGAAGCGGGCAGCGCCTCGACCTGACCACGCAGCGTGTCGGCGATCGCTTCGATCGTCTGCCCGGTGAACAACGTCGCCAGCGGCAGCTCGCGTCCGAAGCGCTCTTTGATCCGCGCGAGCATCCGGACGGCGAGTAGCGAATGCCCGCCCAGATCGAAGAAGCCGTCGGTGACGCCGATCGGCCGCACGGTCAGCAGCTCCTCCCAGATCTCCTGCAACTGCCGCTCGAGCAGATCGCGCGGTGCGATCGAAATCGACGCGGGACGCGAATCGCGGTCGGGCTCCGGCAGCGCGTGGCGATCGAGCTTGCCGTTTGGCGTGAGCGGCAGCGCCTCGAGCAGCACGAGCGCGGAGGGCACCATGTACTCGGGCAGCGTGCGCGTCAGCGCGGCGCGGACATCCGCCGTGGCCGGTGGCGCGTCGCGATCCGGCACGACGTACGCGACAAGCGCTTGCTCGCCGCCGTCACCACCACGATCATCCGCGCGCGCGACAACCGCGCAGTCTTTGACTCCGGGCTGACGAGCCAGCACGGCGGCGATCTCGTCGAGCTCGATGCGATGACCACGAATCTTGACCTGATGATCGAGCCGCCCCAGGAATTCGAAGTTGCCGTCGGCGCGCAGCCGCACCTGATCGCCCGTGCGATAGAGGCGTCCGCCCGCCACGCCGCCGAACGGATCGGGGACGAACGCCGCGGCCGTCTGGCGCGGCGCCTGCACATAGCCGCGGCCCACGCCGATTCCGCCCACGTACAGCTCGCCCCACACACCGGGCGGCACCGGCCGCAGCGCGCGATCGAGCACGTAGAGGCGCATGTTCGTCAGCGCATGACCGATCGGCACCCGCGTCTCGTCCGGATCGAGCGAGCGCGCGATCACGTGATGGGTCACGTCGTCCGAGCACTCGGTCGGACCGTAGGCGTTCACGATTGGAACATCCGGATATCGCGCGAGCCATGCGCGGCACAGATCGGGAGGCAGCGCTTCACCCGTCAGCGCCAGCAGACGGAGATGCGTGAGCGGCAGCGCGGCGTTCGATGCCGCGGTGTGGTCGAGCGCGGCGCGAAGCAACGACGGCACCGTCTCGAGGACCGTGACGCCGGCGCGCTCGGCTTCGTCGAACAGGCGCGTCGGATCGAACGCAATCGAGTCCGGAAAAATTTCCACGCGGCCGCCGGACGCGAGCGGCGCGAGGAACTGCCACACCGAGATGTCGAAGCTCTGCGACGCGGTCTGAGCGACGACATCGCGCGCGGTCAGCGCGAGCTCGTCGATCTTGATCCGCAGGTGGTTGACCATGCCTCGCTGCTCGAGCATCGCGCCCTTCGGCGCGCCAGTGGATCCGGACGTGTAGATGACGTAGGCGAGGTTTTCCGGAAATGCGCGGGCCGCCGGACTCTTCGCGTCGTGCCGTCCGCGAAGGCCGAGCGGCAGCACACGCGGGCGCTCGACGTCGGGGACGTCCGACAGCGCGGCGTTCAAACGATCGATGACGCCGGCGTCAGCGAGCACGAGCGGACAATTCGCTTCGACCAGCGCATGGCGCCAGCGCGCCTCCGGATTCCGTGGATCGAGCGGGAGATAGGCGGCCCCCGCTTTGAAGGTCGCGAGAATCGCGGTGAGGAATTCGAGGCCGCGCTCTCCGAGCAGGGCCACGACGCGTTCGGGGCCCACGCCTTGCGCCGCGAGCGCCGCCGCCATGTCCTCGGCCTGGCTGTGCAGCTCCCTGTAGCTCAGCTCGACGCGTCCGCACGCCGCCGCAATCGCGTCGGGCGTCCGTGCCACCTGCGCCTCGAACAGTTCGATGAAAGTCGGCTGCTCGCCGCACGCTTCTTCGCGGCCCGCGGCCGGCAGCGCGCGCATGCGCTCCGCGGGCAGCAGTACATCGAGATCGGCGACACGTGACGTGCCGGCCGCCGCCTGCCGGACGACGTGCACGAGACGCTCGAGGAACTCGCGGTCGCCGAAGTAGCGCGCGTCGTGACTCAGCCTCAACTCCAGGCCGTCGTCCGACTCGCGCGCGATCAGATGCGTCTCGTCGGTCGCAAACGAATAGTGATCGTGCAGCACCGACGTGCCGTCGCCGACCGGGAGCGACGCCGACGGCAGGTAGTTGAAGTAGAACTTCCCGCTCTCGGCGCCGAGAATGCGCGTGATGGTGGGAACCGGGACCTTGTCCATCGCGCCCAGCTCGCCGCGATACGCGGACGTGTGGCTGATCCAGTCCTCCACGGTCGCGTCCTCGCCGAGCAGCCGCTCGGGGTACATGTAGGGCAGCGATCCGAAGAAGCAGCCAAGCGCTCGCCGGCTCCGCGCCGTGCGGTATCCCGCCAGCGTGCGCACGACGAAGGGTGCGGCCGCTGAGTGGATTCGGCTGAGCGTCGCGGCGTAGATGCCCATCAGCACCATCGCGACGGAGTGGCCCATGGACTTGCTGAGGCCGCGAAGCGTCTTGATCAGGTCCGCGTCGATCTCACGCCGGAGCACAATCGGCTGCGGCCCGCCGCGCGGCACGACGGCCGCATCGAGCGGTGCGACGCCGCGGAGCTTCCCGGTCCAGAAATTCTGCAGCGCCGCGGGATCGCCGCGTCCGAGATCGGCCGCCACGTCGTCGAGGAAGACCTGCGGCGTCGCGAAGAGGTCCTGTCCCTTCTTGAGCGATCCGTAGGCGCGCGCAACGGCGCGGAAGAACATCGCGATCGAATGGCCGTCGAGGAACACGTGGCTGGCGGTGAAGGCGACGGCGCAACCGTGCGGCCCCGCGAACACGCGCATCCGGCCGGTCAGGCCGTGTTTCAAATCGTAGGCTTCGCGCCGCAACGTTTCCGTGGCCGCGGCGATATCGCCATCCTCCGGCATGTCGACGACGTCGTAGGCGAAATTGAGCGCGGGCCCGACAGCCTGGAGAATCTGGCCGCGCACGTCGACCAGGCGGATGTGCGCCATCTCCTCGCCGGCGACGATGAAGTCGAACGCCTGCCGCCACGTGTCGAGGTCGAGATCGACGAAGTGGCCCCACGCGGCCGAAAAGAATTTGCCGCTGTCGTGCTCGAACAGGTGCGCGAAGTACACGTTGCGCTGCGTTTCGGTGAGCGGCAGATATCGACGCACGTCGTCCGGCGCCACGCCCAGCTCCTGCGCGATCTCGCGGCGGAACACCGGCACGAGCATGAACGGCTGCTCGGGCTTCCCGGCCATCGCGCGGGCGAGATCTTCGAGGTGCTCGAGCATCCGATCGATCTCGGTCTGCGCGAACAGCTGCGTGTCGTACTCGATGGTGCAGATGAGACCGTCGGGCAGATCGTGGACGAGCAGCACGAGATCGGTCTTCACGGTTTCGACCGCGACCTCCACCGGCTCGATCGACAATCCCGCAAAACCGACGTCATTGTTTACTCCGGGGGCCCCTGTCCCCCGGTCGCCGCCCTGCACGACCTCGAGTCCCACTTGAAGACGCGGCGGCTCGGACGGGCGCGATCCATCCGCCGGCGCGGCACGCAGTTCCTCGACGACGCGATCGAACGGCACGGCGCCGTGCGCGAAGGCTTCGAGCACCGTCTCGCGCACGCGCGCGAGCAGCTGGTCGAACGAAAGGCCTCCGGAAAGATCGGTGCGAAGCACCAGCATGTTCCCGAAGAAGCCAATCAGCTTCTCGGTTCCCGGCCGCACGCGGTTGGTGAACGTGGCGCCGACGAGGACGTCGGTCTGCCGCGTGTAGTGATAGAGCAGCGCTTTCAGCAGCGCGAGCGTCGTCGTGAACAGCGTGAGCTGATGTCGCCGGCTCAGATCCTTGAGCGCGGCGGCGAGCTCCTGCGGCAGATGCCGGCTGCGGCTCGAACCGGCACGTGTTCCCGCGGTCTGCGCGCGGCGTCCCGACGCGAGATCGAGCGACGGCGCCGACGCGAGACGGCCCTTCCAGTACTCGAGCCCGCGCGACAGCGACGGAGCGTCGGTGTCCTCGCGCACGGCGACGTCCCCATACTGAAGCGGCAATTCCGGCAGCGGTGACGGACGGCCCGCGCAGTACGCGGCGTACAGAGCCGACAGCTCGGACAGGAACACGTTCATCGACCACGCGTCCGCGACGATGTGGTGCAGCGTGACGGCGAGGACGTGGCAGGCCGGCGTCTCTTTGAGCAGCGCGAAACGGAACAGCGGGCCCTTCGCGAGATCGAACGCGACGCGGTATTGCATCGCGAGCGCCGATCGCAGGGCGTCTTCGCGCGCCGCGGGATCGAGGGCGGTCAGATCGGTCTGCGCGAGATTCGGCGGCACGTCAGGCACGACGTGCTGCAGCACGTCACCGCCGCGCTCGACGAAGACCGTGCGCAGCGATTCGTGGCGGCGGACGATCTCGCCCAGCGCGCGCTCGAGCGCGGCGACGTGCAGCTCGCCTTTCATCCGCAGCGCGCCGTGAATGTGATACGCGCTGCCGGTCGTGTCCGCGAGCTGCGCCAGCCATAAGCGGCGCTGCGCCGCGGACGCAGGAACGTCTGCCTCCCGCGCGGGCCGGACCGGTTCGAGGCACGCGGTGCTCGGCGTTCGGGATCCGCGGAGCTGCAGCTGCCGCTCGACGAGCGCACGCTGTTCCGCGGAGAGCCGTGCGAGCCGCGCCTTTGCGCTGCTCATACGGCGCCTTCCGCCGAAGCGAGCGGCGCCGACGACAGCGTCTCGTAAAGGTCGAGCGACGCGAGGAAATCCTCCAACTCCGCTTCCGGCATCGCGTTGAGCTGCGCTTCGACGATGGCGGCGGCCAGACCGGCGATGGTCGGCGAGTCGAACACCTGCCGCAGCTTCACGTCGATGCCGAACGTCTCGTTCATCATCGACACCAGCCGCATCGCCAGCAGCGAGTGGCCGCCCAGCTCGAAGAAGTTGTCGTTCACGCCGAGACGCTCGAGACCGAGCAGCTCTTCCCAGATCGCGGTGAGCCTCTCTTCGACCGGTGTGCGCGGCGCCACATAGCCGGACGCCACGTCAGGCCGTGCGGCGTCGGGTTCCGGAAGCGCGGCGCGATTGAGCTTGCCGTTCGACGTCAGCGGCAGCGCGTCGAGGAACACGAACGCCGACGGAACCATGTACTCGGGAAGCGCGCGCCGCAGCGCCTCGCGCAGATCGGTCACCGCCGGCGTCGCATCCGGCTGACCGACGACGTAGGCGACGAGACGGTCGCCCTGCGGGGCTTCTTTACGCGCGACGACGGCGCAGTCGCGCACGCCGGGCTGCTCGGCCAGGACCGATCGGATTTCGCCGAGCTCGATGCGATAGCCGCGAATCTTCACCTGGTGATCGCGCCGGCCCATGAAGTCGAGGCCGCCGTCCGGACGCTGCCGTGCGAGATCGCCGGTGCGATACAGACGCGCGCCCGGTCTGTCGCCGAACGGATCCGGAACGAAGGCTGCCGCTGTCAGCGCCGGCTTGCGGAGATAGCCGCTGGCGAGGCCCGCGCCGCCGACGAACAGATCGCCGACGAGCCCCGGCGCCACGGGCCGCATCGCCTCGTCGAGCACGTAGACGCGCATGTTGGGAACGACCCGGCCGATGGGCACGCGGATTTCTTCAGCTCCGGGCGCCTCGCCGAGGACGTGATACGCCACGTCGTCGGTGCACTCGGTGGGACCGTACGTGTTCATGATCGGGACGTGCGGTTGACAGGCGAACCACGCACGACAGAGCTCGGGCGGGAGCGCTTCGCCGACCGTCAGCAACCATCGGAGACGCGGCAACGGCTCGGCGCCGCTGCTGCTTGCGTGCTCGAGCGCGGCTCGAAGCAGCGACGGCACCATCTCGAGGACGGTGACGCCACGCCGGTCGACGGCTTCGAGCAGCCTCGCCGGGTCGAACGCGATCTCGTCCGTGAAAACCTCGACGCGAGCGCCGACGAGCAGCGGCGCGAGCATCTGCCACACCGACACGTCGAAGCTGATCGGGGCCGTCTGCGCGACGACATCGTCAGCGGTCAGCGCGAGCGACCGCTTCTTGTCAGCCAGATGATTGGCGAGCCCGCCCTGCGTGAGCATCACGCCCTTGGGCTGACCGGTCGAGCCCGACGTGTAAATGACGTACGCGAGATCCTCCGGTGTGATGACCGATGCAAGCGGCTGGCTGTCGCGGAAGTCCGCGCTGTCGTCCTGATCGATGTCGAGTGTGGGCACACCGACGTCCGCGAGCGCCGACGATGACGCGGCGTTGGTGATCACGAGCGGCGCGCCGGAGTCCTCGACGACGTGGCGCAGGCGCGCGGACGGATAATTCCGATCGAGCGGCAGATACGCGCATCCCGCCTTCAACAGCGCAACGAACGCGACGACGAGATCGGTCGATCGCGGGAGGCAGACGGGAATCGGTCCACCGCGCACGCCGGCCTCCTGGAGCCAGCGCGCGAGATCGCTCGATCGGCGATCGAGATCGCGATACGACAGCGCGGTTCGTCCATCGTCGACGGCGATCGCGTCAGGCGTTCGCGCGACTTGCGCCGCGAACGCTTCCGGGAAAAACGGTCCGTCCCAGCGGCCGGGACCCGTGGCGTTCCAGTCGACGACAACGCGGCGGCGTGCGTCGGCGTCGACGAGCGGCACATCGCGCAGCCGCATCTCGGGATCGTGCGCGATCGCTTCGATCGCCGTGGCGAGCTGCTGCAGCGCGTTCCGCACGCCGTCGCGTGTGAAACGTCGGCGATCGTAGAAAATCCGCAGCGTCAGCTCGTCGCCGGCCCACGCTTCGAGCGTGAGGGGGAGATGGGTTCGTCCGCGGAAGCGCACGTCGCGCTGCTCGATCGCGCCGAGGGCCGGCCGCGATCCCGCCGCCGGCGCGTTCTGAAACACGTACAGGCTCTCGAAGATCGGCGTGCCTCGCGGCACGTCGCTCCAGCCCTGGATCTCAATCAGCGAGCTCCATTGATATTGAAGCGCCCGCATCTGACGCGCCTGCACGTCGGCGAGCCACGGCTGCACCTGCGCATCGGGATCGACCGGCACGCGCAACGGCAGCGTGTTCGCGAAGGCGCCGACCATCGATTCGACGCCGGTCAGTTCCGGCGCACGGCCCGAGCACACGGCGCCGACGACGACTTCGCGCTCGTCGGCGTAGCGCCCGAGCAGCAGCGCCCA
>Ga0114129_10005395_pt1 | contig 18049 bp, 11 predicted proteins | sample RhiMetdeltSRZDD1_FD_80071 | JGI IMG/M metagenome (GOLD analysis project Ga0114129, IMG submission 80071) | Populus rhizosphere microbial communities from Tennessee, USA - Rhizosphere MetaG P. deltoides SRZDD1 (version 2) (version 2) | ecosystem: Host-associated > Plants > Roots > Rhizosphere >...
AAGCCCCCTCTGGGCGGGGGAGGGGGCATGCGGACGCGGATCGGGATCGCGGCCGCCGCGGCAGCGCTGGCGGCGGCGGTCGCACTGTCGAAGTGCGGCGGCGGTCAACCTGTCACGCCGCCGGACGGGGGAACGGGTGGTTCAACCGGCGGCAGCGGAGGCGGCGGCAGCGAAGGCGGCACCGGCGGAGGTTCCCAGGGCGGCGGCAGCGACGCCGGCAGCGGCGGGTCTGGTGGCGCGGACGCCGGCGCGGACGGCGGCAGTGGCACGGGCGGAGGCACCACCCCGATCACGCCGCCGACGCTGACGGAGCCGAGCTCCTCGGACGTACAGCGATTCCCCGGCCCGGGGTTGATGGGCGCCTCCATGGACGAGGGCGGCAACCTGTGGGGCGTGTCGAGCGACGCGGTCTGGCTCTGGCGTGCCGGCGCGAAGAATTGGGAGAAGTTCTCGAACCACCCTTCCGGCGGAGTGCTGGGGAACGGGCACGCCAACGACGGCCTGCTCAGCGTCGCCGGCGGAGCCCCCGGCGAGGCGTGGATCGGCTATCGCGGCCTGTTCCGCAACGGCGACGAAGAGGACGATCCCTCCATCGTCTCCGAGACGATCCGCACCAGCGGCGGCGCCGACCGCATCTCGGCGGTCCCCGGCGGAATCGCGCTGCGCGATCACCTCGTCTTCTGGACCGGCCCCGGGATCCTCGCCGCGGAGCCGAAGGGCCGCTGGAAGGTGCGCAGCATCTGGACCATCCTCTACAACCACGGGCCCCGCGGCATCCCCGGCGACGTCTTCTTCGGCGGAAACCACGGCATCGGCATGTTCAGGCAGGCCATCCAGGCGATGGACGAGCACGCCCACGCCGCGTGGAACTGGTGCCCCGCATTCATGTACCCGGAGTGCTCGCTGATGACGGGCGACCACAAAGGCATCGCCATCGCGCCCGACGGCAACGTGTGGATGGGCGCGGACTTCGCCGCCGAGCGCCTCGCGTACATGGACAAGCCGGGCGGCGATCTGTACGGCCGCGTCGACAACGACGTCGACGTCCCGCAATCCGACGGGCTCCGCCTGTGGGTCAACCGCAGCAACGACTCGCAGCACCCCGAGTGGGGCGGGCGCGACTTCATCACCGGCCTCGCCTTCGACGCCTGGGGCGATCTGTGGGTCGCCTCCTACATGAACGGGATCGCGCGCATCCCGATGAAGGGCTCCTTCTCGGCGGCGAAGTCGTGGAGCGACCTCGAGTACTGGTCGCACCGCCGCGGCGACCGCGTCCCTGCCTGGACCGACGCGTCCGACAATGTGTGGACCATCGCCGCCGATCCGGACGGAAGCGTGTGGGCGGGCGGGCCGCAGGGCGCGTTCCGGCTCGTGGGCAGGACTGGGCAATGGATTTCCTACCGAGGTGTCGTGCCCGGCCCGAGCGTGAACCAGATCTCCCTCGACCCCCGTCCGGGTTCCCGAGGTGTCGTCTTCGCAACGGATTCGGGCGCGTTCGTCTACACGGGGAAGTAAGGGTTTCCCGCAAGCGCCGCGCGGCGTCGTCCAGCCGCGGCGGAAGGCACGCTTCCTCGCCCGCTTGGCACGCGGCGTGTAGTGCGCCGTCCCGGTCGGGAGGTGGGCATGGGCCGGCGCGGGGCGGTGGTGTGCGTCGTTCTCTGGGCGGCGGCGGGCTGCGGAGACGGGGGAAAGCAGCAGGTCAAGGGGGTCGCCGACGCGATCATCGTCGACCCCGGTTCGTATGATTTCGGCGACGTCGCGCTCGGCCGCGAAGAGCGCGGCGAGGTCGTCGTCCGCAACGACGGCGTCCGCACCACCACGGTCGAGACGCTCCCGGGCGCCGCGCAGACGCCCGACTTCGACGTCGACGGGCTCCCGCTTTCGCTCCGGCCCGGCGAAGCCGTCCAGATCCGCGTCCGCTTCCATCCCACCGCGCTCGGCATGCGCGCCAACCGGTTCCAGCTCGGCACGCCGGTCAGCACCACCACCCAGGACGTGGACGTCCGCGGCCACGCCGTGCGCGGCCTCGCGCAGCTGTCGGCGCAGTCGCTCGACTTCGGCGACGTCGTCATCGGCAAGACCGCCTCGCTGACGTTCAACCTGACGAACAACGACGGGCACGCGCGCACCGACGTGCGCATCCAGCCGCCCGGCGGCGCGGACGCGGCCATGTTCCACGCCTCGCGCGAGGGCGCCATCTCGCTCGGCGCCGAGGAGTCCGTCACCGTCCAGGTCGACTTCACGCCGTCCCGCCTGGGCGCCGCGCAGGCCACGATGCAGCTGACGCCCTGCCCGACCTGCAGCGCGCTGCCCTTCGTGCTCTCCGGAAACGGCGTGGTGAGCCTTCTCGACGTACAGCCTCCGCGGATCGATTTCGGCCTGGTGCGCCTCGGCAGCTCCAAGGAGGCGCCTTTCACCGCGCGCAACACCAGCAAGCGACCGTTGGTGGTGACCGGCATCGCGCTGCCCGCCGGCGACTACTCGGTGCAGCTCTCCGGGAACCCGGCGTTCCCGCTCACGCTCGCGCCGGGGCAGACGATCTCGGGAACCGCGCGCTTCGCGCCGACCCGGCTGGGCCCTCAGGAGCGTCACGCGAGCATCCTCGCCTCCGAGGGAGCTCCTGGCGACCTCGACCTGGTGGGCACCGGCTACGGCCCGGTGATCGACGCGCGGCCGAACCCGCTCGACCTCGAAGCGGCTTCCATCGGCACCACGCGGCCGAAGAAGCTGTTCATCACCAACATCGGCCTCGATCCGACCGGCAAGGACCCGCTCGTCATCCGCCGCGTCACGCTCAACGGCGATCCGGCGGTGTGGTCCTTCAGCACGCCGCCCTTGCCGTGGACGATCGGTCAGCCCGGCAGCCAGGGCGTCTTGATCGTGCGCTTCACGCCGCAAATGCCGCGCCAGGAGAACGCGACGCTTCTGATCGAGTCGAACGACGGCGTGACGCCCACGCTCGAGGTGCCCGTCACCGCGCTGGGACGGCAGCTCGAGCCGTGCCAGGTGACCGTCTTCCCCTCGACGACTGTCGACTTCGGCCTCTCGCCGATCTTCCACCCGACCACGCAGGGGTTCGAGTTGATCAACTCCGGCTCGGAGGACTGCATCTTCGGCGAGCCGGACATCGTCTCCGGCGGCCCGGAATTCCACTGGCCGGGGCTCGTCGCTCCGTTCGGCCGGACCATCCCGCCCGGTGGACGCATGTCGGTCCGCGTCGAGTTCACGCCGGAGGCGGAAGGCGACTACCGCGGCCAGGTCGAGTTCTACATGAGCAATCCCGGACTGCAGGCTCCGGTGGTGAACCTGCGCGGGACGGGCGACGGCGGCTGCTTCTCCGTCACTCCGGGCGCGGTCGACTTCGGCGGCACCCAGGTGGGCTGCAGCCTGCCCGAGCACTTCGCGTACGCGACGAACCAGTGCAGCCAGCCCGTCACCGTGACCGCGGCGCAAGTCACGCCGGGGAACTTCCGGATCAGCAGCATGCCGCCGTTGCCGTTCACCGTTCCGCCCAACTCGCAGGTGCCGATCGGGATGCGCTACACGGCCGCGACGCTGGGCGACGACGTAGCCTCGCTGCAGGTGTGGATCTCGACCAAGGCGCAGCCGTTCCAGGTCGGTCTGACGGCCGGAGCCGTCCCGCCCAACACGGTCACGGACAAGTTCGACCAGTCCACGCCCAAGGTCGACATGCTGATCGTCATCGACAATTCGGGCTCGATGGACGACGAGCAGAAGGCGCTGGCGGCGAACCTCGATCGCCTCTGGAACCGGATCGCGCTGGCGAACGCGGACTTCCACATCGCCGTCACCTCGACGGGCATGACGCCGTACACGGCGGGATGGGCGCAGTGCCCCGGCGGAGCGAACGGCGGCGAGGGGGGCCGCTTCTTCCCGGTCGACGGGTCGCGCCCGCGCGTCCTGACGCCGACCACGCCCGACGTGAAGCAGGCGCTCTTCGACAACACCAAGGTCGGCCTCTGTCACTGGGACGAGAGGTTCTTCGATCCGGTGCTCGCCGCGCTCACGCCGCCGCTCGTCAGCTCGACCAAGGCGCCCGGCACTCCCTGGCCCGCGGACGGCAACGCCGGGTTCCTGCGCGACGACGCGCGCCTCGCGCTCCTGGCGGTGAGCGACGCGGACGACGACAACGACGTGGTGAACCCGCCGCCCGTCTCCGAGATGGTCGGCAAGCTCTCGCAGGTGAAGAAAGGCGCGCTCGACCTGATCTCGTTCGCGGGGATCGTCGGGCTACGGATGTGCAACAACGTCGAGCAGGTCGGCACGCGGTACATGGAGATCGCGCGGCAGATGAACGGCAAGCTCTACGACATCTGCGACCTGAACAACTTCGGCGTGATGCTCGATGACGCGCTCGGCACGCTCCTGCTGCCTCTCACGAGCTTCCCGCTCTCGGCGGTTCCTCGCGACCCCGCCGCGATCGCGGTGACCGTGGACGGCGCCGCGACGACGAACTTCCGCTACGACGTGGGCACGAACCGCATCGTGTTCCCGCAGAGCGCCGTTCCGCCGCCCGGATCGCAGATCACCGCGACGTTCGATCCGGCGTGCAATTAGCGCGTCCAAGCTAGACGCAGGCCTCGGTGAGGCGACATCGCCGCGTGCGGCAACCGGCCGCGCGGTCGGATATCTGTCGGACATCGTCGCACTCTAGCCTCCCTGCTACTCTGCGAAAACCTGGCACGCCGCGCGCGGCGCCGGTGTCGATGAGGCAGGAGGTCGCGGGTTCTGGACCCCCGGGAAAGGGTCGCCGAGCTCTACAAGACGTACGGCCCCGCCATCTACCGGCGGTGCTTGCGGCTGCTCGGCGACAAGGAGCTTGCCCGGGACGCGACCCAGGAGGTCTTCGGGAAGCTCATGCGCGACGCTCGCAAATTGGAGAGCCGGGAAACCGCGCTCCCTTGGATCTACCGGGTGGCGACCAACCACTGCCTGAACCTGCGGCGCAACGCAGGCCGGCGCGGTGAGGAAGCGCTCCCCGAGCTCGAGATCGCCGCGCCGGAGACGCCGGACGACGTTCCCGAGCGGCAGCTGGTCCAGCGGGTGTTGTCGCGCTTCGACGCCGAGACGCAGGCCGTCGCCGTGGGGGTCTTCGTGGATGGCATGGAGCACGAGGAGGTCGCGCAGGCACTGGGCATCTCGCGTCGCACCGTCGCGCGCAAGCTGCAGAGGTTCGTGGGCAACGCACGCAAGTACCTGACGAGGAGCGAGCCGTGACCCGGCACCCATCCGAGCTCGCGCTCGAGGCCTACTTGCTCGACCGCGACGGTTCGAAGGTCGCGCCCCACCTCGAGGGATGCGACCGCTGCCGCGCGCGCGTCGCCCAGATGGAGCGCGAGGGCGACATCTTCCGTCAGTTCGTGCTGCCCGCGACGCTCGACGCCGTCGTGGAGAAGTACGCGCCGGGCGCCCGCAGGAAGAAGACCTGGATGTGGCTGCTCAGCCTCGCGCCGGTGGCGGCGGCGGCGGCGATCTTCCTCGCGGTGCGGCCGCCGTCGCAGCCGCCCGAGGGATACGTCGGCGAAAAGGGCGGGATGAGCCTCATCGCGTATCTCGGCGCGCCGGGAGGCGCAAAGATGGTCCACGACGGCCAGGTGATCGATCCGGCCGCGGCGCTGCGCTTCTCGGTCGCACCTCACGGAAACTGCAACCTCTGGGTCGTGTCCATCGACGAAACCGGCCAGATTTCGAGGATTTACCCCACCAGCGGTGACGGCGGCGAGCCCGTTTCCAAGCAGGGCGCCCTGCCCGGCGGAGCCCGGCTGGATGGCCGGACCGGTCTCGAGCGGTTCTATGCAGTATGCAGCCCGGGCCCACTCGCGTACGCAGACCTGACGAAAAGTGTGAGCGCGACCGTGCGCGGGGCGGACGACGTCCGGAAAGGACCGTTCCTGCCCGGACTGCCCAAGGGCACGCGCCAGGCCTCCGTGCTGGTGGAAAAGCGGCCGTGAAACGGTTCGCCGCCCTCGCCGCGTGCGCCGCGCTCGCGCTGCCGTGTGCGGCGCGGGCCGCCGCGCGCTTCGCCGTGGTGATCGGCAACAACCACGGCGCGACGGGACGGGCGCGGCTCTGGTTCGCGGAGAAGGACGCGGAGCGCTTCGCGGGCGCCTTGCGCGAGCTGGGCGATTTCTCCGCCGAGCGCATCGTGCTGCTGCAGGGCGCGACGCCGTCGGCGGTGCACGAAGCGCTCGCGGCGACGGAGGCTCGCATCGCCGCGGCCCGGGCGGCCGGCGAGCGCGCGCTGCTCGTCGTCTACTTCTCCGGGCACGCCGGCCCGCAGGGGCTCGAGCTGGGCGACCAGCGCATCCGCTACGACGAGCTCCGCAAAGCGGTGACGGGATCGTCGGCGGAGGCGAAGGTCGCCATCGTCGACGCGTGCGAGGCCGGGACGCTGACGCAGGTGAAAGGGGCGACGCCGGTCGCCACCATCGATTTTCCTCTGCCCGAAGACGCGGTGCAGGGGACGGCCTTCCTCGCTTCGACCGCCGTCGGCGAGTCCGCGCAGGAGTCGCAGGCCATCGGCGGCAGCTTCTTCACGCACCACCTCGACGTCGCGCTGCGCGGCGCCGGCGACATGGACGGCGACGGGCAGGTCACGCTGGCGGAGGCGTTCCGCTACACCGCTTCGCGCACCGTCGCCGGCACGGCGGGGACCGAGGCGGGTCCGCAGCACCCGACCTACGACTTCAAGATGTCCGGTCGGGGCGACGTGGTGCTGGCGGACTTGCGGCGAGGCGAGTCCAGCCTGCGCATCCCCGCCGACCAGGGCGCGACCTACTTCCTGCGAGGGCCGCGCGAGCTGATCGCCGAAGTGCCGGCTTCCTCGGCGCCGATCATGCTGGCGCTGCCGTCAGGACACTACGCGGTCGAACGGCGCTCCGATCTCGGCCGCGCCACCGCCCAGCTCGACCTGATGCGCGGCGATGTGCGCGACCTGCCTCAGCTGCGGCCGACCCGCTACGAGATGGCGCGCGCCAAGGGCGGCCCGGTGCCGACGCTCGCGTTTCTCGGCGGCGGCGTCGCGACCTATCCGCTCGCGCACTTCGGGTTCGCTCCGGTGGTGCGCGCCGGCGTGCGGCAGGAGCTGGGCCAGGTCGTCGCGCGGCTGCGGGTCGACGTCGCGCGGCGCTCGGTGTTCGACCAGGGCCTGCAGTACGGCTTCTCGCGCATCGGCGGCACGATGGGCCTGCTCACCCCGGTCTGGTTCGAGAAGTTCATGATCGAGCTGGGCGGCGAGGTCGGCTACGGCTGGTCGTGGCAGGACATCACCGGCGGCCCGAGCCGCAGCGGCGGCGACCTCTTCGCGGGCCCGACGGCGACGGTGACGACGCGCGTCGGACCCTTCCGGCTCGGCCTCGACGGCTCCTTTGGAGCCCAGCTCTTCAAGCTGAACGGCGAGTCGACGCTCAAGCCGCAAGGCTCGCTCGGCTTCGTCGTCCTCTTCGGGATGGGGCGATGAACAAGCTCCTCCCTGCTCTGCTGCTGACCGCCGCATGCGGCGCCGGCCTCGTCGATCACGACGGGTTCGTCCTGCCACCGAGCGGCGGTGGTCTGCAGTGCGGCGACCTGCCTCAGAAGGACTGCGGCACGGGCGTCTGCGTGAACCTCGACCGCGACGTGAACAACTGCGGAGCCTGCGGCTTTGCGTGCGCGACTCCGCAGCACGCCACGAGCAAGTGCGAGGCAAGCACCTGCGGCTTCACCTGCAACCCCGGCTTCTTCGCGTGCGCATCGCAGGGTTGCTGCCCGGCGAGCGCGATCGCCGCGGGCGGAAACACGACGTGCGCGGTCGTGGACTCGAACGTCGAGTGCTGGGGCTCCAACGACTCCGGCCAGCTCGCGGTCGATCCGGCTGGAGCACCCTGGTCCGCAATGCCCGTCAAGGTCCCCGGTGTGCCCGCTGCCAGCTCGGTCGCCGTCGGTCTCGCCCACGCCTGCGCGATCCTGGCGGGCACCGGCGAAGTCATGTGCTGGGGTGCAAACGAGTCGATCCAGCTGGGTGTCACAACGGGCAACGGCCCCGCGAAGGTTTTCGGAGTTTCCGGCGCACACGCGCTGGGGCTCGGCGATCACCACAGCTGCGCGCTCACCGACAGCGGCGCCGTGTGCTGGGGCGCGAACGATTCGGGCCAGCTGGGCAACGGAACGACGTCGCCGCCGGCTGGCCCGCAACCGGCGGTCCCGAACACCGCGGGCGCCACCTCGCTCAGCGCCGGCGGCGCCTTCAACTGCGCGGCGAATGCTGGAAAGCTGTGGTGCTGGGGATCGAACGCCTCCGGCCAGATTATCGGCACGCCGCTCAGTACGACGGCTACCCCGATCGAGAACAAGAGCGTTTCGGGTACCTCGATGACGGCCGCAGGGTCTGGACATGCGTGCGCGATCGGGTCCGGGTTCTGGTGCTGGGGCGCCAACTCTGCCGGTCAGGTCGGAAACGGAAGCACGTCCCCCACCCAGTTCACGAACGTCGGCGGAAACCCCACCGCTGTGGGCGCAGGCGCTCTCCATACCTGCGCGCTGGAGTCCGGCATCCCGCTATGCTGGGGATCGAACACCTTCGGACAGCTCGGCATCGGGTCACTGCTTCCGCAGCTGAAGCCGACGATCGAAGTCCCGCTCGCCGGAGTCCAGCAGCTCGCCGTCGGTTCGTCTCATACGTGCGCGCAGACCACCGACGGCGCCTTGTATTGCTGGGGCCGCAACGACACGGGCCAGGTCGCCGCCCCCTTGGTGACGAGCGTGCTGGCTCCCCGCCCGATCGACTGACGCGGGTCGTGTCATGCTCGCCGTCGAGCCAAACAACCCTGCGGACTTGCTGACGTGGTTTGACGCGCTGCGGCCCGTCTTGAGACGAGTTGGCGAACGCGACGGATGCGTTCGCATCGGACAACTTACGTATGCCGCGCTTTTTCGTGACCCAGACGCGCGCCCGATCGCCTGAACAAAGATGTCCCGTGGTGCGGGGGTCTGGGGTGGGTAGGCGTGACCGATCTACCCCACTCGGAGGTTTCCATGCGTCGCAGTTTGTTCCTCGCCGCCGTGCTGCTCGCCGCTTGCAGCGGAGGCGCAACCTCAACCCTCTCGCTCAGCGCGCGCGACGGCGCGGCCGTCGGCCAGCCCGCGGCGCCGGCCTCCGGGATCGCGCTGACCCGCGTCCGCATCGCCCTGGAGAAGATCGAGCTGCGCAGCCGCGACGGCGACCGCCGCGCGGAGATCGCCGTCGGCCCTGTCGTGATCGACCTCTCCGCGGACGACCTGGACGGCAAGGTCCACCGCGTCTTCGACGCAACCGTGCCGGCAGGCACGTACGACAAGATCGAGTTCGAGATCCATCACCTCGACCGCGACACCACCGCGGTCGGCGCCGACGATCTGGTCAAGCAGCACGCCTCGGCGATCATCGAAGGCACCATCGACGGCGAGAAGTTCACCTTCGTCACCGCCATCGAGGCGGAGCAGGAATTCGAAGGGCGCTTCGTCGTGACCGACAAATCCTCGAACGTCACCTTCGACGTCGACACCAGCAAGTGGTTCCTCAAGGACGGTGCCCGCCTCGATCCGCGCAAGGAGGAGAACCGGCCGGCCATCGAGGACAACCTGCGCAACTCCATCAACGCCTTCCAGGACGACGACGGGCTGGGCCACGAGAACCACGATCAGGACGACGACCGCGGCGACGATCGCGACGGCGGCAACTCCGGTCCGGGCGGCGGCGGCGATGATGGCGGCCATTCCGGCCCCGGCGGCGGTGGCGACGGCGGCAGCGACGACGGGTCGGGCCACCACTGACCGCGTGCAATAGCCGCAAACCCGCACCTCGCGGTGCGGGAGCGGGCTAGTGCCGGATCCCGCCGCCACCACCCCGGCCGGCGGGATCCGGTTTTGTTGCGGTGCGCGAGCCCGCGCGGGTCAAGCCCACCCGGTAGGTAGTTGTGCGCGGCCGGGCGGCCTTCTTCCTTGCGTCGACCCCTCGAGGCAGCGAAGATCGAGGTTCCGCACCATGGCTCTGCCTCGCAACGACCTGGCCGAGAGGGACGCCCGAGCGCACGCCGAAGACGTGCTGCGCGACCCGGAGATCCAGCGTCTCCTGAAGGAGCCCGAGCACCAGGGGCTCGAGCTGCCGCACTCCCGGCAGGTCTATACGAACCGCGCGCTCAAGATGGAGGAGATCTCCCTGGTCGGGTTCGACATGGACTACACGCTCGCCGTGTACTCCATGCGGCAGATCGAGGAGCTGGCCTTCCGCATGACGCTCGAGCGGATGGTGGCCAAGAAGGGCTATCCGGCGTACCTGACCGGGCTCAAGTACGACCACGAGTTCGTCATCCGCGGCCTGGTGGTCGACAAGGACTTCGGCAACATCTTCAAGATGGACCGGCACAACCACGTCGGCCGCTGCTACCACGGCCGGCGCGAGCTGAAGCTCGACGAGCGCCGCGCCCTCTACCAGAAGAACGAGAAGATCCGCCTCTCGCTGCCGCGGTTCGCCTGGATCGACACGCTCTTCAGCCTGCCCGAGGCGTGCCTCTACGCCGAGATCATCGAGGCGTTCGAGGCACGCAACCAGCCGGTCGACTACCACAAGCTCTACGACGACACCCGCGAGAGCATCGACGAGGTACACCGCGACGGATCGCTCAAGAGCGAGGTGCGCAAGGACCTCGCGCGCTACATCCACTTCGATCCCGAGCTGCCCGCGGCGCTGCACAAGCTGCGCAGCGGCGGCAAGCGGCTCTTCATCCTGACCAACTCGCTGTGGGACTACACCGACGCGGTGATGTCGTTCGTCCTCGACGGGCGGCTGCCGGAGTACCCGTCGTGGAGGAACTACTTCGACTACGTCATCGTCGGGGCGCAGAAGCCGGCGTTCTTCGCCGAGCAGCGCCCCTTCGTGGAGCTGGGTCCCGACGGGAAGATCCTGCGGCCCAGCGTGGACGCGCTGGAGCGCGGCAAGGTGTACGAAGGCGGCAACCTGTTCGAGCTCGAGCGCCTCTCCGGGCACGCGGGCGAGAGCGTGCTGTACGTCGGCGATCACATCTACGGCGACATCATCCGCAACCGGAAGGCGTCGCAGTGGCGCACCTGTTTCGTCGTGCAGGAATTGGAGCGCGAGATCGAGTACATCGAGCAGCACGCCACGCAGGTGCAGCGGCTCAAAGAGCTCGACGAGCTGCGCATGCAGCTGGACGATCTCATCAATCATCACAAGGCTTTCCTCAACCAGCTCGACCGGAAGCTCGAGCGGGGCGGCCCCGTCCCGACCGATCTGGAGCAGCGCCGGCAGCGCGAAAAGCGCGATCTCGAACTGTTGCGCCGGGCGTTCAAGGCCACCCTCGCCGAGGAGGGCGAGGTGGAGCAGCGGTTCGAGCGCGGGGCCAACGACTACTGGGGGCTCGTCTTCAAGGAAGGCAACGAGAACTCCCGGTTCGGCGAACAGGTCCAGGATTACGCGGATTTGTATACGAGCCGCGTCTCCAATTTCCTCCACTATTCACCGATGCAAGTGTTCCGTTCGCCACGCGCGACCATGCCCCACGAGCGCGTGACGGTCCGCCGGGGTTGAATGGCCGACATGGCGCGCAAGTCCGACTCGCACTAGGTTCTGCTTCCCCGCACCATCGTCGGACACCCCCCGGGGAGGAACATGACGAAGGCAATCCTGCCGCGGTTCGTCGCCGTGTGCGCGGTGATCGCACCCGCCGCGAGCGCGGCTCCCAACGGCCCCCGCCTGTCGCTCTTCGGTCCGCGCGAGGAGCTCCCCTGGCATCGCCACGACGCCCTGTGGGACCTCACCGGCAAGGAGTGGACCTGGAACAAGCCCAAGCCGTTCACGCAGGAGGCGTACGTCATTCCCCAGCGCCCGGGGAAGAACCAGGTCCGCTATTTCGATTTCCATTGGCGCGACCACGATTTCCTCGAGGACGACGGCTCGGCCGGAATCCGCTTCTACTTCTATGATCGCGAATATCCGGTGGCGCGCATCGCCGCGGGCCTGGTGCGGCAGAGCTGGGCGTACCTGACCGATCGCTTCAACTACAAGCCGTCGTTCAAGGTCCCCTACATCCTCTACAACACCTATCGCGAGTTCCTGGAGACCAACGTCTTCGAGGTCCAGGAGGGGACGCTCGGCGTCACCAGCCCTCAGGACCTGCGCATGACGCTCCCTTTCTCGGGCGATCGGCAGCTCTTCACCGAGGTGTCGACGCACGAGATGGTCCACCAGTTCCACATCCAGAAGGTAGCCGAGCGCGCGGCGAGCGCCGGGCTCGACAGCCCCATCGGCGCGTTCCCGCTCTGGTTCACTGAAGGGCTCGCGGAATACTACGCGCACGGGCAGACGATCGATCCCGACACGGACATGTTCTTGCGCGATGTAGTCCTGAACCCGAATGGCGAGATCGGCTACGACATCCCTCAACTCGACGAGGACCGGCCCTACGCGTGGGTCTACACGTACAAGTACGGCCAGGCGAGGCTCGTCTTCCTCGCCGAGACCTACGGCGAGAAGGTGATCCAGGCAGTGCTCGATCAGAGCCCGCGCCTGGCCGGCGGCGGGCGCCGCGGCGAGCCGCAGGGCGGCGGTCCCGGCGGCGCCAGTGGATTCATGGGGCTCCTCGCGCGCATCGCCGGGGAGCAGCCGCAGCAGATGAACGCGCGCTGGCAGGAGTGGATGCGCAAGCGCTCGTACTCGACCTTTCTGCAGTCCAAGCAGAACCTGCCGGACGTCACCGAGCTGAAGCTACCGGACGAACTGGACTGGTTCGTTTCGAGCCGCGACGGCAACCTCATCTTCTATCGCGGGGTCGAGCGCGATACCGGCCGCGCCAAGCTGATCCTCATCGACCGGCGCGATCCCGGCTCGCACAAGCAAATCGCGATCGACCAGCGCCCCGGGACCGAAAGCTTGCACATCGTCCTGAAGAACGTGATGGCCGTCTGCGACACGGGAATCGCATGGTTCGCGCAGGACGGCGAGTCCGACGTGCTGCACTACCGCTCGCTGACCCGGGTCGTCCGCGGTATCGACACGAATGCGCCGGCGCCCCTGCCTTCGTCGCCGGGGATGCGGACGCCCGCCCGCGGCCGCGGACCGAGCGCCTACACCGGAATCGATGCGGTCGGCCAGCGGGCTCCGGTCGACCTGCGGCTCGGCCCCGACCGCGAGATCCGCGTGGTGAACGACGGCGTGATCGAGGCCGGCGACCCGAGCTTCAGCCCCGACTGCCAGCGGCTCGCGTTCTATGGCCTCGACCGCGACGGCAAGAGCGACATCTACACGTTCGACTTCAAAGGCGACGGACACGTCCGCCGCCTCACCGAAGACCTCTACGCCGAGCGCGACTTGAGTTGGGGCGACGAAGGCATCGTGTATGCGGGCGACGCGACCGAGAGCGGCAGGTTCAACCTGTTCCGCATCAATCCGGACACCGGCACCCGCGAGCGTCTGACCGATGCGCCGGTCAACCAGCGGCACCCGATCGCGCTGGCGGGCGGCGCCGTGCTGTTCGACAGCGAGGCGGGCGGCAAGAACGATCTCTGGTTCCTGCAAGACGGCCGCATCAAGCGCCTGACCGATTTCACTACCGCCCTCTCCCATCCCGGGCTGGCGCCCAACGGCGTCTATGGCGTCGCCTGGTACGGCGCGCGCTTCCGCTTGATGGAGGTGCCCACCCCCGAGATGCTCTCCGCCGACGAGCAGGACGCGATCCCGCCCAGCTACGCGAGCACGATCAATTCGGCGCTGCCGTTCCCCGACGAGCCGATCCCGCAGAACGCCCCGGAGTACGTCGCGCTCGACCTGGGCAAGAACTGGCGCATCGAAGGCGGCGGCGCCGCCATCGGCGGAGTCGGGATCGGCCTCGCTCCGGTCGGCGGCGGCGGCGTGGTCTTCGCGGACGTGCTGCGCGATCGCACCTTCCTCGCCAACCTGGCCGTATACGGATCGTTCGATCTCACCGACGCGCTCGCCTTCTACGTCGACCGATCGAAACGCCTCGTCTGGGGAGCGGGCCTCTTCAACACCTTCCAGCAGGGCCGGGACATCTCCTTCGCGGGCTCGGAGAACTGCGGCCAGGTGCCGACGCAGGCGAACCAGGCCGCCCCCGCGTGCGAAGTCTTCTACCTGCAGCGGATGTTCGGCGCGACGGGGCTGTTGTCGTATCCGTTCTCGACGTTCAGCCGCATCGACGCAGGGCTACGCATCCAGGGAATGTCTCGATCGATCCTGGAGAACGGCGTCTTCGACGCGAACGGCTTCCGCACATCCTTGCCGGTCGACGCCGCGAATTCCATCACCGGATTCGACAGCGAGATCGAGTCGAACCTCTCGTACGGCTGGGACACGACCCGCTACGGTCCGGGCGGCGCGATCGGCGGTTCCTCGGTCCTCCTCACCGTCGGCGGCGGAACGCTCCCCAGGCGCGGCGTCGACGGATTCTTCGCGTACACGCAGACAGACGCGATCCATACCATCCGCCTGTTCTCGCGAACCAAGATCACGGCGCGCGCGGCGCTCGGATACGCGCAAGGGAACCGATTCGGCCGCCACTTCTTCTTGAGCTCGTTCGACAACCTGCGCGGCTTCCGCTTCAACGACACGCGGCTGCTGGGCGACGCTTACTACGTCGCGCAAACCGAGTTGGCCTTCCCGCTCGACTTCCTCATCCGCTTCGCATTCTTCAGCGGCATCACCGGGATCGTGGGCCTCGACTTCGGCGGCGTGGTGGAGACGAATCGCGCGCTGCGCGTGCACCCGGGCCGGGGCCGCATCGCATCGGTCGCGATGGAGGCCTGGGACAACCGCACGATGGACTACGTCCTGGGCGTGAACTTCGGCCTCGGACCCTTCGAGCTCCGCGTCCAATTCGCGCACGGCATCGACATCGGCGGCCTGGTGCCCGAGCGCGACGACAATGGCAATCCCACCTGGGTTCCGAACATCTCCCTGCACTATGCGTACTTCTGAGCTGGGGGGTCGAACGCTGTACTGATCCCGCTAGCTCTCCGATCCGGCGCCTCCGGCGCCTCCACGAGGGGGGAGGCTCGCTCCCCCCTCGACCCCCCAAGAGATCAGCTCTGCCATTCACGCACAGGGCGCCTGGGGGATGCCTGGACGGCCGTCGTTGAAAACGATGCCGCGCATGCGGACCCTTCCGGGAACCTTCTCGGAAGGAGGCCGTCCCATGGCAGTCGTAGTCGAGAACGGATTCGTGCGCGGCCGCAAGGACGCGGGGCTGTTGCCTCTCCGCGCGGCGCTGGCCGGCACGATGATCTACCACGGTCTCGGCAAGCTCAAGGAAGAGCGGCGCGAGCCCGCCGGGCAGATGTTCGAGCAGATCGGCCTGCGCCCGGGCAAGCCGCTGGCGGTCGCGACCGGCGCCGCGGAATTGTTTGCCGGCGTCTCGGCGCTCCTCGGATTCCTCACCCGTCCGGCTGCGCTCGCGGTGCTCGTCACGCAGGCGGTGGCGATCGCGAAGGTCCACGCCAAGAAGGGCTTCGACGTCACGAAGGGCGGATTCGAGTACAACCTCGCGCTGATCGCGATGGCCACCGCGCTCTTCGTCGCGGGACCAGGCCTGTTCTCGGTTCACGAGCAGCTCGAATGCCTCGCGGAAGGCCACGGAGCCAGGCGGATCGTCAACAGGATCCGGCCGAACCCGCTGCTCCGCGCGCTGAAGCTCGTGAAGTAGGCAGGGCTCACCGCCGGGCACGGCGCCGCTTCGTGACGCGGCGGCGATGTCGGAAGCGTGGAGGTGTGCTACAGGGCGCGTTCCCATGCGCACCCACCACCTCGCCATCGCCGTCTGCCTCGCCGCCGCCTGTTCGTCTGCTCCGGCTCCCCGCCCCGCGGAGCCCGCCGCCTCGGCGCCGCCTGCCGCGACGAAGACGCCCGCCGAGTCGGCCGCGAGCTCGTCGGCGCCTGCCCAGCAGCCGCCCGGCGCGACGACCCCTCCGGTCGCGACTCCGCCGCAGCCCGGCCCGGCACCGGGTGCTCCGCCGCCGCTGTCGGTCGACGAGAGCGCGATGGACGCGAGCGCCGATCCCTGCGACGACTTCTACCAGTACGCCTGTGGCGGCTGGATGAAGGCCAATCCGATCCCGCCGGACAAGTCGCGCTGGACGCGCAGCTTCGACACCGTCCACGACCGCAACGAGCTGCTGCTCCGCGACATCATGGAGAAGGACGCCGCCGGCCAGACCGACCCCAGCGACCCGTACGCGAAGAAGGTCGGCGACTTCTACGCCACCTGCATGGACGAGCAGAAGGCCGAGACTGCCTCGCTGAAGACGCTCCGGGAGCGGCTCGCGCGGATCGACGCGCTCAAGGATGGCAAGGACCTGGCGAAGCTGCTCGGCGAGATGCACGTGAGCGGCACCCGCGGGTTCTTCAGCTTCCGCTCCATCCAGGACGCCAAGGACGCGACGCAGGTGATCGGCCTCGCCGACCAGGGCGGGCTCGGGCTCCCGGATCGCGATTACTACGTGAAGGACGACGCGAAGATGCGCGAGACGCGCGCCCGGTACCAGGAGTTCGCGACCAACATGTTCAAGCTGGCCGGGGCTTCGGAGGCCGACGCGCGCAAGCAGGCCGACGCGGTGCTGCGGCTCGAGACGGCGCTGGCGCGATCCTCGATGACGCGCGTCGAACGGCGCGATCCGTACAAGGTGTATCACCGGCTCGATCGCAAGGGCCTCGTGGAGAAGGCGCCGAGCTTCGACTGGAGCTCCTACTTCACGGCCATCGCGCACGACGTACAGCCGATCAACGTGGCGGTGCCGGAGTTCTTCAGCGGGATGGAGGCAATGCTCAAGCAGTACAAGCTGCCCGACATCAAGACCTATCTGCGCTTCCGCGAGATCCAGGGCGCCGCGGATTCCCTCGGGAAGGCGTTCGTCGAGGAGAATTTCCGCTTCAACCAGTTCCTCACCGGGCAGAAGGAGATTTCGCCGCGCTGGAAGCGCTGCGTGGCGATGACCGATGCCGCGCTCGGCGAAGCGGTCGGACGGACCTTCGTGAAGACCACGATCGGCGATCGAGGCAAGGCGATCGCCAAGGACATGATCCAGGGCATCGAGAAAGCGTTCGACGAGAACCTGGGCAGCGTGTCCTGGATGGACGAGCAGACGCGCAAGGTGTCCGCCGAGAAGCTGCGCAAGCTCGACAACAAGGTCGGCTACCCGGACCGCTGGCGCGAGTACGAGTCGATGAAGATCGACCGCACCTCGCTGCTCGCGAACCTCAAGGAAGCGGCGCGGTACGAAGCCAAGCGCGACCTGGACAAGATCGGCAAGCCCGTCGACCGGAACGACTGGGGAATGACGCCCGCGACGGTGAACGCCTACTACAACGCGGCGAAGAACGAGATGGTCTTCCCCGCGGGCATCCTGCAGACGCCCTTCTTCTCTCCCGAGGCGCCGGATCCCACGAACCTGGGCGGCGCCGGCCTGGTGATGGGGCACGAATTGACGCACGGCTTCGACGATCGCGGCCGGCAATACGACGGGGACGGCAACCTGCGCGAGTGGTGGACGCCGCAAGTGGCGGACGCCTACAAGGAGCGGGCTGCCTGCGTCGCGAACCAGTACGATCAGTACATCGCGACCGACGACGTGCACGTCAACGGCAAGCTGACGCTCGGCGAAAACATCGCGGACATCGGCGGGCTCAAGCTCGCGCTCGCCACGCTGCGCACCAAGGGACAGATGCCGCGCGGCAACGCGAAGTTCACGCCCGAGCAGCAGCTCTTCATCGCGTTCGGCCAGGTCTGGTGCCAGAACGCGACGCCGCAGGAGCGCAGGCTGCGGGCGGTGACCGATTCCCACTCGCCGGGCCGCTGGCGCGTGAACGGGCCGATCTCTGATAATGAGGAGTTCGGGAAGGTCTTCTCCTGCAAGCCCGGCACGAACATGAACCCCGTGAAGAAGTGCGTGGTCTGGTGAGGTGGATATGCGCGCGACGTCGTCATCTGGTGTCGTCCTGGCCTTCGCGGTGTTGGCCGCCTGCGGATCCGGCGATCGCTCCACGGCT